>WNFD01008629.1_pt1 | contig 13092 bp, 12 predicted proteins | sample 5400491 | NCBI WGS metagenome assembly WNFD01 (sample SAMN13153343, study PRJNA577476) | soil metagenome | isolation source: 120 cm saprolite under Douglas fir tree site 2 hole 2 replicate 2 | place: USA:California | collected 2015-04-18 | reverse complement strand
CCGTTCTTCGCGGCCTGGATGATCGCGTTTGCTTCGGCATGGACGGTGGCCACGCAGTGTCCGTTTTCCATCATATGGCCCGCTTCGTCACAGTGAGGCAGGCCGCGGATCGAGCCGTTGTAACCGGTGGAGAGAATCGTCCGATCTCGCACCAGAAGAGCGCCAACGTGCTTTCGATCGCAGGTGGCTCGGCTCGCCACCTGGCGAGCAATGTCCATGAAGTATTCATCCCAAGAGCTTCGCTGCCGCATCACCGACCTCCTGACGAGCTTTTCCCGCGCGTCGGTGCCAGGTGTCAACCGCGATTCAAACGCCCCTCTGCTCGAAAGCGGCTTTAGCGGAGCGCGGCGCGCGTTGTCTCAACGCCCGGGCTTGCGCGCGTCGCCACAAACCGGCCGAACCCGTTCTTTTCAAGAAATGCACGCACCTTCGCGCTCGGGGCGGCGAAGGTCTCCCCGGGCATGGGCACATCGAAGCTGTACGACTGCTCGGCAACCGCGAAGCCCACCCGCGCGGTCCGGTACCCTTCGACGATCGCGAGGAGCTTGCCGCTCGTGGCCGAGTACACGCCGCCGCCCGATGCTCCATACCCGATCGCGGCATCGGTCTTGAGCATTGCCGGGACGCGGCTTTGGCGATCCCACTCGACCTGCGAAATGAGCCCGCCGGAAATCGAAAGCGATTTGCCGTATGGCGCGGCCACGACGAGAACGTCCTCGCCCGGCTCGAGCTCCGCATCGTCGGCGAGCTGGGCCGCGGCCAGAGAAACGCCGCGAACCTTGATCAGGGCCAGGTCCAGATCGGGAACCTTGCCCACCGCGACCGATCTCGCGGTGTAGTCGAACGAGTCTCCGTCCCGGTCGACGTAGACCACCATCCGGGGGTCCTCGAGCCCCTCCGGCTCCACGACGTGAGCGCTGGTGAGCACGTAACTGAAGCAACCATCGGGCGTGGATTCAGACCCAATCACCACCCCGGAAGCGCTCCGCCGGGCCTCTTTGCCTTCGAAGACGAAGATGCGGACGTTCTGCGGCAGGATGCGGCGCAACATCGATTTGCGATCTCCGCCTTCCACATGAAGAGGACCGGAGGGAACCGCCACCGCGGGGTGCGGTGGCGCGCTGGCGCAAGCGGACGCAATGAGAACGAGACAAGCGGGCCATCCCAATCGATGATTCATCAATGCTCCGTTGCCGAAACGGCGTTTGACGCCCGGGGGGAAGGCTCGCAGGGCAAAACAACCGCCCGCGCCGCTGCCCGAGCATTCCTCAATCGACATACCGCTTGCGCATCAGGAAAACGATCGCGTCCTTGGCGCAATTCTCGCAGTACCGATATTTGCTCACCATCGCCTTCAACGTGCTCTCGACCTGCACCGCCTCCTTGGCGCTCAGCGAGGCACGCTCATCGGAAAGAAACTTGAGAATGTTTTCTTTGTTCTTGCGAAGGAGGCGCTTGCGCTCCTCGAAGAAGTGGCCCCGCAGTCGGCGAAACAGGTCGGGGAAAATCCTCGCGTAGTCCATCTCCACATCGGGATTGTCCAGCTTGTGCGCACCGATCTGGGCGATCAGACCGCGGCGAAATTCACCCGAATCCTCGCCCTTGGGCATCACGATGGACTCCATCTCCACCATCCGGCCCTCGTCCGGTCGCTCCATGTCTCCGGTCATTCGATTCAGCATCCGCTCGCCCTTGAGCCAGTGCGAGACGTGCTGAAGATACCGTTCGAACAGCTCGCGGTACTGCTGTTCGGAGATGAGTCCCATCGACTCGCGCACCTCATCGTCGACGCGGTCGAGGTATTCGTTCTCCGTTGCCCGCACGAACTCCTCGTGGTCGTGGTAGCCGTCCACCACTTCCTGTTGAAGGAACTCGTAAATGCTCTTGTCCTTGCAGAGCGCCTCGAGCTCTTCGAGGACGGCGAGGGCGTTGAGGCACTTGTAGTTCGGATTCTGCGCCGCGTTGAGCAGGGCGGTCTTGATCTCCCTCGCCGAAGCGCCCGTCCTCCCCTCGTAGTTGGGATAGGCGTCCGATTCCTCGTAGACGTCCACCAGGTGCTTCTTCACTTCCTTCGCCTGAGAGAGGTTGAGGCGATCCGGCGCCGCGCCTTCGTCGTACAAATGCAGCTTCTCGATCGGGATGAGGTGGTCAATCACCTCCCGCAACTCGCCCTGGTAGCGATCCGGGATCGGCTTTTTCAAACGGGTGAGGACGGCCCACAGCGCGGCCACCTCGGTTGCGTGCGGCGCCACGTGTTTGCCCACGGTGACCGAGGTGATCTGCGCGTCGTAGACCTCCCGTTCGGTCCGATAGTGGCGAAGGTACGGTACGCGGATCAGCTCGATGCGGCCCTTGAACGAGGCGAAATCGGGAAGCTCCTTGAAGGCGCCGAGGTGCTTTTCGTTGGACGAAGCAATCAAGACCTCGTCGAGCTGGAGGATGAAGTGCTCCATCGGGACTTCGCCGGTCTCGCTCGTCCCGAGCAGATACTTGAATGCCTCGAGCGGCCTTTTGAGAAGATCGGAATATTCGATAAGCCCCCTATTGGCGGAGACGAGCGCGCCGTGCGGATCGTACATCACCGTGTTGTGGAGCGCCGCGGGAAGGTTTGTCTGCGATCGATCCGCGGTGACTTGATTGTAGGCCGCGTCCACGCTCATCTGCGGCTCGACGGTCACCGACCCCACCTGGTATCGGCGTGAAATGTAGAAGCGCTCTACCTGAACGTGGCGGAGAATCTTGAGGTAATCACCGCCATTGACCCCGAGCAGCGCGGTGTAGATTCGCCGGCACTTGTGGCAGAGCTCGCCTTCGAGCAGGTACTCGGAAATGACGAAGTCCTCCCGGCCCGAGCCGTCCGATGTCTTCACGCTCTGCTCGAGGAGCTTGCGGCGCTGTTCCCGCGGAACGAGGAACAGCGGGTGGTCCTTCATCTCGCAGGAGATCCGCACATCGACGTGCTCGATGTCCAGGTGCGCGTAACTGGCGAGCTCGCCATGGGGCGCGAGGCGGTCCGAAAAACCAATCGACCCCTTCACCAGCTTCTCAGAGGGGAATACCCAGTTGATCTTGTAGAGCGAGCCAACCGGCAAACGAGAGTAGTGCTCCATCCCACGCTTGAGCGCGTCGACAATGGTGGACTTGGCCGATCCGTTCGGGCCGTGGAGGAGGATGAGCTTGTTGATCCGGCCGGCACGGGTAAAGTTGCTGAGAACGCGATAGAGCGCGTTTTGAACTTCCTCCTGCCCGGCCACCCGGATGCCGCCGTCGGTCCCGGCGTCGAAGAGTCGAAACCTCCGGATCTTCCCGGACGGATGGGGAACCTGATCGAGGGAAAAGTGGTCCAGCGCATCGCGTAGGTACTGCGCCGCGTTTCGAGCCTGTTTGCGGGGCTCCTGCAGAAACAGGTTCAGGTACTCCTCGAACGAAAGAATGCTGCGATTCTTGACGAAGTCTGCAAGAACGTCCGAGCCGGTCGCTTGCAGAAGACGCTTAGCCTCCACCCGGTCTCCTCTTCCAGCCCGATCTCGCGTCAGCACCCACATCGGCCGAACGAGCAGAACTCACTGCGGGCAATACCCTATCGTATACTTCCGATGCTCCCGAGCCAAACCCCCGGGGCCCGATCGCGCCGACCCACGACGCGGGGTGAAAGATTGAGCGTTTGCGTTGGGAGCGGTCGGGCGGAGATCTAGATGGCGACGAGGCCGGGCGCGAGGGATTCCGCAGGATGAAAAAAGAGACGATCATCGGGATTGACCTTGGGACGGCGAATTCATGCGCCGCCGTCGTTGAAGACAGCGGCCAGGTCAAACTGATTCCCCACAAGGGCGGCGAATACATCATCCCCTCCGTCTTCGCGATCGACGACAAGGGAAACGAGCTGGTGGGCCACGAGGCGAAGCGCCAGTGGCAGCTGAATCCCAAAAACACGGTCTACGGCGCGAAGCGGCTGGTGGGGCGATCGTTTCGCAGCGAAATCGTGGAAACGATGAAGCAGGTCGCCGGGTACAGCGTGCGACCGGGCCCACACAATGACGTGGTGATCGATGTCGGTCGTCGCGAATTCTCGATGCAGGAAGTCAGCGCGCGGATCCTTAGAAAGATCGTCGAGGTCGCCTCCGAGTACTTGAGGCGTCCGGTGAAGCGCGCGGTCGTCACCGTTCCCGCCTATTTCAACGACCGGCAGCGGCAGACGGTGAAGGACGCGGGCAAGTTGATAGACCTTGAAGTGGTCCGAATCATCAACGAGCCCACCGCGGCGGCGATCGCCTACGGCCAGGGGAAGAACCTTCATGAGACGGTGGTGGTCTACGACCTGGGCGGCGGCACCTTCGACGTGTCGGTGATTGAAATCCGAGACCGCGTTTTCGAGGTGAAGGCGACCGGAGGCGACATCTTCCTCGGCGGAATCGACTTCGACAACGTCCTGATGAGGCACGTGCTCGAAGCCTTCAAGGCGAAGACGCAGATCGACCTCGCCACCGACCCCGTGGCGATGCAGAGGGTGCGCGATCTGTCCGAGCGGGCGAAGTGCGACCTCTCCAGCCGCGAGGAAGTGCCCTTCAACATCCCTTTCATCACCATGACCCAGCAGGGTCAGCCGTTAAATTTGGAGATGAGCTTTACCCGACAGAAGCTGGAGGAGCTCACCTCGGCCTTGATCGACCGCACCCTGACGATCGTCGCCGGCGTGCTGGTGGATTGCGGCGTCGACACCAAGGACGTGGGGGAGGTGTTGCTCGTCGGAGGGCAAACGCGGATGCCCGCCGTCCAACAACTCCTCACCCGTTTTTTTGGAAAGCTGCCGAGCAGGGGAGTCAACCCCGACGAAGCGGTGGCGATCGGCGCGGCTCTCTATGCCCACTCGCTCGAGGACGACACCAACCTCCGCCTTCAGCTGCTCGACGTGATCCCGATGGCGATCGGGCTCGAGCGGGCCGGGGGCAGCTTCCACGTGGTGTTTCCGCGAAACGCACCGATCCCCAACGCCAAGCAGGTCACCGCGACGACGAGCTACGACCTGCAGACCGAGCTGGCGATGCGGATTTTTCAGGGGGACAACGACCAGGTCGCGCGGAACGAGCTGTTGGGGGATTTCAGCTTCTCCGGAATCCGCCCCGAGCGCGCAGGACGAGTGGAGGTGGAGATCACCTTCGATGTCAACGTGGAGGGAATCCTCACGATGCACGCCCGCGATCCGGCGACCGGAAAAGAAATGAAGACCACGGTGCGGGTGACCTGAGCCATCGAACCGTACTCGTCGGTCCGTCCTCAGGCCGTCTTCTTTTCCTTCTCGTAGACGAGCTGCGGCGCTTCGCGTTTGGTGACCACGGTCTCGCCGATCCGGCACTCCCGGATTCCTTCCCGGTAGGGAACGTCGTACATGATGTCGAGCATCGTGTCTTCGAGGATGGCGCGCAGCCCGCGGGCGCCCGAATTGCGACGCATCGCCTCTCGCGCGATCGCCCGAAGCGCCTCTTTGCTGAAGGAGAGCTTCACCTTCTCCATCTCGAACATCTTTTGATACTGCTTGACCAGCGCGTTCTTGGGCTGGGTCAAGATGATGACCAGGTCATCCTCCCGGAGATCGTTCAAGGTGGCGACTACCGGAAGCCGGCCGACGAACTCGGGAATCATCCCGAACTTCATCAAGTCCTCGGGCTCGGCCAGCTTGAGCAACTCTCCGACCGATCGCTCGTCTCTTTGGGCAAGCTTGGCCCCAAATCCCAACCCCTTCTCTCCCACGCGGCGCTTGATGATTCCATCAATGCCGTGAAAGGCGCCCCCGCAGATGAAGAGGATGTTGGTGGTGTCGACCTGGATGTACTCCTGCTGGTTGTATTTCTTTCCACCTCGAGGGGTGACGTTGGCGCGCGTGCCCTCGATGATTTTCAGCAGCGCCTGCTGCACGCCCTCTCCGCCCACGTCGCGGGTCACCGAGGGCATGTCTCCCTTGCGGGCGATCTTGTCGATCTCGTCCACATAGACGATGCCGCGGGCCGCCTTCTCGACGTCGTAGTCCGCGTTGTGGAGGAGGTTCTGGATGATGTTCTCGACGTCCTCGCCCACATAGCCCGCTTCGGTGAGGCTGGTCGCGTCGGCGATGGTGAACGGGACATTGAGGAAACGCGCGAGCGACTGAGCCAGCAGCGTCTTGCCGGAGCCGGTGGGGCCGATAAGCAGGATGTTGCTCTTGGACAGCTCGACCTCTTCCTGCGCCTGGGACTTCACGCCAGGCCGGGGGCGAGTGACGCTCTTTCGCTGATAGATCCGTTTGTAGTGGTTGTAGACCGCGACCGCGAGCACCTTCTTCGCGTAGTCCTGCCCGATCACGTAGTCGTCGAGGAAGGCCTTGATCTCTCCTGGGGTGGGGAGGGAGACGTGGGGCTTGCCCTCCTCCCGCTCGTTCTCCTCGGCGATGATGTCATTGCACAGCTTGATGCACTCGTCGCAGATGTAGACCGTGGGGCCGGCAATCAGCTTGCGGACCTCCCTCTGCGACTTGCCGCAGAAGGAGCAGGAGAGATTGACGTGGTGCTCCTTCGACTTCACCTCGACTCCTCCAAGAGAACCCTTCGGCACTGTACTACAGTCGCAAGATTCCGAAATTCGAAGGACCGAACACCTGTCAGTTCCTTAAAATATGGGCGGCTGCGGTCCTGTCTGGAAGCCTGCATGGTGTCCGGGGCACCTCCTGGTTCGAAGTCATAACCCCATCTCAGCCGCCTTGGCTACGGTTCCTGGGTTCGGCGCCCGCCAGCCTCTCCAACTCGTCCGCAAGCGAAGCAGCGTGTTCGCCGACGGCTCGCGGAATGCCTGCTACCGCGCGCAGCTCGTTCGCGAGCCTCCTCGCCGTCTGGGCCAAACGCCCGAGGGCATGGTCGCGATCGGGTGCCGGTGGTGGAAAGCGCGCCGAGAGCTCCCGCTTGAGCTCCGAAGGCGCCCGAGCCGGGTCCCAGATCGATTCGCGAACGGCCCGATACTCGTCGCCCGAGAGCTCGCCCCTCTCCTCCGCCTGCGCCAATACCTCCACCACTTCGAACGAAGGCGCGCGGATGGCGGCGTCATCGGCCGCCATCCGCCTGGGCTCGTGCTTGTCGAGGAAGGAATAGCTCCTCGTCAGCTTGAGCGCGGTCTGCCGGCGGATGTGGAGCTCTTTGGCGCAGTACGCGTCGAAGGACTCGTACCCCCATTGCTCGAACAGATTCTCCCTGCGAACCTCGACGAGCAGGCGCCCCAGCTCGACCCATGTCGATTTGAATCGGCGAGCCGCCTGGACGACTGCTTCGCGCAATCGCGCCGCCCGCCCCTTGCCGGGCTCGAGCGCCCCTTCGAGTTCGGACATGACCGCCTGGCTAGCCCGGCTGGCCGCCCCGATCAAGCGCTGCGCGCTTCGCTTAGCCGCCCGCGCCCACCTTGAAGGAAAAACCCACGGTTGCCTGCTCCCCGGGGTAGGCCTTGAAGGACCACTTCTGGAGCTCTCGCAGAAGGCATTCTTGGAGGGAACCCTCCTTGAACGTGGGGTGGTCGATCCAGAGCTTGTTGACCTTCCCGTCGTTGCCGATCACGAACTCGATCGGAATCTTTGCGTTGAGCCCGGGTCGGCGCCGAACCTCGTCCGCGACGCAGGAGTAGAGGGTTTTCTGGCGGGCAGCCACGGTGGCATTGATCGAGTCGCGATCGAACAGGCCGGTCTTCAGGCCGTCCGGCTCCTCCTGGCCCCTGGAACCGCGGTCCGCCTTCAGGCCGGCGGGGCGCGTTCGCTCCATCCGTTCCCCGGGTTTGCGCTGCGTCTTCAAGCCGCCCGGTCCGGGATAGTCGACCAGATCGTCGCTCGCCCGAGGCTGGGCGAGGGCGATGGTGGGCGGCTCCACCGAGATACCGGCGAGATCATCGACGTTGCTCCACGGCCTGTGAATCGCCAGCCACCGCGCCGCCGCGGCAGCACCCGTGCCGAAAAGGACGGCCAGCGAGGCGACGATCGCCATGCGCATCCGGCGTTTCTTTTTCCTCGTCACCAGCTGCGCCTGGGCGATCCCATCGACCCGGAGCTTGGCCTCCGCTTTCGCCAGATGGAGCTTGAAAAACTCGATCTCCGACAGCCGCATGAAATGGCCATCTCCAAGCAGTTTGACTTCAGAGCCTCCGTTCAGCTCACCGTGGAAGAGCTTTTCCACCAGCTTTTGCTCGGAGACCGGACCGAGGACCAATCCGCCCTGACGAAACAGCCACTCTCCGCCGGTGGTTCCCAGGTCCGCTTGAGGGTTCTTCTTCTGCATCATCGGCGCGCGGCTATTGTAGCCTTTGCCCCTGTGAAAACGATTCGGATCGCACTGTGGGTCTGGTACCGCGGAGACTTCTTCCGCGGCTTTCAGTCCCAGCTGCAGGGCCCCACCGTGCAGGACAGTCTGGTTGGAGCCCTCACCGCGATCGGACTGCGCTCGAAGCCGAGTCCTGCCGGGCGCACGGACAAAGGCGTACACGCGCGCATGCAGATCGTCAGCCTGCGCTCACCGATCGGACCCGAGGAGCTTCTGGGTCATCTTTCGCCCACCCCATTCCCCGGATTTGGGATCAGCTACGCGCGCCGCGCTCCAGAGGGATTTCACGCTCAATGGAGCAACGTGGGAAAGGAATACCGCTATCGGATTCGTCTTGGCCCAGGCCGGGCGGATCGCTGGGCGCCGTTCAGCTGGACGCTCGAAGACCACCCGCGCCTCGCGGGGCGAACCATCGATCTGGAGGCATTGGCCCCGATCCTCCGGGCTCTGGAAGGGACGCGGGATTTTGCCGCTTTTCACGAGAGCTCAAGTCCGCGCCGAACCCGCACCATTCGAACCGCTCAGCTTTTCGACCTCGGCGACGGACTCGCGGAGATCCGGATCACCGGCGATCGATTTGGCCGTTACCAGGTTCGCTTCATGGTGGGCAGTGCGGTCGCGGTGGCGGCAGGCGCGATTTCCCCCGATGCCTTTGCCGCCGCACTCGGCGGCACTGAGGCGATCGCGGGGATCAAAGCTCCTGCGGAAGGTCTGGTGCTCTGGGACGTCCACTATCCCCCCGCCATCGATCCCTTTGGCCCGCGGGAGCGCCGCGAGCCCAATGGACTGCCGGCGGAGCCGCCATTTGCCTCAGTCCATCGCTAATTCCGAGCGCACCTGGTCGTGGTACTTGGCGAGCAGGTCCGAGATGGCCTCCCGGAGATATTCGCTCTGGCGGATGCGCGTGGTCTTGGAGAGATCCTTCAGCGCTTCCAGCTTGGATCGCTCGAGCCTGAAAACCAGTGATAGAAGCCTGCCGTGTTCACGCATGTCGGTTTTCTCCTACGTCTACTTACATGCTCTCACATCAGCTGCGGCCGTCAAGTAAGTCACTCTAAGAGGTACGTGCGGAGCTGCAGTCCAGCGAATGCGGAAGCAGCAAAACGAGTGGGGCTGCCGATGCCAACCCGCGCTGCCAGGCCGGCAAAGATGCCCACCAGGGGGTGCAGCTCGTATTGAAGCCCAAATGCGAGCCGGGGGCCGGCAGCAAAAGAGGGGCGCACGTCGATCGCGAGATCCAGGTCGAAGAAGGTCTTCAGGCGTTCCTGCCCGAAGTATCCCCGGTAACCGGCATAGCCGCCCCACTCGGGGGTGCCCGGCCTGGCAGCTTGAACCACCAGCTTGAGCTCGTTGCCGTCGTCGCCGATTGCCGCCGTCACTCCCAGGTCTCCGATGGCTCGAGAATACTCGTCAAATTGCCCGTTTCGAACCAATTCGCCCAATTCGAAACCAACCTGCTTTTCAGAGCCTTTGAGGGCTTCATTCATCCGGCCCGATCGGAACGGCTCCAAATCCAGCGCCGCGAAAGCAAAGCCATTGGCCCTGAGGACAGAGTTCGCTCGCCGCCGGAAATCCGCTGAGTGGAACTTCTCATATTCGTCCGCCGAGACTTCGATGCGCGCAACTTGACCATGGTAGCGTATCCGAAAGCTTCTCAATCCAAGTTTGCGCAGCTCGGCTTCCGCGGCTCCAATCTGCGACAACCGCTCCTCAGTGACCGAGACTCCGTAGGGGATTCGCGACGCCAGACAGGCCATTTGCGGTTTGTCCCAGGTGGACAACCCGAGCTTGAAAGACCAGGCGCGGATTTCCGATTTGCTCAACCCAGCCTCGGCGAGCGGCGAGACCACGCGATGTTCCCTGGCGGCGGAGTGACCCGGTCGATGGTCTAGAAAGTCATCGGCGTTAAAGCCGTCCAGAATGGCGGCAAGGCCCAATTGCTGCCGGCTGGCTTCGCAAAGGTCGTAGAGCTCGGTCTTGCAAAAGTAGCAGCGGTTCGGGGCGTTCTGGGCATAGCCCGGATTCGAAAGCTCGTTCGACTCGATGATTTCGTGCCGCACGCCGAACGATGAAGCGAGCTGCTGTGCGTCGCCTTTTTCACTGGAAGAGAGCGAAGGTGAAACGGCGGTGAGCGCCACGGCCTTCGACCCAAGCACATCCGCGGCAATTCTCAGGACAAGCGTCGAGTCCACCCCGCCCGAGAAGGCGACCAGCGCTGACTCGCATCGAGCAACGCGCTCCCGCATCGCTTGTAACTTTGGCGCCGATCGCACGCTAAGTGATTCAATTTCCTCAGGACTGAGCATGCGCCGAGCGCCTTCGGAACCTCAACGCGACTTCTGTTTCGCCGCGCCCTTTTTCTTCTTCGCCGCTTTTGCCACTCGGGCCGCACGGGCGACTGGCCGCGCCTTTCGCGCTCCCTTGGCCGCGCCGGGGCGAGAGGTCTTTCCGGCCCGCGCTTTCTTAGCGTGCGTCGAGCGGGCCCTTTCGCCGGTGATGGTCCTCATCTGGTCGGCGGCGATGTAGCCGAGGTCGAGGAGGGCCTGAAGAACCTTCCGGCCGCCCTCTTCTACCGACTCGACGTCCGAATGGATGGTGACCTCGGGCGTGCTGGGAGGCTCGTAAGGCTCGGTGATTCCGATGAAATTCGGGATTTCGCCCCCCAGGGCCTTCTTGTAGCGCCCGGTCGAGTCGCGCTCGATCAGCTTGTCCGTGGGGCAGTCGACATACACCTCGACGTACCGATTGATCGCCCGGCGGTTCTCCTCGCGGTTGCTCTTGTAAGGACTGACTGCCGCAACAAGAACGGCCACATTGTTGCGGCTGAGCATCTGCGCCAGAAGACCGAGCCTGCGGATGGCGAGGGTCCGGTCCTCCTTGGTGTCGCCGAGGGCGCCCCAGAGCTCCGCGCCGAGGGGAGCTTCATCCAGAATCTCGGTATTTGTGCCGACTTGACGCAGTCGGGGAGCGAGGTAATTGGCCAGGGCGGTTTTGCCCGTACCCGACATGCCCGTGAACCACACCGTAAATCCAGTATTCATTCAGCCTTCCTCGCCCCTTGGCTTCAAATCGAAGCAGGGGGAGCGTCTAAAGACGGGGCCTTATAGTTGAAATCAGGGCCTTTTACAAATTTAAGATCGCTTCGGACCGCCGGGTAGGCACCCGCGTCCCCGCCGGGCTTAAGCGCTCCGCGACAGGACAACGGGTGTTTCCTGAAATTCCCTGTCCTGCCACCGAAAGAGCTTTGCCGCCGTCACCTTGCCGGCATCCACGGCAAGAACGAGGTACGCAGTTCCGGGGAGGATCGGTTCTCCGTCCGGAGCGGCCATCGCCCGGTCCTCGGCAGAGAAGTAAGCGCCGGCGTCGATGTGGGAATGATACACACAAGCAACCTGCTCGCCCTGCTCTTCCGCTTCCTGGGAGATCTGCAGCCATTCTTTCGGATCGAAAAGGTACGCCGTGCGAGAAGTCCGGGGAAACCGGCTGGGATCCTTGGCGTGATAACGGTCGTAGGCGTTGACCATGCGCCGCATGCGCCAACGGCCATCTCGGAGCAGCAGTACGCCGCAGGACTCGCTGGGATACTCCTCCTCCGCGTGGGCGATGACCTCGGAAAGGTCTGGGAGCAGGATAGGAGGCAAGGACCTCACCCGCCATCCCGGGGCGACGGCTCAAAGTAGCGGTCCGCGCGATCTGGGAACAGGGTCACGATGGTTCCGGTCTGCCCCTGGGTCGCAAGCTGGCGAGCGACTCGCATCGCGCCGACCATCGCTGCCCCCGCCGAGCGACCGACGAGCAGCCCTTCCTCGGCGAGCAAGCGGTCGGCCATGTCCCAGCCTTCCTCGGTTCCCACCGAGAGTTTTTCGTCGAGCTCTGCTTCCCGATAGATCGAGGGGACGATCGACGATGGCATGTGCTTGAGGCCTTCAAGTCCGTGGAGGGCCTCGGCAGGTTCCACCGCAATGATCCGGATCTCCCTGCGGAGCTCGCGCAGCCGCCGTCCGGTGCCCATCACCGTTCCACCGGTGCCAATTCCGCAAACGAAGTGCGTCACCTGCCCTCCGGTCTGCTTCCAGATCTCCTCCCCGGTTGTCAGGAAATGGGCGCGGGGATTGGACTCGTTCGAGTACTGATCCGGATAGAAATAGCGATCCGGCTCTTCCTCGACCAGGCGCCTCACCTTGCGGATGGCGCCGTCCGAGCCCTCCATCGGATCCGAATAGATGATCTTGGCCCCATACGCGGCGGTGATGCGTTTTCGGGCGACGCTGACGTTTGCGGGCATCACCAGCGCCACCGGGAACCCCATCGCTGCGCCTATCCAGCTGTACGCAACGCCGGTGTTGCCGCTCGTCGAATCGATCAGCGTCTTTTGCTTCGTCAGCCGGCCGTCGGCGAGAGCGTCGAGAACCATTTGAAGCGCGGGCCGGTCTTTGACGCTGCCCCCCGGGTTGAAGTACTCGAGCTTGGCGAAGATCCGGATATGGGCAGGGGTCGCGATCCGACGAATCCGCACCAGCGGAGTCCCACCCACGAGCTGAACAATGGTTGGGGCTGGGCGCGATTCGGACGCAGACGCCGGATCGGAATGAACAGCGCTCATCCGCAGTGGAGACAACGGTTGAAGGCTGCCTCCTCGATGTCGCCGCTGCTCTGGATCGAAACTCTTCCGAGAGCACCGGCCGCCCCGAGGCACAATCGTTGAAAGACGAGCGCCCCCACCGTTCCGACGATCACCGCATGGGCGCCCGCGGGCACCGGTGAAAGC
>WNFD01006276.1_pt1 | contig 13092 bp, 17 predicted proteins | sample 5400491 | NCBI WGS metagenome assembly WNFD01 (sample SAMN13153343, study PRJNA577476) | soil metagenome | isolation source: 120 cm saprolite under Douglas fir tree site 2 hole 2 replicate 2 | place: USA:California | collected 2015-04-18 | reverse complement strand
CTTTTGTCGGAACAGATTGGGGAGGCGCTAGGGGACTTTGCGATATACTCTGCCAGCAGAGCGGGAGTAGCTCAATGGTAGAGCATCGGCTTCCCAAGCCGGTGGTTGCGGGTTCGATCCCCGTCTCCCGCTCCAATTTTTCGCTGCTCATCCAGACGGACCACCACGGCAGCTTTCACGGGGAGGTGGATAAATTTCATACTGTCCATACTGTCCACAAAGGGATGAAAACCCGCTCAAGAGAGGCGTGGCGTGCGAATCGTGCGAGGGATGCGAAGATCGTAAGAGACTGAAAGGATTGCCATTGTTTGCAAGCAGCTGGAATGCAAAGAAGTTGTGAATCTCAGCGAAGTAGAACGCCCGCTTCGCAATTGTCCTTCTTCCAATACATTCAACAACTTAACCTGCCTCACGCGGACTGCAAAGCTTTGCCGGACCGATGCCGCCGATTCGACCACAATCCACCTGGATGTAGCCCACCCGACCGCAATCGATCATGTACTGAGCCATGAAGAAGTTGTGCGCGCCTTCTCCACCGGCCAATTTAATTCTGCCGCGCTGAGAAAGCGCTGCGTAGGCCTGCAGCGCAGTGGTATGGAATGGCTCTTCCAGCCAAACGGCGCCTGCTTTGCCGTGCCGTCGAAGATCAAGTATGGTGTGGCGCTATGAAAGTCGGCAGGTGTCGAGGATGCTTGTGGCATAAGTTGACCAGCGCAGGCAGGTAGCAAATGTCTCCTTGCGCAACCCAGGGCGATGCAATACACGAGATGAACTTAGTCTAGGGCGCCTTGTTCTGCCAAGTCAGTTGAAAACGATTTTCAAGAAAAGTGCAGGAAGGGTGCAAAATTCGCCGCACATACGGCATTTCCGGCTATACTCGGCGAGATAAGTTGTTTATTTTCATTGGCGTTGGAGTTTTTTACCCACTTTCGAGGCGGCCCGTAATCCGTCGATAAACGATTCTAAGAAGTGCAAGAAGCCGAACCTCGACGATACCTTGCGCGGTCGATGTCGAACTTCTTCATGCGTGAGATCAGCGTTGTTCGTTTGATCCCCATGCGTGCTGCCGCGCCGCCCGGGCCTCCTACTCGCCCGTTCGTGACCTTCAGGATACGGACGATCTCGTCGCGTTCAAAAGCTTCACGGTTGCCCGCCACTGGAGCGTGCTTGCCAGTGTGGCCCAGTTGAATCGATTCGATCTTCTTGTGCATGAGCCGGCCGTACTTCTGGGTGAAGTAGCGGACCAGCAGCGGAATATCCTCTGGGCGTTCGCGCAAAGGTGGGATGCGGATTGGAAACACGTTCAGGCGATAGTATAAATCGCTTCGAAACTCGCGATTCTCCATCATTTGTTCGAGGTCGCGATTGGTCGCCGCTACCAGTCGCACATCCACCTGCTGGGTTCGGTTGCTTCCCAGCCTCTCAAACTCGCGTTCCTGCAAAGCTCGCAGCAATTTGGGTTGGATCTCGACAGGAATGTCCCCAACCTCGTCCAGGAAGAGTGAACCCCGGTCGGCAAGTTCGAGGCGGCCAATCTTCTGTGCGATCGCGCCCGTGAAGGCGCCTCGTTCATGTCCAAAAAGCTCGCTCTCAAGCAGTCCGGTTGGAATCGCAGCGCAGTTGAGTTTTACGAACGTCCGATCCTTGCGCCGGCTGCGTTCATGGATGGCGCGCGCAATTAATTCCTTGCCCGTGCCGGTCTCACCGAGAAGTAGAACAGTCGAATCGCTGGGAGCCACGGTCTCCACCAGATTCAAAACATGGCGGAGAGCCGAACTTTGCCCCACAATTCCTTCGAAATCCAGTTCGCTACGGATTTCATCTTCCAAATACAGTTTTTCCTGGGCGAGCTTGTCTTTCAATTCGACTACCTCGCCATAGGCCAGGTGATTCTCGATAGCGATCGCCAGTTGTCCCGCGGCGCGCATCAGGAAGTCAGCGTCTTCCGGGCGGATTGAGTTTTCGAACCGGCTGCCGAGCGTGAGCACACCGAGCGTGCGACCTCGGTGATCAGGGGCAGAGCGCAGCCAGACTCAACGGCTTCAGCACGAACTTCAGTAGCTTCATCGGGAGCCAGTTGTCCACTAATGTGATCAAATACGACAGGCTTGCCGGTCTTGAATACTGTGCTGATCACAGACCCCTCGATCGGTTGCAGCGCGTCCTCCTTAGCGAATCCCTTACCCTCTGGGAAGTCCATAGCGAGTTGGCGCAAATAGACGTGCTCCACATCTGGCAGCCACATGCCAACGAAGTCGCAATGCATAAGTTGCCGAATGTTCGCCGCCACCGTGCGGAGGACATCGCGACACTCTAAGGTCGAGACCAGTGTGTTCGTCAGGTCCAGGAGCCCGTAGGCACTGAGATGAATAGCCTTCATTTATGAAATTCTTCTCGCTCCAAGAAGTCTCGGCCTGCGAGAGGACCACCAGCTTGCTGGATCAGCCCTCCGCTGCGAAGGTTTCCAAGATCAACGACTGCATAGCCAAAACCTTCGAGCAAGCTTTCGACTCGGTTCTTCGCGCCGTCATCGTCTGCGGAAATAAATGCAACCCGTTTCGCCCCGTTGACGACCGGATCGGCCTCCAGGTTTGGAACGATCATGTTGTTCAGTGCTTTAACCACTCGTACTCCCGGAGCTAGGGCCGCAACAAGCTGGCTAGTGGATAGGTTTCCAACATTTGCTGGGGTGAAATTTCCGGCCTTACCGTGAAAAGGATTGGTCCCATCGATCAGAATCTGATTTTTCCATTTGGGAAGACGTGCAAGTGTCTCGGGCACGTTGTCCCAGGGCACAGCAAGAAGTACCATTTCGCAAGCTGCAGCCTCTTCCTTGGTGGCAGCCATTGCTCCAGGACCAAGTCGATTGACAATTTCTCGCAGGCTCTCGGGGCCGCGGCTATTGCTAAGCTTTACCTTGTGGCCGGCCTTCAATGCCCGTTTGGCGAATGCTTGTGCGAAATCTCCTGCTCCAATGGTTCCGATTTCCATAAGCTCTCCTTCCTAACTTGGACTCTTCAGTAAGACGATCCCGGGTTTTCCCGGACGAGACACGTGCTGAATTGCTTCTTGAAAATCGGCAAATTCGTACTCATGCGCGACCTCGAAAAGCTCTGGGTGATTCTTTGCGAGGCTCAGAGCCAGCTCGAAATCTTTTTGCTTTTGATCCTGGGTCAGCCGAAACCAACTCATAATTGACACGCTCTTAAGCGCGATATTATTTGGGGCGAGCGAATAAATGTTCGTCCCAATGTTGCTACCCAATGAACCGAAGTTGATGATGGTTCCACCGTCGTCAACAACCTCAGCGAGGTCGTCGATCGCTTTTCCGCCGATGGCATCGAAAGCCACTTCGAGCTTGTGTCCTCCAAGGGCTTCGCGAACCTGCTCTTTCCAATTGCTATCGCTCCTTGAATAAACCGGTGGCCCAGGAAAGTCCGATTGAAGCTTTTCAGCAGAGCGGTGCGATCTAACCAAACGAATGGGGCGAACACCGCGATCGAAAGCAACTTGAGTCAGTAAACGTCCAACGCCGGATGCAGCCGCATTCTGAAGAATGTAAACGGGAAGCGTAATCGGAGCTTTAAGTGAATTGTGACCGGCTTTGATGAGTACGGATGCGGTGATGGTATTTATGAGCATCTGCGCCGCAATCTGATTTGAAATCTCGTTCGGAACTGGCAAGAGAGAGTTGGATCGAACGACAACATATTCTTCCCAAGTGCCCTTTGCTGGAAAGAACGCGACACGCTGGCCTTCGCTAAACCGTTTCGCCACCTCTGGGTTTGCTCCGAGCCGAAGGATCGTCCCGACACCCTCAAGCCCAGGTACTCTTAGAGTTCCTTCCGGAATGGCCTCGACCGGACCTCCTTGAGGAAGAGCGGAAAGAATCTGGATATCACCGGGATGGATCGGTCGAGCAATGACCTTTACGAGAACATCGTCAGCTCCGAGCTCCTCGCTCTTTAATTGGAGATTCGCAATCCTCAAAACCTTCTCTGGAGCCCCATATTCAGTTTGAACAATTGCTCTGAATTCGGTTTGCATCGGGGACCTCATTCATTGGACCCATATCGATCCGGTTTCTTGGTTCCAAACTACCGACCCGCGCTCAACCGCGCGGCGCGACTCCAAACTCTGAGTCTGGCCAACACCATGCGAAAACGCGCGTTTCCATCCATCATGCATGCGAGCGAAAGCCTCCGGTGCCTTGTCAAGCGGAAGCGTTTCGATCACGTTACCCGCGTGATTAAGGTGACAGCCGCTTTTCTCCTGGGATTGCCAGTAGATTTTCGATGTTTCGCTCAAATGCACCTTACCGAAGGACGGTACTCTGAAAGTGGACAAGCTTGATCGACTGCTCTTGCTGCACATACACCGCAATCAGTCGAAAGTGCGAACGACTCTCCATTCCATACCGTGAGCTAACCGCTTGGGTTTCGGCCGTCAACACAGCGGTTGACCCGTACATCCGCACCTCAGTCTGACCAAGTTCGATCGAATGAAACCGCAAACCACCACTCCCAGGTCTTGCAACACCTCCTGCTTGTTCAGCACAGAACCATCCGGTCGCACCAGCATGTAATCGTCCGCGTACAGCCCTTCAAGAGCAATGTAGTCCTGCTCCTTCAGTGCACGATTGAAAGTGTCCGTGTGGATACTCAATATCTCCTCTGCCGTCATGCGATTTCCTCACTCTCGTCAAAACTTTTTCTATCCTGCCTACGCGACAGAAGACTTGATCGAGTCCTGGTCCGGTACCCCCGAATCTCGGTCGCTCAAGAAGATCTTTACGTGCCCCAGAAACGCTTTTCTGTGTTGATAAAACGCCGCATGACTTGAATCCGGGTGCATGATGATCCTCGCTCAACTCGATGACGATGTCGTGCAGCCGCGAAACGGTCTCAGGCACCAACAGGTTCGCGGGCGGGTTTGAGAACGTGACCTTCGCGATATGAGGGCTCAGCCGTTCCAGGCTGACGGTGCTGCAGGTTGGGTGATCTCTTGGCGTTTGCCATATACCAGCGGCCTGTCAGTCGCGATGCCAGCAGTATCGCACACACCGATGTCCAGCACTTTGCCGACGAGGAAGTGATGCGCAATTCCCGTGCATCGCTGGCCGAGGTTGCGAGATCGACCGGCTTTGCCGACCAGCATCACCTGGCCCGCGTCTTCCGGCGCACTACAGGGATAGCCCCAAGCACCTACCGTAGCTTGTTGCAATAATCAGCTCGGAGAAACGAGGCAAGCCAACTAGCCGAAGGTAAGAGAAGACATGACTTGCTCGGGTTCTTAAGTCAGAGAGGACGTGTCAGTGACCGTATAACGGACAATCGTTGCGAATCTAGAATCCCAGGTTGATCATCGAACAAGGTTGTGCGCAGCATGGCATGCGCGGTTTGCGCGGTTCTTAAGGCGTAATGGAAGGGTTATAAGCCGGGACCCAGGATCGAGAACGTCATGAGCTCCGAGGAATCGCGACTCAAGCCGAACCACAAAATACAATTCAGTCACGCCGCGGGCGTGGTCCATCCGGCCAGCTCTGAATCCAAACAAGGGCCGATCTACCTGGCAAGGGTGAATCATCGTCCCGGTGGCTGGCTGCTGATTGTGGGCAGAGGACACGGGCTATTCGGAAACTGCCGGGTTATGGAAGAGTAACCATGCGCTCAGAACCTCGTAGTTTTGCTTCAACAGGCTTGCTACCGGTCTCCGATGGAGCCGCGGAGCACCGTGATGGACGCCATCGGAAGCTTGTACAGCGTCTCTGCGCTGCCGCTTACTCTCGACTTGGAGGGTGGGCCGTCGGGTTCTGCGTGTCCGCGTTCTCCTTCGGGGTGCCAGAAGTATTCGGCGGATCCGAAGGTAATGTGGTCGACTTGGCCGGAGAAATGGCGGCCGCGCTTGGTCTCCGGATCGTTGAAAACCACCTTCACCGCGTGATCGTTGTACTGGTCCCGATTAACCAGCATCACGGACCACTGTCCGTCCGGACGCTTGACTGCATACGCCGTGACCAGCAGCGTTCCCGCAGCATCGGTCACGTCGCTCGAAACTTTGAAGAGTTTGTGCGGAGCATCGACAGGTTGGACCCACTCCTTGGTGATTACCTGGGTCGCCAAATATTGCGGCGGATAGCCCTTCAGGTTGTAGTTTTCATCGAGCATGAGAAAGCCGTTATAGTGCCCCGGATGAGGCATGTAGTGGAAAAAGTAGGTGGCACCGGCACCGGCGGTCATCATGGATCCGACATAGTCGGCCAGCCATAGGGCGCTCTTCACAGTCGAAGGCCCGGCTCCGCCTCCGATGTTGCCCTCGGTCATGAAGAATGGAATATTCGGCGGCAAGCCATTGTCCTTCCAAACTTCAACGATGTGGCTGACGTATTCCGGCTCTCGGTACAGGTCGGCCCAGGAGTAAGTGGGCTTATCCTGGTAGGGATAATGCTCGAAAGAGAAGAAGGTGAAGTCGTTCAGGCGGTCGTGGGCTTTCAAGTAGTCAACGAACCGTCCGAGCCATGAGACTTTCCCGGCTGCGTCCGGCCACACTTCGACGTCATCAAAAGTTCCCTCGAAGGGCGGCCCGCCAAGCTTGGCTTCGGGGACGAGTCGGTGAATCGCCGAGGCGAATTGCAAGTATAAGGCGCCGTAGTCTTCGGGTAGCATGTGCTGGCCGTCGGCCTCTTCTCCCATCTCGATCCAGGAGATCGGATAGTGGCGTTTGTACAAGTAGGCGATCTCGTTCGCCGCATCCTCTGGCGTGGAATACAACATCGCGATCGGAACCATCGTGGGAAGTCCGCGGGTAACCCCGCTGGTGAAGAAGAAATCGAATCCGACCTGGTCCCCTCTCGACTGGTCCATATCGGAGGCCGCATGCCAGGGGTCAACGGAAGAAGGCCAAGTCACGGTCTGATTTCGGCTGGGGAAATGAGTAACGTAATCATTGAACTGGCCATCTGCCGAGAGCGCCCCTACATAGAGTTCATTGATGGCGTAGCCCACGCAGTTTCGCTTGTCGGCTGAACCATGAGTGTCGCAGGAGTTGGAAGATTCCGTCATCCAGATCCGGAGGTATCTCACGGGGATCATCCAGGAAACCAGCTTCAGCGTGGTGGTGCCACCCTTGCCTTCGGTGATGGCGCCCAACGGAAAAGTTTGCCAGGTGCCCTTGGTCGTGCCGTCATAGAAGGGTTCTAATTCGCCGGTCCAGAACTGCACTGAGTAGTGCCTCGCGTAGGGCTCGGCCCATGCGATTCGTATGGCATTGATGGGGACTCTGCTGCCGAGATCGATCATCACCCACTGCGGATGCATTGAGTCGTCTTCGCCGGTGAAGGCCTTCGTGAGGTACGGATTGCTCTTCCAGTAGGACTTCGGATCGCCGTCGGTGAGCCGGGACCAGCCGTTTCCGTCGCCCCGGCTAAAGCCGCGGTGCGGGAGGGGCGCTGCCCATGAATGGCGAATCATCTGCGCAGTCGGCTCCGCGCTGCCCACGAAGTAGCCCTGCTGTTCCTCGGTGTCGCTCCACGTTCCCTGCGGGTTCCAATGCCAGGCCTCGACCATCAGCTCTGTGTTCTGCCGATACGTCACGGTTTGCCATCCCGCCGCAAGAATTTCTTTGAGAACCGGGTCGGTCAGTAAATGGTCGGGCGTGCCGGTTGGCAACCGATCAATCGCTGCGCCAAGAGAGCGGACGGGGCTGAACGTGTTGGCCACATGCGAGGGTGCAGCGTCGACGAGGATGGTCTGAGCAATTGCCGCGGTGGTTGTCCAGAGGCTCACAATCCAAACAAAGAGCGCGATCCGAAGACAGACTCCAACCTCTCGGTCCTTGCTGCCTAACCCCATTGCCGCCTCCTTGCAGTTTCTTAGCCCTCGAATTGTCACCAAGAACTTCAAAGCCATCGCACCGGCGATAATTGTTGGGGCCGTCGAAGTAATCTGACCAAACCTTACGGCACAAACCACTGGAGAATCCTTGTCTACTCGAAACTGCGCAGCCTGTCACGCGGCAAATTATCCAGTCAAAGAAAAAGGACTTCAAAAGCCGCAAATGACCGAAAGACTCCTACGCCGAGTGAGCCTCGGGAATTTCACCCCGAGCTCCTCACAGATCCGTGCATGACAGTCTCCCGTCACACGGCTCCTCCATCCGATGAGAGCTGCCGCCCTCCGCCCAAACCGGCGGGCCCCTCCTGTTTCCAGTTGGTCGATTATGGTCCGGCGTGGATGGCCCACCCCCTTCGCTGCACGGGCATTACTCCGCTTCATCGCTACTGCAAGGCAGTCCGCCCCTCGGTGTCGCATTCGTACTGTCGCCCTCGTGGTTCCGACCACTTGTGGCTTCTCCGTTGACATCGACACCGAGGTTCCGTTCCCTACGATCGCCTCTTCTAAGCTCAACCCACCTCCATGCCGAATGCCACTCCGTCCGTAAAGCAGCGACCGTAAACTCTTACGCATGACGGAGCCTCCTGGACACTGTTTGGGGGCAAGGTTCGAGACGGCACGAAGCATAAAGGCCGGGGCAAGGCCCTTAAAAGCCCAAGTTAAATCGTTTTATCATCCCTGCCATAGAGCGAAGTCAAGAGAAACTTTCCGATTGCTCGAATCTTCAACCGATGCTGGCTTCCAAGTTTCACAGGCTGAAAATTCGCCGGGCAAGTTCCGAAGGCCTTCAAGCCCGTGGCTCCACTTCCTAGATGCCGGCCCGGAGCCACATCGATATTGCCGAGGCGCTGAATCGGCGCTTCCAAGTAAGAGAACTCGGACGACGCATTCTCCCTTCGCGGGAAGACGAGTTCGTCCGTCGCCGGCATATCTTGGAACTCAGTCCCTGCGCAGTGCGACCGCTTTTGACGCAAAGTTCACGCATGCGGTCTTCTAAGCAAATGGAGGGGCCGCGATGGATTCCTACAGGATAGGGAAATTTTCTATACAGTGTTTAAGATATACCCCCGCGCGGGTTGCAGCACGGAGGTGCCATCCTTCAACAGGGAAGGAGCGCGATGTTTCTACCGCAGAGGGTTGAGGATGCCCACAGAAACCGCTGGCATGCTTGGCGCTAACAAGACACTTTCGGCAGCTTTATTCGACAAGCTATCTTCCAAGATGGGCGTAACCGTTGCTTCTGCGGACACCAAACTGCTGCAAGGGAGAGTGACGTCGACACGCGTTCCGGGAACGGTATTTTCCAGCCGCAACACGCCACCAAATTCCTTGACTCGCTGTCGCATACCTCCAATGCCCACGCCGATGCTGCCACACTGAAATTCCGCGACACCTTTGCCAATGCCCTTCCCGTCGTCGCGGATCGTGATGACGAGTTGGCTGTTCTCGTGCTTGAGAGTCACCCACCCATTCCGGGCTCCTGAATGCCGAAACACATTGGTCAGTGCCTCTTGAATGATACGGAAGACTAATGATACGGAGGACTGCTGTTTCCAATTCACGCGGAAGCCTGGGGAACGCGGGCGGTTGCACATCAAGAAACGTCTCGATGCCGCTACGTCTTGCGAGCCCTTCGAGGAACCAACGGAGGGCAGAGAGCAGGCCAACTTCATCCAATAAGGGAGGATGAAGGAGATGAGAAATGCTTCGGACCTGCTGAATCGCCCGATCGATCATGGCACTCGCCTCGGCGATGGCCAGCTTGCTCATGGAATCAGTCAGATGATCATGCAGCAGAGTTCCGTCCACGGCCATCTTTGCAGCTGCGAGTTCCTGACCTAAGCTATCGTGCAATTCACGTGCAATGCGGCGACGCTCTTCATCTTGCATTGCGATGAGACTGCTAGAGAGGCGGCGGAGTTCTCCATTCAGTGCCTCCAATTGTTGAGCCCGGCGGTGCAATTCAACAAAAACCGAGACTTTGGCACGCAATAACTCGGGAACAATCGGTACGGAAATGTAATCCACCGCTCCGGCCTGGTAGCCTTTGAGCCGGTCGAAGTCGGTCAGAAGCACGGCTGAGATAAAGAGGATTGGGGTCTGTTGAAAGCGAGGATGCTGGCGAATCATATCTGCCAACTCGAAACCATTCATTCTTGGCATGCTCACGTCCGTCAGGACGACGGCCACATCATTCTTCAGCAGCAGTTCGAGTGCTTCTCTGCCGGAATTGGCCTTGATCAGGTTTTCTCCCAGGCCACCCAGCATGACCTCATAGCTGAGCAGCTTGCCCGGCTCATCATCAACCATGAGGATATTGACCTTGTTCTTGGCACTCATGTGTCCTCAAATTCTCTTTTTTTTAGCCAACGGCCTTTTCTGGGCGCGAACGAGGTGATTTTTTCGCGGCATTTCGGAATCTATTCGTCCCAACATTCTTTCCCCTGGCGCGTGTAGGGCTCGCGATTAGCCGTGCAATTCGTACCATAGAAAACTTTGGACCCGCTCTAGGGTATTTACCGTAGGGCAACATCCTCGAGTGGGGGGGCTGTGGAGTCTCGGGCCGAAACCGGCATGCGGGCCTAGTGCTTTCGTCACAGGGCCGCATTAAATCTGCCTGACGAGAAGGCCCTTAACTATGACCGCCAAGGATTAGTTCTTCGTACATACGTAGTGTGGTAGCTACGAATTCGTTCGGGATGCAAGCGGGAAAATCTCGGGAGTAAACTGCCAAATAGACCTAACGCCGAGGCTCGGTGCCGGAACGCCGTTAGCCCTCGCGGCTCCATAGCTCTTTTGTCAGCAGAGCGGAACGGGAAGGGAAATGACTGGGCGGGGCGGACCGAACCCAAAGCAACAGGATTCAGCCGACATGATTGGTACAACCCGGCAGAGAGTTAATGCTCTGATGGGACGGTTTAGGAAATTGGGACTAATTGACTATGCTCACGGCCTGCGGGTCCACAGCTCTATCCTGAGCGTCACTCAGAAGCAGAAGCCAAAAATGAAAAGTCAAAAAAGATAGCGTAGTGGTGGGCGTAGGTGTCCTGTATCTTCCCTTCGCATATTTGCTAGTTGTTCGCCCTAGAAGATGGTTCGGAGTGCTCACGGAGTCGGCATTGCGCCTCTAACAAACTTAGCCACGACTTAAGGGCAACACCGGACTCTTTGTCGATGTATAAGAAGCGCAAGCCCATTTCAAAAGAGTCGCTCCACACAACCTCCGCTTTCCCTTGAAAAGTCCGGGACTCAATGCTTGGAATGTCGAATTCCACTGGAATGACTCCTGTGACATGCTTGAGATGCATGGGATCAACGAGTTTTATCGCCAGTCCGCCCTCGCTCACGTTCTTCATTCTGCCGGTGAACGATTCCCCAAGGTGATTCCGAAACCGTACGGGCAAATCTATGCCGTATCGGAAATACCGGCGATGTTCACATTCCATCTTGTCCAGGGCGATATCTAAAACGCTCCGCAATCGAGCTTCCTGAATCGGCTTGCGGAGTACAAAGTTTGCTCCTAAATCAAGAGCTGTTCCCACGCTGGTCGAGGCATTTACAACGGCCACAATCACAGTTTCCTTATTGGAGCGGCCGCTTCGCACCTTGGCGAGTGCTTCCGTACCTCCAGCTACATCGTCACAGTCGATGACAAGTCCGTCCCAATGGCGGCGGCCAACGAGTTCTATCGCACTCACGGAATCCTGACGGAGATCAAGCGAAGCTGCGTGCGTATTTATGATTGACTTGATCTGAGCTAGCAGGGTGGAGTCGCAAGTCACCAGCAAGCACTCTAAGGCCATCTTATGATACTAGCGAAGGCGGCATGGCAACCCAAGTGACAGACGTGCATGGCACTTGCAGATTAGCTCCGAGTCCTTGATTCCGGTAGTGAATTCTGAGTGACCCTCGGTGTAGCCTTTTAGTTCGTACCTGCTTTGGTTCCACGACCGGCTGTCTGGCTAACAAGCCAAGGCATTGCGCGCGATAATAGGCTTATTGCGTGACACCTATCATCGGCATGGAAGAAGCCCATCTGTGGCGAGATCGTTATCGCGTCCTATTCGACCGGAACGTTGCTGGCATCATCCTGACAGATGCTGACGGTCGCATCATGGATTGCAATGAGCCATGTGCGCCGATCTTTGGGTTCAATTCCCGCGATGAACTGCTCGCACACAGTGCCGGGGATTTCTATTTCGGCAAGGCGGATCGTGAAGCACCTATCGAGCGGCTTCGCAGACGAAGAAATTACCCCGCTGAGGAAGTTTGCTTGCGGGGGAGGAATGGTGTGCCGGTCTTAGTATTGGCAACCCTCTATGGCGAGCGTTTCTGAAGGCCGACCGGAGCTGTTGCCGGGGACAGTGACGGACATCACTTCGCAGAAGAAAGCTCAAACAAGGCTGCGGGACATTAAAGCTGTCGAATCAACACTTAGGATGCCAGCGGGCGAAAATGCGCGGGTAGCTGACTTATCTCAACGGATCGGAAATATTCTTCGACGTGTAAGCAAGTCCCTTCAGCCAGACAATCTGTCACAGATTGATAGGGCAGAAATGCAGGAGTGCCTCCTCGCTCTCGAACAAATGAAGATGCTCATGTCCGAATTGGAGATCCTTCACCTTCTTCGGGAGTGACAGGTTCTTGAGGCTTTGTTGCTACCAACCGCGCCCTTGATGTGAGAGGGGGACACGCCGACACACCATCGGCCCTGGCGGGAACCGAGGCTTTTCTATTTCAAGCCCTATGCGATACGTGCAATAGGCTTTGACGGTTCATGCAGGGCCTTGCACGCCTTGCACTTGTGCCGCTGGATCAGAACCTCGATCTCCCAATCTGCTTGGGCGGGTGGAGGTCTAGCCCGCTGCATGAGGGTGATGAGCGGCAACAATCCTAAAGGTCAGCCGGCTCGGAGAAATTCAGTAGATGAGGGCCGTGGCAATAAAGGGATTGCTGAAAGGCAGGGAAGTTGGCTCGAATCGAACTGCCGGACTAAGTGAGCAGTCAACGGGAACGGCCTGCATGTGACACGTTGACATAAGCGCTCGGGAATGACAAACTTCCGCCTCCTTTATTCCTTTCCTAGAAAGAAGTAGCTAACAGTGACCGACCATATTCGGTTCATCACCCATCAAGGGAAATAGATTCTTCTGGTTGATCTATCAAACTGTTCGGCGGGCGAGGTTGAGAAGATTGTACG
>WNFD01005154.1_pt1 | contig 13095 bp, 11 predicted proteins | sample 5400491 | NCBI WGS metagenome assembly WNFD01 (sample SAMN13153343, study PRJNA577476) | soil metagenome | isolation source: 120 cm saprolite under Douglas fir tree site 2 hole 2 replicate 2 | place: USA:California | collected 2015-04-18 | reverse complement strand
ACCATTGTATGCGCTGCCGTCCCGCCGCTCAGAGTGCAGGCGGCATACCATGCTTAAAGATGCGCGTCATTGCTGGTACCTTCCGCTCCCGTCAGCTATCCGCCCCGCGCGGCATGGAGACCCGTCCCACCAGCGATCGCCTGCGCGAAACCCTCTTCAATATCCTTGCGCCTCGCCTCGATGGCTGCCGCTTCGTCGATCTCTATGCCGGCACCGGAGCAGTTGGCATTGAAGCGCTAAGCCGCGGTGCTGAGCGCGTTTGGTTTGCAGAAAATGCCGAGCCAGCGCTGGCCTCTCTTCGGCAGAATCTCTCCGCGTTGAAGATTAGCCGCGGCTTCACCCTGGAAGACCGAGGCGTTGGAGCCATGCTGCAACGCCTCGGCAAACTGCCGCAGCCAGTCGACCTCGTCTTCCTCGATCCGCCTTACGAGGCCGAGGACGAATATGCCGGCACGCTTAATTTTCTCGGCAGCGTCCGCGGCCGGGCACTTCTTGCTCCGCATGGCCTCGTCATTGCCGAACACGGCAGTAAGGTGAAGCTCGCAACGGGCTATGGTGCGCTCGAACATACTCGCCTGGTAAAGCAGGGCGATGCCGCCCTCAGTTTTTTTGGCTTCCCGGCGGTTGAACAAAGCCTCCACCCTGATGCTGCCCGGTGAGCAGATCGATCGAGAACGCTACTTCGCGGTCCGTCAGAAGATTCCATCCCATGCCATGCAGCAGGTCCCCGTCGATGCTGACGATGCGAACTCCCTCCCAACTCAGCCGCGCCGACTCCCACGCCAGGCCGTTGCGTCCCCACGCCACCATTGAATGGAAGCCGACGAACAGCAGCAGTCGCTGCACAACCAGCGGTCGCACCTCAACTACTGGCTTCAATGCGATATGGGTGGAATGCTCCGGTTGTTCCGTGTCAATGATGTAGGCGTAGCCACCTGCAACGGCGCACATCTGGACAGGGTTGGGGCAGGCAAACACTCCGGTGGGCATCGCCGGATCGGTGAACCCGAGAGCGCAGGTCGCGAGAAAGGTCTCGCCGCTCGCGGGGCGGACCATTAACTGCAGCGCCCCGCGGGCCAGGGCGTCCTCTTCTCCGGCGATCTGCCGCGGATAGATAAACTGTCGTGCAGGCGCGATCAGCGGAGGCGTCTTTAGAATCTCGACGCTCCAGTTATGCGAGAATTCCTGCGCGTCTTTAGCTGAATCAACCATCACCTGACAGCGCCCAGCGCTTGCGTTATATCTTCAATAAGATCTTCGACTGCCTCGCACCCGGCGCTCATGCGGATGAATCCTTCGGCGATCGCATCCCCGCCCCATCGTGCGCGGCGTTCCGCAGTTGTTGTCACACCACCGAAGCTGGTTGCCTCGGTTAGCAGCTTTGATTTTGCAAGGAATGTTTCGGCGGCTGACTTGTCGCGCAATATGAAACTCAGCACCGGCCCGAAGTAACGCATTTGCTTTTTGGCAATCGCATGCCCCGGATGATTTGGCAGCCCGGGATACAGCACACTGACGACCTCATCGCGCCTGGCAAGAAACTCCGCGATGCGCTGGGCGTTCTCGCTGGAGCGTTCGAGCCGCAAGGGCAGCGTGGCGATGGAACGCAGCGCCAACCACGCCTCCATTGGCCCAAGGGCCGCTCCGGTCAGCGTCCGCCACTGATCGATCTGTGCCCGCAGCTCCATGTCGCGCACCGCTACGTGGCCGAGCAGAAGATCGCTGTGCCCGGTCATCGCTTTCGTGTCCGACGCGACAGAAAAATCCGCGCCTAACGCCAAGGGGAGCTGCCCCATCGGCGTTGGTGTCGTGTTGTCGACTGCGACCAGCGCGCCCGCCCGATGCGCGGCCTCACTCAGCATTGCGATGTCGCAGATCTCCATGCCGGGATTGCTCGGCGACTCCAGCCACAGCAGCCGCGCGCCCTCCAGAAGCTCGGCCTGCGCGTTTCCTGCGGTTGGCGCCATGCGCAGGACAACGCCCATCTTGGTGAAGTATTCCTGCATCAGGACGCGCGCGGTGTAGTAGGCGTTGGACGGCAGAACGACGACATCGCCGGGTCGCAGCACCGCTCCAAAGACTGCCGCGCACGCTGCCATGCCGGAGGCAAAGACCAGCGCACTCGCTCGATAGCCTTCGCCTGACTCCATCTGCCCGATGGCTTTCTCGAGTGATGTCCACGTCGGATTATGCGATCTGGCATAGGTGTAGGGCGTGTCCACCGGATCGCCCGGTGTGTGGTACGGCGCCGCGAATACAGGCCCGGAGTGCAGCGGCTCGCCGGGGGCAGAACGACTGAGCGTGGAGCGAATGATTTTTGTAGCGTCGCGCATAGGTTTAGAAGGTCAGCATTAGCGCCGAACCGATTGATGGTAGCAGGATCAGTGCGACCTCTTCTTCCGGCTCTTCGCAATTCCCGAGCGTATCGGCGGGGAGATCCCGGAGAAGTGTTCCCAGCCAGCAGGGTTCAACTCCACCCGGCTGCCGTCCGGCGCAAGCATTGTCATCAAGGGTCGCCCGGAACGCCGGTTTTTAAGGCTTCCGATGCGTGTGATCGGTACTCCCGCGAGTGACGACGGCATAAGGACCGAAGGCGGCGCCGTAAACAACAACTCATAGTCCTCTCCACCGTGCAGTGCCGCCTGTAGCGCAGCGGTCGCTCCCAGTTTGCGAGCGAGCGGATGAATCGGGAGCGATGCCTGCTCGATCTCTGCGCACACGCCGGAGGCACGGCAGAGGTGGGCGAGGTCGGTCGACAGGCCGTCGCTCACATCAATACACGCTGTAGCCAGTTTCCTCCGCAGCAAAGACTCGCCTACGTCCAGGCGCGGTTCAGGAAACAAGTTTGGGTGACCCTCTGTCGTTGCCACGTTGAGAATGCGCCTCTGTCGTCGCAGTATGGCTGACAGCTCTGCCGCCGCGCCGCCGAGCTGTCCTGTCACATACAACGCGTCGCCTGCCGCCCCTCCTGAACGACGCAGCGCCTCGCCCCTCGGAGCAGCGCCGACCAGCACAATGTCAGCGAGAATGAAGCCGCCTTTTCCGCCCGGCGATTCGGAGGTGTCCCCTCCCGCAAGCGGTACACGGTGCATGTCGCCTAGTGCACGCAGGCCGCTGAAGAAGCGTGCAATCCAGTCGCGGCCTGCCGATTCTGCAAGCATCGTTCCCGGCAGCGCAAGCGAGAGGAAGGCGGCCAGCGGCGTCGCCCCCATCGCGGCAAGATCGCTCAGCCCGCGGGCCAGGCAGCGGTGGCCGACCGATTCCGGTGGATGCAGATCCCGCCGGAAGTGCCGGCCCTCTAACGTAAAGTCGGTGGTGACAAGCACTTCACTGCCGGCGGGCGGACGCAGAATCGCGCAATCATCGCCAATGCCAAGCGTCACCGCCTTGCTGCTGGCGGAGAAATCGCGGCGAATCTGCTCGATCAGGCCCAGCTCTCCCAACGGTTTTGGCGATCTTGTCATCTTATAAAGCAGCATAAACGGTAGGCCCAGCGTGGTACTTTCGTGGTAGTTACACGGTGACCCGTTGGTGACAATCTGTTGCACGAGGGTACCCGGTTTGTTACCCTCACAGAGGACGCTCACGAGAGATTGCAATTCTGAAATGACGATTGGTGAAGTTCATTGCCTGGTTCTATTTCACCGATTGCAGATCTCTCCGAGCCGCGGCTTTGCTTCGCGGACAAATTCTGGGCCAGGGTTTCTGCTTGAAGCTTAAAAAGCGTTTCTACATCGTGTTCGTCAGCCGCGACGACGACGGCGACCTGAATAAGGTTCCGGTTCCCCTTCACTATGCCTATCTATTCGTAGCGGCCGCAGCCATCGGCATGTTTACCATCACCGGATTGGCCGGCTCGTACTCGCGAATGCTGATCAAGACCGCCCGCTTCAATCAGCTTCGGCAGGACCACAACTCGCTCCAGAAGGACTACGCGCACCTCGAGAAGGCCGCGCATGAGAAGGACATCCAGGCGGCTTCCCTCGGCTCTCTGGCAAGCGAGGTCTCCGCACTGTACGGGTTGACGGCGAATAAGCTGGCGACGGTACCCATAGGTAACCTCACCGATAAACATCATGGCAAGTCCGCAGGTATCGCTGATTCCGTTGCCTCCGCACCCCTGGTCGGTTCCACCGATATCTCCGACGAGGGCTACTACAAGTCTGTGGATGCCTTTTACGCGCTGCGCAACTCTGCGATGAACGGAATGGTGATGCGACCCCCTTCGAACATTGGCGGTCCTGGCTACACCTCCTCGACCAATTTCTTTGGAGCAGGCGGTATCGGGAGCGCGGAAGCTGCGGCATATATTCCGACACTCTGGCCCATCATGGGACCAATCACCAGCAGCTTCGGCCAACGCGAAGACCCGGTTCTGGGTAACGGCGAAGGCGAGTTCCACAGCGGCATCGACATCTCCGCGCCCAATGGCGTCCCCATCCGCGCTACAGGCGACGGCATCGTAAAAGAGGCTGAGTTGTCCAACGGCTACGGCCGCGAGGTGGTCATCGACCATGGCCACGGGGTTGAGACCGTCTACGGACATATGTCCGGCTTTGCTGTCATTGCAGGCCAGACGGTAGTCCGCGGTCAGGTGATCGGCTACGTCGGGCACAGCGGCCGCACCACCGGCTCGCACTTACACTACGAGGTCCGCATCCGCAATACGCCGGTCAATCCGCACAAGTATCTGCGGACAACGCTGGCGGACCTGGGCAGCGAAGTAGGACCGAAGAAGGGCGAATAGCTTCTTTCCAGATCGAAAGACGGCAGGGTTGACGCAACAGGCCAACTCTGCCGTCTTTCTCTGCCTCTATTTGTGCCCTTATCCGCCTGACTTTGTTATCGTGGCTCTACCCTATGATCTTCAATCCGATCAGCGCCTTCTTTGTGCTGCCGGTCATGCTCGTGCTGATCGAGCTTGGCCGCCGCTTTCGCATCAAACACAAGGCCCCACAGGAGAGCACTGCGATCGAAAGCGCAATCTTCGCGCTCTTTGGGTTGTTGCTGGCGTTTACCTTCTCCGGCGCGGTCGAGCGTTACGACCGTCATCGTGAGCTTCTTGTCGAAGAGACCAACGCCATCGGCACCGCCTATCTCCGCCTCGATCTGCTGCCCCCGGCCGCTCAACCGGCGCTCCGCCAGCTGTTCCGCGACTATACGGACTCGCGCCTTCACCTCTTCGACGCCGTCTCCGACGAGATCTCCCCGGCTACGGAGCATCTACAGCGCGAGATCTGGCGGCTGTCTGTTGCCGCCGCTGCTGCCCCTGGAGCAAACGTCGACGCCACGAAGATCCTCCTTCCCGCCCTCAACACCATGATCGACATCACGGCCACCCGACGGAACGCCTTCAACATGCACCCGCCTCCAGTTGTCTTTCTGCTGCTTTTCGTTTTCAGCGGCGGCGCGGCCTTTCTTGGCGGCTACAGCATGGCGGTTCGCGGCCGAAGCTGGTTCCACATGTTTGCCCTTGCCACGGCGGTTACGTTAACCATCTATGCCACACTTGAGATCGAATATCCCCGTCGGGGGCTCATTCGTCTCAAAGACACCGACACGACCCTTATCGAGCTCCGCAACTCCATGAATTAACGGGTAATCCGGTCCTCGTCGTGTGAAGGGCCTGTCTTCCCGGGCGCCATGCCGTCCGCCGAAGCTACGAGGCAACTGGATGCCCTAAGATCTATCCGATCGCGCTGAAAATAAACATTTTCGATTACTTTAGTGCACCTTTCCGGTCATATCCGATCGACTTCCTGGCCGATATAGTCACCGTGGAGTAGCGCCGACCCGACACGGTGCCGTCCAGCCCTGCAATCAAGAGGGTTACCTCATCTGGTTTCGCAAGGGAAGGAATTCGCATGGTTCAGACTTCAGCCTCTTTTCGACGCGGTGCACAGGACGTCGACGGATCCATCTCGCTGTCGGAGATCATCTCGGCGCTCTCCTACGCGTTGGATCTAACCGAAGGGGCGGTGCACGGGCACGCTCTGCGCAGCTGTCTGATGGGCATGCGCATCGCCGAGGAGGCAGAGCTTCCGTCCGACCAGACCAGCGGCCTCTACTTTGCGCTCCTCCTCAAAGACATCGGCTGCAGCAGCAATGCAAGCCGCCTGTGCCAGATCGTCGGTGGAGACGACCGCGCCATGAAGGCCGGGATCAGGTTCGAAGACTGGACCAGGCCGCACAAGCCGAATCTTTCAACTCTGAAACTGCTTTGGAAGAATGTTCTCCCGAGCAGTAGTGCCGCGGCCAAGGTGGCCAGAATTCTTCATATCGGTCTTACGCAGCATAGGAACAATCAGGAGATGGTCGGCCTCCGCAGCGACCGTGGCGCCGACATCATCACCAAACTCGGCATGGGTGAGTTCGCCGCCGAGGCCGTCCGCAGCCTGGATGAGCACTGGGATGGCAGCGGCTATCCGGACAGCATGAAAGGGGAGCAGATCCCGCTTCTGGCCCGCATCTGCGCCGTGGCGCAGCATCTCGATATCTTCTCCGCCGGCCGCGGCACGCAGAACGCAATCGACACGCTCGAGGAGCGCAGCGGTATCTGGTTCGATCCCCAGCTGGTTCGCATTGCGCTCTCGCTACACCGGCGCGGCACGCTATGGGCAAACTGTTCTTCCAGCGATCGCGAGGAGGACACGCGACAGGCGGTCCTCGACCTCGATGCAGGCAAAAGACATAAGCTCGAGCCGGGACAGGTCGATCAGATATGCGAGGCCTTCGCCGATGTCGTCGATGCGAAGTCTCACTTCACCTTCCGTCATTCCATGGGCGTTGCGGACGCGGCGCTCGGCATTGCTGAGACGATGGGGCTGCCTGCGGACCGCGTGCAGCTGGTTCGTCGCGCCGCTCTGCTGCATGACATCGGAAAGCTCAGCGTCTCCAACGCCATTCTTGATAAACGATCTGTGTTGAGCGCGAACGAGTGGAAGGCGGTTCATCAGCACCCCAGGATTACACGCCTGATTCTGGAGCGCGTCCGCTCCTTCCGCGAGATGGCCGTCATCGCAGGCGAGCACCACGAAAAGCTGGATGGCTCTGGCTATCCCGACCGGCTGACGGCGCGCGATCTTTCGCGGGAATCTCGCATCATCGCTGTGGCCGACGTGTTTGGAGCGTTGACCGAGGATCGCCCGTATCGCGCTGGCCTCAATTTGGGGGACACGCTATCGATCATGACGAAGTTTGCCCCCCATCAACTCGATGGGGACTGCTTTGATGCGTTGGTCTGCTGGGCCTCGAACGGAAACAAGCCTGCGTTTTCCCCTGCACTGCACGCTGCCTCTGCGCTGGACTATGCAATGGAGCCTGCAATCTGAGGCAAAAATCTAAGGTAATCGAAACCTAAAGAGTCCTGCAAAAAAGAAAGAGTGGCCAAGAGTATCGGCCACTCTTTCTTTTGGGATGGATTACTTGCCGGTGTAAATGACGTGCCAGACTGTGTTTGTGCCGTCATCAGAGACGAACAACGACCCATCCTGGCCCACGGTAACGCCTACAGGCCGGCCCCAGACCTTGCCGTCGGGCGTGACGAAGCCCGTCAGGAAGTCTTCATACTCTCCCGTTGCGTGGCCGTCCCGCATGGGGATGCGGATGACCTCATAGCCGGAACGGTGGGCGCGGTTCCATGAGCCGTGTTCGGCTGCGAAGGCATCCCCGCTGTAATCGGCGGGGAACTGTTTGCCGGTGTAGAAGACCATCTCGAGAGACGCAAAGTGCGGCTGCAGGATGACGTCCGGGGTGATGACTTTGTTCTTCAGCTCCGGGTGCGTCCCCATCAGGCGCGGGTCCTGGTGGCCGCCCATGTACCACCAGGGCCAGCCGTAGAAGCCGTCTTCCTTCACGCTGGTGATGTAGTCCGGGACGAGGTTGTCGCCCAGGCGGTCGCGCTCGTTAACGGAACACCAGAGCTGGCCGGTTGTTGGATTAATCGTCTCGCCGACGCAATTGCGAATGCCGCTGGCGTAGACCTTCAGAAATTTTCCCTCCGGGGTGAACTGGAGCACGTCCGCGCGGTGAAACTCGTTGGGGTGCGTGTCGGGATCGTCTGCGTTCGAGGCAGAGCCGACGGAGACGAGCATCTTCGTGCCGTCGGGGGTGAACACGATGTCGCGGGTCCAGTGGCCGCCGCCGCGGAGCTGGGCGAAGCCGGGAAGCTGGGGAACAATCTTCTCGGGTGCGCCGGTAGCGACGAGGTCGCCTGACTTGTACGGAAAGCGCACGACGGAGTCAGTGTTCCCAACGTAAACCCACTTGGGGTTCGGTCCGCTGGGATAGAAGGCGATGCCGAAGGGAAGGTTCAGGCCCGCCGCGAAGGTTGAGATCGTCTGCGCCTTGCCGTCAGGGCCGACGCCGCGCAGGACCATGATCTTGTCGCCGTGCGAGTCGGCCAGGAAGATGTCGCCGTTGGGTGCTGTGCGCATCAGTCGTGGCTCTCGGAAGCCCTGCGCGTAGATCTCCACCTTGAAGCCCTTGGGGGCGATTGGCCAGGCACCCTCGGGTCGCGGAACCAGGCTGGGTCCGTTGTCGACCGACTCATCCGGCTTCGGCTCCGGCAGGTCGGCAAGGGTGAGCTTGCGGCGGACGCCGGGATGCTCCTGGGTGTAGTCGGTGAAGGCGGCCTTGCCGGTGATGACGGGGCCTGACTGCGCGAAAAGGCCGCTCGGCAATGCTGAGGCCACGAACGTCAGCATCAGGGCTCGAACGACAGAGGTGGACAGTTTAAGCATGGGATTTCGCTCCTTGAAGTGTGAAGTCTGTCTGATGCGGCGGTCCGATCAACTGAATTTTACCGTTACGAACTTCGAATTCGAGTGAACCGATGTTTTGAATGAGGTTGACGTAATGAAAGCGTCGAAAGTTCGCCATCAGCTCTGCGTCAGTGGCGTTGGGGAAGAGCAGCACCAGCCGGAATGCCTGCATAAAAAATCCATGAGTGAAGATGACGATGCAGCCGCCTGGATCTCTGGTCACGAGCCGACGGATCGCTTCGCGGGCACGATCGAGAAACAAGGTGAACGACTCGGCCTCGGGGCCGTCGATGTATGCGGGGTCCTCCCGCTGCCAGTAGGCGACGACGTGGGGTTCGCGGTCGGCTTCACTCGTGCCATTATGCAGCGCAGGGTTGAGAAAGCTGAACTCCTGGATTGGCCATTTTTCAACGGGGACATCGGGGAACCGTTGCCGCAGCGGCTCAGAGGTCTGTTGCGCGCGCAGGAAAGGCGAGGTGACGAGGAGCGTCGGCTTGCAGTCGAGGCGTTCGGCGAAGTCCCTTGATTGTGCGCGGCCGAGTTCCGTCAGTGGATTACCGACCTGATCTGCGCTCCTGCCGCCTGCGTTGGTAACGCTTTGACCATGACGAACCAGAATGATTCTCGTCGCCGCAGACGATGCAGGCTCAGTCATGGTCTCCCTCGGGGGAGGGCGTTGTCAGCCTCTTCACCAGATCGAGAGGGATACTCGCCGTCAGCACGGCTCGATCCCTGTGCTGCTCGATCTTTGCGGAATTCATCAGCTCCAGGAATGATGCATCGGAGGTCGCGTTCGGGTGCATCTGCGTCCGAGTCTGCTCCACCGACTTCAAAACTGCCAGCAGCGTCGTCAACGTCTCGGCCGCGTGGGCCGCATCGGCGTCGGTCGGAGCGATTTGCTCGATGCGCAGATGTAGTGCTCCGAGAAAGCGCAGGCTCGCGACGAAGGTCGTGTCCTCGGGCATCGGTAGCTTCAGGCCGGCAATACTGATGTAGCCGCGGTCGGAGAAGGGAAGGCCAATGTGGCCGATCGCCCATGCGCTGGAGAACGCGGGCACATCGCGATACCGCGCCGATAGCAGCGACGAGCCTGCAAACGGCGACGCCGCGGAGCGGTGCCGGTCGAGGATGGAGTGAATCTGCTCCGGTGTCGGCATGTTGGACGCGGCGATGGTGTCGTATTCGAGCTGTGCGATCCGGAACGGCCGCGTCGCCTTCCCGTCGCCGACCGGGATGGTGAAGATGTCGTGTCCCGCGTAGTTCTCCTTCGCCGTGGCGATCGTAGCCAGATAGCGTGCAAGGCGTTCGCCATCGAAGCGCCCTTCAAACACCTCGGAGTAGCCAACGGGTCCGTTCGGCCCGTTAGGGTCGTCCATGCGATGCAGCGCGAAGGCGACAGAGTCGAGATCGCGTTCCGGCACAATACCCGTGGCGTCGATGAAGTGCTGATAGTCCGGGCTGCGCGTCACCTGAGTGCGTTCGAAGTGGGTCGCCACACGCAGCGGCTTCAAATTGGCGTAGACGATCGCGTCCGACTCCGGCAGCAACCGCGCAGCCTCAGGGGGAGCGGCCTTTCGCAGCATCAGCACAACCACCAGCGCCAGCATCAGCGCCAGCATCAGCAGCAGCGAGTAGCGGGTGCGTCTACGCATCTGGAACCGCATCTAAGACTGCATCAAGGACATGGCCGGTCAGGCAAGGTGTCAGCATAATTGTTGCGAAGTCGCGTGACTTCCGCGCCTTCGCAGTTAAGCATAGACCATCTTCCGGTTTGATCTTCAGGCTTCTGGCGCAGACTTTCGCGTCGCGACTAGGTTTGCGGCTCTACTCAACGATGGCGAACGTATAGATTTTGCCGCCGTTGGTGACGTTGCCGGTACCGGGCGGCAGGATGCCGTATTCGCCGCCGCCAGAGTCTTTGCCGACGGTGAACTGGTAGGTGTGCGGGGCGGTTTTGACAGGGTTGAACTTCACCTCGTCGCGGTCGGCGCCGCCGGTAGAGTGGAAGACTCCGCCGGTGAGAACGCGGAACTCGCGGTTGTTGGAGTTGATGCGGAACCGGAGGAAATCGTACTCGCTCGCTGCCACGCCGTCAGGCACATAGATCAGAATTTCGATGGGGCATTGCAGCGCGAGCTTCGACTCGCGGCCGTTGAGGTGGCCGTTGCGGTCCTGCTTGATTATGCCGTTGGTGACGGTCGACTTGATGAATCCACCAGACTTGATGTGGACGATCTCCGGCTCAATGGCGGTCCACTTTCCCGTGTGATCTTTGTAGTAGACGCCGATCTCATTGACGTCCGAGAGCTCGATCGGCTTCTCAGGCGCATTCGTGAGTTGCCGCCGGCCCTTGTTGATCATCGCGGTGATGATCCGGTCGGAGACACCCGCAGTCTTCAATTTCACGAGCGAATCGGCATCGGTGACGTACTGGCCAGGCTGCGTGTTGATGGTCTGGATGACTAGGTCGTCGCCCAGGCCTGCCTTCACCATCTTCAGCACAGACTCGTTGTCCATGGCCGGCGCTTTGGTTGCGGTCAACGGACCGTCGACTGCTTGCGCCGCCTCGGTCGTATGCGGTGGTTGTGCGATCACGACCAGGGGAAAGAGGGAGATACCGAGGGCGAACAACAGAGAGCGCAGCAGCGTATTCCAACGAGGCATAGTATGGACCGGTTTGAGTCGTGGATAGGCTAGCATGGCTGCGATTTTGGACGGTCCCCGCAAAGCCACCGTGAGCCTGGCAAGGGCCATTGCTTGAGGGTCGTTGCCTGGGAGTGACCGCTATGCTAAAGTTAGCTCTGCGGCGCACTCTGCGCGGGCACTGCTGTGCGTCAGGCGGCTGAGCTTACAGAGAGCAAAATTGCTGTTTGGGCTGGCGTAGCTCAGCTGGTAGAGCATCTGATTTGTAATCAGAGGGTCGGGGGTTCAAGTCCCTTCGCCAGCTCCAGTCCCCCGCAGCAGGAAAAGAAAGACGGATTTGGTTGTACTGCTCGACCGTTCTGGCGTTGCAGACCTCCGGTCATTCCTTCAAGGGTGGTTTACCCGCTCGATTCGCAAGTTGAATCGACGACGGGCTTGACGGGTTGAGATGGGTGCTGCGCGTTGGAAGTAGTCAGGCAGGATGTGCACAGGTGGCCGAGTGGTTAATGGCAGCAGACTGTAAATCTGCCGCGTTATGCGCTACGGAGGTTCGAATCCTCCCCTGTGCACCATAAGTTTTGAGCTGTGAGTCTTGGGCATTGAGCAGTAACTGGTGAGTGTTGTGGATCTAAGCCCGGCAGGCAGCGGAAGAATGGTTATTGCGCTCGCTGTGTTGGGAGTGCTGGCGGTTTTAGTCTGGCAGACGATGGAGCCGGGCAAGTTTCAATCGCTGACGTGGATCTTGTTAGGATTTTTTGCCTTCCGCGTCATACTCGGACGGCTGCGTTCGCGGTAAGATTGTAAGGGTCAAAGAGTTTTAGCAGATTTGTTTTGAAAGTTTTGCGGCAACGCTGGCGTAGCTCAGTGGTAGAGCACTCCCTTGGTAAGGGAGAGGTCGAGAGTTCAAGCCTCTCCGTCAGCTCCAGATATTTGTTCCAGGCGGGCCATCAAGGCCGCGACCCGGCAGGGAAGCCTGCTGACTCGCTGACTTGCTGACCCGCTGCAAGAGGCGGGAGTAACTCAGTGGTAGAGTCACAGCCTTCCAAGCTGTTGGTCGCGGGTTCGATTCCCGTCTCCCGCTCCAAAGATTTTCATCGCGATCCAGCATCATCGGTTCGCAGGAGAGTGTGTTGAGCAGTATGTATCAGCAGCCAGTACTTCCGATCTCCGACCCGCAGACGTTCAACGCGGTGAAGGGAGCAATCGAGGCCTCTTTTTCTTCAGGCTATGTGGCAGAGTTTCTGAAGTCGCTGGAACGCTCGAAGCTGCGCATTCGCGACTTCGAAGATGTCCTCGGCAAGGGCAACCTGGGAGCCAACACTGCCGCGGAATACAGCCGGCTCGGCAACGCCGATCAGGGCCAGATTCGCGAGCTCTATCTCGCCAGCCTGGAGCAGGTAGCACCGGAGCTGCGGGAGAAGTTTTTCAAGTTGTACGCGTACTACTGAGCCAAATTCGGGCACCACAAAGTTTAGTACCGCAAAGTTTAGTTTTCGTTTGAAGTATTCACCTGAACCCGGTGCATGCGCCGGCCAACACGAGGAGACGAGCAGTCATGGGCAAGGAAAAGTTTGACCGGTCAAAGCCGCACGTAAACATCGGGACGATTGGGCATATTGACCACGGCAAGACGACGCTGACCGCAGCGATCACGAAGGTGCTGTCCAAGCACAACCCGAAGAACACCTTC
>WNFD01005150.1_pt1 | contig 13096 bp, 16 predicted proteins | sample 5400491 | NCBI WGS metagenome assembly WNFD01 (sample SAMN13153343, study PRJNA577476) | soil metagenome | isolation source: 120 cm saprolite under Douglas fir tree site 2 hole 2 replicate 2 | place: USA:California | collected 2015-04-18 | reverse complement strand
TTCACAGTTCCTCGCGATCGTGGCCGCGTTGATCTGTCTGTTCGGAAAGCCAGCCCCAGCGCGCGCCCAGTTCGGAGGCGGCACTCAGATCGTCTTCGACCCGCAGATGTTCGCCCGTCAGCTGCAGCAGCTTCAGCAGGAGACCGCCACCGTTACGAACCTGGCTCAGCAGCTTCAGTACGCGATTAAGAATACGACCGGCGGCTGTGCGGGAGTCTGGCAATCCAACCAGAATCTGCTCACGAACCTCGGAAATCTGATCAACGAGCAGGAAGGGCTTTCGTACACGTTTCAGGGACTCACGCAGGAGTTCCAGCAAGTCTATCCGGGGTTCAACGCAGCCTCGACCGCAGGAGTTCAGAGTCCGCAGGCGACTATCGACACGACGCTGAACACTCTCAATGGGGCGCTCGCTTCGGCGCAGGCTCAGGCGCAGAACTTCCAGGCAGAGCAGGCGTCGCTGCAAACCCTTGAGCTGAAGAATCAAACGGCGATAGGCAATTTGAGGCGGTTCAGGTCAGCAACGAAATCGCGCTCGCGCAGGTCCAGCAGGTTCAGATGCTCCGCCAGCTGGTGATGGCCGAGATGAATTCGCAGAACGTAGCGGCAGCCAATCAGGTCAACAATCAGGTAGAGAGCAATCTTGAAGCGCAGGCGCTGTTCTCAGCACCCCCCGGCTCCGGGAACTCCCGATATGTACCATGACGCTTCTGCGCCGCCGCAACCGTAACATCTTCAGGGAGCTCAAGATGAAGGACATCAAGAACCCGCTCATCATTGTCTTCGCCATCGTCGGCGTCTGCGCGGTCATATACGGCGGCTGGCACATGTATCAGCAACACTTAGCAGACGCACAGTCGAAGGCTGCTTTCACCGCGCCTCCGGCGAGCGGGGTTCCTGACATGTATCACAACGCTCCACCACCCCCGCAGCCATAGTTATTCGTCACGCCTCAAATGGGCGAGGAATTGTGAGTATGAACAACTTCAACGATATCGTTGCCCAGTTCTACTCGGCCGCTGCCAAATATAGTGCCGGCATTCAGCCATATGCCATCAAGCTGTTCTTGGCCCTGCTGCTGATCGACATCCTTGTAACGTGGATTCAGTTCACGGCCGAAGGTCAACTCGACGCTTCGCACTTCTTGGGTCGACTTATCAAGCACATTCTGAGCGGTGGGTTCGTCTATCTCATGATCGTAAACGCGTTCTCTTGGATGAACGCCGTGGTGAAAAGTTTCTCGACGATTGGAGCCGCAGTCACGGGTCTGCCCGCGCTCAGCCCGCAGACCGTACTTCAACTGGGTGCCAACATGGCCGGCACAATCTTCGACGCCCCCGCTAACGCAAACATGATGACGAACATCGAGCTTGCGATCGTTCAGAGTGTAGCGGCGTTCTTTGTACTCCTCTCCTTCGTGGTGACGGCAGCCATGCTGATACTCACTCTAATCGAGGCATACCTAGTGGTTGGTGGAGGTGTGATTCTGTTGGGGCTCGGTGCCAACCGTTTCACCGCCCGCCGCCGAGGGCTATTTCGGTTACGTAATCCGCGTTGGAGTAAGGCTTCTCTTTTTCTACCTCGTACTCGCGGTGGGCGTGCAGATGGCGACCCAGTGGAGCGGTGCACTGATGGCTGCGTGCAAGCCGGTGCCTGCGACCCTCCCTTGGTGGACGACTTATGGCGTTCCACCAAGTTCCATCGTGACCACGGTCTGTTCAGGAAGCCTGTCTGTCTCAACGATGCTCACATACGCCGCGCTGGCAATCATCTTCATGATAGTGACCATTGCTGTGCCCCATATGGCGGCCAGTATTGCTGGTGGCACGGTAGGCCTCGCTTTGAGCCACGCGTTCGAGGCTGCATTTATCGCTCAAACTGTAATTCGGCCGATCACCAGCGCTCTTCAGACCGGATTCAACAGAGTCGCGCAGCTCGGCAACGTTGGCGTGGGCGCTAGCAGCGAAGCCACTGGCTGGGTCAGCGCGATGGACCTCGGCCGACAGACTCAACGACTGGGCAATCTAGGTACAGATGGCGGCCAGCGTGTGCCTGCCCCGAAAGATGTTCGCGGCACATCGGTCATGCCATCACGTGCCCCAAATACAACGCCGATGAATCCAGGCACAGCGCGTTACGGAAGCCCCAACACCAGCACAACGGCGATGAGTAAAGCGACCAGCAAAATCTGAGCAGGGGTATTTGCCGCTCCCGGCGTCGACGGAAGCAGTAACTGATGCCCACTTCAATTACACGATCGGTTGTTCGCAAGCAGCTCTGCGCGATGGGCTGCGAGCTATTCGAAATTGGCGTTCTCCATCAAAACGCCCTCATGCTACTCCGTAGCGGCTGAAGCGCTGCCCAGATCGAAGCCGCATTGAGCTGGCTCAGGCGCGAGAACGCGCGCGGTGCACACATATTTGTCCGACCACACGGCGCGCATGCGTTGAGCCTGATCGACGATCTCAACGCTGAGAGGATCGATCGACCGAATGATGGATCACGGATTTCAGCCCGCTGTCGTTATAGAGACTTCGCCCGGCAACTTTCAGGTTTGGCTAAACCACGGACAAACAATCTCTGATCGCACTTTCAGCACCCAGGCCGCGAAGGAACTGGCGCGCCGCTTCGGGGGTGATCCCTCCAGCGCCGATTGGCGCCACTTCGGCCGACTCGCGGGCTTCACCAATCAGAAGGCCGAAAGGCTCTTGCAGAACGGACAGGCACCTCGCCTGCGTCAATGGGAGGGCAGAGTCTACGACGCGACTGAGGAATTTTTCGGAAAGCTGAAATCACTCGCCGAGAAGGCTGTCGCCGAACGTGCGAGCCGAGTGACCGCTCGGCCGACGGCCAATGGGAATCCGGTTCAGTCGCTGAGTTTCATCGTAGTGCGCACTACGACGGCGATTTGCATCGCGCTGACGTGGCTTGGGCTTTACACGCAGCAAGCCGCGGTTTCTCAGAACAGCAGATCAGAGACGAAATACTCGGTGCGCGAGATCTTTCCAAAAAAAGGACACATTCGGCGCCAAGTCGACTACGCGGAAAGAACCGCGAACAAAGCGCTCAGGAGCATCGAGTCGATGCACTGAGCGCGCGGCTACGGTATATGGACGGCGCAGCCCCGCCCAACTCGCACGCACCGCGCCGGGATTCCTGCCGTTTCCGATCAGCCGCGCGCAGTGGGTGCTCGGCTCACCTTGTGCAATCGAAGACCCGCAGCAGAATCTTCTCTGAATTTTTTCCGCCGGAGCCCTCAAACCCCCTCGTGAGCCTCAGAAATGTGCGTTTCAGGGCCGCCTGATCGCTACAACGATGTCCGGACCCGCTTAGATAACCTACGCCTGCGCTTCGCTCGGCGCTTGCGTCCAGAGGCCGCGCCCCCAATCTCTGCCGAAAACCTTCGATGCGCGAGCGCCGCTTTCGGCGTCGCGACGGACAGCTCGCGGACTGAGTCGGCTCCTCTTATGCGTGACGAGTGTCGGGTCGATCCTGAGAAAAACCAATAAAACAAAGGATAATCTTAGCTCTGGACTTTCTGGAATTTTGGGAGCATTGTACTTGCATTCGTTATGGGAACAGCTTATATTTGACATGAGGGTAATTGCCAAGAAGAGGTTGCGTGAGTTCTGGGAGCGTCATGACGAAGCCAAAGATCCGCTTCTCGCTTGGTACAGGGAAGTTGAGCGAGAGGACTGGGATACACCGGCGAAGGTCAAGACGAAGTACCGCAGCGCGAGCATCGTGGGCGATAACCGTGTTGTGTTCAACATTAAGGGCAACGATTACAGACTCGTAGTGAAAATCAATTATCCGTACCGAGTGGTCTACGTCCGCTTTGTGGGTACGCATACAGAATACGACGCGATTGACGTCGAGGAGGTGTGACATGAGCAAGGGCAATATTAAGCCCATTCGGACCGAGACGGACTATGAGGCCGCGCTCGCTCATATCGACACGCTCATGGACGCCGAGCCCGGCACCCCGGAGGGCGAGGAACTCGATGTGCTGACGGACCTCGTGGAGCTCTACGAGGCCAAACATGTGCAGATGGGATACCCCGACGCGGTCGCTGCTATCGAGTTCCGTATGGAGCAGGCCGGCCTTACGCAACGAGACCTAGTCCCATATATCGGGAGTCGAGCCAAGGTTTCCGAAGTGCTTTCCGGAAGACGGCAACTGACGATGCCGATGGCGCGAGCGCTTCATGAGCACATGGGCATCCCCGCCGAGGTACTTCTTCAAGAGGCTGGCGCAACTCTGAGCGAGCCATTGGCAGGGATTGAATGGGAGCGGTTTCCGTTGGAAGCGATGGCCAAACTCGGTTGGATCCCGAATGCCCGAAACCTTAAGTTGCGAGCGAAGGAATTCATCGGAGAGCTCATCCGCCGCGCCGGAGGCCCAGAGGTCGCAGGAGCGGCGCTCTATCGGAAGAACGATCACATGCGCGCCAATGCTAAAATGGACCCGTACGCTCTTAAAGCTTGGTGCTGGAAGGTGTTGGCGGAAGCCAACGAGTCTCGGCCGACGACACGCTACCAGCCAGGCACGGTGTCGCTCGAATTTCTACGCCAACTGGCAAGGCTGAGTTGGTCGGACGAAGCTCCGCGCCTCGCGAAAGAGTTTCTAGCCAAGCACGGCATTCCGCTCGTCGTTGTGCCCCATCTGCCGAAAACCTATCTCGATGGCGCTGCACTCAAACTCGGCGACGGCACACCAGTCGTCGGGTTGACGCTGCGTTACGACCGCGTCGACAATTTCTGGTTCTGCCTTCTACACGAACTCGCGCATGTTGGGCTGCACATGGACAGCGATGGCGATGCCTCGTTTGTCGACGACCTAACACTTCGCGACATGGAGGGCGGGCGCCGGGATCCAAGGGAAGCGGAGGCTGACGAGTGGGCAGAAGAAGCTCTTGTTCCGCGCGCGATATGGGAGACGAGCGAAGCACGCCGGAATCCAACACCGATGAACGTAGTCAACCTCTCGAAGGCGCTGCAGGTCCATCCCGCGATCGTTGCCGGCAAGGTCCGGTATGAGCAGAGGAATTACCGATTGCTGTCACACTTTGTCGGGACCGGCGAAGTGCGACGGCAACTTGGCCTCGCCGCATAAGCCGAAGATGAGCGTGCCAAATAGCAGGGCGCTGTCGCACAGATGGCGCGATCGGGTCGTTCAAACCGCACTGCAACCTTGGACTATCCATTGCGCGGGAAGATTTCGATCTTGTGAAGACGAAAACGTCAAAATCCTTACAGGCTTAAGGGCAACTTTGTGCGACGAGAGACAGTGAGATCATGCCGACTGACGCGCCAGACGATAACGAACCATCGGCGTCGACGGATTCAGATGACGATGACGATTTCACTTGATGACGAATGGCAATTTCACTGAAAGACAAGGCGATCCTGGAAGAACTGGCAGCTTTCCTCTACGACTTCCTGCCGGGCAGTCCGAACCCATACGCGGACAAGGACATTTCTTTTCCAGGCGTCGCGCACGAATTAGGCCTCGCGCAGTATTGGCGAGGCGGAAGCAAGCGTCCTGCAATCAAACATTTGCTGGAGGGAACCCTCCAAGGCGGAACGGGAAAGTTTTGCCCACTCGTGCTGAAGGTGGTGCAACGGGGAATGACGTACAAGCGAGGGAAAACGCCGGTGTCGTCTGAGGACATTGACGTTCTAAACCAGATGCTTAGTGGCTTGGGCTACAAAATTCCTGAGCTGCACGATAGAGATTTTCTTCACCGCTTGCCTCACAGTGGGCCGGCAACGCGAGGTGTGAGACCCGGCATCTCAGATCCAACGACTATTGCAGAACTAGAGGCTAAGCTCACGCATCTTCGGCGGAATCCTGACAACCGGGGTCTCGAATTCGAACGCTTCCTCTCTGAACTTTTCGCCCACTTCGGCTTAGCTCCCCGACAATCGTTTTGCATCAGAGGCGAGCAGATAGATGGCAGCTTCACGCATCATTCAGAGGTCTACTTGCTGGAAGCAAAATGGCAAGCGCGGCCCATAGGCAATGCGGAGTTGCTGACCTTCCACGGAAAAGTCGCCGGCAAGGCGGAATGGTCTCGAGGCCTGTTTATCAGCTATTCCGCTTTTACGTCGGAGGGCTTGGAAGCGTTCGGCCGAGGCCGCAAAACAAATTTTGTGTGCATGAGCGGTGTTGATCTGCGTCATATTGTGCTGGGGAGACTCTCGCTGCTCGACGTTTTAGACCGCAAGGTGCGCCGCGCGGCGGAAACCAACCAGGCTTTCGTACCGGTACAGCAACTCTTTCCGGAAGTCGACTTAGTTATTTAGAACTTATGACGACTAGCAGAACGACTGTTACTGGCTTTCTGTACTAACCGAGCAACGAGTAGCAGGTACGAAGATGGGTGACGCGCCCCAGACACGAGACACGGTTTTTGTAACCCACGCGGCACCTGAAGACAATGATTTTGCGTTGTGGTTGTCATCGAAACTTGCGATCGCGGGCTATCGAGTTTGGGTGGACAAGCAACGTCTCCGAGGGGGTGACGACTTCTGGAGCGAGATCGACAGAATGCTTCGGAACTGTCAAGCAGATCGTTGTTTTCACAGAGAACGCAAGCAAGCCGGGTGTGAAGAAGGAACTGGCGATCGGCGCTATCGTAGCGGCCCGACTTAATGATCCGAGGTTCATGATTCCTATTCGAGCAGACGCCGTCAGCTTCACTGATGCGCCACCAGAGTTTATACGTGGAAATATCATCGACGCGTATCCGAGATGGGCCGATTGCCTTGGTGAGCTGTTTGCGGCGCTCGACGAGGAAAGCGTTCCAAGGAACCCGGCACCTGACGACTCTGTTCTTCGGAACATTATCGAAGCCCGAGAAGACGGACGTCGCTTTGTTGTTAGTCGCTCCGAGAATTGTTTGACGAACTGGTTTCCTATCATCGCTCCTCCACAGCGCATCAGGTATTACCATTTGAACGGGGTGTTAGCGCAGGTCGAAGGATGGCTTGACGCCTGCCGCATTCCCCGTGTTCCACTCAATCGGCTTGTCGGCACTTTCGCTGACCCAACTGGTTTCGCGTCTGCTGGCCCTTTCCCGCTGTCCGCGAGCACGGCGTACGATATACCATTTCTTGATTTTATTTCCGGCAGAAACACGGGCCCATTAGTCGAGCGCTCCGATGCCGGGAATCACGCAGTCAATCTGCTGAAACAACATTTCGCGGAAATTGCAGAGAGCCGAGGCCTTAAGTCTGTCGTATTTGGAAACAAGAAAGTCGGCTGGTTTTTCCCGGATGGCCTAGTCTCCGGCAGAGTCGCATTTGCCGACATCAACGGAAAGGTCAGACGCCGAACGCTTAGCGGGAAATTCAAGGCTCTGCGTTGGCGCACATGCCTTATCGCGAGACCACGACTTTGGCCCACACTCGTTTACCGAGTCCATGCAAACGTGGTCCTTAGCAAAGACGGGAAAATACCGCTGGCCGGCAAATGGACGCAGAGGAGACGAGTTCGACTGACGCGATCGTGGTGGAATGATGTGTGGAGAGACCGTCTCCTCGCCGCGATGAGTTTTCTTGCAAACGGCAAGGACTGCCTTATTGCGAATTCAGGAAACGAGCCGATCGAGATTGCGCGTCTGCCGCTCTCAGTCGAAGTGCCTGTATCTTATGATGCGACAGATCCTCCGCCGCCATACGAAGAAGACGAGGAAGGGAATGTAAATCAGGTGGCTGTGCTCGACGATCGAGAAGACGATCTCGATGACGATGGGCCAGACGAGGGCGAGGACTGATGAATGCTCAATTCTTCGAAGAACCGCTTCTCGAGCAGGTGAAAGGAAGTCCCGCAGTGGTGAACGTGGGCGCCGTTGGCACTCGCAGCGGAATAGATCTCCTAACGCGTTGGCTTAGGAAGCTCGCCGGCCGCATTCCCGCCCACAATCCAGACGCCCTACACACGTCAGCTTGGCCAGGGTTTCAATCTACCTTCGGCGCGCGCCTCGAGACCGAGCCAACTGCTTCGATAGTCCTCGGAAGTACCGCCATAAAGAACGCGGCCAGCATCTCCAACCGAACGGAAGCCGTGAGGACGACCGTTCAACTCTATGAGAATTCGATTTTGGAACACTTGCGCACGGAGGAAGTGCGGCCCGATGTATGGTGCGTCGTCATTCCCGAAATCGTATTCACCTACGGAAGGCCCGAGGTTGTTGGTCCCAAGGAAACCACGAAGTCAACGTTGATGCCCGAGAAGATGGCCGTGGGCTTCCTGAAAGGCGGCTCGCTTTTTCCCGAACTTGCGAAGGATGCGGAGACGTATCTGTTTGTAAAGAATTTTCACCATCAGCTAAAGGCCCAGCTCCTCGACAAAGAGGCTGTCATTCAGATCGTTCGTGAGACTACGCTCGACCCAACGATCGAGCTGGATAACTTCGGGAACCCGAAGCGTTCATTGCAGGAACCAGCAAAGGTCGCCTGGAACTTCGCAACCACGCTTTACTTCAAGGCTAGAGGGCAGCCATGGCAACTCGCAGACGTTCGCCCGGGCGTCTGCTATGTCGGATTGGCATTTAAACGGGACCCGTCTCCAGCGGACCGCGTGGAGGCTTGCTGTGCGGCTCAGATGTTTCTGAACTCCGGTAACGGAGTGGTTTTTCGCGGCGCTCTCGGGCCGTGGTATTCCTCAGAACGGGGAGATTTTCACCTCAACGAAGCAGCCGCCGCAGATCTTATAGCGCAGGTTTCGCGCGCATACACCAAAGATCACGGCAAACCACCGGAGGAGTTGTTCATTCACGGCCGACAAAGGTTTTCCGACGAGGAGTGGTCGGGTTTCGAGTCCGCAGTACCCAAGAAGACGAAATTGGTCGGCGTGCGCATCCGCGCCACTCAAGATCTCCGCCTCTTCCGGCCGGACGTGGAAGTGCCAGTACTCAGAGGCACGTCCGTTAGTGTCTCGAAGAGAGAGGGCTACCTATGGACGACCGGTTTACGTACCCCGTCTGAGAACGTATCCAGGATTCGAGACGCCCAAGCCCATCTTAGTTGACATTAACCGGGGTGAAGGCGACCTGTCGACTGTTATGCGAGACGTTCTCGCCCTTACTAAGCTCAACTACAACTCGTGCGACTACTCCAGCGGGCTTCCAGTTACGCTCAAGTTTGCAGACCGAGTCGGCGAAATCTTGATGGCGTCGCCCAAAGGAATGAATGCCCCGCCGCTACCATTTCGATACTATATATGAGGATGCGCCCTTGGAGGACACCCACGACACTTTCATAGATCGTCATTCGCTCGCAGAGTGCCTATCGGGAAACGAAACACCTGAGATGTTGCCAAAGATCGATTTTTTGAGCCACCGCAGGCCTTCAAGGGGGGAGCAAAATGAAAAGAGACGACCGGGTGCGACACGAAGCTGCGCCGCAGTGGGGAGTTGGCCGGGTGCTCGAAGATCCCGCGGCGGGGAAAGTTCGAATCTTTTTCAGCAATGTGGGCACAAAAACGATCTCGCTTCTCGCGAACATCGTTGTTGTGCACGGTGCGGATGCGATCAATCCAATCTTGGACAATTTGAAAATCGTCAGTCTGGGACAAGAGAGCCTCTATAAGACACTCACTGCGCTGAAACAGCGCTTTCTCAACGAGTTTCCTGGTGGTTTTCGCGGGGAAAAGTACCAATTGGAGGAGAGGACCAAAGTTGAAGCGCATGAGCTGACAAAAGAACTCCTGCGTGCCGCAACGTTTGAAGGCACTTTCATCAAGACGCTTTGATGAGATTTGCGCGAACGCTAAGAAAGCAATTCAGGCAACGAACTTAGTGTTTCCCAACAAAAAGAATGAGCCTCATTGACGGGCTGAAAAATCTGCCCGTTCAGCAGAAGTTCGGTCAGGCTCTGTATGATCTTCTGTTCGGCGATGATGCTCTGGAACGACGCCCTATGTCCTTCTGCAGAGTCTTGGTCGCAATTGGATCGGCACAATGGACAGTCGCTACTTATTTCCCTTTTATTATGTACCCCGACGAGTACATGTTTCTGAAGCCGATCGTGACTTCGAAAGCAGCAGAGATATTTGCGCATTTGAATTGAACTACAAATCCGATCTGAACTGGGTGACATACGAGAAACTCATGGAATTTTCGCAATACCTCCGAAAAGAGACTCTCAGACCTGAAACCGCGCGATATGATTGATGTTCAGTCATTTATATGGTGTACGGGAAAAGAGTAGGCGTGAACATGTGGGCGAACGCATAGCCATGGATTCAGACGCGGAGATCACTCTTAAAACGGACGCACCGTTCAATGAGCGATCACGCTACAATCTAATTCGCTCGAAAGATTAATCAATGGCTTGAAACGGTGCCTTGAACGGAATTCAGAAGAGGGTCTTGCGCTCTCGAACGCCCTGAAAATGATTGGCTAAATCTATATGCGAATTGAGCAAATCAAGCCCAATGTAATCGTGCGTGGACCACTCTTCCCGGAACCCGTACAGGTCATCGTGTCGATTCCAATAGGTACGTCCATCAAACTCGTCGGAAAAGGATTGGTCACTGGCCAGGTCCACGAGCCAATACTTGATGCCGCCCAAATAGCGACGTTGGAAGCAACTCCTGAGACGGCTCCCTTCGATGGTGATCCGCAAAGGTTCCGATTGGGCGTCGAGGCGCTCCCCGTCTTGGTTTAGCTTATGAGTACGATCCATACTTCGCTCTGTCCATCGCTCGCGTGGATCCTCTTCCTCATCAACTCGAAGCAGTATATGACCATTTCCTCCGACTGCCCCGGATTCGATTTCTTCTAGCGGATGACCCCGGCCCTGGGAAGACAATCATGGCCGGCCTCCTCATCAAAGAGACTCAAGATACGCGGCCTCATTAAGCGCACACTCATCGTCACGCCGGCGAGCCTTTCCTTCCAGTGGCAGCGCGAACTGAAAGATAAGTTTCGCGAGAACTTCGAGATAATTCGTAGTGACGTTCTCCGGGCGAATTATGGCTCGAATCCATGGCAGGAGAAAAATCAGGTAATTACGTCAGTCTCCTGGGTATCGCGTATCGATGACGCCAACGAGAGTCTACTCCGTAGTCAATGGGACCTCATCGTGGTCGACGAAGCTCATAAGATGAGTGCGTACAGCTCCGACAAAAAAACGCTTGCCTATCAGCTCGGCGAAGCATTGTCGGAACGCACGGACCACTACTTGTTGATGACGGCCACTCCACATAAAGGCGATCCCGAGAATTTTTGTCTCTTTCTTGGCCTGCTCGACCGAGATGTCTATGGGGACGTGCGAAGCCTGGAAGAGGCAATGAAGCAGCATGATGCGCCGTTCTATCTTCGCCGCATTAAAGAAGCACTGGTCACATTCCCCGATCCAGAAACAGGCAAGGTAAAGACACTATTCGCCAAGCGCAACGTCCAGACCACCGAATTTCAGATTGACGACGAGGAGTGGGACTTCTACGACGCCCTCACCCGATACGTCGAAGATCAGTCGATTAAAGCTGCTTCCGATAACTCCCCTCGGGGACGCGCGCTCGGGTTCACCATGGCAATGCTGCAAAGACGCTTTGCTTCCAGCGTGTACGCCGTGCGGAGAACCTTAGAGCGAATGAAGGACAAGCGAGAGAGAATCCTTGCCGATCCAGAGGGGTACCGCCAGGACCAACTCGCTCGCAAGTTGCCCGAGGACTTTGAAGACCTTCCGGAAGAAGAACGTGAAAAGATTGTTGCGGAACTCGAAGATGTAGTCGCTTCGGTTGATCCAATCGCTCTCCGAGAAGAAATTCTTCAACTCGGCAAGTTGATCGCACAAGCTCGGGAGCTAGAGGAACGGGAAGTAGAGCGAAAACTGGTCGTCCTGAAAGCGGTTCTCACCAAGCAAGGGGTCTTCAACGACCCGAAGATGAAGTTACTTCTCTTCACGGAACACAAAGACACCCTTGATTTTCTCGCCGGTGACGGCAGGGACGGACGACCTCTCGGAAAGCTTCTAAAATGGGGATTGTCTGTCACTCAGATTCACGGCGGAATGAAAATAGGTGACCGCGACACTCCGGGAACTCGTATCTACGCAGAACGAGAATTTCGAGAGAGTTGTCAGGTGCTCGTCGCAACGGAAGCAGCTGGTGAGGGAATTAATCTCCAGTTCTGCTGGTTCATGATCAACTACGACGGAACCCTGTGCGCCTAGAGCAACGCATGGGCCGGATTCATCGCGATGGGCAGGAGAAGGACTGCCTGATCCTCAATTTTGTCTCGACGAATACCCGTGAAGGCCGCGTTCTTCAGAAGTTATTCGAAAGAATCAGGAAAATCGAAGACGATCTTGATCCCAGGCGCATGGGAACGGTTTTCAATGTCCTAGGTGACGTGTTTTCTGCAAACCAGCTAGAAAAGATGTTACGCGATATGTACGCACGGAACCTGACAGAAGATGTCATAAAAAGCCGGATCATTGAGCAAGTGGATACGGACCGATTCAGAAAGATCGCCCACTCTGCTCTTGAAGGGCTCGCCAAGCGCGAACTGAACCTCTCCGCAATTCTCGGGAAGTCAGCAGAAGCGAAGGAGCGGCGCCTGGTTCCGGAGGTCATCGAGGACTTCTTTCTGCAGACAGCTCCGCTCACGGGCATCTACCCTAGGGAAATCCAAAAGGGCAAACACGTCTTTCGCGTTGGGAGAATTCCTCGAATGCTCTGGCCAGTGGGTGAGCGCCTGGAGTCGCGTTTCGGAAAGTTGGGCCGAGAGTACAAGCAGATTGCCTTTGATAAGACCTTCCTCACAGATGACCCCACTCTTGAATGGGTGACACCTGGCCATTTCCTGTTCGAGTGTGTCCGCGAGGGAGTTTGGGAGCGCGTCCAAAGTGACCTGAATCGAGGAGCGGTCTTCTATGACATTAATCGGAAACAGCCGGGGCGGTTGGACGTTTTTGAGTAATTGTCAAATGTTGTGGATCGGGCGGCCATGATCAGGCGGCTTTCCTTGGTTGATTGTCAGTTGACTGAGTAACGAGTTTCGCGGGATCGACCCGGACTCCATCGGCGAACTTCACGCCGGCACGGACCAGCGGTAAGAGCTGAGCGCCATCGAGGCGCCGC
>WNFD01005148.1_pt1 | contig 13097 bp, 12 predicted proteins | sample 5400491 | NCBI WGS metagenome assembly WNFD01 (sample SAMN13153343, study PRJNA577476) | soil metagenome | isolation source: 120 cm saprolite under Douglas fir tree site 2 hole 2 replicate 2 | place: USA:California | collected 2015-04-18 | reverse complement strand
GGACGTCGACCGTACCAGGCGGTCCAGCGTGGCCTTGGTAGCGTGGTCGAGCGAGACAGCGGGAGCGACTCTCGGCATGCGCCAACAACTCTAGCCGAAAACCACAATAATGTAAATAACTATTTGGACGATGTACTAGTCCACGTGGACAATGCTAAGGAGTTTCATTCCGAGGCTCTTCTGCGCGGCTGTCAAGAATATGGAATCATGCTCAACCATCGCCTACCGGGACAGCCCCACCTCGGGGGACACATTGAACGCCTGATCGGAACCATGATGGGAGCAGTCCATCTTCTTCCCGGCACGACGTTTTCCAACCCGACGGAAAAGAAATCGTACGATTCTGAGTCCCGAGCGGTTCTGACCTTGCCGGAGTTGGAACGATGGCTGACACTGCAAATTGCAGGAGTCTACCATCTCACCGTGCATTCGGCGCTGGGTAAGACTCCTGTAGCCGCCTGGCAGGAGGGCGTGGCCAAAGGAAAGCCACCAATCCGGCAACCGGCCGGCGCCGACGCGTTCTTTTTGGATTTCTTGCCGGCAGTTTCGCGGACGATTCAGAGAGATGGCATTCACTTCCATAGGATCCGTTACTGGGACAACGTGCTGAGCCCATGGGCGGGCAGGTTGCAGGAGGCTTTGTGGGTTAAGTACGATCCGCGAAATCTGTCGCGTGTATACGTTCGAGATCTCAATGGAAAACACTGGCCTGTTCCCTACGCCGACCTCAGACAGCCTCCCATCGCCCTATGGGAATTACTGGAAGCCAGGAAACGATTGCGCCAGAGCGTTGACGCTGAGCCCACTGAGCGTGCTCTGTTTGCCAGTATCCTGGAGCAACGCCGCATCCTGCAAGAAGGGGCAAATCGTTCGCAACAAAGGCGCCGGAAAGAAAGAACTCCCTCGGAGGCGGACGCCCCGCGCCCGGTTCAGGAGCGCTCGAAGAAATCGAGTGAGACGTCGGAGGAAGTGAAGCCCTATCCCGTCGAAATCTGGGAGGGCAATTGAGTTCAGAGTTCCTGCACTTACAAACTCCTTCTCGAACCGTGGCTCCGTTGAGCAATGGAGAACGGATCACCTGGATTCGGCAGCAGCGATGGATTCAATATCCTCGTGCCAAGCGGATTCTTGAGCGCTTGGTGGATCTGGTCGACTACCCACCCCGTGATCGCATGCCATGCCTGGTCGTCTACGGCGCTACCGGCATGGGCAAGACGCACATCATTCAGAAGTTTTTGCGCGACTACCACGCCCACTTTGACAACCGGTTGGGCAAGACGCGCGCGCCCGTCGTTTTCATTCAAATGCCCCCCACCCCCAACGAGCGGGATCTTTACGAAGAAATCCTGGCTGGCATGGGAGGTGTCTTTTCTCACGGCACGAGCGTGACCACCTTGCGCCATCGGATCCGAGCCCTGGCCCGTCAATTGGAAATGCGCATGTTGGTCATAGATGAGATCCACTCTCTCCTCGCCGGCACCTTCCGCGAGCAGCGGATCATCTTGAATGCGATTCGCTTTCTCGCCAATGATCTGCGTATCCCCCTGGTGTGTCTGGGAACGGATGAAGCTAATCAGGCTCTCATGACCGACCCGCAGCTCGCCGACCGCTTCGCCGCTGCCGACCTGCCCCCTTGGGAGGATGACTCCGCCTTTGAGCAGTTACTCTTAAGTTTTGAATCCATTCTGCCGCTGCGCCAGCTCTCAGAATTCCGAGACGCGAGAATTCATCAGCGTATCCTGAGTCTGAGCGAGGGTGTGCTGGGTCGAATCTGCAAGCTAATGGAAGCAGCTGCCATCGAAGCGATTCGTTCCGGCGAAGAGCGCATCAGCATTTCCCTTTTGAAGGATGACCTGGTGACCGAGTCATTGGTGTCGATCGCGGACAGGCGTACCCGGCGGTTTTCGGGATGATAAGCGCGGCGATCGCTCCGGCGCGGTTACCGTTCGCTCCCCGACCGATTCCAACGGAGTTATTGTCTTCCTGGTCGGTTCACTCTTCTTTGCAGAATTGTTATGCTTCTTCAAGGTCGATCTCCTTATCCACAGTGATTGCACCATTGCACCGTAGAGTGCGTTGATCACTGGTAGCTTAACAGCTTAACGCCATCCGTGATCGGGGATCGACCTTCTCATTCCATCTCATTCCATCTAACTTAAGGAACAGGTTTTAGTGTTCGAGGACCTATTCTTGGTGAATGCGTATTGTCGAAGAAAACTGGAAGGTGCTCGCGTCGTTGTTTCCCACAGGATGACAGCAAATGGCGTGGCAGTCGGGTGCGGTCGAGCGATTGCATGGGTTTCCATTGCCTGACGTGCTGTTGCGTATGCTAATGCTGCATGTGGCGCCGGGTTACTCGTTGCGGGAGACGGTTGTGCGCGCTAAGCTGGCAAACTGGACCGACATTTCGGATGTCGCTTTGCTCAAACGCCTGCGCAACAGCGAGGAGTAGCTGCGTTTGTTGTGTATCGAATTGCTTCGGGAAAACGTCGCGTACCGGCTCGAAGAAACTATCAGTCGGACGGATCCGGATTGTGGACGGCACGATCGTCAGAGAGCCAGGCAAGACGGGGAGCCAATGGAGGATTCTGTACAGCCTAAGCTTGCCGAGTTTGGCGTGTGACTTTTTCGAGGTGACGGCCACGATTGGCGAAGGCAGCGGAGAATCATTGAACCGTCTGCCTGTCGGTCCGCACGAGCTTATTCTCGCGGACGCCGGCTACTGCTCAATCGCTGGGATTGAGTATGTTTGGCAACATGGTGCTGATGTATTGGTTCGCATCAATCCTCAGAGCTTCGTGTCGTACTCTGCATACGGCAGACGCATCTCCCTCCTTCCGCGATTACGGACTTTGTCCAAAGTGGGGTAGTTCGGTGAATGGCGGGTTGTCTTGCATGGTCAAGGTTCGTCGTTTGCGGGCCGGTTGTGTGCAGTACGAAAGAGCGACTGCGCGATTCAACAGGCTCATCGGCGCTTGCAGCGCAGAGCGAGTAAGAAGCAAATGATCACTAGGCCGGGAACACTCGAATTTGCTAAATACGTGATTGTGTTTGCGACCCGATCCAGCGGTTCGACGGCGGACGTTCTGAGATCTTACCGAATGCGTTGGCAAATTGAGCTGGTGTTTAAGCGACTGAAGACCCTTGCCCAACTAGGGCACGCGCCTAAGCATGACGACCGCAGTTCCCGCGTTTGGCTTTATGGGAAATTGCTTGTTACGCTGCTGGCACAAAAATTGATCGGCATCGGGCGCGATATTTCCCCCTCGGGTTACCACTCTCGGGGGGGACCATGTAGTCCGTCGCGTGAATTCAGTTTCGCACTTCACCAGATCCAGCAAGCTGTCGAACCGCACGTCTCCTTGCAGCAAACCGGCTATTCGTGGAATCAGATTGCACAGGCTCTTGCGGAAAAGTCGCGCAACCGACTACTTCAATTGGCGAAATGGCATGCCTCGTGAACATCGCTCCAAGACCAACCGATCGGAACGTGATGCCTATCAGAAGTCGGCTTCTATGCCGAGTCGCGGGCCCGTCCTCGCCCGTACTTCAGAGTTGTCCGTCACCGGGGAGTAAGGGTAAAGAACTCTACTTCGAGCCCGCCCATAGAGGACGTTATGTTATGTGTGGCTCGAATTCGGCCTGGCTGAACTCATTTCCTCCGCTGAGTCTGCACCGGAACATCCTCACCCGCGCGCCGACGTATCACTGGAAGAATCGCGCGGGAGAATATGCGTGGCTGTTCGTTGGTGCACACCCTCGTTCGGAACCGGACACCCCGTACACAGACGAAGCGAGTCCTAGGCGGGATTAAAGCCCACGATTCGTTGGGTTTACCGAACTCTGGACTTTGGCAGGTTGAATGCCATTGAAAAGATCGGAGAACCTTCGTTCTGGACACAACTCCCGGTCACGATTCGAGACTGCGCCCAACGAATACGGACCTTGCATTTGAAAGGATGAGCTTCGATGGGGACACTCGGGCAGAATCTTAAATTTGCCATCCGGCAGTTGAGGCGCAATCCCGGTTTCACCGCAACCGTGATTCTTACGCTGGCGCTCTCCATCGGCGCAAACACCGCGATTTTTTCCATCGTGAATGCGCTCATGCTGAAGAGCCTGCCTTATTCGCATCCCGAACGGATGGGCACGATTTTTACACGGGTCACCGGCTCCACCGCCTCCGATGAGCGGCACGGCCTGAATGGTGAGCAATGGGAGTTGCTGCGCGACAATGTCCCCTCCCTGATATCGGCTGTGTCAAGTCGAGGAACTTCGGGCGTCAATCTCCGAGCGGGATCCCGGGTGCAGTATCTTCACGCGGGACGCATTTCGGCGCACTACCTCGATGTACTGGGCGTCCATCCCGTTGTCGGGCGCAATTTTTCGGATGCGGAGGACCGAGCTCACGGGCCAAAGGCCGCCATCGTGAGTTACAGTTTGTGGCGAAATACCTTCGGCTCTGATCAAAATATTCTGGGGCAGGCGATCCTACTGAAGGGCGAGCCCTACACCGTCATCGGGGTGCTCCCTGAGGGCGCGACTACTCCCCTGAACGCCGACCTGTATACGCCGATTCAGCCCAGTCGCGAGGGCGAAGGAGGAGGAACGAACTTTGCGGTTATCACCCGGCTCCGCGATGGCGCGACCTGGCCCGAGGCGAATGCCGAGCTCAACCGCGCTTGGTCCCTCCGTGCCAACCGGTATGAATTGAAGGACAACCCCGGCGCGCAGGTGACCTACTATTCAGTGCTGCTCCAAAAGGGTGAGACGGCTAAGGTGAGTCCGCAGGTTTTGACGCTGATGTTGGCGGCGGGATTCATCCTCCTGATCGCCTGCGCCAATCTTGCTGGCCTGACGCTGGTACGCATGCTGCGGCGCAAGCCTGAGGTTGCAACGCGACTGGCGCTCGGTGCCTCGCACTGGCAGATTCAAAAGCAACTCTGGGTCGAAAATCTCTTGCTGGCATTCGCGGGCGGAACGTCTGGCGTAGCAGTAGGTTTCGTGGCCCTACGCGGGTTGCTCTTGCTTCTGCCCGAACACCTTCTGCCTGTAGCCAGCGTACCCCTCGACAGCCACGTGTTGGCGTTTACACTTCTCATCTCCCTCCTGACTAGCGTGCTTCTTGGCATGCTTCCTGCGCTTGCGACGCGAAAGTTCGATCTGCGCTCCGCCATCGCCAGTCGTGCCGCAACCGGCGGCGACCGTTTACGCTTGCGGCAGGCGTTGATTGTAAGTGAGATTGCCCTCACAGTAGTTTTGCTAGCCGCTTCGGGTCTGCTGATTCGCACCCTAATCCACTTGGAGACGCTGCCGCCGGGGTTCAATCCCAACGGGGTAATGGCCGCCAAGGCTTCGCTCGACGATGTGCGCTTCCACGATCCCGCTGCCTTCAGAAAGCTATTGGACGAAAGCACGGCCACCATGCGGCAGATTCCAGGCGTACAGAATGCCGCAGTCGGATTGAGCCTGCCTTACGAGGCCACTCTGAACGACAGTGTTACCCTCAGCGACGGCAAAGAGACGGGGCAGCAGGACGGGACGGATGTTGTCTACGTCACGCCCGGATATTTCGGCACATTGCAGATTCCTGTGCTTGCGGGCCGCGTATTTACCGATGCCGACAGCCCAAATGCGCAGCACGTAGCCGTGGTGAACCAAGCCTTCGCCCGCAAGTTCTACGGCGGAACGAACCCTGTCGGCCGCTATATCAACAAGGACACGATGATCGTGGGCGAAGTAGCAGATGTGCCTGTTTCTTCCGGTCTGTACGAGGGCGCTCCGCTCATGAGCGAGCAGGCGATGTACATTCCGGCCGCGCAAGTTAATGCGCAGTACCTCTCGTTGGTGCATGTGTGGTTTCAACCGGACTGGGTTGCCCGCACGGCAGGCCCCATCGAGGGATTGACGGCGCAGATGCAACGTGCGCTGGCGAGTGCCGATCCCAGCCTACCGTTCTCGGGCTTCTACAGTATGAGCGACTTGCTGGTGAAGATCCTTGCGACACAACGTGTCGAAGTGGCGCTCCTGAGCGCGATGGCGGCTTTGGCGCTGCTGCTGAGTGTTGTCGGAATCTTCGCACTGGTAGCAAATATCGTAGCGCAGAAAACGCGCGAAATCGGCATCCGTATCGCTCTGGGCTCCTCCATTCGTCAAGCCATGGTCCATATCGGAGCGCCGGGACTGCGAGCCTCGGCACTGGGAATCATCCTGGGTTTGATCTTATGCGCAGGAGCATTGCGGGCTATGCACAGTGTGCTTTATGGAGTCGGCGTCTATGACGTGCCCACAATCCTAACGGTCGTATTGACGCTCGCATCTGTAACGCTTATTGCTACCATTGTCCCAACAGGGCGAATTGCAGGAATCGATCCTGCAAAGACGTTGCGAGATGAATAGGACAACGACCCTGTTTATTGACGCAGCTTATTAATGAGCACTCGTCCAACTGAGTCCCTTACCCAAACACGACGACCACAGTTCTCGGGCCTGGCTGCTCGGAAAATTGCTGGTCGCCCTGCTCAACGCAAAGACTGATCGGTATTCGCCGCTGCGATATTTCCCCCGAGGGATGCATGCTCTTATCGACAACACCGAGCCGGTGGCGCGAGTTCAGCTTCGCGCTCCATCAGGTCGAGCAAAATGGTCCGCCGTCTCCCCGTTTTGTTGCGATGCTCATCTCTGTGCTCCTTACAATGTGTCGTCGCGAAACCCAGCACTACTCAACATCAGGCCGAGCCGTTTTCTGATGGTCCTCCTAAGAACCTTCAGAGCCTGCGCGGCCTTGGCCAAACTCCAGGATCTCTAGAATCCGAGTCCTTAACCTCGACCCGGTCGATATCATTTGTGTCGAGAGCCACCACAGATCCGTAGTCTTCTGTCCGATTCCACGCTTCTCGCTCGGAAACTCCGCACAAGCTCGTTAGCACCGCACGGGTGAAACCGGCGTGTGTAACCACGGCGACCGAGGCTTCCTTTACTTCTGCGAGCAAGAATGCAATTTCTCTGCGCACTCTTTCTTGAAATTGCTCAAATGACTCGCCGGCTGGCGCGGTCGAATTGGGGCAATTCTCTGCCCAATTCTTCGCCGCAATCGGGTCGCGCACTTCAATTTCGTTCCAAGAGAGACCTTCCCACAGGCCAAAGTCGATTTCGCCGTTCTGGCAAATGCTGCGTGCAAAACCCAATACGGAATTCAATTCGTCAACGGAACCGTATGCTTCCACTCGAAGGTCAGCTTTAGAAACACGAAAGTCCCCTATCAAGCCAGTCTGTATGTCCAGCAGGGACACAGCCCAGAGTGTCTCTGGCTTATTCTGATGAGCCATAGAGTCTTCTGGATCGATTCTGTCCATGTACGGATATTGGCATCGAGTTGATTGCCAACAGAGCGACGGGTGGGCTTACAGCTGGCGTCGATGTTTCGCAGACAATGCTTGAAGAAGCTGTCAAACGCAACGACTCCGCCATTCGAGCGGGGAGGGTCGAACTAAAGCAGGGCGATGTCGCTTCGCTGCCGTACCCGAATGAATTCTTCCACAAGGCCATGAGTATCCACTCCATTTATTTCTGGCCGGACACCGCACCCTGTGGAGGGATTGAGAGAGATCCGTCGCGTGATCAAGCCAGGTGGTACCGTAGCCATCACAGTTCGCAAGAAAAATAGGGCCGCGTACTTGCGATTTACAGGAGATAAACTGGCCGAAATGCTCCGTTCAGCCGGATTCCAAGGCGCTCATTATCAAGATGGGCCTGACGCAAGCCATCCGGTTCTGGCTGCGCTCGCGGTTAAATAGAACGGCGACAAATGTGGGACGTGTCGAGAGAATTTAAATTTTCTGGATATTGAAAATGGCCAATATTATGACCGAAGCTGTATCGACCTCGGACATGACATAGCAGGGAGTGCAGAGCCGTAGTTCACGCGACGGGAACAACTAGGAGGAGAGAGGACCATGAATTCAACCAAAAAGACAGCAAGGATCGCGGGCCTGCTGTACCTAGTGAACGGGGTGACCGGCTTCTTCGGCATTATCTATGTCCCCAGCAGGTTGATCGTATCTGGTAACGCGGCTGCAACCGCCAACAACATCCTCGTTTCGGAGAGGCTTTTCCGCCTGGGCATTGTCTCGGAACTGATTTGCGCGGCCGAATTTGTCTTCCTGCTCTGGGTTCTTTATCGATTGCTCGGAGGAGTGAACAAGACGCATGCTTCGCTGATGGTGATCTTCGGTTTGGCCTTCGTTCCCATGATGTTGCTGAATACGCTAAGCGAGATCGCTTCCCTGACGCTCTTGCGCGGCGCGGATTTCCTGTCGGTATTGGGCCAGCCGCAACGCGAAGCCATGGCCATGCTGTTCCTCGATTTGCATCGCTACGGGTACGTTGTCGGCTGGATCTTGGGCCTCTGGCTCTTCCACTTCGGGGTTCTTGTCTTTAGATCGGGTTTCCTCCCCCGGATCCTGGGCGTCCTGCTGATCGCTGCATGTTTCGGCTACCTGGCGGATAGCCTTACGCCGTTGCTTCTCCCCAGTTACGAACATGTTGTGGGCCGGATTGCGAACATCCCGCTAACGCTGGGGGAACCCGCGATAATCTTGTGGCTTCTGATTAGGGGAGCGAAGGATCAACCATTGGAAGCCGCAGCTTAAAGCCAGCCGAACTCCTCGCGTCAGGCCTCAAGTTCGACGGATTCCGAGCGAGTAGTCGGCAACCCTTACCTTGGGATTATGTCGGACGACCTAACCCCGATAAGCGTTAAGCCCTTTGACGCTTACGCTACAGGGAATGGAAAGACGCCGTTGCGGGTACAACCCGTACAACCGGCGATTGGAAGGAAGGGGCAACGGGCAGAAAACGGCTGCTCACAGCGTCACACAAACTGTCACACATTTCGTTCCTGAAGCGTCATCTTGTGCACCAAAACACCCTACAGCGATCTAGATCCTTCAATAACTTACGCGGGGCTGAACGGTTTACGAATCCGATTGGGGGACTTGCAGCAAAGCGCATCATTTTGCACCGCACCGTAGTCTCAGCAAGTTCCAAGTTCGCGTGTCGAATGGTGTTGCACAAAAATGCAGCGAACTACAACGCGAACGGGGCAAGTTTGGGGCAAGGTGACGTGCCACGTTAAGCTCGCTGACAGAGCAACTGACTCTTAATCTCATCCGCTAGCCGCGCACCTAAGAGCATCAAGTGGCATCGTCTTGCAACCACAAAGAGTTAGCCATAGAGCCCAGTGCAGCGAGATGCAGCAGGACGCAGGCAATCTCAAAACGAACTGACACCAGAACTGACACCCGACCGAGTCGATGAGTGCGCGATTTTACGTCAACAATAGCGAACGGCTTGCCATACCTAACCCGGCCCAAACGGTCGGGCGGCCGCGGAAACAGGCGTTGCCGACTTTTCAACCTTAGGGCTGTGCCGTTACATCCAGGACATACACCGTTTGTTCCACGGTGAGGACTAGCATCCGCTTGCCGTCTCCGGAGAACTGCTTGAACGCTACCGGCTCAGGGAATTCATATTCGTGCTGCAATTGGGCAGTCGCGAGGTCATACATCTTGATCCGAGATGCATCACTATCAACTGCCAGCAGCGCGTTGGTTGCCGAAACCATCGGATTCGTACCAAAGAAGTGGGCTTTCTCTTCCCCGCTCGCGAGCGAATAGACCAAGACCTGATTGCCTGTGGCGCCCACGACTGCCCACTCTCCCGCCAGCGAAACTCCTTCCACCTGAAACGAGCCTTTGTTGGTCTTGATCAAGAGCTTGCCGGCGACGCTGTTCTTGCCGGGATCGACGACTTCGCAAAAAAAGTCGCTCTTCTCCGCGCGTTGATTGAGCTCAGGATACTGCTGAATTTCCTGCTGGCCTCCGGACTCTTTCAAAGGCCAGATCAAGAACATGGTGTCTCCATTGAAACCAAATTTGGGCACCTCATGCGGAAAGTGGCGGGTCCACACCAGGTGGTCGTCGCGGACATCCCTCACCTCCACATCCGCATTCGAAGGCTTCAGGAACGGATTCTTGCCCTTGGAATTAGTGAGAACTAGATACCTTCCATGCTGCTCCGCAATTGCATCCTCCAACTTTCGGCCCTGCTGCCCGTTGCCCGTGAGTGTCTCCAGACGGCCGATCGTGCGAGGGTCCTTGTCAAACTTGGCGAAGTCGACGTAAAAAGCCTGATCGTCTCCAAACCACGCACCCTGAAACCCGCGCACATGCAGCGTCCGAATGTTGTGCACCACATCCCAGACCGCACCTCGCGATCGGGAAGAGATGGCCATCCAGGAAAGATCCGGTGAAACCGCCGCAGCGCGCAGCCGTCCGAGCCGGGCCTGGGGTAGCCGCACCCGCGCCAGTTGTTCCTTGGTTCCCAGTTTCTCCACTGAAATCTCTCCATTGATGCGTTCCCTCAAAACAATTTCATCGTAGACATCGAGGGTTGATTGCTTGATGGCTGCAGGTACTTGCTTGTTCTTTAAGTCAAGAACTCCGATTGGGTACTCCTTGAGTGGATGAACCAGAACATAGTCCCCGTGCCCGGCCGAATCGAGATGAATCGTATTGCTCAATCGATACTGGTCGATGCGGTCTCCCGAGGGAAAGCGTAGAAGCGGCGACTTGTTAGGATCTGACTCATTCACTCCCACGATGCGGTCCTGTCCGACGAAAGCGAAAGTGTACCGCAGAATGTCCTTGATCGATCCCGGCAGGCTCATCTCGCGCCGGCTGGTCACATCGAACGAAAAATGGCTGGTGCGGGAGCCAGCTAGAAAGTAGTGCCCGTCGGGGGAAAAACCCATGGACACGATTTGCACCGAACCCGGGCTTTCGCCAGCGAGCAGCAAGAGAAAGAAATCGAAGAAGGTGGGTTCGAAAAATCCCTTTTTCGTCGCAATCCTAGTGCCCGAGGCCACATCAATCAGCGACAACTGCAGGTCCGAGTCCAGGCAGGCCACGGTGGCTCCTTCGGGCGAGAGGGCGCTCTGAATGCAAGGCCGCACCACTGTTAGCTCATGGACCGAGGTCTGTTTCTGATCGGCAATCGACCAGCTCTCGACGCGCAGCGCCCGGTTGTGAAATACCACCGATCTGGAGTCGGGCGAGAAAGAGGCATGCTGCGCATCGACGGCGGGAATGTAGAACAGCAATGCCAGAGGTTCACGCGTGAGCACGTGAATTCCGCCCTCATCCTGTGCCAGTATGTACTTGCCGTCAGGGCTGAAGTGGATGTAAGCCACATCGGGTCGCAAGGGCAGCGCCAGCGTCTGCTTCGAGATCAAACCGGGCAGTGACTCTTTGCTCCCGGTACCGCTGTACGCGATGACGTCAGCTTGCCATTGGGCAAACTCCTTGCTCCGAGCTCCGGGCGGGATATCAGCACACCCGAGAGGCAGCGCCTGCACGTCCTTCAACATCTCCCGCAGGCGGCGTTCGGGAGGCTTGGTCGACCCCAGCAGATCGGAAAACCAGCTGCCGGTTTTGCCATGGGTTTGTTGAAATCGGTCCCACAGATCCACGTACGCATGCGGCGCGTACCCCGCCCGCGCCATCGCGTACAAAGCCACCTGGTCTGCCACGTATTGTTCCTTCTCCTCGTTGGGCCCGCGCGAGTGGGAGGGCTTGCGCGCTTCGTTCTCGATGAAAAGATGAAACTTGTCCAGAATGTCCGCTCGGTCCTTGACCTCGGTAACTCCCAGCAACTCCCGGAAGCGCTGGGTCAGAAAAATTCCCGACTGGTGCGCTAGAATGTGCCCGAGTTCATGCGCCAGCACGCCCGCCAGTTCATCGTCGCTCTGTACCAATGCCACCATTTTCCGGGCAACATACACTCGCCCTCCAGCAATGCTGAAGGCATTCGACTCGGGAAGCTCCACCAGGTAAAAGCGGAAGCTCATGTTGTTCGCCGGCAGGTGCTGTACGAGGCGCGCGCCCTGGACCCGCAAGTAAGCGTTTAGATGGTCGTCGTCGAGGACCTTGACGCGGTGCGCCACCAGTTCCGCCATTACGTCACCCAGATCCACTTCCTGCTGGTCGGAGAAGATGTCGATATCATGCGATACTGCCCCGACTCCGGGCGGAACTGGACAGTTCTGCTGCCCTGGCGCGAGAACCGTGTGGAGCAAGACCACCGCAACTGCAAACAACCGCATGGCTGGCTAGGGTAACGCCAAGTGCCCCAGAAATCTAGTGGAGCGGGATGTCTGCCGCGGGGTCGACTCGTTTCCGTTTGTTAAATTTACGCCGGATCTCCGTCGCCCCACCCCCCCAATCTCCCCGGGCCGCAGCTCCGCGCTTCCCTACGCTCTCGCTTCCACCGCACACGTGGATGCGTCCTAGCGAGCAATACGGTCTAACTTGGGATCGCGTGGATCTCCATGGTCGCAGAGTCACGATTCCGAGAAGCAAGAGTGGCCAGCCGCGCCACATTCCGCTAAATTCAGAAGCACTGGCGGCCTTCAAATTGCTTGCCCAGCGATCCCCAAACGAAACGGGCCCGGTTTTTGTTAACCTAAAGGGAGAGAAGCTTCAGGGTTATAAGCATTGGTTTGACTAGGCGGTGGCGGACGCTCGAATCGCGGATTTCACCTGGTACTGTATGCGGCACACATTTGCCAGCCGACTGGTTATGGCAGGCGTGGACATTCGCACTGTGGCTGAGTTGATGGGACACAAGACAATCCAGATGACGATGCGCTACGCACACTTGGCTCCCGAGCACAACTTGGCGGCGGTCGAGAGGCTTTCCTTGTTTACTCCGACGGATTCTTCGGAAGCAACAGCCACCAAAGCAGCCACCGACTCTAGAAATAGGATCGGAGACCATGTTGTAACCGTGCAGTAACTGCTTTTGATTGTGGTACATTCAGTGATTGTGGGCGCGTAGCTCAGTTGGTAGAGCAATGCCCTTTTAATCATTTTTTCGATCTTCGCACGGTGTCGCTCGTTTTTTGCACAACCACCCGAAAACCCAATACTGATAAGGCTTTCCGCGAATTCTTTCCAGGAACCACTCGGCACTGACTTGCACAAAAGTTGAAATCCAACTGGCACCAGAACTGACACCGGGAAGAACATTCACTGCCG
>WNFD01005392.1_pt1 | contig 13101 bp, 14 predicted proteins | sample 5400491 | NCBI WGS metagenome assembly WNFD01 (sample SAMN13153343, study PRJNA577476) | soil metagenome | isolation source: 120 cm saprolite under Douglas fir tree site 2 hole 2 replicate 2 | place: USA:California | collected 2015-04-18 | reverse complement strand
TTTGGCCAGATGTTCGCGGTGTGTATGTATGCTTCGCTTCCGAGGCTGCTGATTGGGTTGTTATCGATTGTGACGCTGCTGTTCGGCAACAGTGCCGACAGTTACGATGCGCGAAATCCGGTGGGGACGAACCTGGCTTATTTTATGCCCGACTCGGGACCGGCGCTGAAGGCGGCTCTGGGCTTCTTCGATGTGATCGGATTGTGGCAACTGGTGTTGCTGGTGATTGGGACGGCTATTGTGGCGAAGGTGTCAACGGGGAAGGCGGCTGCCGTGGTGGTGGGCTGGTGGGTGCTTGGTCTGCTGGCCAGTGTGGGGATTGCGGCGGTTACGAGCTAGTGTGGTGTCCCAGAGATTCGCCGCATAAATCCAGGCTTGAGCGCTGTCGCCGCAGCGAGCAAACGCAGGTCCTTCGACTCCGTTTGGCGCAAAAGCCCACCAAACTTCGCTCAGGATGACACCTTCTATTTATGTAGCGAATCTCTGGGACAGCACACTAAACGTCACTTCACTAATGCGGCGATGGAGACTGGAAACGAGGTGAAGGTGGAGGCGGGTAGACCTGCGCCGTTGTACAGGTTCGCCTGGGGGAAGTTGGGCCATGCGTAGCGGATGTACTCGGGATGCACGACGGATGGGCTTTCGACGGTGACGGTTTCGCCTTCGATGTGAGCGCTTGCCGATACGAAGACTCCGTCGTGACCGGCAACCTCGAAACCTTGAAGTGAGCCGCCTTTGGAGCGGAGACCGGCTGCGTTGTCGAACCAGATGTGTATGGCGCCGCCGCTGGGATAGGCGAGGCGAAAGAGCGGGCCGGACGAGACGATGTTTTCTTTGAACACCAATTGGCGGGCGAGGAGGGAGAGTCGCTCGCCCACAGCCTGCTTGTTGGCGGGGTGGACGTTGTGCTCATCGCCGATGTCGATAGTGACGGCCATACCTGTGTTCGCGAGATAGAGAGACTTGCGTTGAGCGTCACGGAGGGTGCCCCAGTCTTCTTTTGGAGTGCTGGCGAAGGCGGAGATCTGCACGAAGAGGAACGGGAAGTTGCCCTGATGCCATTGCGTGCGCCAATCCTGGATGATGGTGGGAAAGATCCGGTCGTAGAGGTTGGCGTGGCTTGAGTTGGATTCGCCCTGATACCAGATGACTCCGCGAATTGGCAGTGGAGTGAAGGGTGCAACCATGGCGTTGTAGAGCGCGGCGGGTCGCCAGGATGCGGGGTTGGGGTGCCACTGGCGGCCTGGAGTGGGCGGCTTGCCCTGGTCTCGGGCGAGCTTGTCGGCCTGATCGAGGCGCATCTCGGTGGCCTCGTGATCCATTCTTTCGGCGCGGGCTGCGAAGATGGGCATGAGAGCGGCGTCGGCTCCGAGAGCGTCGAGGCTGGTCCAGGCTTCGGCTGGTGTGCCGCCCCACGTGGAATCGATGAGACCGATGGGGACGCGTTGTTTGCCGAGGGCCTTCTGTAGATCGCGCGCGAAGAAGTAGGCGACGGCGGAGAAGTTTTTGGCGGTCTCCGGGGTGCAGCTTGACCAGCCGGTTGCGGATTTGACGTCTTCGAGGGGATAGTCGGCGGCGTCTCTTTCGATGAGAAGGAGGCGGATGTCGGGGTAGTTGGCTGCGGCGATCTCTTGGGCGGAGTCCTGAATGACTGCACTGTTGGGGAAGCCGACGAGAGGCATCTCCATGTTGGACTGGCCGGAGGCGAACCAGAGGTCGCCGATGAGGATGTCGTCGAACTGGATGGTGTTGGTGCCGCGGATGACGAGAGTGAAGGGTCCGCCAGCGGATTGAGAGGGGAGGTAGACGCTCCAACGGCCGACGTCGTCGGTGGATGCGGAGGCGGTGAGGCCGTGGAGTTCTACTGTGATCTTTTCTCCGGCGGCGGCGCTTCCCCAGATGTGAATGGGCATGTCGCGCTGAAGGACCATGTGGCTGGAGAAGAGTTTGGGAAGAGAGACTTCAGCGCCTGCGCGCAGGGTGAGGACGAGGGCGACGGTGAAGGCGCAGCGAATGAGACGAAGGTTCATGGATATCTCCGGCGGCTACCTTTATAACTCGGCTTCGATTCGTCGTGCGTGGATTGGTTGGAGGATGCAAAGGAAAAGCCCGGAGCGAGTCCGGGCCTTTTGTTCTGGTGAAGTGGGTGTGAGTTATTCGGTCCAGCGTTTGAAGACGAGGGAGCCGTTGGTGCCGCCGAAGCCGAAGGAGTTCGAGAGCGCGTAGTCGATCTTTACCGGCTGGGGTTTGTTGGGGACGTAGTTGAGGCGGCACTGTGGGTCTAGCTCTACGATGTTCATGGTCGGGGGCGCGGTTTGTTCGAGCATCGCCATGATGGTGATGCCGGCTTCGAGACCGCCGGCGCCGCCGAGGAGATGGCCGGTCATGGATTTGGTGGAGCTGACGAGGAGCTTGTGGCAGAGGGCGTGGTCGCCGAAGAGGGTCTCGATGGCTTTGGATTCGAGCGCGTCGCCGAGGGGCGTTGAGGTGGCGTGGGCGTTGAGGTAGTCGATCTGTTCGGGGGCGATGCCGGCGACCTTGAGGGCGTGCTTCATGGAGCGATAGCAGCCTTCGCCTTCGGGGGCCATGCCGGTCATGTGGAAGGCGTCGGCGGAGAGGCCGTAGCCGACGATCTCGGCGAGGATCTTTGCACCGCGGGCTTTGGCGAACTCGAGTTCTTCGAGGATGAGGATGCCGGCGCCTTCGCCGACGACGAAGCCGTCGCGGTCCTTGTCGAAGGGGCGGCTGGCGTGTTCAGGGTCGTCGTTGCGGGTGGAGAGGGCGCGCATGGCGGCAAAGCCTGCGACGCCGAGCGGGGTGATGGAGGCTTCGGTGCCGCCGGCGATCATGGCGTCGGCGTCGCCGCGCTGGATGAGGCGGAAGGCGTCGCCGATGGCGTGGGCGGAGGTGGTACAGGCGGTGGCAGTGGCTTCGTTGGGGCCGCGCGCGCCGTACTTGATGGAGACGTGGCCGGCGGCGAGGTTGATGATGGCCCCGGGGATGAAGAAGGGCGAGACCTTGCGGGGGCCGCCGTTGAGCAGGTTGATGTGCTCGCGTTCGATGACGTCGAAGCCGCCGATGCCGGAACCGATGTGGACGCCGATGTGATCGCGGTTTTCGTCGGTGACCTGGAGGCCGGAGTGCGCCATGGCTTCGGCTGAGGCAGCCAGGGCGAAGTGGATGAAGCGGCCCATCTTGCGGGCCTCTTTTTTGTCCACGAAGAGGAGCGGGTCGAAATCTTTGACCTCGGCGGCGAAGCGAACGGGGTGGCCAGTGAGATCGAAGGCTTTGATCTCGGCCATACCGCTCTTGCCAGCCAGCAGGCCTTGCCAGACCTCAGGGGTGGTTTTGCCGACCCCGCAGAGTAGCCCGAGGCCGGTTACGACGACGCGACGTTGCTCCATTTTTTATTTTGCCGCCTTCTGGTTCTTTTCGATGTAATCGACGGCGTCTTTGACAGTCTTAATCTTCTCGGCATCCTCGTCGGGGATCTGGATGTCGAAGGCTTCTTCGAACTGCATGACGAGTTCGACGACGTCAAGGGAGTCGGCGCCGAGATCTTCCTGAAAGCTTGCGCCTGGTGTGACTTCAGCCTCGTCCACCTGAAGTTGCTCGACAATAATCTGCTTTACCTTTTCGTCTACTGCTGCCATTTCGTTCTCCTGTTTACATCTGGAATCAAAGTCTGAATTTTGTGCGCGTTCGCCCACACAGCCAACATCAAGCATACTGAGCGCCTAGGTGAGTGTAAAGCAAAGGGGCTGCGGAATCTCTTCTGAGGATTTTCAAAACAGCAAGTGCGAGTCGCGGCCATCCAATGTTGCGGACGCCCGATACCACGCGCGAGTTGTGGATGCGTGGGATCAGGCGCTCAACTTTTGGTCGCCGCTCGGGGATTTTGTTGATCTGTTGCGGTGTCTGCGAGCCGATTATCTACATCTGGTGGCGCTGAAATTCCAGGTTGGGTTTGGCGAAGATTTGGCGTAGATTTGAAGGATGGAAGCGATGACGATTGTCTGGTTTGTGGTTGGATGTGCGGTGGGCGGGGTGATCGCGTGGCTGATTGCGAGCAGCCGATTCCAGGGCGCGCGCGCTGCCGCAGAGGCGCGGGTGATGGCGCGTGAGGCTGAGGTCGCGGGGCTTCGCGATGGGATCGTGGTGAAAGATCGTGTGATTGAAGAGAAGGTGCGGGAGGTGGAGGCGCAGCGGGTAGCGGCGGAGGCGGCGCGTCTGGAGGCTGGGAAGTTGCTGGAGCGGCTGGGGGCAGAACAGAAGTCCGCGGAGGAGAAGATACGAGCGTTGATGGATGTGGAGGCGAGTTTGAAGACGAGTTTTGAGGCGCTCGCGGTGAATGCTCTGGATGCGAATAGCAAGCGGTTGATGGCGTTGGCGAAGGGGGAGCTGGATAAGCAGCAGATGGAGTCGGCGAAGGATCTGGCGGCGAAGGAGTCGGCGATCGAGATGCTGCTGAAGCCGATGCAGGAGTCGCTGGCGAAGCTGTCGACGCATAGCCAGAACCTCGAGGTGAAGCGGGAGGGGGCTTATCGCGAGGTGCTGGCTGAGATACAGAATATGCAGAAGTCGCATGTGGATCTGCGGCGGGAGACGACGCAACTGGTGGCGGCGTTGCGGGCTCCGCAGGTGCGGGGTAACTGGGGGCAGATGCAGCTGAAAAAGTGCGTGGAGTTTGCGGGCATGGTGCAGTTCGCCTCGTTTGAGGTGGAGAAGTTTGTGCGGGGCGAGGACGTATCCATCCGGCCTGACATGGTGGTGAAGCTGCCGAACGGGCGGTCGATCATTGTGGATGCGAAGACGCCGCTGGATGCGTTTTTGAATGCGAGTGCCTGTGAGGACGAGGCGCAGCGGTCGGTGTATATGAAGGCCCATGCGGCGCAGGTCAGGAAGCATCTTGACGCTCTGTGCGGCAAAGCCTACTGGAAGCAGTTTCCGGAGTCGCCGGATTTTGTGGTGTGCTTTTTGCCGAGTGAGGTGTTGTTTTCGGCGGCGCTGGAGCAGGACCCGTCGCTGCTGGAGTACAGCGCGGAGAGCAGAGTGCTGCTGGCGACCCCGACGACGCTGATCGCGTTGCTGAAGGCGGTGGCGTACGGGTGGAAGCAGTCGCAGATTGCGCGGGATGCGCAGCTGATTCGGAATGAGGCGCTGAATGTGCAGTCGAAGCTGGTGGGAATGCACGATGCGATTGTGGAGTTGGGCAAGAGGCTGCGCAGTGCGGGCAAGGCTTATGACGACATGCTGATAAAGGCTGAGGGGCGGGGCGGGTTGTTCTCGATCTCGCGCAAGCTGCGGGAGTTGGAGATTGGAGAGCAGGAGCTGCCGGTGCTGGAGCCGGCGGGGGTGCAGCTCAGGCCGTTGACTAGTGATGAGTGGCAGGGTCGGCTTTCGTTGGTGGCGGCGGACGCTGAGGGGGCGGAGGAGTAAACCGGTCAGTCATCGAATTCGAATTCGGATTTGGTGGTTGGTTGACGGCTTACATCCCACCCTTCTCCACCCCACCAGCAAAGCTGGCGGGGACCCCGGTTCGCGATTAGACTGCGAAGGATGGGGCACCCGGGCGTTGTGGGCTGATTGGAGAAGAGAGCAACGGCAAGAGCAACGGCAGAGATTTGGCCCCGAAGGTAAGGCTTCGGGGAGCTTTTTGTCTGCCGCCAATGTGGAACGCGCGGGTCCGGAGTCTGCATCCAATAGGGATTGACGTGGACCGATGTTGTCGATCGTCGCCGCGATTCAATTCGGGAGGATGTTATGGCGAAGGCTGGTAAGGACCAGGATTTCGATGAGATTTTGAGCAAGATTGGGCCGGATGCTACGGCGACGTTTGATAATTCGCCCAGTAATCCGGCGGAGCACGCCAGTAGTGAGGCGACGAATGCGGCGACGGTTGTTGATGACGAGGAACTGGAGGAGGAAGATGACGACGCTGCTGCATTGGAGGAAGACGACGAACTGGATGAAGAGGAGGATGTCGAGGACGAGGCTGGTGTTTAGGACACATCGAGCTACTTGAGGCAGCAAAGACATTGTTTTGGTGGGCGAAAGCAAATCGGCCTTTGCGTATACAGATGTTTTTGCGTTTCCGCTTTCGATTGAAGCAAACAGCAGATTCCTCCACTGCGCTGCGCTCCGGTCGGAATGACGCGCTCTCAGGGGATCGCAAGGAAATGACGGGGTCTCGATGATAGTGAGGAACGGGGTGGATCACTCTGGTCGAAGGCACCCAAAGATACCTGGAAGATAGAAGAGGAGCGACGATGCCGATTGCGAACTATAGTGTGCTGGCGGGGAGGCCGACGGCGGGGAAGGTTGTCAGTGGGGCGAGTGCACATTATCAGATCACCATGCAGGCGACGGGTGGGCCGTTTACTGTTGCGGTGAATATTCAGTCGGTGGATGGGTCGGAGGTGTTGTATGCGATTGAAGAGGGGTTTACGGCGCCTGACCTTGCGGGATTGATGGCGCTGCCCATGGGGATGACGAAGTTGCAGAGTGCGGCGGGTGGGTTAGCGCTGGATTATGTGCGGAGCAAGGTGGGCGGCGCGCCGATGATTACGAAGGCGGAGATGACGCTGCTGCCGCAGTTGAATGCGAAGGCGAAGGGTGGCGGCGCGGAGGAGCAGATGATCCAGCGGGCTCGGGCGAAGGCGCTCGAAAATGCTGTGGTAACGCTGCTGAATATGACGATTGCGGATAAGGATGGCGTGATCTATGCGTTTGGAAGCGCGTTTGCGGATAAGGGGAAGGTGGATGGGATTCACGATATCCATATGAACCAGGGGAATCCGAAGAACAATCATGGTGGGGATAACGGGGTTTGGCAGGATGGGGCTTTGTTCATTCATCTGCCGTCGAAGAAGACCTGGACGGCGGTGTTTCTTGGTTTTCAGACGGAGAGCTGGAATACGGATTCGACGGGGAATCCGGAGAAGGCTTAACACGGATTTGCACAGATGACACGGATTAAAGGCTAAGAACAGATTCTTCTTTTGCGTGGGTTTTCCCTTGTCTTTTTCAAAATCCGTGTGATCTGTGTCGATCCGTGTTAAGTTTTTTCTTCCGTGGCGAGGATGCGGTCGGCGATGGCGGCGGCTTCGACGGCAGGGCGGACGTCGTGGGTGCGGACGATGTGGGCTCCGGCGAGGATGGCGGCTACGTTAGCGGCGGTGGTGGCGTGGAGGCGGTCTTCCATGGAGGGTGTGGCTCCGTTGAGCAGGACGGCGAGCGAAGGGTGGTGGGTGAGGGTGTGGGCCAGGAAGCCTTTGTGGGAGATGCCTGCCAGGAGGGGCAGGTTGAATTTGTGGAGCTGGTCGAAGTGGGCGAGGAGGGGGTAGTTTTCGTCGAGGCGCTTGCCGAAGCCGAAGCCGGGGTCGAGAACGATCTTGTCGCGTGGGATTCCGGCGGTGGTGGCGGCTTCGATGCGAGCCGCGAGTTCGGTGAGGACGAGGGGGAGGATTTCGGCTGGTGCGAGGGATGGGAGCGTGGGCCAGTCCTGGGGGCGGCCGCGGGTGTGCATGAGGACGGCTGCGCAGTGGAGTTGCGCGCAGGTAGTGGACATCTCCGGGTCCCAGAGGTGGCCGCTGACGTCGTTGACGATTTCGGCTCCGGCTTCTATGGCGCGGCGGGCGGTGGAGGCGTGGAAGGTGTCGATGGAGAGGAGGGTTTTGGGGCGTCGTTCGAGGATGGATGCGATGACGGGTAGGATGCGGGATTGTTCTTCTTCGGGGGTGAGAGGGGTGGCGTTGGGGCGGGTGGATTCGCCGCCGATGTCGAGGATGTCGGCACCTTGGTCGAGCATGGTCATTGCCTGGGCGAGGGCTCGTTCGGGGGCGTGTTCGGGGGAGTAGAAGTGGCCGCCGTCGGAGAAGGAGTCGGGTGTGACGTTGAGAATGCCCATGATGAGGGTTCGCTGGCCCAGAGACAGAGTGCGGGTGCGGAGATGCCAGTCGTGACGGCTGCGGGGTGCGATGGGCATGGAGGGATTTTAGATGCAGGGAGTAGGGAGTTGCGAACCATGGCGGGGGTGCTAGACTGCGCGAATGCGAAGCGTTCTGTTGCGGATGGCGGCCTGTGGGCTGATGGGGACGATGTATTTGTCTGGTGCGGAGGCTAAAGGTCCTCGCAAGGCTGACCGGGGGAAGATGCTCGAGCGGGAGATTGGTGCGCTGCTGGCGGACCCGTCGGTGGCGCGAGACCACTGGGGGATTGCGGTCACGGCGATGGATGGGTCTCCGATTTATTTGTTGAATGAAGGGCAGCTGTTTCAGCCGGCGAGCAACGCGAAGTTGTACACGACGGCGGCGGCGATGGCGTTGCTGGGGCCGGAGGCTACGTTTGAGACGAAGATTGTGGCGAAGGGTGTCTTTGGCAGCGTGGAGACTCTGACGGGTGATCTGGTGCTGGTGGGTGGTGGGGATGCGAATCTTTCGGGGCGGGAGATTCCTTATGTTGCTCCGGCTTTGAGGCCGAAGGTTGAGCCGGGTGCTCCTGTTTTGCCGAAGATCAATCCGCTGCGATATCTGGAGGCGATGGCGGACCAGGTGTCGGCGACGGGGCTGAAAGTGGTGAATGGCGATGTGGTAGGGGACGATACGCTTTTTCCGTGGGAGCCGTATGCGCAGGACTGGTCAATCGATGACACGGTGTGGGGGTTTGGAGCGCCGGTGTCGGCGCTGACGATCAATGACAACCAGATCAAGGTTACGGTGACTCCTGCTGCTGGTGCGGGACTGCCTGCGACGGTGGTGATCGATCCAGCTGTGCCCTCTTACTACACGCTGGATGTTTCGGTGACGACGGGGGAGAAGAAGAGTGGGAGCCATGTGCAGATGGAGCGGGCTCTGGGGTCGAAGGTGCTGCGAGTGTATGGGTCGATTGCAGTGGATGCGCAGCCGGATGAAGAGGAGGTAGCGATTCATGATCCGGCGGAGTATGCGGCGGTGGCGCTGAAGGGAATGCTGGAGGCGAGAGGGATTGTGGTGACGGGGAAGGCGCGGGCGAAGCATCGGATTTCAACGGATGCGGAGGGATTTCTGGAGGGGATGAAGGCGCCGGGGCAGGAGAACGCTGTGGTGACCGGCGGCAGTACCGGCGGATCGTGTCTGGGGACGCCGCCGGACACACCAGAAAAGACTTTGGCATCGCACAGCTCACCGCTACTACTTGACGACGTGACCGTGACGAACAAAGTGAGCCAAAATCTGCACGCGGAGTTGTGGCTCCATCATTTAGGGCGGAAGGTTTTTTGTGGTGACGGATCGACTCTGAGGGGCGCGCGGATGGTGCGGGCGTTTTTGGAGAATGCCGGGGTAGATAAGGATGATTTTGTTTTCTTTGATGGGTCGGGGTTGAGTGGGCACGATCTGGTGACGCCGGGGGCTACGGCGCGGTTGTTGCAGTACGCGTCGACGCAGCCGTGGTTTGCGGATTGGAAGAAGAGTCTGCCGGTTGGTGGGGAGGACGGGTCGCTGGTGGAGCGGTTCGGCAAGGCTCCGCTGAAGGACCATGTGTTTGCCAAAACGGGGACGCTGGGTGAGGCGCGGGCGCTGAGTGGATATCTGGAGTGCGCGAGTGGGAAGACGGTGATCTTCTCGATCATGGTGGGGAACCATATGCCGCAGACGAGTAAGGACCGAGAGGCGATGGACAAGATCGTGGCGGCGATTGCGGCGGCGAATTAAAAGCAGGGTGTAGGGAATAGAGTGTAGGGTGTAGCGCGCCTGTCTCTGCGCTTCGAGATGCGAGAATGGTGGGGTGAGGAAACTTGGAGTTTTGTTGATGGGCTTGGCTGCGGCTGCGCTGGCCGGGTGTAAATCGGGGCCGCCGCCTATGCCGCTGGAGCAGTTGAATGTGCAACAGATGCGTGGGCATGCGGTGTTTCAGACGCGTTGCGCGCAGTGCCACTATGACCGAAAGGACAAACCGTTGCATGGGCCGCCGATGCTTGGGGTGTTCAAACGGCCTTCTCTGCCGAGTGGAGCGCCGGCGAACGATGAGCGGGTGACGGCGACGATTGTGAATGGGCACGGATTGATGCTTGGTTTGGGGAATACGATGGATCAGCAGGATCTTGATGATCTGCTGGCGTATCTGCATACGTTGTGAAGAGCTTTGAGCTGTGAGTTCTGAGCTTTGAGTTTTGGGGGCTGGGATCTTGGAAGAGCGGACGGATGAGGTAAGGAAGCTTCAGGCGCGGGCGCATGGAATGCTGCCGGGTGTGGCAGGAATTTGCATGTTCATGCTTGTGCTGACGCTGATCAATGCGTTTGCGGCGTTGCGGGGGAGCTTTGGTGAGGGCCGTGGAAAGTATGGCGTGCTGATGCTGTGCACGTTGCTTGCTGCGGGGGTGTTTGGTCTGCTGCGGCTGCGGCGCTGGGGATGGGCGCTGGTGCTGGGTGGATGCCTGATGCTTTGCCTGGGCAATCTTTTTGTGTTTCAGAAGACGCATGCGGCGCCGTTTATGGTGCAGGGGCTGTTTGCGATGGTGTTCTTTCTGTACCTGGTGCGGACGGAAGTGCGGGACCGGCTGCGATGAGCCGGTGGCTGCGGGATATCGGGTGGTGGCCGCCGTTGTTGGGAACGGGCGTCAAGGTGACGAGGCTGGATAAGGATCTGCGTGCAGTGGACGTGGAGATGCGGCTGCGGCGGTGGAATAAAAACTACATGGGCGTGCACTTTGGCGGGTCGCTGTTTGCGATGACGGATCCGTTTTACATGATCATGGTGGCGACGAACCTGGGACGTGAGTATGTGGTGTGGGACAAAGCCGCGTCGATACGGTACAGGAGGCCGGGGAAGGGGCGGGTGCGGGCTGAGTTTCGGCTGAGCGAGGAGAGGCTGGCGGAGATTCGCGCTGCAGTCGACGTGGAGGGGCGGTACGATGCGCAGTTTGTGGTGGAGATAAAGGATGATCAGGGTGGAGTGGTTGCGGAGGTGGAGCGCGTGATCTATTGCGCGACGAAGACGGCTCATGAGGAGAGGAAAAAATTGCGGGGCGGGGGTGCGTGAGTTTGTGGTGGACCGCGTGGTGAGACGCGGTGTTTCGCCGGGTTTGTTAGGATGGGGCGCATGCTGAGTCGAAGGGGCTTTGGACGGTTGATGAGCGCAGCTCTTGCCGCAGGGGTAATCGTGCCGGGCAGGCTGATGGGACACGCGCAGCCGGGAGCCGACGGGCTGGGACCTGACGAGCTGGGAGTTGACGAACTGGGAGCCGAGGAGCCAGGCCCGCAGTTTTCTGTGATGATGTGGGCGCTGAAAAAGTGGGGCAGCTTTGAGGAGAATCTGGAGCGCGTTGCGCAGGCGGGATACCGACATGTAGAGCTGGTGGGTGAGTTTATGCGCTGGTCTGAGGCGGATTGGACTCGCATCCTCGCTCGTATGCAGGCGCTGAAGATCACTGTGGATGCGACTTCGGGTGTTAAGGCGGGGTTTGCCGATCCGGCAGCAGGAGAGGCGGCGGGAGGCGACGCGTTTGTCGCGGAGTTGAAGGGTTTCATCCCGAGGGTGCAGCGACTGGGGTGTGGGCAGATCATTCTTTTATCGGGGAAGCGAATTGAGGGGGCTGCGCCGGGAGTGCAGCGGGCGGCGTCGATTGAGACGTTGAAGCGTGCCGCGGATATTTTGAGTGTGGCTGGTTTGACGGGCGTGATCGAACCGATCGACAGGCTGGAGAATCCGTCGATCTATCTTGATGGCGTGACCGAGGCGTTCGAGATCGTTCGGGCGGTGGGGAGTCCGAAGGTGAAGGTGTTGTACGACCTGTATCACGAACAGCGCGGGCTGGGGAACCTGATTGAGAAGCTGGAGAAGAACATCGATGAGGTGGGACTGATTCATGTGGCTGATGTTCCGGGGCGGCATGAGCCGGGGACGGGTGAGATTAACTTTCGGAATGTCTACAAGAGGCTTGCGGAACTGCACTACCGGGGCGTGATCGCGATGGAGTTTTATCCAACAGGCGATGTGGTGGAGACGCTGCGGAAGGCGCGTGAAGAGGCGATGCACAGTTAGGTGACGTGCAACGGCTGGTGCGTAGCTTTTGCGGTTTATGGGTGAAGGGATGCGGAGATGGCGCGGCCCACTGCTGCGATGGTAGCGTTGCGCTGATCGGCGGAGGCTGTGGTTCCGGTAAGGTAGGCGCACACGAGGAGAGGCTTGGCGTTGGGTGGCCAGAGGATGCCGATGTCGTTGGTGGAGCCGTGGTCGCCGGTGCCGGTCTTGTCGCCGACTCGCCAGTTGGCGGGGACGCCTGCGCGTAGACGCGCGCCACCGGTGGTGTTGGCGAGGAGCCACTGCGTGAGCTGGTTGCGTGAGGAGGCCGAGAGAGCGCTGCCGAGCAGGAGCGAGTTGAGGTTCGCCAGCATGGCCGAGGGAGTCGTGGTGTCGCGAGGATCGTTGGGGAGGGACTGGTTGAGAGCGGTTTCGATGCGGTCGATGCGGGTGACGGTGTCGCCGAGAGAGCGTGCGAATCGGGTGAAGCCGGCAGGGCCGCCGATGTTGGCGAGGATGAGGTTGGCGGCGGTGTTGTCGCTGTAGTCGATGGCGGCGGCGCAGATCTCGGCGAGGGACATGCCGGGTGCAGGTCGAGGCGTTGCTTGCCGGCGTCGACGCGGGCGAGTACGGCACTGCAGGCGACGAGCTTGAAGGTGCTGCACATGGGGAAGCGCTCGTCGCCGCGATGGAGGGTGCGGATGCCGGTGGCGGTGTCGAGGACTGCGACGCCGAGGCGTCCTCCGCTGGCGAGTTCGATTTTGGCGAGTTCGCGGCTGAGCGGATCGGTGGCGGGCGTTGCGGCGTAGGCGATGGAGGGGGCGATAAGGGCCGCGGAGGCGGAGGCGAGGAACTGCCGTCTTGTGATTTCGGTAGTGGTCATGGTGTTGGTTCAGGGTACGGTGGGTGGTTGTTGATCGCGCCGTCGCATTGGATCGAGTACCGGATTGGTTACGATTGCACTGCGGCTGGTGCGGTTCGGCCGGTTTTGAGGCGGACGGATACAATGGAAGAGATGACTCCGCCGGTTGCCTCATCGGAAATCCAGTTGAACGCTGAGCTGGTGCAGATTGATCTGACGCCAAGGAAGCCCGCCGCTAA
>WNFD01014376.1_pt1 | contig 13105 bp, 9 predicted proteins | sample 5400491 | NCBI WGS metagenome assembly WNFD01 (sample SAMN13153343, study PRJNA577476) | soil metagenome | isolation source: 120 cm saprolite under Douglas fir tree site 2 hole 2 replicate 2 | place: USA:California | collected 2015-04-18 | reverse complement strand
GATGCGTTGCAGCGGATTCGATTCGAACATCCGGAGATCCGTTCGGTGGTCATTACCAGCGCGAAGAACCGCATTTTTTGCTCCGGAGCCAACATTTATATGCTCGGACTGTCCTCGCACGCGTGGAAAGTGAATTTCTGCAAATTCACGAATGAAACTCGGAATGGGATCGAAGACGCGAGCGCGCATTCCGGACTGAAGTTTCTCGCCGCCTGTAATGGAACGACGGCTGGAGGTGGATACGAGCTGGCACTGGCCTGCGATGAAATCATTCTCGTGGACGACCGCTCCTCGGCGGTCAGTCTGCCGGAGCTGCCACTGCTGGGCGTTCTGCCTGGAACAGGCGGATTGACTCGGGTGACCGACAAGCGCAAAGTGCGCCGGGACCACGCCGACATGTTCTGCACAAATCCGGATGGCGTTCGCGGTCAAAGAGCAAAGGAGTGGCGGCTAGTCGATGACGCCGTCAAGCCGCAGCAGTTTGCGGAGCACATCAAACAGCGCGCATTGAAGCTTGCCGGGGAGAGCGATCGCCCTGCGGATGCAAAAGGTGTAGCGTTGACGCCGTTGAAGCGGACGATTGATGAAGCGGGGCTGCACTACTGCTACGTGGATGTGCAATGGAATCGCGAGGCGCGCACAGCAACGATCACGGTGCGCGCGCCGGAATCCGTTAGCGAACATAGCTTGGAAAGGGTTATTGCGGCGGGTGCGGATTGGTGGCCGCTGCAAGTGGCGCGAGAGCTGGATGACGCGATTCTGACTTTGCGCGCCAGCGAGCTTGATTTGGGGCTTTGGATTATCAAGACAGCCGGAAATCCGGACGCCGTTCTCGCCATCGACGAATTCATTTTGAATCACCAGGACAATTGGTTCGTTCGCGAAGTACTGGGAATGATGCGGCGGACGTTTGCGCGGATCGATGTCACGTCCCGTTCCATCTATGCAATCGTTGAACCTGGGTCCAGCTTTGCCGGGACGTTGCTGGAGTTGGCGCTCGCTGCCGACCGCATCTACATGCGCGATACGCAGGAAGACGGAAGTATCGCAACGATGACGCTTTCGAAAATGAACTTCGGGCCCCTGCCAATGGTGAACAAACTGTCTCGGCTGGCGGCACGATTCTACAGCGATGCGGGACAGATGGAGAAGTTTCACGGCGAGATTGGAAAGAAACTTTCAGCGCGCGAGGCGCTCGACGCGGGCCTGGTGACCGCCGCGCCGGATGATCTCGACTGGGAAGACGAAATCCGCCAGGCGATTGAATCACGTGCCGCGCAATCACCCGATGCCCTAACGGGACTTGAAGCAAATCTACGATTTGGACCGGCGGAGACGCTTGAGACGCGAATTTTCGGCCGGCTCTCCGCATGGCAAAACTGGATATTCATCCGCCCGAACGCAGTCGGTGCGAGCGGAGCGCTGAAGGTGTATGGGACGGGAGCGCCGGTGAAATTCAATTGGGAAAGAGTTTAGTGGTGCGGCACGAGTCTGGACTTCTAGGGAGCTCGCCATGATTAACTACACGGAAAAAATCCCGAACAACGTCGATTTGGGCAGAGACCGGGTCCTGCAACGTGCCCTCGAGCATTGGCAGCCCGCGTACATGGGCTGGTGGTATGACATGGGGCCGAATGAGAGCCACAACTACGAGGTGTACCTGCGAACGGCCATCAGCGTGGAGCCCGACGGCTGGGCGCAGTTTGGCTATGTGAAGATGCCGGATTACCGCTGGGGCATTTTCCTGCAGCCGCGCGACGAAAAACGCGAAGTGAATTTCGGGATTCACAAAGGACAATCGGCCTGGCAAGAAGTACCCGGCGAATACCGCTCTACTCTGCGGCGTGTAATCGTGACGCAGGGAGACACCGAGCCAGCTTCGGTGGAGCAGCAGCGGATGCTGGGGTCGTCTTGCCCGTCGATGTACGACCTGCGAAATATTTTCCAAGTGAACGTCGAAGAGGGGCGTCACCTCTGGGCCATGGTGTACTTGCTGCACCGCTACTTCGGACGCGATGGCCGCGAGGAAGCCGAATCTTTGCTCGCACGCCGATCGGGAGATGCCGATAACCCGCGCATTCTCGGTGCGTTTAATGAGGCCACGCCGGATTGGCTCGCGTTCTACATGTTCACCTTCTTCACCGATCGGGATGGCAAATTCCAACTCTGCGCCCTAGCAGAATCCGGTTTCGATCCGCTGGCGCGGACTTGCCGGTTTATGCTGACCGAGGAAGCGCATCATATGTTTGTCGGCGAGACGGGAGTTAGCCGCATTATTCAGCGGACTTGCGAAGTGATGAAGGAAAACAAGGTCGAAGATCCGTCGGATGTGCGAGCGCTCGGCGTGATTGACTTACCGACGATACAGAGATACTTGAATTTTCACTACAGCGTCACGCTCGACCTTTACGGCTCGGATGTTTCCTCGAACGCCGCGAATTATTACACCAGCGGGCTGAAAGGGCGCTTCCGCGAAACCAAGCTGAATGACGATCACGTGCTGACGGACGCAGAATACCCAGTCTTTGAAGTTGTGGGCGGAAAAATCATCACCAAGAACGTGCCGGCGTTGACGGCGCTGAACGAACGCCTGCGCGATGACTACATCGATGAGATTGCCGATGGAGTTGCCCGCTGGCAGCGGGTGATTGACAGTGCGGGCATTCCATTCCGGTTGACCTTGCCGCACAAAGGCTTCCATCGCGAGATCGGCAATTTCGCAGGGCATTTAATCAGCCCCGATGGAGAAGTTTTGAGCGAAGAAGCGTGGAAGAACCACGAATTCGAATGGCTCCCGAATTCCAAGGACTATGCGTACGTCCAATCGCTGATGAGTGGGCGAGTCGTGGAGCCGGGCAAGTTTGCGAATTGGATTGCTCCGCCGGCGCGCGGGATTAACAATCAACCTTTGAACTTTGAATACGTTCGATTCAATTAGCGCACCCGAGTGAAGGCGCAAGCTTCGGCGAAGGACGGCGATCCCTGCCGCGCCAAAAATCATCGGGTTCACACCGGAAGTGAATGACTGGAGTGCAAAGTATTGCAGCGCGGCGCCGGATCGTCTCATCGCGTTCGGCGGAGTGCTTCCTGGGACGGTTCCCGATCCGGGCGCGGAAGTGGACCGCCTCGCAAAGCTCGGGATTCGCGCCATCAAAATGCATCCCTCGCATCAGGTGCTTTCTCCCAACGATTACATGGACGGTAATCGCGGCCTGGCGGCGGTTTATGAACGCGCGCAAGCGAACGGCATGCCGATCATGATTCATACGGGGACTTCGATTTTTCCTGGCGCGAGAAATCTGCATGCGCAACCGATGCTCTGCGATGATGTGTGCATTGACTATCCGAATCTGATGGTCATTCTTGCACACGGCGGCAGACCGCTTTGGATGAACGAGGCGTTTTTCCTGGTTCGCCGGCACAAAAACATGCACATGGATATTTCCGGCATCCCCCCGCAGAAACTGATGGAGTATTTCCCTCGAATCGAAGACGTAGCCGATAAAGTTTTGTGGGGCACGGACTGGCCCGGGCCGGGCGTTCCGGAGATCAAGGGGAACATCGAGAAGTTCAACGCTCTGCCGATCGGTTCCGCGGCGAAACGCAAGATTTTGTACGAAAATGCGGCGAAGTTGTTCCCACGATGAAATGTTCAGGCCGCCGCCGTGACCGCGGCAGATCGCGTGTTCCTGGCATTTTACACCGGCCGTTGTGCTTCTCCCCAGCCGTAATCTGAACGACTGTTCTCTTTCTGAACCGTTGTTCAGAATCCTTTGACACCGGCGGCCTGAAGATGGACACTAGGGATGCAGATCAACCCTGCAGCCTGTCCGTCGTTTGAACGCTGGAGAATGAAGTGCCCGGCAGCCAAGCAAAGAGTCAGCGCAATGGCCATGTCAGACGGCGCTATCTCGCGCGGCGCCTGGAGATCTTGCGCGCCGCGGGTAAAGAGTTTCGCGTGCGCGGGTTTGCGGAGACCGGCATGCGCGACATTGCGGCGGCCGCGGCCCTTTCTCCGGCAAATCTTTACAACTACTTCCGTGGAAAGCACGACATTCTCTTCTTTTGCCAGAACAATTCCCTGGACCGGATGATCGCGGCGCTCGACAAGGCTCGCCGCATGAGAACCAGCGCGGCGATAAAGCTGCGCATGGTGATCGTGTCGCATTTGCGATGCGTACTCGACGAAGTCGAGGGCTCCGCCGCGCATCTTCTGACAACGGCGTTGCCGCCCCGCCAACAACGCGATCTGGTAGCAAAACGCGACAAATATGAAGAAGGCGTAAGGAATTTGATCGTTGCAGGCATGCGATCGGGGGAATTCGCTCCCTGCGATCCGGCGCTTGCGGTGCGCGCCATTCTTGGAGGTCTGAACTGGAGCGTGCAGTGGTTCAGCCCGGAAGGACCGCTAACGGCGGCGGAGATCGCGGAGAGATTTGCGGATTATCTGATCCGAGGTTTGCTGACCAAACCAGATGATCTGCAGCGGCTTTCCTTTGAGAGGGAACGGCATGGCGCTGTCCGCGGGCCTGTTCCGCAGGACGAAAAAAAGCGCGCATCGGTCGGGTGACACTTTCGCGAGGTGATTGAACGTGACCACACTTCCCATCGAGTCGCAGAAAACGGCACAGATACGGTTCACGCTGAACGGCGAAGAGACCGATGTCTCCTTCGTGCCTTACAAGACTTTGCTGGAGGTACTGCGCGAAGATCTCGGTCACACGGGCACGAAGCACGGCTGTGAGCTGGGAGAGTGCGGGGCTTGCGCGGTTCTTCTAGACGGCAAGCCCGTGCTTTCCTGTCTGGTGCTTGCACTCGAATGTGGTGGAAGGCAAGTACTGACTGTGGAAGGCCTCGGAGAAGATGGGAACCTACATCCATTGCAGGATGCTTTTGCCGATCTTGGAGCGGCGCAGTGCGGCTATTGCACACCGGCAATTCTGGTCACGGCGAAGGCTCTGCTGGATCAGAACCCTCACCCCAGCCGCGATCAGATCCGCGAGGCGATCTCAGGAAATCTGTGCCGGTGCACGGGATATCTGCAGATTTTCGAAGCCGTCGAAGCCGCGATGCTCAAGATCGCGGACCAGAAGCGATCTGTAACGTAGATTCCGCGGCGAGGGCTCGGAAGGGCACTCAGGAGGGCGCATGCCGACTGAAGAAAAGGATTCGCGAAAGACACCTGTCGACGCTCCAAAGGCCGACGGGGATGAGCTTCGCGTGATCGGCGTCCCTCGGCGCAGAGTCGATGCCCGCGCGAAGGTGACCGGCCAAACGCGCTTCGCCGACGACATTTTCCTGCCTCGAATGGCGCACTGCAAACTGCTGCGGTCTCCCCATCCTCACGCGCGCATCCGAAAAATCGACGCGGCGCGCGCCGCCGCTCATCCGGGGGTGTATCTCGTGCTGACGGGGAAAGACCTTCCCATCCAGTACGGGATTCTTCCCGTCAGCCAGCGGCCTTCGAGGCGCTCGACTTGATCGATGTTGACTATGAAATCTTCACGACGATCTCCGATCCGGAGGAAGCTCTTGCGACTCCTGAGCCACGGATTCACGAATATGGCGAAGGGGGGAACATTCATAAACTGGTGGCGCTGGAGTTCGGCAACGTGGAAGAAGGCTTTGCCGAAGCCGATGAAATTTTCGAGGACACTTTTTTCTATCAGGGGAACACCCATCTTCCCATCGAGCAGCACGCTTCGGTCGCCATCAAGGATCCGGAGGGAAAGCTGACGATCTGGTCCAGCACGCAGACACCACACTATCTTCATCGCGCTCTCGCCAAAGTCCTGGAGATGCCGCCTGCCTATATTCGCGTGATCGCCACGCCCAACGGCGGCGGCTTCGGTGGGAAAAGCGACCCGTTCAATCACGAAATCGTTGTAGCCAAGGCCGCTCTCATGCTCGACCGGCCCGTCAAGATCTGCCTGACACGAGAAGAAGTTTTCTATTGTCATCGTGGCCGCCATCCGGTCCTGATGAAATTCAAAACCGGTGTCAAGAAGGACGGCGCGATTACCGGAATGCATTTGCAGACGTTGATCGACGGTGGCGCTTACGGCTCGTACGGTGTCGCCAGCACGTTCTACGCTGGCGCATTGCAAACGACCACGTACCCCATTCCGCGCTATCGCTATCAAGGGTGCCGCACCTTCACGAACAAACCGCCCTGCGGCCCCAAGCGCGGACATGGCACTCCTCAGCCGCGCTTCGGCCAGGAAGTCCAACTCGACAAGATCGCGGAGAAACTCAAACTCGACCCGGCGGATTTGCGGCTCCGCATCGTTGAATCCTCAAACGCCGTGACGGCAAATTTCTTCCGCCTCGGAACCGTCAATCTCGCCGAATGCATTCGCCGCATCGTCAAGGTCTCCGGCTGGAAAGAGAAATTCCGCAAACTCCCTGAGGGCCGCGGCGTGGGCCTGGCCTGTTCCGCTTATCTGACCGGCGCCGGGCTTCCGATCTACTGGAACAAAATGCCGCACTCGGGAGTCCAGCTCAAATTCGACCGGGGCGGCGGCGTTAGTATTTTCTGCGGGGCGACGGAGATCGGGCAGGGTTCGGACGATGTTCTCGCCGCAATCGTTGCCGAGGTACTAGGCATCGACACGTTCGACATCCGTCTCTTCACAGGTGACACGGACCTCGGGCCGGTGGACTTGGGATCGTATTCGAGCCGCGTCACACTGATGGCTGGAAACGCAGCTTTGCAGGCCGCAGAACGCGGAAAAGCAATCATTGCAGAAGCCATAGCGGAAAAACTGGAAGTACCTAAAGAACGGCTGCGCTTTGCTGACAAACGCGTATTCGACTCCGCCGCGCCGGAAAAAGGTTTCACTTTTCAGGAAGCTGTTTGCCTGGCAGAAGCTCGCTTCGGCACGATCGGCACGGTGGGCTCCTACACTCCGCCAAAGTCTCCCGCGCTGTACAAGGGCGGCGGTGTGGGGCCATCTCCCACCTATTCTTATTCCGCGGCCGTCGTCGAAGTCGAAGTAAATCCAGTGACTGGCTGGGTCACCGTTCCAAAGATTTGGATCGCGCACGACATCGGCCGCGCGCTCAATCCTACGCTTGTGCGCGGCCAAATCGAGGGCAGCGTCTACATGGGGCTCGGCGAAGCGCTGATGGAAGAGCAGGAGTTCCGGCGCCTTCCGAAAAAACTTTCTCATGCACTGGTGCACAAGTTCCCCTCGATCCTGGAATACAAGAGTCCAACCTCGCTCGACATGCCCGAAGTGATCACTGAACTGATCGAGGAACCTGATCCCCGCGGCCCGTTTGGCGCGAAGGAAGTCGGTCAAGGCCCGCTCCTGCCGATCATGCCGGCCGTGGCCAACGCCGTTTATGATGCCGTCGGAGTGAGGATTGATGAAATTCCCGTCACTCCGGAAAAAATCATGAAAGCTCTTGCCGAAAAGAAAGCGGGACGTGACCCGCGTTTTGGACCGAGCCATTTTCCGTATGTCAATTGGCCGGAGGCTCTGCGCGTCCCTCCACCTTGGGAAGGGGGCGACGGCAACGCGGTGAACGATGTTTCCCTCCGCGAAAAATCTCGCCGGGAGAAAGAGAACGTACTCGCGCCATGATGCGATTGCCTCTTTTCGAATTCCGCGCGCCGCGCACGCTCGAAGAAGCCGCGTGCATTCTGGACGGCGAGAGAACCAATGCGATGCCGCTCGCGGGCGGCACGGACCTGCTGCCGAACATGAAACGGCGGCAACAGGTCCCGCGGACGCTGATGAGCCTCCGTCACATTGAAAGTTTGAACCGCCTTGCATTGAACGATTCCGGTTCGCGACTCGGCGCATGCCTCACACTCTCCGACATTGCGGCAGACCCGCGCTTTCGAAATGGATTAACCGCGCTGGCGCAAGCGGCTTCCCTGGTGGCCACTCCACAGATCCGCAACATGGCGACGCTAGGCGGAAACATCTGCCTGGACACGCGCTGCAATTACTACGACCAAAGCTACGAATGGAGGAAGTCGATTAATTTCTGCCTGAAAAAGGACGGCACAACCTGCTGGGTCGCGCCGGGAAGTTCCAAGTGCATGGCGGTGTCCTCGACAGACACCGGCCCGGCATTGATGGCGCTCGGCGCGCGCGTCCGGCTGGTGTCGCGATCCGGAGAGCGCGATGTCCTTCTCTCCGATCTGTACAACAACGATGGCATCGACTACATCAAGCGCAGGCCGGATGAAATTCTGGCGGAAGTTTTGCTGGATTCTTTGCATGGATGGAAGAGCACGTATTGGAAATTGCGGCGCCGCGGCTCCTTCGACTTTCCCGTGCTATCCGTCGCGGCGGCGGCGCGCCTCTCTAGAGATCACGTAGTCGAAGACGCTCGCATTGTCGTGGGCTCCGCAGCCTGCCGTCCGCTGGCCGCTACGGATGCGGCAAAATCGCTGCTAGGCCGCCCCTTGAATCAGCAGGCAATCGAAGAAGCCGCCGCACTTGCGGCTCGAATCGCCAAGCCCCTGGACAATACGGACTTTGACATGACCTGGCGCAAGAGAGTTACAGCCGAATTTGTGACGTATGCGCTGCGCGAGCTACGCGGGGACGATATGCGCGCCGAGCGCGAGAGCTTCACACGGTGCTCTTTCGAGTAATCGCCGGGGACTTTCCGCATCCGCGATGTGCAGGCATCGGTTTTCGCGAAGGACATGGATCTCCTCGGTGCCCGGCAGCAGGACGTCCTGCGCCGTCCGGAACGCAGGCTCCTGGACCTAAGAATCGATTCCGGCGGAGTGTACGCCAGAAGAATTATCGTGCAGGAACTGGCGCGGCGAGCACGCGGCGCAACGGGCTAAACTCAACATTTCTCCTGTGGATAAAATGCCTGTTTTTTCTGATTTCTAAAGAACCTGATATCCTCCAAGAGTCCCTTGCAGTTTCGCGTAACAACAGAGCTGCACGCGCGGACCGCGCTACGGACAAAAACAGATATGACCCCGCAACGAGGCTTCTATGGCTGGAAGCTGGTTTTCATTCTTTGGCTTCTTGATTTCCTGAACATGGGATTCCCCCTGTACGGCGGCGCGGTCATCAACACCTACATGTTGAAAGAAATCCCCATGAGCCGCAGCGCGTTCGGCCTTGGATTTACGGTCTTGAACCTCTTTGTGGGTATTCCCTCCTTCCTTGTTGGGGCGTCCATTGTTCGCTGGGGCATTCGGAAAACATTCGGCATCGGTTCCGCGCTGATTCTGGCTGGCGCACTATGGCTCGCCGTGATCGCTTCGCGGCCTTGGCACTACTGGGTAGGATTCGGGGTGCTCACCGCAATGGGAATCAGTTTCGGTACCATCGTTCCGGCAGCCACTGCCATTACACGGTGGTTCAGCCGCTATCGTGGAAGAACCATGGCGGTGACGCTATCGGCGTCGGGATTTGCGGGCTTCTTCGTTTCGCCTCTGATCAACCGAATCTTGATGGCGAATGGAGGAAATTGGCGGCAAGCGTGGGCGATTGTGGCCGGGATTTCTGTCTTGTCCGCGATTGTCGCGTTTCTGTTTGTGAGAGAGCGCCCGGAAGACCTGGGTCAAATCGTGGACGGCGGGCCGGGCGCGTCACCACCGGCGAAGGCGGCGGCAGCAACTGCCCGGGTGACAAAATTTCCGTGGGAGCCTCAACAGGCTTACCGAACACGAGCGTACTGGATGATTCTCGTCGGCGCAGTTTCCTGCCAATTTCCGTTTTTTTTCTTTACGGCCCACTGGCTGCTGCACTTAAAAGGAGTGGGCATTCGCCCCGCAGACGCCGCATTCGCCATGGGCCTCTTCACGCTGGGGGCCGTGTTTGGCCGGTTGATTGGCGGCTGGCTGATGGACGGCATGGAAGGGCGCTACGCGTTCATGCTGGGCTTCTGCTGCTATTTCTTGGGGTCCTTTCTGGCAATTCGAGTTTCTCCGGAAGCGCTGTGGATCGCCTACAGCGCCGCGATTCTCTATGGAACAGGGTTCGGATGGACGTTTATTTGCCTGAACACAGTCACAGGTCATTACTACGGAACGGCTGCATTTCCGAAGGTGAGCGGAATGCTGCTGGTGCTCGCGGCTTTTTTTTGCTCGCCGGCCGGTTACCTGGGCGGAAAACTTTTTGACATGTATCACAGCTATAAATCGGCATTCGAAGTGAATTCGGCCGTCGCGGCAATTGGAATTGTTGCTCTCTTTTTTGCAAGAATGCCGGAGCCGCCGGATGCAAGCATTCCAGTTCGTAAGTGAGATGTGGAGCAGAGAGGGCAAAAAAGTTGGCTGGGAGACTAGGATTCGAACCTAGATAGCCAGATCCAGAATCTGGAGTCCTACCGTTGGACGATCTCCCACCCGTTGCGACGAAAAAAACGAACCGCAGCGCGTTCCCGATGATCGGCGCAGCCACGATTCTACCTATCTAATTTAATCGGGTTTTCCGCAGTCGTCAACCGCGCACGTGGCACAACGATGCCCCAAATTTACGATCGCGGAGCGTCTTCCGCGGGATTTGACGCCGCCCTCTCGCCGCCGGCGATGGGCACCATTCGGCCCTGGCGAATCACGTATTCGACGTTGCCCCAGCGGATGTGATTCGAACCAAAACTCGCGAGCCAAATCATGAAGTGGATCGCGTCCCGCAGCGGCACCAGCCATATCTTTCGGCGCAGGACTTCGTCCTCGACGCCCCAAATCCCCACAGTCCAGGCCATCGCAAGACGCAGGATCGAGTACAGAAGCAGATAGACGCCCCCGATCCATTTAGCCGGGGCGACGAATGCCGCGAGCAGAGCCCAGGGCAGTCCTTGTGTAAAAAGCAGCCCCACGTAGGACAGAGGCCTGCACAACCGCACCGTCCGCGCCCAGCGCACTTGATGGTCCCAGAAGCTGCGAAATGTCTGCGCGAGATACATGGTCCAGACTGCTTCGCGTGATAGAACGACCTCGCCACCCGCTTTGGCGATCCGGTGGCCCAGTTCATAGTCATCCGCAAGCGCATCGGCAATGGCCTCAAACCCGCCCATCTTCCTGAGCCATTCCTTGGTCGTTGCGATGGAAGCTCCCAGCGCAAAGGTGATTCCTTCCGTCCATCCCGCCACCAGCACTCCGGCGAAAAAATCGCTCGAAGCGCCCACGGCTTCGATTTCCGCGCCGAGATTTTTCTGGGCGATCCCTCGATAGAAGCAAGTCACCGCGCCGATCTGTCGGTCGGCAAGCGGCGCGACAACTTCACGCAAATAGCGCGGCCCCACGCGCACATCGCCATCGGTCAATACCAGCACATCGTTTTGCGCTTCCCGCGCGAGCCGCGCCAGCTTGTTTACCTTGCGGTTTGCGCCGAGATGCTCCGCGCCCACGAGCAAGCGGATTTTCCTCGCGGGAAATTCCGCGATGATTCGCCGGATCACCGGCACTGCGGGGTCTCCGTCGTCGTTCACCGCAAACAAGACTTCGTAGTCCGGGTATTCCTGCCGGCAAAAACTTTCAAAATTTTCGTAAGATCCGAAGTCAACGCCACGCACCGGTTTGAGCATGCTTACGGAAGGAGTGTAATTCGGCAGGACTCGCGCGCGCTCCAGCCTGAAGAACCGCAGCGCCGCTGCAGTTGCGAAAGCATAGTAAACCAGCGGAGCCGCCGCCAGCAGGAGCACTGCGTCCCGCCACATCGCGTAGTGCGCCATCATGCGGGTCTACTCGTCATCGACAAAAGTTTCGCACCCGATTCACTTCTCACGCCACTTTAACAGGTTGTCAGACAATGGGAAATTGGCTCGAGATCTCTTGATTGGGCAAGAGCGAAGAGAAGAACTGCGGTCGAAAGAATGGGCTTTCCACCAAGGCGAATTGCGGACCGTGCTGCGTCCCCGCAAATTCACACTCTCTTAGGTTATATTCTCCGAATTCGTAATGTTGGCGCTCAATCCTCGGGCAGCGCTCTCCTTCACGAGGCTCGCACTTGCCATTGGGAAGAGTTGGCCATTTTTCACGCGGTAGGCAAGACCGCGCCACAGGATCCGTTCTGAAAAGAACCCACCCACCCAAGCGATGAAACTGATGGCATCGCGCAGCGGAACAAGCCACAATTTCTTCCATGCTCCGGTATCGCCCAAACCCCAAGTACCTGTCGTCCAAGCCAGCCCGAGACGCAATACAAGGTATGCGATGAGATGCGCCGCCGCGATTCCCTCCCATCCGGCTCGGGTCGCGAATGCCGCCGCTAGCAGTGCCCAGGGCAAGCCGTGGGTCAGCATCAGCCACTGGTATCCAGTGGGGCGCACATTCTTCAAGCCGATCGACCAGCGGAGCTCGTGTCGAAAATACTGCCCGATCGTCTCTTGTGGAAACACCATCCACACCGGCTTGCGCATCAATTCCACGCGATAGCCACGGCGCGCGATTCGGTTTCCTAGCTCAAAGTCATCGGAATGATAATTCGCCATTGCTTCCCAGCCGCCAATCTCCGACAGGTGTCTCTTGGTTGTCGCCATCGTCCAGCCGAAAGCGAACTGCATCTTGTCCTCGAGCCTTCGCGCCACCAGCGCGCCCGGAGCGGAGTCCAAATACATCCCCAGTGCATCCAAATCTGCCGCGACGCTGCCGGCGGTAATGCACCGGTAAAAACCGGTGACTGCACCCACTTGGGGATCGGCAAATGGCGGCGCAACTACCCTTAGGTAATCAGGATCGACGCGCACATCGCTGTCGCTCATCACTACGAGATCATATTTTGCCTCTTGCACCAGCCGGCACAGGCTGTTCACCTTGCTGTTCGTTCCAATTCGCTCCGCACCCTTAATCAGCCGGATGGAGCATCGTGCAAAATCACCCTGCAATCTCTCGATCACGGGCACCGCAGGGTCATCCGGATCGGCCACAGCAAAAATGATTTCGTACTCCGGATAGTCGAGCCGGCAATAACTGGCAAAATTTTCATAAGCTTCGCGGTCCACGCCACGCACAGGCTTGAGAATACTCACGGGCGGCGAATACGAAGATTTCAGGGGAGGCGATTTCCGCAACTCGCGGAAATAGCTAACAACGCAGTGCAACGACAGAAGGTAATAAGCGAGCGGCGCGGCCGCTAGGACAAGCGAGATCCAATAGAGCGTATGTAACAGCATTCCA
>WNFD01006365.1_pt1 | contig 13106 bp, 21 predicted proteins | sample 5400491 | NCBI WGS metagenome assembly WNFD01 (sample SAMN13153343, study PRJNA577476) | soil metagenome | isolation source: 120 cm saprolite under Douglas fir tree site 2 hole 2 replicate 2 | place: USA:California | collected 2015-04-18 | reverse complement strand
TCCACGCCCGGCGCATATGCCATTCCACGTAGTAGGCTAACAGACATAAAAAAATATGCGCCGGCACCCGATCCTCCGTGCGATGGCGAATCGGTCGCACTAACAGATCTACCCCTTTCATACAGCGGAAGGCACGCTCCACCTGCGCCAGACTCTTGTAGCTGCGCACCGTGTCTTCGGCCGATAAGCGCTCGGCCGATTCGCTGGTGCGAATCATGTATATCCCATCCAGTTTCGCTTCCTGTTGAATGGACTCTTCGCGACGCGCCCATTGGAACGTGGCTGCGCCCATCGTGCAAACAAAGTGCTTGCCCATCTTGTAATGCCCCAGCACCTTCCCCACCTTGAGCGCAATCTCCGCTTCCTTCATCGGCTTCTTGGTCCGGCGCGCCACTTGCTGAACCACCTTCGCCAGTTCCTTCTCGGTCGCTTGCAGCAAGGCCTGGCGCTTGCGTCCGCGCTCTTCTTCTAGCAGTGGGTTGTAGCAGGCCATCAGCCGCTCGCCGGGATAATCCGGCGATGTAATCTCGGCCAGATTTTTCTCGTCCAACAGCGACAGTTGTAAGGCTCCCGTCTGCAGTAAATGGCGGATCGCTACACTGGTCAAGGCGGTGATCCAGCCCAATCCCGCATGGGCCTTGAGCTTGTCAATCTGCGGTTGGGTCAGCATCCCACGATCTCCCACCAGCACCACGCGCGACAAGCAGAACTGCTGCCGCAGCTTCTCGATCTGATCTCCTACGGTGGTCGGATCCCCCGTGTTACCCGGATAAATCTCGACCGCAATGGGACGCCCTTCGCTATCGGTCATCACTCCGTACACAATAATGGGCCGTCCCTTTTTTCCATCCCGGTCGTGACCAAACTGTGCCAGCGTACAGGTGCGGCCTTCGTAGTAGCTGCTGCTGACGTCGTACCGCACCATGCCGCCCTCGACCACATGGCGCTCCGCCAGTTTCTTCTCGATGCGCGGCTTGCGTTCCAGCAGCCAGTCCATGGCTTGGTAAAGATCATCCTCGCTGGCATTCTCGACCGCCAACTCCTCGGCCAAGGTGGTGGCATGCCACTGACGGGTGGTGGCCAATTTGGAGCAGGGATCCAGCAAGCGCTCGGCAATCATGGCCAACACCAGATCACGCTCGCGACAACGTTTGGCCGAAATCATGGCATCGAGACCGAGTTTGCGGATGGTACTCAGGATGGCTTCAACATGACCGTGGGGCAGGGTTTGCTGAGTACGGAACAGATCCTGGGGAGAGACCAGAGTTTCGTCGCGCAGCAGGCGGCGATTATACATAAATATCATGTATTGTATAGCCAAATCTGTTAATTACATGGGAACATATTGCGGGTCGAACATTTTCTTAACCAGCTCACAAATCAATGGTTATCCGAGAAATTACGTGTAATTCTTAGAGGAACTTCGGTCTAGTACAGAAGTTGCCGGAGTTGGCCAGCCGTCTGGTGGCGTTGATGTCGGACCGGATCCGCGAATCGACCAGAATTGAACAGCAGCGTGACAGGTTGGCAGCTTTGGGCAAGCTTTCCGCCGGGTTGGCCCATGAACTCAACAATCCCGCTTCTGCTGCGAAACGTGCTGCCAGTCAGCTGCGCAGCACTTTGAAACAAATCAAAGATGCGAGCCAAGAACTGGGTTCGCGCGATCTCACTGCCACGCAGAAGTCTGAAATCGAGAAGTTGGAGAATTCGCTCATTCAAAAAGATGAGCCTCCGCCCGATGTGCTGACAATCAGCACCTTGGAAGATGAACTTGACTCGGTGCTGCACAGCCATGGGCAAAATGACTTGTGGCAGTTGTCCGCTAACCTCGCCCGCAAAGGCGCCAAGCCGGAGCTGCTAGAGTCGCTGTTTGCCTCGCTCGATGCGGACACTGCCCGTGCCGCCTTGATGAGAATCTCCGCGTTACTCGAGATCACCGGACTGCTGAACGAAATCGAGAACAGCACGTCGCGGATTTCCGACCTTGTACGCGCGATTAAGGAATACACCTTCATGGACCAGGCTGCCGTGCAGAACGTTGATGTTGTAAAGAGCCTGGAAACCACCCTGACCATTCTGAACCACAAGCTCAAGGACGGCGTGGAGGTCGAGCGTGATTACCAGCCGGTCCTCTTCTGGTGGATTCTTTCGGCAGTGAGCTGAATAAGGTTTGGACCAACATCATCGATAACGCGATTGACGCCATCCACGGCCGGGGGGAACTTCGGGTACGCACATATCGCGACGCCACTTGTGTGGTGGTCGAGATCGGGGACAACGGTCCCGGGATTCCACCTGAGGTCCAGCCTCATATCTTTGAACCATTTTTCACCACCAAGGGAGTGGGAGAGGGCAGCGGCCTCGGTTTGGATACAGTTCAACGAATTGTGAGGAAGCATAGGGGAAGCATTGAGGTCAGCTCAAGACCGGGCGATACGCGGTTCCAGATATTTCTGCCCTTGGCGGCGGGCCAGATTGCGAAGCAATGAATCACAGTGACAGTAACGCAAAGCCCTTCAATGAATGTTGTCCCGATGAAGCTCGCGAGTACTCGACAAATGTACGTGAGCATTCGGGCCACGCCCGGCACACCGGGAACTCTGTGGCCGTGTTTCGGGACAAATTTTGGCTGAGCCTGGCGCTCACGTTTCCAGTGGTCTTCTGGTCTGACGAGGTACAGCGCTGGCTTGGCTATCACGCCCCCTCTGTTCCCGGATCACGATTGATCCCCGCCATTCTTGGCAGCATCGTGCTGGTGTACGGTGGCAGTGCTTTTATTCAGGGCGCGTGGCGAGAACTCTCCGGCCGCCAACCGGGCATGATGACCTTGATCAGCCTCGCTAGCGCCGTCGCTTTTATCGCCTCATTTGCGTCGGCCCTCGGCGTTTTCGAAGTTGATGTCTGGTGGGAACTCACTACTCTGATCTACGTCATGCTCCTGGGCCACTGGCTAGAGATGAAGGCGATTGCCCAAGCCCAAAGTGCCCTCGGCGCGTTAGCCGCGCTGCGGCCAGACAGCGCTCAGCGGGTAACGGAGTTAGGCGTCGAAAAAGTTCCTCTTGCGAAGCTGCTTGTAGGCGACGTGGTCCTCGTACGACCCGGATCTCGTGTCGCTGCCGATGGGACCGTATTGGAAGGACCGCCGATGTAGATGAATCCATGATCACCGGCGAGTCGCGAGCGATATCTAAGGCACCGGGCGCCGCTGTGGCAGGTGGCACGGTTGCCATAGGTGGAAGTCTCCGGCTGCGCGTAACAGCCGTCGGGGAACAAACGACACTTTCAGGCATCATGCGGCTAGTCGCCTGTGCGCAGGCTTCCGGTTCGCGGGCGCAACCTCTGGCCGACCGCGCAGCCGCACTTCTTTTCTACATTGCGGTCACATCGGGTACGCTGACGTTAGCGTATTGGTGGCTGGTGGGTGATAAAGAACACGCGCTCGTCCGAACGGCCACAGTACTCGTCATTGCCTGCCCGCACGCACTTGGGCTTGCAATTCCCCTTGTAGTTGCGATTTCAACCTCGCTCGGCGCACGAAATGGCTTGCTCGTGAAAGATCGACTAGCACTCGAACGCGCCGGCGATTTCAGCGTGGTCATCTTCGATAAGACGGGAACACTTACTGGTGGAGTTCCTGTTCTTTCGGGGTCGTCACTGTCTCTGGTATCGACGAAGGAGAATTGCTGGAAATCGCCTCAGCAGTAGAAGGTGACTCCGAGCACCCGATCGCGAAAGCCATCGTAAGCGGCGCCGGTCGTCGTTGCGTCAAACTTCAGCCATCGGCACACTTCGAGGCACTGCCGGGGCGAGGAGCACACGCGACTGTGAACGGACACAGTGTGGCCGTCGGCGGGCCGAGAATGGGGGACGCCAAAACAGCCATTCCAGCCGAACTCGATAAGACTGTGAGGATCTGGGAGTCCGAAGGACAGACAGTACTCTATGTCCTTCGAGACCGCGCCGTGATCGGTGGACTCGCGGTCGAAGACGAGATTCGGCCCGAGTCCGCTGAGGCAGTCAAGGCGCTGCACGAGCTTGGCATCCGAGTGGCGATGATCACCGGGGATTCACAAACGGTAGCAGATTCGGTGGCGAAGCGGCTCGGGATTGACGAAGTCGCGGCACAGGTTCTGCCTGCCGACAAGGCATCGGCAGTCGAGCAGTTCCAGCCGGCGGCAAGAGAGTGGCAATGGTCGGCGATGGCGTGAACGATGCGCCAGCGCTGGCCACGGCGGACGTTGGAATTGCCACCGGCGCCGGCACAGACGTCGCAGTGGAGTCTGCCGGAATTGTTCTCGTGCGCAGTGATCCCCGCGACGTTGTTCGTGCGATCGAACTGTCGCGGGCCACATACCGAAAAATGGTACAAAATCTGGCGTGGGCAACGGTCTATAACGTGATTGCCATTCCGGCAGCTGCTGGGATGTTTATCCGATGGGGAGTTAATCTGCCCATGAGCGTGGGCGCAATCGCGATGAATCTTTCCACGATCATTGTGGCACTCAACGCGCAGCTTCTCCGTCGCGTAAAACTTGGACCTTGAGGGCTATGCAGGCTTCTTAGCCTCGGCGCAGAACGCAATGACCCTTCCCTTCTGCGACCGTGCAATGAGCGGCTCTCTTCTTTGGAATTTCGCAGGTACGTAGAACTCAATTATGCTGGCCATTACAGCCTCCTTCCTTCTTGAAATCCTTCGTCTTTTGGCTTTCCAATCGCACGTTGGTTTGGAGCGCAGAAGCCAGCCACCACCAACGAACAGAATCATGCAAACGAGTTTTCCCATAAGTGGCTTCTGTCGAGCGTCCGGCCTCATCCAGATGTCATTCCCCAATTGACGAAATTCTCCAAGACGGTGTGAAGCACTTGGGTTGCCAAAGGTCAAAACAGGAGCCTGCAGATGGAGAGCGAATTGCTGGCGCATTAAGTCGTAACACATCGATGAAAGATTTTGAGCAACGTGTTGGCGGTGAGATAGAGGATGAGGCTTAGGTAGCAGCTCTTGTCATTTCTAGGTTTACTTTATGTCGGACCAAGCTCCAACCACGTGGTTTCACAGCAACCGTTACAGTGCCCAGGCCGCGTGTGAGCACTGCGGCGGTGCCGTTCGCCACGAGCCCTGGTGCGTGCCGCTCAACACAGAGATTTTTCATGCCTAGAAGATTGTTATGGATCCCATCGCGGTGACTGTAGGGGATGCCCTTCATACTTCACTCGCTCGGCGCCGCGTGGTCGAAGGAAGGTTGCCAGGGTGATTGCGCCCAGCAATAAGTAAATCGGTAATTGCTCAAAACTTTTTCGACCGTAGAGGACTTTTGCTTAACCCAGAGGGCTAACGTGCGCATGCAAGAGGGAGCCCGAAAATGGAGAACAAATTGCCAGGGCAACAAGTTGTGAAACTTCGAGTACAAACCGTCCTCGAGCGGCTCTTTGGCTGCTGGCATCGCAACGTGAGCCGTCCATTCACGATTTCGGGCCGGACTTACGAGGTGTGCCTTGATTGTGGAAAGCAGTTTGCGTACACTCGCGTTGACTTTCAGCACAGCGCAGTGGGCGGAACGCGATGACTCTTGAACTCGTCAAAGGTCCCCAGACCGAAATCGCCATGTTGCTTTAACACCTCAACTGGGACACAGCTCTCTGATAAACGCCCCTCACCAGAGCGCCTGAAGTAGATACCTGGAACAGCGTATGCAACGGATGCTTCAAGAACTGCGATAGTGCCCCGTCACCACAGCCGAGGCAGACTGCTGAGTACGTACGGTGTACCTCTCGAGAGCGATTTCCAGAGGACCGGGGGATTGTGCAAGTCAGAATTTGCATGTCAGTTCTCTTGTAACGGTGATTCCAATTCCATCGCTTTGACAATTGAATCGAAAGAGCCTAATGCGGAGGGCATAGGCGAAAGTGAAACGCTCTTGCGATAGGCCACAGCAACCAAAGCGATCTGAGTTTCAACTCCTCTCTTCAGCAATTTCCTTTCGTACCGGTGGTTTGCGCGATGAAAAAAGAGCGAATGACCCCCTGGGCGCGAGACCAGGCGTTCACGTTTTTTGGTCTTGAAACGACGCTAACTAAGCTGTTGAAAATAAATGGTCGGCCCTGGAGGACGATTTTCGAACTTTTCTGCTTTTGGAAGCAGTGCCACGCAGTCGGACCCATCCGGATTGCTGGTGTAATTGTCATTGTCAGAGACACCAGCAATCGGAGAAGCACGAACTGTCACTCGCGTCAAACAGCGCGACGGCAGATCATCACGACCAACCCAGCAGCAGTAAGCACCAAGAAGCCGGCGGAGAACACGTAGTAGCGAACCCGCACCTTGGGCCAAACGCTAAGAGGATGGGACTGACGAGTCTGGGGAAATCGTGACGGCCTCATCGGTGCACCTTATTCCAGCGAGATCGGAGGTCCTTTTCCCGCAGCCGTTGGCAACTGTCGCCCTCAATAATATGTAAGCTCGCGATGAGTCGTGAAGGTAGATCCTTTTCCGTGAGTTACGGTTTTATCTATCCAGTTGCCATAGCTGTCGTATTGGTAGGTGTAATGAACCTCAGACGGCTCGGGTAAGTCAGGTTGGGGAGGCCATTCAGAGGGCGGCTTATCGGGTAAGACGTTGCCGTTCTCGTCCGAATGAAACGTGACTCCTGCGGGGAGGCCGTTGGAGCTTTTGGTGAAAGTCGTACGCTCCTCGGCGACGTCGCCGTGATCATTGTAGGTGTACGTCCTTGAGACGTTCCCTCGAAATAATCCGTAATTCAGGACCGCTTCCGTGATATGGCGCTGTGAGTCATAGGTATACGACTATCTCGAGTCGCCAATAAGGGCGCTTAACACCTTTTTTAGCTGAGCCCTCATCTCATCCGGGGGAAGACCGGATTCCGTGATCATTTGGGCTTGCACTTTGGCGGGAAACAGAGACGTCGGGTCCTCAATAATCGTCTTCATGTCGCTAATTCGTCCCTTTCCATCATAGGTGCGGACGAGTCGACTCAGAAGATGCCCGTCAGAGTCGTAGGCTTGCGTTTCCCTTGGCTGATCTCGGTCATTGTAGGTCGTCTTAATGCTGCTGGCATTGCCAGCGCTGTCAGGCCCAAAGCCTGAGTTGCCGTCAACATCCGCGAAAACCGCCTCAAGACCGACTGCGACCGCCTCCCGCGCTTCAGCAGGTTTTTCGGCGAGATTGCGGATCTCAGTCTTTCGGCCCTGCTCATCGTATTGGAAGTTGGTCCGGTTGCCGCTTCCCTCGATGATGCTGAGAAGCCTCCCGTTCTCGTCGTATGAATAGACCTGTTCCGCAGGGGACCCATCGCGGTTGCGCGAGGTGGCCCTAAGCAGGCGGCCGGAACCGTCGTAGGTCCACGTATCGATCGATTCCGTGCCCTCTACATCTGTTGACCACCGCCTGCTAATTATTCTTCCCGCCGCATCGTATTCCGTCTAACCGGACCTTCCACGCAGGTCTTTACCCGGCCCCGAAGTCCAGTCGTTTCGCGGTTCGATAAGGACCATTATAGGTGCCAGTCGATTGGCTGGCAGCCTCGACGCTTTGAACAGCCAACAGATCATTGAGGCTAGGGCTGCCCACGGCCAGTGCCGACATTCCAAACAGGAGCTGTCTGCGATCCATAACTGCTCCTCGACCCGGCAAGCTTGCTCCTAGTCGGCGACACTGTCAAATCCTCTGTCACGAGCAAACTGATGTAACCCCATTACACAATGATGTCGGGGAGAGCGGATTTGAACCTCCGACCCCCTGGTCCCCGAACCAAGAAAGTCAAAATTCCAAGTGCTTCATTTGGTGTCGCTTAGGAACCAGCGAGCCACTTTTCCTCTCGCTTAATTGTACCGAAGTTGTACCGAGTTTCGCGCCGAATGAAAATCCAAAAACCTGCAAGGCCCAAGTCGCTCCGCAGACCGCTCGAAAGGAGTTGGTCGGCAGCACCTCTGTCACATCTGTCTCACACGTTCGTAGAACAGAACTTGTCCGGCAGGGTCAAGCTGCTGCAGAAGGTCGAAGTCATCGGTATTGCGTGTTAGCACCGCCATACCGTGTTTTCTCGCGGTGGCAAAGATCAATGCATCATTCAGAAGTCGCAGTCGCTCAGCACGTCCATACCCTTGAAGACGACCCAATATGCCCGAAAGGACACCGGCGACAAGCCAAATCTCCCGGTCCGGAGCGATCGTGCGGTGTGCCGGCCTCTGTTGAATCACTTCGGTGATCTTTTTCACTGTTTCCGGAGTCTCAGGGTGGTCCGGACTCAAGAACCCACAGGGCGCAATTAGCTCAGCTTCGGTCACTGTGGAGTGCCAAGCATCCGCCGCGCGGATCGCGAACTCGCCCGTTTCGGGAAAACGAGCTTGAAGAATATCGATGTAAACTGTCGTGTCGTAAAGCAATGCACGAGGCAAACGGGAAGCGCGCTCTGCAAATGGAAGCGCAGACACACTGCGCTTCGTAAGCCGCTCGCGGCGCTTTTCTGGTTTTAAGCGCCGGAGAATGCTCTCGACGTCAGAACTCAAGATCGATTTCCTTGTTTACAGAGCCGCGTTGGGATAGCAGCCAATCTGGGTAGTGGTCCGCGACTGCCAGGTTCGCCAAAGCGACCTCGATCAGTTCTGTGTCAGAGTGAACGCCTGCAGTCGCCTTCGCCTTTTGTACCAATGCCTTCGGCATGCGGCCGCGAACAATCTCCGTTCGGGCTCCCCGCAGGAGACCCGATTGCTCCGCGATCGTGAGCGCATCCTGAAGCCGTCGGTTTGTATCCGGGCGGAACCTCGGCATTTCATCGGTACGCGCGACTCGAACTCGCCCCACTTGTCTTTTCTTCGCAATCGTCGTCACACAATCTCCTTGTAGCACAATTGCACAGACAGTGTAGCACGTACAGAAAGAGTTTTCTAGTCAGAATGGGAAGGCAGAAACTTTGCACACCAGGCATTCACAGAGCTCTGTCAGGGAACCCTTCCGGCAAGGAGACCGGCTGTCACTCGCCAAAATTCTAGCCGGACAGCCCGCGATATAGTGAAGCGCCTGGTACGACGCTCAGGGAGCATTCGTCAGACGGGACATGCAGACAGGTCGTGTAGTCAGTGTCGGTATGGCCGACTTCCACCACGACCAAGTGAGCTGAGTTGACTGTGGACGGCGGGGTGAGACGGTTAAAGATGCTTTCGAACGATCTTCCGCCCGGCATGCCGGACAGCGCCAGCCCTGACGAGATCGCCAAGGTTGTGGTTTTTCTCGCATCGGATGACAGCAGGCGGATCACCGGAATGGAATTGTTTGTGGATGGAGGCATGAGGCAACTGTAGCTGGGCGTCACAAACACCTCGCATTTCAGCGGAAGGTCTCGAGTTCCGACTTCAGTCTTTTTTGGGGCCACGTTGAATTTCGCCTAAGTTCGTTGGTTCGCTCTTGCCAAACTGGCCGACCTTGATCGTCTCTGCGAGACCGTCGCCGAGATGAAGGGGCGAATCGATATTTTTTTCGCCAACGCCGGCGTTGGCGAGTTTGTTCCCTTCGGGCCGTCACCGAACAGCATTTCGACAAAGTATTCAACGTCAATGTGAGGGGAACGATGTTCACGGTACAAAAGGCCTTACCACTGCTGAATGATGGCGGCTCTATCATTCTCAACGGCTCTGTCGCGAGTCTTAAGGGTACTGCCGCCTTCGGAGTCTACGCCGCGAGTAAGGCTGCAATCCGCTCTTTCGTGCGAACCTGGACTACAGATCTGAAGGACCGTCGTATCCGCTCAAACGTGGTTAGTCCGGGTCCGATCAATACGCCGCTGACAAATCGGCAATCTGCAAACGTCATTGCACGAATTGTGTCCACCATCCCGATGGGACGCATGGGGGAGTTTCAATGCGGGTGAACCGGGGCCAATTTCCCGCTTCTGGGAGAGTGACGGGTTACTCGGAAGTAATTTCAACTTGCTTGATGGTCGGCTACCCGGGCAAGTCGATTGCGTCTTCTCGGTGCCGGAGAGAGAATGGCACGTGGAGATAAGAGCAATGGTAAACACAATTATTGACGGAACGTTCCGGCAGACCAATTTAACGAATGAATCGCCCGAGTATCTAGCCAAGCGCGAGGAACTTCGACTGGCGGAGATCGAGCTCATGCGCCAGCGCGAACGGGTGGCTGAGCTGCGCCGCCATCTCCCGCAGGGCGCTCCTATTCCGGACTATCAATTTGAAGAGAGCCCGCGCGACCACAACGGTGGTGACGCGCCCGTACGCACCGTCTGCCTTAGCGAACTCTTCACGAAACCGAATCGCTCGCTCATCATCTATCACTTGATGTACGGAAAGCGGCAGACCAAGGCTTGCCCGATGTGTACCGCCTGGCTCGACGGCGCCAACGGCGTCGCCCATCATCTCGCTCAGAATCTTGACTTCGCCGTGGTCGCCGCCGCTGATGTCCCCACTCTGCGCGCGCACGCCCGCACGCGCGGCTGGGGCAAGCTGCGCCTCCTCAGCGCCGACAACAGCACTTTCAAGTACGACCCAGGCAGCGAGGACCGCGAAGGGCATCAGAACTCCACCGTTTCCGTTTTCACCCGCGAAGCCGACGGCACCCTGCGCCATTTCTACAGTGTGCATCCTCGGATGGCCCCAGACATCCAACAGCGAGGCATCGACCTGCTCGCTCCCCATCTGGCACTTCATGGACCTCACCCCGCAAGGCCGCGGCGACTGGTACGCCAACCTCGATTACGGCACCAAGGTCCAGGCCCGGCAGAATGACGCGGCTTAGACCATCCGGGAATCAGTTTTGGACACCTATAACTCTCGAATGCGTACACGCATTGCGAATTGCCTCATAGCGATTTGATAGACTTCATGGCGCACTACGGGATGCATTTCTTTGGCGTAGCCGACCACGAAAAACATCACCTTCGGCACCTTCCACCCGCATGACGACGAGCGTGATGTCGTTTGTTTGTGGGCGGCCCGTTGAATGGGCCACCAGCTCGTTCAAGATGAGTTCCAAGATCCGGTGCGGATCTTGAGTGCGGCAATCGTAGAGAACTCTCTGTAATCGCTTGTGTGCGAAAGCCTTGCCCTCGGAATTTTTCGACTCTGTGGCCCTATCTGTGTAGAAGACCAAGGCATCGCCAACCTCGAGTTGAAACGTCGCGGATACGAAGAGCAAGTCTTCTAGAGCACCGACCGGGGCACATTGCGCCTTTAATGGAAATAACGAGTCATGGTTACGGGCTCGACGTCAGAGAGACGTCATTACGACACGAAGACATCTATTCGACACGTGCATTTGAGGCCGGGCGACATAGTCGATCGACCTGCTCGTTCCGTGAGGCATTTCGCGAAGAACGAACGCGTGCGTCGATGTTGGCCTTGCACGTGCAGTAATGCCGGTTGGAAAGCTGTCGAAGGGGGAAGGGGCTGACCAGGGACCGAGAAAGAGCGTTATGGTAACCGCGAAAGGCCCTAGTGTTTCCTATCGTCGCCCCAACAAGATCCATCGACCGCGGGGGAGTGCGACGTCTCAGACCCGAGAGCGTGTTCATATCGAGGACGGGCCCAAACGGGTGCGAACGTACCTCGGCGGAGAGCTCATCGCCGACACGAAGCGCCTCAAGCTCGTTTGGGAGGTCCCCTACTACCCCGCGTACTACTTCCCGAGGGAGGACGTACGCATGGAGCTGCTGACTCCGAACGGGCACACGCAGCGCTCGCCGAGCCGGGGCGACGCCCACAACTTCACCGTCAAGGGTGGCGACCGCGAGGTCGAGGACGCAGCTTGGCACTACCCGGAGTCACCGGTCGAGGAGCTGCACGACCTGATCCGCTTCGACTGGAACGCCATGGACGGATGGTTCGAGGAGGACGAGGAGGTCTTCGTCCACCCACACGACCCGTACAAGCGCATCGACATCTTGCACAGCTCCCGGCACGTCGAGGTCGAGGTAAACGGGCGTGAAGATCGTCGACACGCACCGGCCGACGCTGCTGTTCGAGACGAGCTTGCCGACTCGCTACTACATCCCGAAGCTCGACGTGCGCATGGACCTGCTCATTCCGACCGACACCGTCACGGGCTGCGCGTACAAGGGCTTCGCCGAATACTGGTCCGTCGATGCCGGCGGCGAGACGGTCAAGGACCTGGCCTGGTCGTACAAGACGCCGCTCCCCGAGAACGTCAAGATCGCCGGGCTGGTCGCGTTCTACAACGAGCGGGCCGACCTCATCGTCGACGGCGAACGCCAGACGCGACCAAAGACCAAGTTCTCGTGAGCCCAGTTAGTTAGCTTTCTGTCTACATCTGAAAGCTCCAATTGGAGCTTGCTGCCCATTGGGACCGGATGACGGGCCACCCTGAAACTGGAGGTGCGATGCCGGTTTGAGGATTGATCGGTGGCGAGGAGGCCATCGATCATGAAACGGAAGTCGCATCGAAGCACAAGACACACCACGACCAAATCTGTCCTGCGCTACCTGACTTGGAGCATGCAAAAGCCGCGGTCTTGAACAGTCTGACAAGCCAAGACGCACAAAGAGGCTATCGGCACGCCATCGACGAGTTCGTTGACTGGTATTGTTCGGAGCCCCGGCTCGCTTTCAATCGAATCGTGGTGCTTCGTTACCGTTCACACCTTGAATCTCGCCAGCTAGCGCCGGGTACGATCAACCTACGCCTGGGTGCGGTGCGGCGCCTTGCCTACGAGGCGGCCGACTGCGGTCTGCTCAGTGCCGATCTGGCAGCTGGAATCCGCCGCGTCAAAGGGGTAAAGAAACTCGGTGTGCGTCTCGGTAACTGGCTAACCGCAGAACAAGGCCAAAGACTCTGGCAAGCACCTGACAAGCTGAAGTTAAAAGGCAAGCGTGACCGCGCACTGTTGGCTCTGCTCCTCGCCTGCGGCTTGAGAAGGCATGAAGCCGTGACTTTGACATTGGATCATCTCCAGCAGCGAGAAGATCATTGGGCCATAGTCAATTTAGCCGATGTTCGTCGCGGAAGTGCCAATTTCTGCGATTTTTGAGTTCGGATGCGACACAAGTCTTGTCTTTGCAATCGCGAGTTCAGAAAACGCGATGTAGTGCAGACCTACCCTCTTGAAGCCAGCTAGCGTTGA
>WNFD01005141.1_pt1 | contig 13106 bp, 13 predicted proteins | sample 5400491 | NCBI WGS metagenome assembly WNFD01 (sample SAMN13153343, study PRJNA577476) | soil metagenome | isolation source: 120 cm saprolite under Douglas fir tree site 2 hole 2 replicate 2 | place: USA:California | collected 2015-04-18 | reverse complement strand
TGCCGTTCGATTCAATCCTGGTCGGAACCGCGCTCGGACCCTTCGAGTATGAGGTAGAAGCGGGATGGACCATGGCCTATGCGGCCGGTATCGGCGATGTGAGCCCCGTATACGTTGACTCGCTCCGGCTTGGCGGGCTGGTCGCGCATCCCGTCTTTCCGGTCTGCTTAGTCTGGAACGGGCTGGCCGAACTGGATCAAAGGCTGCGCAGTTCTCGGCTCGAAGGCGACGAAGCAGTGAGGCGCGTCCATGCAACGCAAGACATGATCCTGCACCGTCCGCTGCGCCCGCCTGAGAGAATCACCACACGTGCGATGCTGCTTGCCGCCGAGCAGCGGAGACCCGGCACCTACATCGTTACGCGGTACGAGATGGTGGACTCCAACGGCGCTCCGGTTTCGACGGTTTACTGGGGTCAGATCTATCGCAACGTTGAGCTTATTGGAGCCGACCGGCCAGTCTCCGAACTACCCGCGGCGCCGCAACCGGGCGATTGGGACGGGCATCCGCGCGGCGAATTCGCGATCCCGATCTCCGCTGGGCTCGCGCATGTATACAGCGCATGCGCGCGGCAGCCGAACGCGGTGAATATTCATACCGATGCCGCTATCGCAAAACGTGCCACGCTGCCCGCGCCCATCCTGATGGGCACGGCCACACTCGCGTTGAGCGTATCGAAAATTGTAACGGCCGAGGCCGGGGGTGACCCCGAACGTGTAGCCCGCATCTACGGGCGCTTCGGCGCGATGGTGCTGATGCCTTCGGAGATAACGGTGCGAATTATGACGCGCGAAAAAACCACGAGGGGCAACGCAGTCTTCTTCGAAACGCTCAGCGCGGAGGGCGGCCGTGCAATTCGCGACGGCGTGGTGCTGCTGCGAAGCTGAGAGCCTAGCTTTTTTCGGATTACCACATGCGACGTTGTACCGATAGAGCCCGAGACGGCTCTATCCGCTCCCCCGGTCAGGGGGAAGGGGTCAAACGCATCAGTCCCGCGCGAGGGAACTGCGGCAATTCAGCTCACTGGAAGCACTAGACTGGGGAAAAAATGAAAGTCAAGGCAGCAGTTGCAAATCAGCCCAACGCGCCGTTGGAAATTACTGAAGTTGACCTCGCCGGTCCCAAAGCGGGCGAGGTGATGGTTGAAATCAAGGCCACCGGTATCTGCCATACCGATGCATACACGTTATCGGGCCGCGACCCGGAGGGACTATTTCCCGCGATTATGGGGCACGAGGGAGCTGGGATTGTGGTCGAGACCGGAACCGGAGTTACTTCGGTCGCCAAAGGCGACCATGTCATTCCATTATACATCCCGGAATGCCGACAATGCCCGTCATGCCTATCAGGGCGCACCAATCTCTGCACCGCGATTCGCGAGACTCAGGGGCGCGGGCTGATGCCTGATGGCACCAGCCGTTTTTCGCACGACGATAAAATGATTCATCACTACATGGGCACCTCGACCTTTGCGAATTTCACTGTATTGCCCGAGATAGCGGTGGCCAGGATTCGTGACGACGCGCCGTTTGACAAGGTCTGCTATGTCGGATGCGGAGTCACCACCGGAATCGGCGCAGTACTCAACACCGCCAAGGTCCAGGTGGGCGACCGGGTCGTCGTCTTTGGTCTTGGCGGAATCGGCCTCAATGTCGTCCAGGGGGCGCGGCTGGCGGGCGCATCGATGATCGTCGGAATCGATTTGAACCCGGCGCGGCGGGCGATCGCCGAGAGATTCGGCATGACGCATTTCGTCAATCCGGCAGAGGTGCGCGGCGACCTGGTGCCATATCTCATCGACCTGACCAAGGGTGGCGCCGATTTTTCCTTCGAATGCGTCGGCAACGTGACGTTGATGCGCCAGGCACTCGAATGTTGCCAGCGTGGATGGGGCACCTGCGTAATAATCGGGGTGGCTGCGGCCGGTGAGGAGATTTCAACCCGGCCGTTCCAACTGGTAACCGGACGAACGTGGAAAGGTACTGCCTTCGGCGGTGCGAAAAGCCGCCGCGACGTCCCCAAGATCGTCGATTGGTACATGCAGGGCCGCGTCAACATCGACGATCTGATTACCCATCGAATGCCGCTCGAACGCATCAACGACGCCTTCGATCTGATGCACAAGGGCGAATCAATCCGCAGCGTGGTGATCTACTGAATCAAGCTCTCCATCCGCCGCCGACGTAAAGAAGGTTTGGTAGTTGAAACAGGCTCGACGACCTCCTGAATGCCAGCCGTCCGTTGACACTGCTGCAACCGAAACGCATAAAATGATGTACGAGTTCGATATCACGATTCAAACACCCAAGCGGAAGCGTACTCATGGCAACGGCGTATACTCCCACGCCGCATCCTCATTACTCCGAACTGTTTCAAGCGGCTCACGCCGCAGAAAGCCCGCAGTCATCGAGGATTGTCGCCGCTTGGGCCGCCGTGATACTTCCATAATTAACCCAGACGACAGTTCGAGTATCATCTCATGCGAACTGCGCCTGGACCTGCGAGGCAGAGCCGCGACAACGGAGCAGCGGCTTATGCCGGGTTGGTGAAAAAACAGGAGGCCGGCATGAAAATTTCGATGTTCCATCTGATGCCCCATCGCGAACTGCCCGCGGATTTTGAGTCCAAATATCATTCAGTTTGGGTGGACCCGCCCTTTTGGGAACTCGCGGAGCCAAATCGCGTTGGCCAGTATTACAACTGGACGCTGGATGAACTCACCTATGCGGCCAAGGCGGGCATGGATGGGATCTGCGTCAACGAGCATCATCAGAACGCCTATGGGTTTATGCCCAGTCCGAACTTAATGGGATCGGCGTTGGCGCGTGCGACCAACGGCCTGGACGTTGCCTTGGTGCAGATGGGTGCCACCCTGCCGACCACGATCCCGCCAATTCGGGTGGCCGAAGAATACGCCATGCTCGACTGTATCAGCGGCGGCCGGTTGGTGGCGGGGATGCCGTTAGGCACGGCGATGGACGCGGATCTTTGTTACGGCATCACTCCGATCGAGCATCGCGACCGCTATTACGAAGCGCACGATCTGATCCTCAAAGCCTGGCAATCACGCGAGGTCTTCGCGTGGAACGGCAAGTACTTTCAGTTGCCGATGGTGAATTTATGGCCGCGGCCGATTCAAACACCCTATCCTCCGGTCTGGATTCCGGGCTCGGGCAGCCTCAGCACCTGGGACTTTTCGGCCAAGCATGACCACTGCTATTGCTTTCTGAGCTATTACGGCAACAATCTTGGCAAACGGGTGATGGACGGTTTTTGGGAATTTGTCGACAAGAACGGCATCGACCCCAATCCGTACCGTGCCGGCTTTCTACAGTTGGTAGCAGTATCCGAAACGGATGCGCAGGCGGAGAAAGAGTACTATCCGCACATTCGCTACTTTTATGACAAGTGCCTGCACATCTTGAATGAGTATATGTTTATTCCCGGTGACCAGGACCATCGCAGTCTCGTCAACAGCGTGCGCAATCTGTTGCCGATGCAGATGGAGCTGCTCAACGCAGTATCGAGCTGGAAATACAAGGATTTTGTCGAGAACCAGTTCGTGATTGCGGGCTCGCCGGCCTCGGTGCGCGACCAGTTGATGCAGGCGGTCAAGAAGCTAAGAGTCGGCAATCTGATGGTGTTGCTGCATATCGGTTCAATGCCGCATGAGCTGACACTCAAGAATATCGATTTGTTCGCGCGCGAGGTGAAGCCGCACTTTAGTAACGTGTGGGACGACGAAGGATGGGATAACAAGTGGTGGCCGGCGCGAATCAAAAATGGCGGCCGGCCTGCGGGCACCGCAGGCAACGGGGGCGAAGCACGCGTGAACAAGTAACCTTAAGTGGCACAGGCTTCAGCCTGTGATGCGGACTGCTCACAATTGCCGCTCGGCCGGTCGCGGTTCGGTGCGGCTGAGGGAACGAACGAATGACTGCCACTGGGGAACGCACGCTAAGTCTTTGGGAGGGCAAGATCAACGCTCGGATCAAGGTCGCCGGGCAGGGTCCTGCGCTGGTCTATCTGCACACCGGATACGGATTGATTTGGGACGAAAGCCTCGGCCAGCTCGCTCGGGACTTTACCGTTTATGCGCCGGAGCATCCGGGCACCAGCGAGGGTGACCCGAACGCAATCGCACACCTCGACAATCTGTGGGACCTGATCCTCTACTATTACGAAATGTTCGACCAGCTTGGCCTTGATGCTCCTGCCGTGGTTGGACATTCCTTCGGTGGGATGGTGGCCGCGGAGCTGGCCGCGACTAATCCGCGGCGTGTCAGCAAACTTGTGCTGATCGATCCGCTTGGGTTGTGGCGTGACGACGAGCCAATCAAAAACTACATGGTCACACCCCAGGCGGAATTGGATCCGCTATTCTTTCATGATCCCACTCATCCGGCGCGCAAGCTGGTATTTATGAACCTGGAGGAGGCGGATTCGATCATCCGGGTTAGCTGGGCGCTGGCCTGTACCGGTAAGTTCATCTGGCCAATTCCTGATAAGGGCTTGCGCAAGAGGATCCATCGAATCGCCGCCCCAACGATGATCATATGGGGCCAGCAGGATGGGCTGGTAAAACCGACCTATGCTGAGGAGTTTCATAAACTGATCCGCGGGTCGCGAGTAGAATTCGTCGCGAACGCCGCCCACATGGCGCCGCTGGAACAACCCGCGGCGGTCGCCAATTTAGTGCGAGCTTTCGTGAAAAAGTGAGCTTCGACAGCCTAGCCGGTTCTCCGGCAGTGACAGGGGCTGAGCGTCATTTATTAGAACGCCCCGAATTTGTTTGACCGTCAGGAAGAAAGCTGTCGCCCAGAACCTGCTCCAGGGTCCAGGGTGACGTTTCCGAGAGTGCCGAATCCGGAAGATTCAACGCGCTAAGCGCGGCGTTACGTCCACCCTCGTATCCGTGCGGGAACACCTCTCGAATCTTTCTACGCAGTGAGGGGCTTTCGCTGAGCCGCCTTCGAATCTGACGACGAGCTTCTCGTATAGACAGTTCCCATCCGCGCTGATTCAAACTTTTCATATGCGCTGGCGCATAGGCGAGTTTCAAAAAATGCTCGATGATCCGCGCAATGCGACTCTCGATCGAGCGCTTCTCGCTCTTGCCCAAGTCCTCGATCTCCTCGGCAACGTTGGCCCAATCGATCTCGTCGACGCGATGCTCGCGCAACGCGCGGACCTGCTTTCGGACCCAGGCGTAGTAGTCGTGCTCGTAGAGCTCGGAACCGGGGATGTCAGCCCGTACTAACTTCGACATCGTAGTGATAAAATCGATTGTATGCCTGCGGTGGCTAATGAATCGGGAGGATGAGTTCCGCTCGTGGCCGCAGGGCTCACTTCAGTCAAAGAGCTTTGCGAGGACCTTCCAAGCGCTATACCACCAGAACGCGATGGAAGGGGCTGCGCTGCCCGACTCGCTCAAGGGCAATGAACATCAGATCTCCAATTTTGTTCTCGGATTCCGAATACTCCTTCCGCGTTCGTGAATCGAGGAAACGTGCGATGAGGTCCGTCTCTGAGCGGTTAGTAGCATCGAGGAATCGTTCGTATTGTTGCAAGAGCTCACGTATTGTTTCGTGAGCCTCGCTACAAGAATCTTGAGTAAGTAGCCACTCCAAGCGAGCAGTTGGCGTCAGTTGGGTCATTTCAACCGCGTCTTGCGGATGGGCCGACCCTTTCAGCCGGTAGATAGCAAGCATTGGCTTTAAGGCATATTTGGTCAAGGTGAGATAAATCCGGCTGGCTTGAACTGCGTCGGCCTACTATAAAGAGAGCAAGATCGCTGTACTCACTGGCTTCTCCGCGACCGTAAGAGCCTGTCGCGTAAACACAGGCCTTTTCGGCTGCTATATCTTCCGCTGCCGTTAGCCTCTTTTGTAGCCGCTCGAATCGGGATTTTGCATCACTTCTGCGAGTTTCGAGGACGTTCCCCATTTAGCGCCTCCCACTCGAAGACATTGGCGAAGATCTCCGCCTGCTCAATCGCATCTTCCAAAGCATTGTGCGAATGCTCGCGCCTTGAGCGAAAAAAATCCGGCAATTGTGTACGGCCTGCCGCCGCTATTGGTAAACGCCCCTTAACGGCAACTGCGGTTTTAATATCGAAACAACGCGAATAGCCAAACGGCGATCCATACTCAGAGAACTTGACGAAATACCAATAGAGCCAACTCCAGTCGAAACTTAGGGGATATGCAACCAAGACCGGCCGCCCCGAGTTCGCAATACCTCTCACCCACAAGCAGGCATCTGTCATAGCCTTTTCCGGGGCCTCGCCGGTCTTGATGAGCTGCTCGCGGTCGAGTCCATTCACTTCCAGCGCTTCAGGATCAAAATAGTTCGAGATCGGTTTCAACTCGCGATAGAAACCGATGTTCAGATCGTGTGGCCGCTCGAAAACCTCACCGTCGAACCGACCCGCATACACCAGACCAAAAGAAAGAATCGAGTACGGTCCGGGAATGGGACCGTCGGTCTCGACATCAGCAGAAAAATACACATCGGCGCTCTTTTCTTCCGAATGCGGCTTCCTGCGCAGCCCTTCTGCTGCGACGTCCGGTTTCCTGGCATCAGTCAACGACAAGGCTTCTGCCTCCTTATCGGGCCATTATTGCACAGCGGTTAAGCACCGCGGGCAAATGCCCGGGAGCCTCACTATGTCATGTCCCCCTTGAACAACCGAGACCCGGTCGAAATCTTAGCTGGCGGCCGCGGTCTGCTGCGCCGCCGGCGTTGCAGCCAGGTTGACTGGCGTGTTCAGCTCGAACGGACTCGCCAGGCCGAGTTCTTTACCGATTTCGCGCAAGCGCGGCAGCACTTCCTGTCCGAGTAAACGGATGCAGTTCTTGCCGTCTTCATGCGAGACCTTGCCATCGTTACCCCACAAGGCCAGGATCGAGGGCCGCGTCTCTGCCAGGATAATGCGTAGTTTCTGAACAACCTGATCCGGAGTCCCGGCAATGATCAGCATCCGCTGGATCTGCTTGTCGAACGGCAATCCAGCAGCAGGATTCGGACGGCGGCCGACGTGAACCTCGGCCAGCGCCCGGCGTGCCCACGGGCCTAAATAGCCGGAGGGCGCCGCCCACACGGGATGCATCAGGCCGGTGAACTCACCTTGCATCCACATAAACTCGCGCGCGTTTTTCAGCGCCTTGTCCTCGTTATCCTGCACATGGCAGCGGATTAAATAACCGCGCTGCTCGGGCCCGCCCTGGTATCCGGCCTTTTCGGCAGCTTCGTCGTAGTATCCCCAGATCTTCTTGCTGTCTTCGATCGACGTGTTGAGCGCGAGATAAGGATAGCGATGCTGGGCCGCCCAGATGATCGTTTCACGGCTCGAAACGCCCGGGATCCAGATGCGCGGATGCGGTTTCTGCAGCGGCAGCACCCACGGGTTGACGACTCGGAACTGATAATGCCGGCCTTCCCACCGCCACGGTCCGGGCACTGTCCAGGTCTTGATAACGAGGTCGTGGGCCTCCTCAAAGCGCTCGCGGTTGTACGCGGGGTTGGTATTGGTCGCCAGCGATTCGACCCCGCCGCCGCGGACGAAACCTGAGACCAGGCGGCCTTTGGAGATCATGTCGATCATGGCGAGTTCTTCGGCCAGGCGCACGGGGTTATCTGCAATCGGCAGGGGATTACCGAGCAGCACGATTTTCACGCGCTTGGTCACCGCCGCCAGGATCGAGGCCATGACATTGCATTTGGCCTGCATGCAAAACGGGGCATTATGGTGCTCGTTGAGCATGATGCCGTCGAAGCCAACTTCTTCGACGAGCTGATAGTCGATAATGCGCTCCTCGTACAGGCGCGCGCCTTCGGCCGGGTCGAAGTGCTTATTGGGGAAGAGTAGTGCGGTGTAACCGAATTTACGCCCTTCCTCGTCCGGATAGGCCGACATCGGTTGCTCGGTGAAGTACATAAGATGCATGATGATAATCCTCCTGCCACCGGCCGGGTGGACGACCGGCTTTCCCACCGGTCAGTACGATAGCGTGGAAAAGGCGTTCCCACTTAAGACGCAGAAACTGTTTTTTACAACTTAGCATGCGCCGCAGCTCCGATGTCGCTACTCGTCATGTGCTGCTGAACCCAGGTTGCCAGCAACCGTTTACGAACCAGGCAGCTTTATCGAGCCGCGAATTCTCTCACCAGCTTGGCAAGTTCAGCCGCTTTTTCCACCTCCAGGAAATGGCCCGCGCCTGAAATCGTTTCGAGCCGCGCGCCCGCGATTGCCTCGCGATATTGCTCGCCGCAGATGCGCGGCAGGATTCGATTCTGCGCCCCCCATACGATCAGCGTTGGCGCGCGGACTCCGCGAATCAGTTGCGGCAGCGTCTGGTCGTACATGTATGGCTTATAAGCGATGCGGCTGGTCATCTCGCGGTTAATCTCCCATTGCTCGAGTTGATCGAGCGTGGGCTCCGCGGTGTACAGTGCAATATATTTGTCCTGGTTCTCGAAGCCCGAGCGGACGTAGTCGATGGTATTGATGAGGAACTGATCGAGAATCTCGCCTTGCTGCGGCTGGAACCCCATCGGATTGACGAGCACGAGGTGAGTGAGGCCGTGATGGCACATCATCGCCATCTCGGCCGCAATCCATCCGCCAAAGCCGAGTCCAACCACTGTCACCGGCCCGACGCTCAACTTCTGAAGCAGCCATTGATAAAGGATCGCCATGTCACGCACCGTGCGCATCCATTCGGCGCGCTCTGATTTGCCAAAGCCCGGATGCGACGGAACGTGAATGGTGAAACTGCCGGCCAGTTCATCGTAGAACGGCAGCCATCCAGGATTGCCGACGTCATGATGCAGAACGAGGAGCGGCCGGCCGCTTCCGGCCCGGAACATTTGAACCTTGCCGCCGGCAATCTCAATGAAGCTTTCAGTCGGTGTCACGACGCTCCTTTTTCCAGCGATCAGGCGTCTTGCAGCCACTTTTTTGGTCGCGGCCTTGTTTTGCCTGTGCGAAACAGAGCCGCGACCTGACGCTTTCTAACGTATCAGCTAAACGTCACGCGCAAGCCTAAACTGCCGCAGGCGGGGCAAGCTTGTAAAGCCCCCGGGGAAGAGGGAAATAAGAGCAGCAATGCCGCCCCTGGAACCATTGACCCATCGCGCACAAACAATCGAGCACAGACAATCGGCAAGCGCCAGGCTGCCTATATACTGCGACGCCGACTCGCGCGGCTAGGCCCGCGGCATGCTCCCGGCTAACTGTTTTCACAACTATCCTGCACCCGCCGCCCATCGTTCTTTCGATGATGGCAGCATCCAATCACTGCTTCAGCGCTGGCGATAGGTTAGGGCGATTGTGGCGATTCGATGTAAGACGGCCCTACAAGCGTACTCAATTGGAGCAGAAAAACTGGCGCGATGGAATCAGCAGGTTTCGGCGCAGGCAGGCAAGGAAGGCCTGAACCCTCCATCGCTTAAACTGCGCTGACTGGCAGTTATCGGCTCGTCGAACAACTTCGCCGCTGCGCGGCGGTCTCTGCTTTACCCATTTACCCGCCGGATGTATCTTTGAGATCAGTCGCGCCTCTGCGCGGAGAAGAGGGCAGATGCGAAAGGAGGCGTTCGCTTGCATCATCTGCGGGCTGGGGGGCTTGCTTCTGCTGATGGCTTCGATAGTTTCAGCGAGCCCGGCGGAATCCAAAGACCGAAACGGCGAGTATGGCGGCCGGCAGAGCTTCTGCTTGCAGAAGAATTACCAATGCACCGATGCCCAGTATCCGTTGGAGAATGGCAAGTACGTGGGACACGACGAGCCTTCCGTACTCTTCTACTCGGACACGCGCGGAGCAGGGAACTCAGCGGTCTTTACTGTGGTTTTGCCCGGCGACCCGCCAACCCTGCCGAAGCAGAATGGTAAGGGCGGGACCTTCAACTTCCAGATTCATCCCGCCTTCTGGTTCGGGGTGGCGATGTGCGACACGCAATCGGCGCCCGAATTCACCAACATTTGCACTCCGGACAGCGATTCTAACATTTTCGACGGCGCTGATCCGAGTGCGCCTGACTACATCGGATACCAACGGGGACTGCGTTCATGGAGATGCAGTTCTATCCGCCCGGATGGGTGCCGTGGCCAGCTGGAACCTCATGCGATGCTACGCACTGGTGTGCTGCGCTGAATATCGACAGCTACAGCGATGACCCCAACCGAGGGGTCAAAAACAACACTGACTGTAAATACAAAACAAGCCTAGAGCCGGTCAATTTCGCCTTCATCACCACGGACGGCGCTGCTGACTCCCCTGCAGACCCACTCAATCCCGACCGTGATATCCCAAATCTCAGTCATGATCTCCTGATGAATCCTGGTGATACCCTGGTTGTCGACATGCGTGACACGAGGGATGGCTTCCAGGTAGTGATCATCGACCTCACCACCAAGCAGAAGGGATCGATGACCGCCAGCATCACCAACGGTTTCGCGCAGGTGAATTTCGAGCCGAGTGCAAGCACCTGCACCAGCACGCCTTACGCGTTTCACCCGATGTACGCGACTTCAGGACCGCATACCCGGGTAGCGTGGGCGGCACATTCTTACAACGTTGCCTTTGCCGATGAGATCGGGCATTTCGAGTACTGCAACAAGGTTGGCCGCAACGGCAGATGCATCGTGGCCGGCGCAGGCGATCGGAGCCGGGATAAGGACGACACTGTTTGCTTCAAGCGGTCGGATTCAACTCGCATTCGGATAACCGGTTGCATCAATGCTGACGCCGATTTTGACGGTCTGCCTTATCAGCTGCGCTGGCCAGGGACGATCGCTGCGAACGATGCCAGCCTCCATCCGGATCCGATCACATTCCGGTCTCCACTTTTCAAGGCGGAGGATGGGACCCCGGCCAATTATTCCCAAGTGGCGTTCGAGGCGGACCTTCCACGGATAGAATCGGGTTGCAATAGAGCCAGCGGCAAAGGATGCGTTAATCCGCCGCGGGGCGCCAAGTTCTATCCGTTCTTCTCTACCCGAAGCGATGCTAACCTCGGATGCGTATGGCAATTGGGTGGCGGACTGATTCCTGCTACGGCCAACGCATTCGGCGGAAGCTCCAAGGCGGAATTCGGCAAGTTGCTCACGCTCACCTATCCTACCGTCGATGGTCCGCAGAGCTTTTTCAATGACTTGCGCAATATCCTCTCCAACAACCCGTGCAATGCCTCAGCCGACGATCACTAGGCTAGTGGCCTGTAACGTTGAAAACGATATTGCACGTGTTGTATCGAAACGAAGCCGGACGACCCCCACCTAACCTCCCCCTGGTCAGGGGGAGGGATTTCCAGCGATACCGATTTCAATGTTACAGCCCACTAGTCCATCGTCCAGATAGTTCCTTATATTGTCTGCGAGTTCTGGTAGAATTGGAGACATGCCCAGAACGCCGGCCGTTATCGAACTCAACACGATCACGAAGGCAACGTTGGACCACTGGGTGCGGTCGCCATCGGCACCGCAGGGATTGGCCTTGCGCAGTCGGATTATCTTGGCCGCCGCGACGGCCAGACCAATCAGCAGATCGCCGCCACGCTGCGCATTCCGGAAGTCACGGTCGGCAAGTGGCGCCGGTGTTTTGCGGCCAAAGGCCTGGAGGGGCTGAAGGATGCGGCGCGTTCCGGACGGCCGCCCAAGCATATGTTGGGGTTGCTGGCAGACCCGAGTCTGCACTTTCTGTAAGACCTCCGGGGAAGCCGCTGGAGCGTGCGCACGCTGGCCGCGGATCTCCAACTGCCGGCCAGCACGGTGCATCAAATGCTGGTCGCCTCGGACTTGCAGCCTCATCGGATTCGCACCTTCACCTTCAGCCCAGATCCTGATTTCGAGGCCAAACTGCTGGACATTGTCGGCCTGTACTTGAACCCGCCCGACAACGCACTGGTGCTCTGCGTCGACGAAAAGACCGGGATTCAGGCACTGGACCGTACGCAGCCGCTGCTGCCGCTGAGTGCCCAGAAACCGCGGCGCTGGACCAACGAGTATGTCCGCCACGGCACGCAGACCTTGCTGGCGGCCCTGGAGATCGCCAGCGGCAAAGTGATCGATAATCCTTGCTTGCCCAGGACGGAATGTCGGGTGGCCACAACCGGATCAGGCGACGCAGGTTCTGGATGGTTGCCACCAGCAGAAACTCTTCAGTTGCTCCGGCAAGCCCTCTCAGTTTCAGACGGGTGAAGCGGAAATGCTGCTTCATATGGGCAAAGAGCATTTCGACCTTCTTGCGCAAGCGGCGTGAGTTTTGGAAGGCTTCGGTGTTCTGCAGGGCAATAATGTCCTGCCGAACGGCCTCTTCGAATGGCACAGACAGGGTGCGTTGGGACCGCGCGTGCATTGCTGCCGGATAGGACACATTTTGCAGTCACGGGCCGTTGCTCGATACATATGTATCTTTTCTTTCTGCGCCGTTCGATGTTTCAGTATCTTGCCCTGCGGACAGATAAAGACATTGCGTTCGGGATCGAAGCTGAAGGCCTCGCGGGGGAGCAAGCCTCCGGTCTGCTGTTGCCGGTCCAGCACCGGGATATGCGGCGTAATGTTGCGCTCTGATAGCCAGGCCAGAAAGAGCCCAGTGCCGTACGCCTTGTCCGCCGCCAGACGATGGGGCCTTATCCCATGCTTTTCCTCTACTCGGTCCAGCATGGCTTTTGTAGCTTTGATCTCCTGCGCCATCCGTGCGGGTGTTGCCTCGACATCGACGATGACGGCACGCGCGGTGTCGATCATATAGTTGGTGAAATAACCGAACCGGCCGCGCCCTTCCCTAGCAGGCTACGGAAAAAGGCCTTCCGCAGCCTGCTTTCCCTCTCTGTAGTCTCCCCCAGAGGGGGAGAACTAAACACTAGCGGAGCCGAAAGGCGGAGCGAGCTAACGAGTCCGCGAGGTGCGAATCAAAAAGGAAGGAAGCCAGCTTTATCGCAGAGTGCGGAAAGACTTTTCATAGGCAAATAGGTTTTTCCGCACCCTGCTAGAGGGCTCCGCAAGAGCCCCAAATGCCGGGCACAGCGATTGGGAACGGGTGACAATGTCACCCCGTTTCCGGAGTGTGTACATTCCGAAGCTAGCGCCGCTAAAGGCAACG
>WNFD01005140.1_pt1 | contig 13106 bp, 14 predicted proteins | sample 5400491 | NCBI WGS metagenome assembly WNFD01 (sample SAMN13153343, study PRJNA577476) | soil metagenome | isolation source: 120 cm saprolite under Douglas fir tree site 2 hole 2 replicate 2 | place: USA:California | collected 2015-04-18 | reverse complement strand
CAACCAGAAAGAATGCGACCGCCGCTGGATTCAACCGGCTCGATCTTTACGCCGAACGGCTATGAAATGCTTTTGCGCGGCGAACCTTTCCCGGCTCGCTTTCGGAACAGCTTTGAAAAACCACAGCCTTTGCGGCCGAACGTGCCGACGAAGATCTCGTACGTGATGCCGGGTATCGTGCACACTTTCAGGAAGGGCCACCGCATCATGGTGCAAATCCAGAGCACATGGTTTCCTTTGGTCGCGCGCAACCCGCAGAAGTACATGGCGAATTATAAGGTGGGCACCGATGCCGACTTTCAAAAAGCCACCGAGCGCGTCTATCACTCGGCGGCAAATCCGTCGCGGATCGTTCTGCCGGTGTGGAAGAGATAGGTGTCATTTGAAATGCGGTGACTTGTCAACGATTTTGGTGTTGTTCCAGATAGAAAGCTGCAACAAGTTGCAGCACTCCAAAGAGGAGAGACCTATGATCAAGAGCCTTTTCATGTTAACGGTGATTGCTGCGTCCGTTGTCGCCGCGCACGCCGCGGATCAAAACACTCGGGTAATCATCTACGACGACGTTGCCACGGAAGTCTCAGCGGCGCCCGCATCTTCGAGCGATCTTTGGATCACGACTGGCGATCTCACGCGCGCGACCAGATTCGTGATCAAGCCGCAGGGCGTTTGTCGCGACGAACTTTGCTTCCCGCTGCCGAAGAACCGCAAGGCAGAATTCGTTTCAAAGAAAGGCACGACGACCTGGTTTAACCTGAGCGCTTTCGCGAAACTGATTAGACAACCTGTCGTCGTCGATCAGAAGAACGGGGTTTGGTATTTTGGCGCGCGCGACGCCGAGCAGAACGGCTATCTCGCGTCACTCGAGGCACCCAACTTTACGCTGCCGGATCTGAACGGCAAGCTGCACTCGCTCGCCGATTTTCGGGGACAGAAAGTTCTGCTGGTCACCTGGGCCTCCTGGTGAGGTTGCCGTTTTGACCTGCCAGGCTGGCAGGCGCTTTACAAGGAACTCAGGGCCCGGAATTTTGAAATCATCTCGGTGGCTCAGGACACTGGCGGCGCGAAAGCCGCTGCCCCGTGGATTACCGCCGCGAAACCTGAATACACGGCGCTGGTCGACGAGAAGCAAATCGTCACGCAGAAGTATGGTATGGTCAACGTGCCCACGGCGGTGTGGATAGATGAGCAGGGCCGAATCGCGCGTCCCAACGAAGTTGCTTTTATCGACGATCGCTTCAAGTCATTTACAAATATGGAGTCGCCGCCCTACATCGACGCGATCCGCGACTGGGCGGCGAACGGCGCGAAGAGCGTTTACGTACTGAGCGCAGCCGAATCGAAAGCGCGTCTGAAACCGCGGAGCGATGATCGTTCTCGAGCCGACGCGGAATTTGCGCTGGCCGAATATCTCTACAAGCAGGGAAAAGGCGCCGATGCGATTCCGCATTTCAAGGAAGCGCAGCGGCTCGATCCTGACAATTGGAATTACAAACGCCAAGCCTGGGCGCTGTCAGATGCTGAGCGGGACTACGGGACCAACTTTGGCAAGGAAGTGAAGAAACTCAGCGGCCGGCCTTACTACCAACCGCGCAAACTGCCTGAAGCGAAGAAGGGAGCGAACGACCGGCGCAACTAGCGAGGATTTCGCTCCGGTAGCGCGCGTGAGTTCATCGATGCCTGCGACCCGCAAGAAAGGTCAAGCCAAACCGAAACGGGCAGAGCTTTCAGAGCCTGACGTGATCGTCGACTTCATATTCGACGAAGGGTTGTTCTTCATCGCAATCAGCAACCTCAGCGACCGGCCTGCTTATAGAGTCTCGGTGAAATTTGATTGCCGGATTTACGGCCTGGGCGGCAAGGACATTTGCGCGCTGCCGTTATTTGGAAATATTGAGTTTCTCGCTCCGCATAGAACGATCAAAACCTTCCTGGATAGCAGCGGATCGTATTTCAGCAGTGGTGGCCCGACCAGGATTTCCGCGCGCATCACTTATCACGATTTCCGGGGAGCCAGGAAGGTCGCGACCATCAGACACGATTTGGAAATCTATCGTGAGATCGGCTTCATCCGGCGACCCGACAGTCAGGATTGAGAATCACAAAGGAGAAAACAGACATGTCGCGAGTAGATCCTTACAAAAACTTTCGGTTTCTGGTGGAGATCGACGGCATCACGCAGGCAGGCTTTGCTGAATGCAGCGGCTTCGGCTCAGAAGTCGAAGTGATCGAATATCGCGAAGGCGGCGAGCCGACGGCGGTGCGAAAACTACCCGGCAGAGCCAAGTTCCCAAATATCGCGCTCAAGTGGGGCGTTACCGACTCCCATGAACTCTACGAGTGGCATCGCGCGGTTTTGCAGGGACAGATTCAGCGCAAGCGCGGCGTTATCATCCTGCTGGATGATTCCGGCACGCCGAAGGTCAGATGGGTTTTTTCGGAGGCCTGGCCCAGCAAGTGGGAAGGCCCCGATCTTTGCGCGAAGGGCAACGACGTGGCCATCGAGACGCTGGTAATTACTTGCGAAAGCATCGAGCTCGAGCATTGAAACACAAGGGAATGGAACCGGCCTCATAACTTCCGGCCGGAGGCAATTGTGTTCTTGTACACCACGCCGCCCTTCATCACAAACACGACCCGCCGCACGGCCGTGATGTCTTTCAACGGATCGCCGTCGAGCGCAATGATGTCTGCTTGAAGTCCAGGCGCGATCGAACCGATCTGTGAGGCCATGCCCAACGCTTCCGCACCCAGTGAGTTGGCCGAGACCATCGCCGCCATCGGATCCACTCCGCCATCGCGCACGCGATCGATAAACTCTTTCGCGTTGCCTCCGTGCGAGCCTGCCAGCGCGTCCGTGCCGAAAACGATTTTCAGTCCGGGAATTCGTAACGCTCGCTGAATGAATTCATGGTACATCGGAATCAGCTTCTCCATTCCCGCGAACCCTTCCAACGAAGTCGGGTAGCCGGGCGTGCCGACAAATTTTTCCTTGTTCAGCAAATAGTTCTCCCACACCAGTCCGGCCTGCGGATCCAGATACGTGCCTTTCGCGGCCATCAATTTCAGATCATCGTCGGTTGCCAGTACGCCGTGCTCGATCTGGGTGCAGCCGGCCAGAGTCGCCGCGCGCACAGCATCTTTGTAAGCGTGTACCAGCGTGCGCAGGCCCAGCTTCTTCGCTTCTTCGCAAGCCGCGTTCAGTTGCTCCTGTGAAAGCGTCATCGCTGGTCGGCTTGGGCCTCCGGCCGCGAAGATTTTGATCAAGTCCGCGCTGGCCTCTTTCTGCTTGCGCACAAAAGCGCGGATTTCATCCGGGGTCCCGCTCTGATCGCCTCGACCAATGAGAGGCTCGACGGCCGTCAGGATGCGCGGGCCGGGGAACCTGCCTTTTGCAATGGCGTCGCGCAAGGGGATGTCGGTGGCGTTGCCCACGCTTTGCACCGTTGTAAAGCCCGCCATGAGCGTCACCCACGCATTCGCGGCCGACTCGTACGCGGCCTCCTGCGTTGATGATCCCGCACCCGCATTCTTCCCATCCCTGCCGAAGCTCCAGGTAATGTGCACGTGCGCGTCAATCCAGCCCGGCAGCACTGTCAGTCCGCGCAGATCGTAGTCGACGGGCTCGGCCTTTGGATCGATCGCCACGATCTTTGAGCCCTCGATCACGATGCGCGTGTTGTGCAGCACGCGGCCCTGGCCATCGAGCACGGTGCTCGCGGCGATCACGATCCGTATCGTTTGTTCAGAAGCCATGCTGCCGGTGCTAAGAGTGATCAGAATGACTAAAATGATTTTCGCGAAGGGCATGATTAATTGCTCCTCAGTTTGGGTCGGCATATATTAGCTTGCCGAGCAGCATGGTGAAAATGATTTCCGTTGGTGAAGGCGCCGTGCGAATAGTGACGGGCGACGGGGTTTGCGATAGAGTTATGTGAACTCGTAAGCGAAAGGAGAACCGTTATGAAGAAGTTATCGTTAACTGTGGGCGCCGCGCTGCTCGCGGCGACTCTTTTGTCCACGCCGATCTCGCTGGCAATCAGCGATCGCGGGAATCAACTGACCGGGCCCGATACGCTGGCGCTGACAAGCCCTCCGGCCAAGACAGTCTGTGAAATGCGGTTTACCCTCAAGGGTTGGTCCGCCTTTTACAAGACGGCCAAGGGGAACGGCACAATTACCTGTGACAACGGGCAAAAGGCATCAGTCAGGATCGACGCCAAAGGCGGCGGTCTGACGGCCGGCAAGTCGCAAGTAAAAGACGGACACGGTAAGTTTTCCTCGGTATCCAATATCAGTGAGCTGTTCGGCTCGTATGGCGCCGCCTCGGCCTCCGCCGGAGCAGTAAAGTCCGGTGAAGCTCACGCCATGACCAAAGGCGAGGTCTCGCTGGCCCTTAGCGGACACGGAACCGGTTTTGAACTAGGCGTCAGCTTTAGCAAGTTCACGATCAAGAGGAGGTAAATTTCACGGCGCAGCCGTGACCGATAGTAGCCGGGGGTAGGCGCGAACCGGGGTCCCCGCGCGGGCAGCCCGCGTGGGGTGGTCGTAGCGCGCGCCCCCGGAAAAAGAAAGTATTTTTGTTCAAGCCCGCGAGCGGGCGACAGTGCGCCAATGGTGCGTCATGTAATAGTCTCGCACCCCAGTCGAGATGCTCGGCTGGGGACCCCGCCCCGGGCCATCGGCCCAGAAACCTCGTCGTTTTTGGATTTCGGCAAGCCGCAACGCGGCGAAATAATGCCGCGACAAGTTCATCGTACGGATTCATATCGCTCCTTCGTTGGGTAGTGGATCTGTTTATCACACTGGCTCCCTTTATCACACTGCCGCCAGTTCCAGAAGCCTTCAAGTTCTTTTTTCCCAAGCAACCGCTCTTGCGCGTACTTACTTCGAATGTCATAGTCAACGCGAGTAATCCGCACTGGGGAGACAAGGCGAATGTCGACCAGCAGAAGGAACTTTCTCAAGCTATCAGCCCTCGCGGGTGGAAGCGTCGGCTTAGGCTTAGTGCCCGGGGCATCCGCACTTATGAAATCCGCCGGATCAACCGGCATGGATATAAAGCCTCTACGAATTCTGATTCTCGGCGGCACTGGTTTCACCGGTCCTTTCCAGGTTCGGTACGCACTCAATCGCGGCCACAAAGTGACGGTGTTCAATCGAGGCCGGACGCATCCGGGAGAACTGCCGAAAGAAGCCGAGCAATTGATCGGCGATCGTAATGGTCAATTGGACGCGCTCAAAGGCAGGAAGTGGGACGCGGTTATCGATAACCCCACAACCCTTCCCGTTTGGGTGCGTGATGCAGCGCAAATCCTGAAAGGGAACGTGGATCGCTATGTCTTCATTTCGACTACTTCGGTGTACTCAGACAACAGCAAACCCGGAATGGATGAGAACGGGCCGTTGGGCGTTTATCAAGGTCCGGATCCCATGAAGGAGACGATCGAAACTTTGCGCGCATCCATGCAGCGACTCTACGCGCCGCTCAAAGTAGTTTCCGAAAGGGAAACGCAGAAATGGTTTCCTGACAAGTCTCTCATCATTCGTCCCGGCTTGATTGTAGGACCCGGCGATGAATCCGATCGCTTCACCTATTGGGCGGCGCGGATTGCGCGCGGTGGCGAAGTCCTGGCTCCTGGCGAGCCTGAGAAAGACACGGTGCAGTTCATCGACGCACGCGACTTGGCTGAATGGACGATCCGAATGGTCGAGCAGGGGACTACCGGGATCTTTAACGCGACCGGCCCCAATTACGTACTAACAATGGGGAAGATGCTTGATGATATTAAAACGGTGACGAAGTCCAATGCTCGGTTCACCTGGATGGATGTGGAATTTCTTTTGGCGCAGGGCATTCATCCGTGGTACGACATGCCCGTCTGGTCCGCGCCAAGAGGGCCGGAGATGGGGTTTACTCAGCTCAGCAACAAGAGAGCGGTCAGTGAGGGGATTACTTTCCGATCAGTCGGGGACACTGCGCAAGCCACGCTCGAATGGTTCAGAAAGCAACCAGCGGAAAGACAGGCACACTTACGCGCAGGGATTTCCGCGGACCGCGAGGCCGCAATACTCATAGCCTGGCACGCCAAGCACAAAAAGAAATAGTCGGCGTAAGCGAGGCACGCTACTTTCGGAGTCGGTAAATTTATTTTCAGTCACTCAAGGATCGCTTCTGAATCACGACAATCAGGTAATGAGGTCGCGATCAAGGTTCTCCCGGCCCGCAGCGCGACAGTGTCGCCGTAATATATTTGGAGAGCGAAAGCGTCATCAAGGCTGACTTCTGGCGTTTCGCCTTTCTTCTTTTTGATATAGGATCATTTTCCCGTCGGGAAATCGTCAGTAACCGCTCGTGCAAATACAACCATGTGGTCATTTGATCGGCGAAAATTTCTTTCACTGATGTCCGGGTCAGTCGCGGCCTATGCAACCACGCCGCTCACTCCTTTCCAACGATTAATTCGCGATAACGAATCGCTCCTACACTCCTCGCAACATCCACCCCCGGGGGCCGGTTCCTGTTGGCTGGACGTCTGCGCGCCCTTCGTGGTCGAAGACGATCAGCTGGGAATTCACACGAACATCGTTTTGACCTCTGACACTTTTTCCGGCCAACGCGGCTACGAAGGTGATGCGTACGAGACCAATTACGAAATCTATCTTTACGATGCAGTGGGAAAGGCCATTGGCTCGAACGGTGTGGCTCGAAGAATGACGGTGCCCGCGATGCGCACAACGACCATCGATGCGCGAGACCTCATCGGTGGCGCGGAAAACTTCTGGGGTGGAATGAAAATCCGCTTGCAGCCGCGCGGTCCCGAGCCGATGCACGCCAGCGACCTCTTTAGCTCGGCGTTTCTTCGCTGGCAAACTGAGAACTCTTTTGACAACGTGCACGCCAATCCTGATCCGTTGCAGTGGCAACGCGCGGAGAGTTTTTATTACTCAATGCCGTTTCCGCCGCTCGCTGAATATATTTGCACATTGTCGCTTTTCAATCCGTACGGTGGCCGAAGCGCGGGCGAAATCAATCTGTTTGATCAGAATGGAGCAAAGATCACAACGAAGCGTTTTGATCTCAACCCATATTCGTCTCTGCTTTTGAGTCTAAACTCCGGCAGCTTCACCAGTAACGCAGGCGAAGCGTTCAGTAAGGACATTAAGCTCGAAGCGCCCGCGTTGTCAGGTGGTGGGCTGGTGGCGATAACTAACGATGCACACAGTCTGAAGAGTTTCGCCTACCTTCTAATCAAGCAGGCGAACCGTCCGCGCTTCAGCATCGACCATCCGATTCATCAAAACTTTTTCACACCAAAACCAGAGACGCTGCCGTTTGATGCGAACGGAAAGTTCAAAGCGAAGAATGTTCTTTACTCGCCCCTCGTGTTTCGCGCCAAACGAGTGGGCGCGATTTCGCTGGAAGCACGCTGCTTTTTAAGCACAGGTCTACCGCTCGAGCAGGTCCAGTGGCTTTATCCGTTTGTGACCGATGCTGAGGGCGCTCTTCGCTGGGACGCGAAAGCAGATCCGAAATTGGCCTCGGTGCTGCCGGCTTCGCAGTTCAAGCAAGGAGTAATTCGTTTGCCCGCAGACCAAAGTTGCACGCTTGATTTTGCGCGGTTGAATGTTAAAGAGAATTTCTCAGGCGGCATTTCTTTGGCCATCAGTCCGGACAGCACGCACACGCTGATGAAGATGGAAGTGCGCGTGCCCGAGTGGGGAGCGCACGCGTTTACCCACTTCCGGCCCGGCCTGCGCGCCGCGCGCGGCTATCAAAAGCCGAAGCAACGTGGCGGAATCGCGACGGATTACATCACTTCCGGAGCGCGCCTGGAGCGGCGCGGTAAGCAACAGTTGTTCGACGAGTTTGTCGCAGTGATGAATATTGACGACAAAGGAGTCGAAGGCCGACCCTCACTCGAGTTGTTCACGTCTTCCGGTTTGCTCACGCGAATTCCGTTGGGCTCTGTCGCCGGCTTTGCGTGCAGACACTACATGCTTTCGGAACTCGCGCCGGCGATCAGCTACTCAGGCCCGCTGACGATGAGACTTGTCGATGAACAGGCAACACTGCTCATGTCAACAGTGCACTTTGATTACAGACGCCGCGATATCGCGCTTGATCACGGCTCAGATCGTTTCTCGACGCTGATCGACTACGGTTGTGATCCAAGTGCCTAAACCACATCTCGTTAACCATCAAAGCTTCAACCCGGCTTGCGAGCGAGACAACCTTGGCTCCTCGATGCAATACGATTGATGGCTGAAGTGACAGGCTGAAAGAAGTTCGCTCAGTTAACGGAACTTCTGGCCCGCAACAAATCCAGAATTAAATTGTAATGGCAACCGGATGAACTTTGTTCATCAATCGGTTATCAAACTTCGGGAGGCAATTTTTATGTTAGAAACCAACAAAGCGTTTTCAAGTTTCTCGGTTGACGATCTGCAAAAAGCGAAGCAGTTCTATGGCCAGACTTTGGGACTTAAAGTCAAAGAGTCGAAGGAAGGATTGGAGCTACATCCGGGACAGCAAAGCATCTTCCTCTATCCGAAGCCGAATCATAAACCGGCGACTTTTACGGTCCTGAATTTTCAGGTTGACGACATCGAGACCGCGGTCGATCAGTTGCGGCAGAAAGGCGTGAGCTTTGAGCAGTATGAAGGCGAAATAAAAACGGATCAGAAGGGAATTCACCGCGACGGCGGTCCCACGATCGCGTGGTTCAAAGATCCGGCGGGAAATATCCTGTCGGTTCTCCAGGCCCACTAGTTAGCTCGTTGACACAAATTCAAGCGGACGCCTGCGTCACTCTTACGGCAACGCGAGGTGGGGCAGGCGATCGCCTTTAATTTAAGGTCGCTACTTTTTCTCCGGAGCCGCCGGTGCCGGTATTGGAATGTCGGAATTCCAAATGTCGGCAACACTCCCACGGTTCCCAGCTGAGGCTCGTCGTGTCGGGATGTGATGACCGGTGGGCGTGGTCACGATGTGCCAGCCATTCCGTGAGCGGCGAAACCATTCTTCATGCGTCGCTCGCCACGCAAATACACTCACCGCAGAGACGCAGAGTACGCAGAGGGGGCGCAGAGAATTTCAAATTAGCATCGCTACAATAGCTCCTTAAACTCGTCGACTGTCAGGCCAGTCTCACGAATGATGCTTCTCAACGTGCCTTTCGCTACTTCTTTGTGATCGGGAACGACGATGCGTCGATGTGGGTATGCTTGCTGTCGGAGAATGGTGTGACTGCCACGTTGACGATCCTGTTCGTAACCAGCTCTCAGTAACGCCTTGACTACCTCACGGCCAGAAACACGCGGCAAGACACTCACGCGCCGACCTCGATAAGTTCTTCCGTGATTGGTGGTGGAACGGGATCATTGTGAGCGGCCAGACTTTCAAGGTAAAGCGCGATTGCTTCCTTGATGTTCGCGGCGGCTTCCGCTCTGGTTTGACCTTGAGAGATGCAACCGGGAAGCGATGGAACCTCCGCGACAAACACTCCATCCTCATCCTGCTCAATCAACACACGGTACTTCATGCGTTACCTCCTTGTGTATTTTCGGCGTCCCGTTCGCTAATGGCAAGCCCAACTGCTCCGCGTGCCCTCCTCACAGTCGGCCTACTGCCCAGAAGTTCGCACGTGATCCAAAACAAACCTGATCGCCTCAATCACCAGCTGAGGCTCGTCGTCTCGGGATGTGATGACCGCCGCGCGTGGTCACGATGTGCAAGCCATTCCGGGCTGATCGGAATTGGCGAGAGTGCGTCGCCGAAATCAAATGCGGCCTTCGTCAAAATCGCAAGGGTTGAAGGCGATCGGTACAGAACCGCGGAGCGGTAGCGAGCGGGATAAGGGCGCAAGTTGCAAGCGACGGGTGATTGCAATTGGCTATGATCGAATTGGACGCGACTTGAATCTTTATTCCGCTCGCTACCGCTCGCGGGTCTGTAAACGCCTTACTCTTGCCTACGGCCCGGTAAACCCCGTCAGCGGATTGCCATAAAATGCGTCCTTCCATGCATTCTTGTCCCACTGTCCGTCTGAATCTCCCAACACCTGCACCGGCACGATGACTCGATTGTTACCGAGCTTGTTGTTCGTGGCGATTCGGTTGTCAGTGATCTTGCCATCAGCATCGACGCCGAATTTAATCGAGCGCACCAGGTGACCCTTGTAAAGGATTTTGATTTCGTAATCGCCCGGATTCTCACTAAGCAGATAGAGCGGACCGAACATCGTTTGATTTCCCTCGCCGGTCTGGTTCCAAGCCTTGATGTTTGGGAAGCTGCACCTCATGCGCGTCCAAATGAACTGGCCGTGAGGCTCGGTTCCGTGTGTCGGGTTATCCTCAATTTCATTCATGCCACAGCCTGCCTTGCCGACCTCCTCGCCCTCGTACATCATCTTGCCCACTTCTTTGCCGCCATGAAAGAGATGTGGCTCGAAAGGCCCACTCAGTTCCGTGCGCGCCCAAAATGCAAAGCTCAAAGTAGGTTTCTTCCACTGGTAAACGTCATCAGGCTCAAGGAACACATAACCAATCGGCAGGTTCCAATCCTGATCGACGTAATAGACAAAGTGGTTCACGAAATTCGGGCCGGTCTCGTTGGTATGCGACTTCGCGACTTTAAACTTACCCGTAAAGAGCGTCACATCGCCGCCCATCAATTCATTTCGCATTTTGATCGTGAAGTTGACGGGCCCGGTATAGGTGATGCCTTTGTCCTCCCCAAGGGCATCGCGGCCGCCACACTCGTCGGGCTGCCACCAATGGCCCGCGCCGGTTTCCTGAGTTTTGCAATCGAACTTCCACGCGCCGCCGCCGGGCACAGTGAACTCCGCATAGATCTGGCTGCCACTGGCAATCGGTCCATTAACCCGCAAATGCAGTCTGGGCACCCAACTAAAGATCTTGAAATCTCCTTTGTAGGAACTCAGCGTGAAAGCCGTGACCTGCACCGAGTCTTTGGCGATGGTCGGCTGGTCCTGCGCAAATGATTTTGTGGAGCAAGACAGCACGACAATCAAAGCGAGGGTAGTCAGTATCCCGACTCGTCGGGATAGCGATGTTGCATTTGTTGGTACCCAGAGCGGTAGCGACGGGGTCGAAGCCGGCATAAGTTTCTTTATCAAGAACGCACCTCCTGATTCGATTTCGATTTTCGTCGGGGTTTTTGGCGCTGAGTAGTTTACACCGGGACATCAAGTTAGTTAAGAAAATTTCGGGTTTGGTTAGTGTCCTACTTTGATAAGCGGTGTTCAGAGTACCGACTTTAGTCGGGTTTTGTCAGGCGATAAATACCCCAACTAAAGTTGGTACTCTATACGCCTGTCAAATTAGGGTACTACCCGGGTTTGAAAGAATGATGAGTTCGATCCCGACCCTGATGATTCCGCTACCCGCGACGCGGGCTGAGCGTTGTCGGTTAGCAAAGCGGAGCGGAGCGCGATTTCCTCTTGGTGATATTTCGTGTGGCTTCGTGGATCGAGTCCTTTGCGGGCTTAAGCCCTGCTAAGCCCAACTAAACCCCTGCTTCGACAGTGGCAGGGAACGAATTCGTTTTCCCGTTACCGCAAAGATCGCGTTGCACACTGCCGGCAGGAGCGGAGGCAGCGCCGGCTCTCCCAAGCCCGTGGGCGGGAATTCAGTCTTGAGGAAGTGCGCTTCGATTTCGGCAGGCGCATCTGACATTCGGACGGGAGTAACTTCATCAAAATTCTTCTCGACCGCGCGGCCGTTCTTGATGGTAATCTCATATCCCATCAAATGGCTGAGCCCCTCAATGATTGAGCCCTGAATCTGGTTTACGGCATTGAGCGGGTTGACGACCTGACTTCCGACATCCGCCGCCACCCAAACTTTGTTCACTCGCAACTTGTTCGAGCTATCAACACTGACCTCAGCCACTTCGGCAAAATATCCGGAGTGACTAAAGTGAAAGGCAACACCTTCGCCGGTTCCTTTCGGAAGGTTGCGCTTGCCCCAGTTTGATTTCGCGGCCACCAATTCCAGCACGCCGCGCATTCGCCTGGCGTTGAAGTCGCCACCGAGGCCACCCGGGTTGTTAATCAACGAAGGCGGCGCCGCGTCTAGTATCGAATAGCGAAATTCGATCGGGTCCTTACCGGCAGCTTGCGCGAGTTCGTCGATGAACGATTGCATCACAAACGCGATGCCGTTACTTCCGGGCGCACGCAGCGCTCCTGTCGGCACACCCGAGGCCATCACCGATGCGTCAAGAGAGAAATTCGGCACAAAGCGGGCCGGGAATTCGGTCGCGTTTATTCCGGCGCTGCTCGCAAATCGATCACCCGCGCCGAAGGTTACAAAGTGATTCCGCCAGGCGACTAACTTACCCCCCGCATCGACGCCGCCTTTGAAGAAATGGAATCCGGCCGGCCGGTAAAAATCGTGCGTCATATCGTCTTCACGAGTCCACAACACCTTAACCGGAACTCCGATCTGCTTTGCGATCCAGCCAGCCTCAACGACGTAATCGTTGCTGAGACGTCGGCCAAAACCACCGCCGATGCGCGTCAGGTGAAGCTTGATGTCAGCGGGCGCCAGACCCGTGGTTCTGGCGACGAGGTTAAGGCCGGCTTGCGGAGTTTGGCTGGGGGCCCAGATTTCCAACTTGCCATCTTTAAAGTGCGCAGTGCAGTTCTGCGGCTCCATTGGTGCATGAGCGATGAAGGGATATGCGTAAGCAGCTTCAACCACTTTCGCGGCGCCCTTCAGAGCAGCTTCCACGTCTCCGTCGGTACGCAGCGATCGCATGGGCTTCTCTTTCGAGAGGGCTTCGGCCTGGCGCGCAAATCCTGCGCTGCTCTGCGCCGCCGTTGCCCCTTCGTCCCACTTCACTTCCAACTTCTCGCGCGCGGTCTTTGCCTGCCACCAACGATCGGCCACAATCGCCACTCCGCTCAAGAGTCCGTTGAGATCAGTGCCGCCCTCGACCACAAAGGCATGACGAACACCCGGCATGGCCTTGATCGTTTCGAGGTTTGCCGAAACCGCTTTGCCGCCAAAAACCGGACACTTGGCGAACACCGCCCAAAGCATTCCCGGCAGAGTGAAATCAATCCCGTAGATCGGCT
>WNFD01005642.1_pt1 | contig 13108 bp, 10 predicted proteins | sample 5400491 | NCBI WGS metagenome assembly WNFD01 (sample SAMN13153343, study PRJNA577476) | soil metagenome | isolation source: 120 cm saprolite under Douglas fir tree site 2 hole 2 replicate 2 | place: USA:California | collected 2015-04-18 | reverse complement strand
ATCGGAGCGAACGGTCGCGTACTTGGCCGCTTTCGCGCTACTGGTCTGCGGCCCACGTTTACCGAGCGATTGAAGGCATCGGGTATCCAGCTTCCGCCGAACATATTCGAGCACGTCTACGAGGTTCAGTCGTGACGCTTGTCAGCATCTTTTTCATTATTTTGATCACGGCGTTTGCCGTGGTCGCGTTCTTTACCGAACCCTCGAAGGCAGACAAACTGATTCATTCCCGGCTGGCCTCGCTTGACCGAAAGAGAGCTTCATCCGGGCATGACGAGCTGGACATCGTGAAGGAAGTCACATTCAGCACGATTCCCGCTTTCGATAAATTCCTGCGCAACAGCCGTGCCGCTGTGGGCCTTCAATTGTTGATCGAACAATGCGATCTGCAGTGGACCGTGGGGCGGATCGTATTCAGCACGCTGGTGCTCATTTGTTTTGGCGCTGTGCTGGGTAATTGGTGGATTGCGCCGGGGCTGCTGGGCTGGGCTCCCGGTCTGGCGCTGGGCGCGATCCCCTACATTTTTTTGCTGCAAAAACGCATGCGACGGCTGCGGCGCTTCTCGGAACTGCTTCCGGAAGCGATCGATCTGATGTCGCGCGGGCTGCGGGCAGGCCAAGCCCTGCCGACCACGATCGAGACGATAGCTCAGGAATCCGACGAACCTTTACGTTCGGAGTTTCGCCGTACCGCCGACGAGCAGAGTTTCGGACTGCCATTCCGCGAGGCCATGGCCAACCTTAGCCGCCGTGTGCCCGTTCCCGATCTGCAGTTCCTGGTCACCGCGATTCTGGTTCAGAAGGAGACCGGCGGCAACTTGGCTCAGATCCTGGATAAGACTTCGCATGTGATTCGTGAGCGCGTACGCGTCGCCGGACAAATGCGGATTCGCACCGCGCAGGGCCGCTTGACCGGCGGGGTCTTGTGCGCGTTGCCATTCGCCATGTTCATCGGTATGAACTTCCTCCACCCAGGTTACGGGAAAGACCTGTTTCAGGATCCGCTGGGGCAATGGTTGGTGACGCGTGCAGGTATCCTGATGATAATTGGCGTTCTGGTGATACGCAAGATTTTAAATGTCAAGTACTAAGGACAAGGTCACATGCTTCTATTCCTGTTATCGGTAAGCATCACCGTGTTTCTGATTGCTGCCGCGCTCATCCTGCTCTTAGGCGGAAAAGAAACCATTGATGCCCGCCTGATGGAAATTTCAGCTCCGCCGCCGCCCATGTCACCCGCCATCGTGGAGGCTCCTACAAGCGGTCTTGCGCGAGCGGCCTCTGGAATCACCAGTATTTTCAAGCCCATTCGCAGCCTTGTCTCGGGCTCGGATGCGGATATGGCCTATCGGCTCACGCTCGCAGGATTTCGAAAGGCTGAGCACATCGAGATCTTTACGGCGACGAAGATGTTACTGCCGGTGGCCGCGATAGTTGGGGGAAGTTTTTTCGGCGACAACATGATAGCGGCGATTTTGGTGGGCGTCGTCCTCGGTTTTATGGCCCCCGATGTTGTGCTTACGAATTTGATTTCTCGCCGGCAGGGGAGCATCCGCCGCGCCCTGCCTGACGCGCTCGACCTGTTAGTGATCTGCATGGAGGCCGGGTTGGGCATTGACCAAGCAATGGCGCGGGTTGGCGACGAAATAAGGCTGACCTCGCCCGCGTTGGCCGACGAGTTCCAGATCATCAATCGCGAACAGCGCGCCGGAAAGCCGCGTCTCGACGCCTGGCGCAGCATGGCGGAGCGGGTTGATATCGATTTTGTCAGGCAGTTCGTCGCTATGCTGGTGCAGACGGAGCGCTTCGGCACACCCATTGCAAACGCGCTCGGGCAGTTTGCAGACACGCTTCGCACACGCCGCACGCAAGCGGCCGAAGAAGCGGCGGCCAAAGCCGGGGTCAAACTGCTTTTCCCACTGGTCTTTTTCATCTTTCCCAGCATATTCGTGGTAGCGCTGGGACCGGCGATTATTGCTATGCATAAGCTATTCTCGGACTAGCGATGCGATGGCAAAAAAAGGCGGTATGCGCAACAAACGCTACGCGCGGAACGGTTCTCGGCCAGCGCATTCGAGTGGCGGAAACCGGACTAACACGCATTGTCGGTTTGCTCGGGGAGCGCGAACTCCAGCCGGGCGATGGGCTGCTAATCGTGCCTTCGCAAGGCGTGCACACTTTGGGGATGCAGTTCCCCATAGACATTGCGGTTCTGAACGACGACTGGAGGGTCATTGCCATTAGGCGGGACATGCGCCCGTTCCGAATGACTCGGATGTTCTGGAAGGCAGCGGCGGTGCTCGAGCTGCCTTCCGGCATGTTGGAATCAACCTCCACGCTTGTTGGCGACGCCATTGAGTTCGCCTGCTCGGGCAGAGCAGCGCAGTCGGTGGAGAAATGAGTATGTGGCAAAGAAAATTGGTCAGACGCCGCCGGTTTAAGGGCCAGGAGGGACAAAGCCTGGTCGAAACGGCAATCGCCATGCCGTTACTGCTCGGGCTCGCCTTCAATATGATCAATTGGGGCTACCTTTGGTTCATGGTGCTGGCCCTTTCGGCTGCACCCCGAATGGGCGTGCAATACGCCACGCAGGGTGGGGCCGCAGGGACAGCAATAGCTGTTCCCTCAACCACGGCAGTCAGCAATCTCGTTTATGACAACCTGACGAACGCCATTAAGGGTGCCACCACGTCCAATGCTGCCGTTCAGGTCTGCACCAGCGCGAAAGGGGTTACAGGCTCCGGCGCTAGCACCATCGCGCAGTGTGACCAGTTTGGTCCCGCATTCACTTTCTCAGCGCCTGCCGCCGATCCAGAGGCCCCGGTTTATGTACTTGACCGGGTAGATGTGGAGTACACCGTTACGCCGATTATTCCGGGCACGGCATTCACCGTAATTTTGCCAGCCAATTTGAAATTTCATCGCCAAGTTTCCATGAGGTCCCTGTATTAGCATGCGACCAGGGATGCACACTCGATGGCGCCGTCAACGCGGCCAGAGTCTCGTGGAAACCGCATTGATGATCTGGGTGATCATTACGGTTGTGTTCTCCGTATTTGAACTGGGCTGGCTCATGTATACCTACTCCGTTCTCGCCGATGCCGCAAACGAAGGCGTTCGCTACGCCATTGTTCATAGCGGTGGGGACCCGACGGGCACTGCGGCGAAGGTTAAAGCCTTTGCTACGACTTCCATGCATGACGTTAGCGCCATGACCGTATCTGTTACCTGTCCCGTTCCTCCCGATCCCGGCGGCTGCGCCCCGCCGAACCGTGTGCGAGTGTCGGTTACCTATGCATACATTCCCTTTCTTCCACAATTCATAACAGCTCCAACCATGCACAGCTTTGCGGAAGGAAGAATGGTGGCTCAATAGCATGAAAGGTGACTGCTCCAGCTTGCGACGATGGTCTCCTCAGCAGGGACAGGCGTTCCTGATTATCGTCATCCTCATCGCTTTCTTCTTGCTGGCGGTGTTGGGGCTGGCCACCGATTACTCGCAAGTATGGGCCCATCGCCAGATGGCCCAGGGAGCGGCAGATGCCGCCTGCCAGGCCGGTGCAGCAGATGTGTTCCTGAAGGGTACCGATCCAACCGCCACGGCCGACTTCCCCACGCTAGATTTTTCCTGGATCGACGGCTCTACCTTCGATTGCAGCGCCAGACCGAATTCTGTGCCTTGCATGTACGCGTCGTTCAACGGTTATTCGGGATCCAATGTCAGCGTGAGTTTTCCGTCGAGTTTGCCAGGCGTGAGTGGCATCCCATCCGGCTTCCCCACAATCGCCAATCCTTACATCAAGGTAACCGTTACAGACCCGGTCGCAACGTACTTTACGAGAATAGCGTCTTCAATCAAAACCATAAATGTAACGGCTTCGGCCGGCTGTGGCTTTAGTACTGTGATTACCCCCGTGCCGTTGGTCGTGCTCCATAGGACAGCAAGCCCGTCTTTCCAGGTAAACGGTAGCGCCTCAGTCACTATCCTCGGAGGCCCCCCGCGCTCGATTCAAGTTGACTCGAGCAGCAGCACTGCCGTGAGTGTTGGCACGGTGGATCTCCATCTGGCAGGGCCCGGCGGTAGCGGTGCCGATTTTGCGGTGTTTGGAGGACCCACGACCAAGCCAACCGGTGTCAACGTCGGCTCCAGCGGCAACTGGATTCCCGGTGCCAATCCGTTTGGCGACCCCTTTGCTGCGGTCAGCGCGCCTACTAGGCCGACTAGCGCGGGCTCAGCTAAGCCGGTCACCTACAAAACGAATGGTTGTCCGGACGCCAGCGGCTGCATCGAGTATTCCGCGGGTGATTATACAAGCTGTCAGACCAACTCCATTGCGTATGGAGCGAACGGCTGCCTGGTAATCGGCAATGGGGGCGGCAGCAATTCTTTTACGACCGCCAACCGCGTTCCGGGCCCGGTCGGAACCTATACCCTTGGCAACGCGATAAAGCCGACCAATAACAATGCTGGAGGCTACACTTTCGAGGCTACGAACGTGGTGTCACCGGGCCAACCATCATCGACGGCTAACGCCAGTATGGTCTGGCCCCAGACCGTTGGCGCGACGCTGGTGGACGGCAATATCACCTGGACGAACGTCGGTCTTCCGCCCTCCAGCTCCAATACCGCGATTTTTGATCCTGGTCTCTATTATCTAGGTGACGCGCACGGCCTTCAGCTAAGGGCCCATGCGATGGTCCGCCCGAGCACGGCGGCCGGAGACGGATCGCTCGGCACGATGTTCTACTTTGCCACTGCCAACAGTATTTCATTTGGTGCCAATTCTGGAAGCGAGAGCATTGACCCATATCACCCGGACGGCAGGACCGTGAATGGCGTGACTTCCCCCCTGCTAAAGTGCCCCAACGGTTCTCCGACACCAGCGCAGGTCCTCAACGCCGACCCCATTCTCGGGAACGTTCTGCTCGGTCCGTGTGGTAAAACGTCAGGCATAGGCGCTGGCCAGTATGGTGCTCCCGATGGCAACCGCGGCTTTTTGTTCTTTCAGAGCCGTTCCAATCCCGCCAACAGCGGAAGCTGCACCGGCGGTTTCGGCGGAAACTGCGCTATCCTGGGCGGCGGCGCGGGCTTCATCTTCTCGGGGTTCATTTATCTCCACAATGGCAACGGAGCCACTTGCGGCACTGGCACGAGCTGCCTGTCATTAGCGGGTGGATCAGGTGGGAACAGCTTCACCATTGGAAACATTGTGGTGGACAAACTCTCGATGGTCGGCAGTTCGGGAGTCACCATGATACTGAATCCCACGGCTACGTTTTCAGTGCTGCGCCCAACGCTACTCCAGTGATGCTCAATTCTAAGGCAGATTCGGTGCAGGTACCCTCCACGATGGAACCCACGGCACCAGTGGTCATTGTGCGCAATTTCAATAAGGGTTTGATGCAGGTACGCTCCACGATCGCACCCTTGGCACCACCCTTCGTTGTGCGGAAACCAATCCGAGCTCCAAAGCTCGCGCTGTTACCTGTGACGGCGACTCCACGAAAAGGGCTATTCCTCTCCACACTTCTTCACTCGGCTATTGCCGCTATGTTGATGTCCGTGCCGATCCTGTTTCCGGCATGGCTCGTGAGCGTGCCGAGCGCTGCGGCAGGTCTCGACCGTGAGGTTGATTATCAACCGCTCTTGCTGCCGCTTCTGCCAAGCATGGCAGAGGCCAGCGCAGGCGCCAAGATAGAATACTCATCAGGACAGAAAGCGCACAGCATGGCCGAGACCTTGCCCATAGGCGCGCGACCGGCTGCCAATCGGCCAAAGCCTGATTATGCCGGCCCCCAGCTGATCGTTTCCAACCCTCCAGACTCGACCAAAGGGGTGCAGACCATCCGTCGCCCGGATTTGGTCGCACCTCCGAAGATGACCTATCCTCTCCGGCTGCCGAGCATGGTGATGCTTCCACATCGAGCCATACGGGCGCCAGTAGCACCACGGTTTGAACAGCCCGTACTATCGAACCCGGAAGCACTGTTAACTTTCCGGCCCAGCGAACCTCCAGCGCAAATTCCGGTGTTGCCCAACGACAAGCCAAAATTGTCGCTGGCTCCCGCAAAACCAGTGCTGCCGAAAATTAGGGCCGCCTCCGAACCCAGCGTACCGGTGCTTGCTGCCACAATGGACCCGGACGTGAGCGTGCGAAAGGCAGTCGCTATCATCAATGCGGTCAGCGTTCCTCCCGAACCCGATCCTGTTATTCCCGAGGCAGAACTGGCCTCCCGATTCGTCGTTGGACCATCGGGAGCGGCACCTGTTGCGGCGACTGCATCAGAAGCCGCTCGTGGAAACCTTGCGGGCGCGGGCGCCTCGAATGCGGGAGAGAATTTGCCACACCCGAGCGTGGAGAATGGGACCGGAACCAGAGGCGAAGCGGGTGACGGGTATGCTGGGGTTGCGAGTGCCGAATCCCCGTCGAGCGTGGGGCCGCGGTCGGAATCTGGCACTGGCACGGCCGCAGCTACAGCTGCGGGAAACAAAGGCCTTCCGGGGATCTCAATCTCAGGTGGTGTTCCAGGACGCAGCGGGCGAGCGGGCGCGACAAGTCCAATTCCACATGGTTCTTACGCCCTTACCATAATTTCAGGCGGTAGCAGCGGCGGAGCCAGCAGAGACTTAGGCGTGTTCTCCCGCAGCGACACTGTTTACACTGTTTACATCCCAATGACCGACGCCGGCGGAGGCCCCGACTGGCCCATGCAGTACGCGCTAATGAGTCCTGCCCAGGCCCACAGCGTGCAGAACGGCTTGCTTACGCCTCCCGCCGTGCTAAAGAAGAGCCAGGCGACTGCACACAAGACTGAACTTACCGCGAATTCAGGGCCAGTGTTCGTTACCGGCATTATTGACGAGAACGGCAAGCTACAGGCTTTGCGCGCAATGCGCGCCCTGGATGGCAGGACGCAGGCTGCCGTTAATGCCCTTGCACAATGGGAGTTCCTGGCGGCACAACTGGGCGGAAAACCAGTAGCGGTCAAGGTCCTGATAGGTGTAAGTGTTTTGCCGGCTGAGGAGGTTGGAAAGTAAGAATGATCAACGGGGCATCGAGTTCAGAGTATCGCCGTGTTGGCCGGGGCTGGTCAGCTTCTAATCGCCCCCGCCGAAGGAACGGAACTGATGTTACACAATTGTCGTCGATCATTTGGTTTTCCTCTTGCTGCTTGGCGGTTTTCAACGTATTTTTGTGTCGCTCATTCGGTTCAAAGGCAGGGCCCAGTTCTGTAATATGCGGCGAGGCCGTTTGCGCAACCATGCCGCATAAATTTTAAGGAGAGTGCATCCATGGATCCGACTACGATCCGCATCATCGCGGGTGTTCTGTTTGTAGTGATCGTATTTATCATTGTGGCGCGCCGCAAAAGGATGGCTTCAAAGCGCAAGCCTGGTCCATGAGAGACCGGTAAGATCTCGATTCTGATGTCGAACAGTAGCCTGGATTTCGCGAAACACGTGACTGGTCCGAGGAGATTCGCTCTCCCTAACAGTCTACGAAGAGGCACGGTTTACCGGTCGGTGTACGTTTCAGTTCTGATTATATAATTGAATACTTGCAGCCGACCGCTGCTCGTGGTCCAGAACCGAGACGCCTCAATAGGCACTATATCGTTCTTTGCATACTTCACGACGAGCCCGGCATCCGTCTGTGCGTGCCGGGATTTGGCTGATTCACGATTCGGGCAGCAAATTTCCGCCGCATAAAATTCCCGCCGCAGATCCTAGAATTGCTATAGAGGCCTAAGATTTTCCTGTAGGGCCTAGGATTTTCCCCGTTTAGGCCATCCTCTCGTTTTCCTTAAGTTGCGTGCGCTTCAAGGCGAAACAAGTCTATCAAAATCAATGATATAGAGTCCGACTCAGGCTACAGCCTGTGGCCCCAGAAATGCTCCAATAGGCCGTAACTTCCCAACGTCCCCTGTGGATTGTTAACCGATGCGTGACCAGAGGGTCGACCCGCGCGTGCGGGTGTGTCCGAAGAGTCGAAGTTCTGCCCCGTTGCGTTCACGTATCCCGATGCAATTCCAGGAAGCCTGCTCTCGAAGTCTGCCGCGCGGAGGATCTATCTGATGCGACGTACCCAGGCAGTTTCGTTGTCCCTCTTTCTGGCCCTGATTTCCCTCGCACTACTCGTGAAGGCTGCCGTGCTCCAAGTGCCGACCGGCACATGGGCGCCCGGAGGAGCTATGGCCCAACCTCGCGCCGACTCGTCCGCAGTCCTCCTTCAGGACGGCCGCGTCCTGATCACCGGCGGCGACGGCGCTAGTGGCCCGCTCGCGACGGCGGAGTTTTTTAACACGGACGGCTCAGTCTCGCCTGCGGTGCCAATGAATGTCGCGCGCAGTGGGCACATCTCGGTAGTCCTGCAAGACGGGCGCGTTTTGGTCGGCGGCGGAACGGTCGCTGGTGGCGGCGCGACCAATGCCGCCGAAATTTACGATCCGATCGCTAATACATGGACGAGTCTCGCGGGCGGCATGATGGAAGCGCGCTCCGGCGCGACGGAAGCTCTGCTGCAAGACGGACGCGTGGCGGTCGCAGGCGGACAGAACGGGAGCGTGGTCAGCTCCACGATCGAAATCTTTGACCCGCTCGCAGGTAATTTCAGTTTCGCCGGAACGCTTTCCTCTCCCCGCACACAGCACGCCATGGGGATGCTCGGCGACGGCCGGGTGATGATTATTGGCGGGTCCAACGGGACGACTGCGGTTGCTTCCAGCGATATCTACGATCCGGCCACGCGCTCCATCGCTCCTGGTCCGAGCCTCGCAACGCCGCGCTCTGGTCACTCGGCGACAACTCTACTCGATGGCCGCGTTCTGGTTGCGGGCGGCAATCACACGGTTATCAACGCAGATGGCACGAGCACGCCCACTGATCTGGCCTCTGCGGAAATTTTTGACCTCTCAACGGGAACTTTCTCTGCCGTTGCCAGCGCGCTCGCCACCGCTCGTCAGGGCCACCTCGCGTTCCTGCTCCCACACAACAACAATGTGCTGATCGTCGGCGGAACCTCTGCTGGTACAGCTGTGGCTTCTTCGGAGATTTTCACGCCCTGGCAGGGAACTTTTTCTGCGACCAGCTCTCTTACGACGGCTCGCAGCAGTGCCGCCGGCAGTCCGATGCAGCAGGACGGATTGCTTCTGGTCGCGGGCGGCAAAGACGCCGCCACGCCGCCAAACGCGCTCGCGAGCACCGAACTCTACGGCTTCGCCACCGTAAAAACCGATAAGGCCGACTACGCCCCAGGTACCACCGTCACCATCACCGGCTCCGGCTGGAAGCCCGGCGAAACCGTCACCCTTTCCCTCGTAGAAGTGCCGCCCATCGACACTCACGGGCCCTACTACGCGACCGCGGACGCAAACGGAAATATTCTCAACACCGACTTCGTCACAAACGCCTATGACGTAAATATACGCTTTTACTTGACTGCCCTCGGACAGACCTCCGGGTTCCAGGCACGGACAGCGTTCAGCGATGCCTCGACGCTATCGATCAAGAGCGGCTCTACAGGCTTTCAGATTACAGCCCCAACTGGTGCCACCGACGGCACCATGAACGTTTCGCAGGCCTTCACCGTGCAGTCGATCATCCACAGTAGCCCCGGCGTCTCGTGGACTGGCGTCACGGTCACCCTCTCCGTGCCCTCTGGCTGGACCAAGACCGCAAACCCAGCGGCCTTTTCTCTGGCTGCAAACTCAGACAGCAGTCCGATAACGTGGACGGTTACGCCGCCAGCTGCCCCCTCCAGTGGCAACCTCACGGTCAACGTCAGCGGCACTCCATCCAGCGGGGGCTGCTCCGGTCCTGGCAGTAACACGTGCGCAGATAGCAGAGTCCTAGTGGTCAGCGCGGTCAACCCCGCAGCCCTCAGCTTCGGAACCGTGCAAGCTTTCGACTCCTCCGCCTCGCCCACTGACACGATAGTCACGGCAGGACAGCAAATCACCGTCAAAGTGACTGTGAACAACACAGGTGGTGCCGCAGCGAACAGCGTTCCAGCGCCAACTCTGGCGACGCCCACTGCCACGGGAACTGCAGCTGCTTCTTGCGGCGCCGGCACCCCGGTTTCTGGAAGCATCAGCGGAGGGGGAAGCCGAACCTACACCTACACTTGCAGCTCGATCAGTGGCGACGGCACGCTCATTTTTGCAACGAGCGGTCAAGCCAGCGGTACGGACGAAAACAGCGGGTTGACGCTGTCTACCAGTGGGAGCGCCGCCTCGAATTCCGTAACTGTCGATAGCACCGCGCCCACCGTCAGCATTACTGGCCAGCCGAGTAACCCCACCATTAGCACCAGCGCCACCTTCACGTTTACTGCCACTGATCCGACCGTTGGGGGCGTCTTTTCCGGAGTGGCCAGGGTACAGTGCAAGCTCGACGCCGGCGCGTTTGCGAACTGCGCGACCAACACGAGCCAAAGTTACTCGGCGCTGCCCGAGGGCTCGCATACTTTCCAGGTGCAGGCGACGGACGTCGCCGGCAACGTGAGCACGGCCACAACGTTCACTTGGGTCGTTGACTTGACGCCCCCCACGGTTACCCTAACCAGTACGCCGCCCAATCCCTCCCCTTCCTCTGTCAGCTTCAGCTTCACCGCCTCGGACCCGACGAGCAATGGAGTTTCCTCCGGCGTGAACCGAACTGAATGCCAGCTCGACGGCGGCTCCTTCGCGGCTTGCACAAGCCCGAAGACCTACAACCTTACCGGCGGCTCGCACACCTTCCAGGTGCGCGCCGTTGACAACGCGGGAAACACCGGGACTGCCGTCACCTACACATGGAAAGTTGACGACCAGCCGCCCATCGTGACCTTGAGCTTCCCGGCGATCGTGCAAGGCCAGAACGGTTGGTATAACGGGCACGATACGGTTCCGGTGATCGGCACGGTCACGGCGGACGACTCGACGACGGGCAACAGCAACATCACGGCGATTTCGTGCGGCGCGTTTACAGTGGGCTCGTTCTCCGGCATCGGCACGCCCCACGCCACCGCTCAGGTAACCGTCTCGGCGGAAGGCGTGAATAACGTCTCCTGCCAGGCCACCGACAGCGCCAGCAACACCGGCACCTACACCGGCTCGACCACGATGCCTGTGGTGATCAAGATTGACACGACTTCACCTGGTCTGACTTTAGGCGCAGCAAGCCCTGCTCCGAACGCCGCTGGATGGAACAACACAAACGTTTCGATACCTTTCACGGCTTCGGATGCAACGTCGGGTGTTGCCTCTACGAATCCGGCAGCCAGCCCGCTCGTCCTGAGCACGGAGGGCACCGCCGTCACCGGCACGGTGACCGTAACCGACGTGGCGGGCAATTCGGCCACATTCACTTCGTCCGCGGTGAAGGTTGATAAGACCCCGCCGAATCCTCCAACCCCAAGCGTGAGCCCCAGTCCGAATGCGGCGGGCTGGAACAACACCAACGTGACGGTCACCTTCAACAGCAATGGAGATGCAGGAACGGTTCAGAGCGGAATCGCCAGTTGCACCTCGTCGATTTCGCTGACGACCGAGACAACGGGAACGGTGGAAAGCGGCACCTGCACCGACGTCGCAGGAAACACCAGTGCGCCTGCCTCCGTCACAGTAAAGATTGACAAAACGCCGCCGAATGCCCCGAGCGTAAGCATCAGCCCGAATCCTAACGGTGCGGGCTGGAACAACACGAACGTCACGGTGACCTTCACCGACAATGGAGATGCCGGAACGGCTCAAAGCGGCATCGCTAGTTGCACCTCGCCGATTTCTCTGACGACGGAGACGGCCGGCACGCTCGAGAGTGGCACCTGCACCGACGTCGCGGGCAACGCCAGCACGCCCGCTTCAGTTACAGTGAAGATCGACAAAACTCCACCAACACTGAACTTCGCTGCTCAGAGTCCTACGGCGAATGCGAACGGATGGAATAACACGAACGTTTCGTTCGGATTCACAACCGCCGATAACCTCTCCGGCGTTTCCTCCACTTCGGTCCCGACCCCGCTTGTCCTCACGACGGAGGGGACTGCCGTGACAGGCACGGTGACCGTCACGGACGTCGCCGGCAACTCAGCCACCTTCACTGCCCCCGCTGCGATGATCGACAAGACTCCGCCGATCGCCAGTGCCAGCGCTACGCCGGGGCCGAACGCGAATGGCTGGAACAACACCAACGTGGTGGTCAGTTTCACCGGCGCAGACAGTCTCTCCGGGATCGATTTCTGTGCAGCGCCGGTCACGCTGAGCAGTGAAGGCGCCAATCAATCTGCCTCGGGCACCTGCACGGACAAAGCGGGAAACGTCAGCGCGTCCGCATCAAAGTCTGGGCCAATGCGAACGGCTGGAACAACACCAACGTCACGGTGACGTTCACCGGGGCGGACACACTCTCAGGGATCGACCATTGCGATGCGCCGGTCACCCTCAGCGCGGAGGGGACCAACCTTTCCGCTTCGGGCACCTGCACCGACAAAGCCGGGAACGTGAGTGCGACGGCAACGGCAAGTGGGATCAATATCGACAAGACTCCACCCACGCTGAGCTTTGGGGCGCAGAGCCCGGCGGCCAACGCTGCAGGGTGGAACAACACCGACGTTTCCTTCAGCTTCACGACTACGGATAACCTCTCCGGCGTCGCTTCGACCTCGATTCCGAGCCCCTTGGTGCTGATGACGGAAGGGTCGGCAGTGAGCGGGACAGTGACGGTCACAGACAAGGCAGGGAACACAGCCACGTTCACTTCGCGCGCAGTGAAGATCGACAAAACTCCACCGACGATCAATGGGAGCCGCACGCCCGCCGCCAACGCGAACGGCTGGAACAACACAGATGTGACGGTGAGCTTCACCTGTGCGGACACTCTCTCCGGTCTGGCAGCGGGCAGCCCACCGCCGGACACGGTACTTTTGGCTGAGGGAGCGAATCAATCCGTCAGCAAGACCTGTTACGACGTCGCCGGGAACCCGGCGTCGGCAACGGTGAATAACATCAATATCGACAAGACTCCACCCACAACGACCGCGACCGCTTCCCCGGGGCCCAATGCGAACGGCTGGAACAACACCAACGTCACGGTGACGTTCACCGGGGCGGACACACTCTCAGGGATCGA
>WNFD01005139.1_pt1 | contig 13109 bp, 10 predicted proteins | sample 5400491 | NCBI WGS metagenome assembly WNFD01 (sample SAMN13153343, study PRJNA577476) | soil metagenome | isolation source: 120 cm saprolite under Douglas fir tree site 2 hole 2 replicate 2 | place: USA:California | collected 2015-04-18 | reverse complement strand
CATCTATGGTGCGGTCGTCACACGCCGATTGCGCGCCATGGGCATACGCGATCGGCCCATGACACCAGCCTCGCCTTGGCAGAATGGTTTTGCTGAGCGGCTGATCGGATCGATTCGGCGTGAGAGCGTCAATCATATGATTGTCTTGGGCGAGGCGCATCTGCGTCGCAGTCTGAAATCTTACGCCCAGTACGACGACGGAGTCAGAACGCATCGGTCTTTGAATAAAGATGCACTAGAGCATGATCCGGAAAAGTGGGTACCGGTTTTCCGAAAAAGATCATGCTCAAACAATAAGCTAGAGCGCTATGACGATTCGTCCTGAAGTCATCGCGCTCTAGTCTCTCGCTCGGTAGAGCGCGCCGGTATCATTCGTTCACGCGCTATCCTTGACGGACTTCATCACCACTACAGTCGGATTTGAGGTTTTCGGTACACACAATGCGTAAAGCTAGCGGCAGCCGCCGACTGCGCCGCGATGAGTTGCGAAGCTAACCGCTCACGTCAGCCTGTTATTCCCAACCCGCACCGTACCCTTGTCGCAGGTCGCGTCCACGGCGACCGCGGTCTTCGCCACCTTTCCCCGCGCCGCCATGTTGTTGCTGATCTCCACATTCCGCGACTTTCCGATGAAGATCGCGCTATCGGGCTTGATACCATAGAGCTGGCCGGCGTCGTAGGCGGTGCCGCGGATAAAGGTCTGGCCGATCGAGTTGCCCATGATTTTGACACCGTCGGCGTTGCTGACGAAGATCGCGTAGATGTAGGAATCGTCGATGTGGTTTCCCTCGATCGCTACGTTGCGGTTCTGAAAATTGTTCTGAAAACCCTTCGCACCTTCCGGAAACGCCATGCCGACATAGATCGTGCCGAGCGCGCCGCTGCCGCCGGTCAGCTCGTTGGCGCCGGTGATGCTGTGGTTGAAACGGTTGTTTCTAAGCACGAGGTTCTCGGCGAAGCCTGACTCGGACCAGAAGCCGATGTCACTGCCGGCCTGCAGCGCGTTTCCCGAGGAATAGGTGAACTGGCAATCTTCGACGACTGTGTTCGGCGCCTTGACGAGGACGCGGCCACAGGCGTGAAACGTGCAGCGCCGGATCGCGGCGCCGGCGCCGATCCGGCTCAGCGAGGTGAGGGAATCCCCAGCCTTGAGGGGAAGATCTTCCCGCAGGACCACGTCGTAGATCAGGTCCGGCTGGGTGGTCGGGCTCTTGTTCTTCCAGATCGACGCAATCTTGTCCTTGAATTCGGGGGCGTGCCGCTTGGTGAACTGCTCGATCTTGGTCCTGCCCAGCGAGCGGAAGGTCGAATGATCGCAGCTTTCGACCTCGTCGCCTGCGGCGAGCCCAATATCCCATTTCGGAGTGAGCAAATAGCGCCGCGGTGCCGGCTTCTCGACGACGTAGTAGTAGAAGCCGTGCACGTTCACGGCATCGTCCGAAGTGTTGGCGAAGCTGCAGTTCTCAATCGTCGGCCCCCGCTCGACGGTGATGAAGTGCGAGCCGTCCGAATTGGTGGAGATCAGCCGGTCCATCACCGCACCCTTGGGCTGCGGCCCGGGAACGACTGAAACCTTCTGCAGCATCATCGAACCGGCGCCGCCATTCTCCAAGATTCCCATTCCGGGCGAGGCCAGCAGTTTGAGGCCGATGAAGCTTGTCGCAGCGCTGCCGTCGACGACGATCGCATGGGCATAGCCGTTGGCGACTGTGACGGTGTCGCCGACCGCGACCGGCAGCTGGCTTGGGAAGCGATCGTTCGCGCTCCAGCGCAAATGAACCTTAATCAGCCCTTGCGAAATTCGTTCGACTTTGGCGGGCGTGAGGAAATCCCGCGCGCCCACCTTCAGCGCCTTGGTGCCGCGGTCCATGACCTTGAAAAACCCGTCCGTGATGGTGGCGAGGAACGCGGGATCGTCGGGATAGCCGGCATCGACTTTGACGGTGATCTGGAGCGCGGCCTTGTCGAACCCGGCGATGGTCCCTTGCGTGAACGGCAACGGGTCATAGTCGATGGTGAGATCGCGAACGGTGACACGGCTGCAGGTAGAGATCGTCAGCGTCGATCCCCGCGTGGTGTTGATCAATTGCGCGCCGTTGCCACTGAGCTCGAACCCGTGGAGCTCCTTGAAGGCGAGGGGGCGATTGATCCGGTAGATGGCGTTCTTGCCAAGATTAAAGACGACATGAGCTGGCCCACCGCCCTTGGCCGCTTCCCCAGCCGCCTTGGAAATCGCGGCGAGCGCCTTGGCGAAGGCGGCATCGGCGTCGCCGCCGGGGCCCAAAAAATTCGCCATGTCAAAAACGGTCGGCCCGGTGCCGGACGACGGCTGTGCCCGGCTGGCGCTGCCGAACAGCGGCGCCGTCGCCAAATACGAGGAGGCGAGCGTGATCGCCCGCCGCCGGCTGAGGGGCTTCATGCAATAGCTCCCTGTCGGGCTTCTGTTAGCGATCGTGCCAGTACGATCGCGCCGTGTCATGATAGGCAACGCTAGATGAACCTTCATGGAACGAGAGATAACTCGCCAAGATTTGACTTGGCGCGCTTGCCGCTCTGATCGGAAGCGATCGGTGGAATGATGGGAGCCTGCCCGGGCATGTCTTTGCGATCGGTTTCAGCCGGCCCCGCCAGTGCGGTGATGACGTATCACTAGCCTTCCCTGACGAAGAAACCTGCCGCAAAGTTGGTCTAGAGTGAGGCACCGACAAATGCGACAGAGCGCGATCGTCTATTTGGCCAGCTTTATAATCGTTCTTCCGCTCGACGTCATATTCCTTCGAACAGCCGGTAGGTTATTTGGCGAAAATGCCCGTCAGCTGATGTTGGATAGTCCGACGCCGGCAATTTTCTTCTATGTCATCTACGGTGCGTGTACGGTCTCGTTTATTAACGGCGCCACGCCCGCTGACTGGAGGGAAAACGCATTTCGTGGCGCTCAGCTTGGCTTGTTCTTTTGCGCGTCCTTCGAATTGGCAAGCATGGCGTTGCTCAATCATTGGAAGTGGGCTGTCATGTTGCCTGATGTTCTATGGGGCGCGGTTATAACCGCTCTCGCGGCGTCTGCCGGCGGGTGGCTTGCGAACTGGATTTTGATTAAGATCTGAAAAACACCCGACCTGCCGCCGACCTGAATTTAGCCAGCAGCCCGAATCCGGGACCCGCAGCCTGCGGACCGAGGAACCTGCGCTCGTCCAGTCGTGGCATGGTGGGCGGCGCGCACCCGGGCGTGTCGCGCTTTTTTGCTGCTTGGCTTCGGCACTACTTGAAGGGGATCGCATACATCAAGCCGCCCTTGCTCCATGCCGCATTCAGCCCGCGTTCGAGCTTCAGCGGGCTCGCCTGGCCGACATTGCGCTCGAAGATCTCACCATAGTTGCCGCCCGCCTTGATAGCCTGCAGCATCCACTTGTTGTCCAGCCCCAATCGGGAGCCAAGCTCGCCAGACGTGCCGAGCAGGCGCTGGATTGCTGGTACGTTGCTGGATTTGGCCTGTTCCTCTGCATTGGCGGCGGTTACGCCAAGCTCCTCGGCCTCGATCAGGCCGTAGTGAAGCCAGGCGATAATGTCGGTCCACGCCTCGTCACCGTTGCGTGTGAATGGCCCTAACGGCTCCTTGCTGATCGTCTGCGGCAACACGACATAGTCGGCCGCATTTGGAGCGGCGGTCGCGACAGCGCCGGCAAGCGCGGAGGCGTCCTGGGTCATGGCATCGCAGCGGCCGCTGAAGAAGGTCTGGTACATGGTGTCGACGCGGTCGAACACGAGCGGTTTCCAGTCGATGTTGTTGGCCCTCCCGTAGTCGCCGAGCGTCACCTCGTGGGTGGTGCCCTGTGCGACGCAGACCGTGGCGCCGTTCAGGCCTTTCACATCCTTGACACCGGTATCGCGTTTCACCACGAAGCCCTGGCCATCATAAAAGTTGATCGGACCCTGCCGCAGGCCGAGCGTCACGCCCCGCAGATAAGTTTGCGTCGAATTTCGGTAGAGCACGTCGATCTCGCCGGACTGCAGCGCGGTGAAGCGGTTCTGCGCGGTGAGCGCGATGTAGCGCACCTTGTCGGGATCGCCGAGCACGCCCGCGGCGAGCGCGCGGCAATAGTCGACGTCGAGGCCCTTGAACTTGCCTTGCGAGTCCGGCACGGAGAAGCCGGCGAAGCCGGCGCTGACGCCGCAGACCAGGGTGCCGCGCTGCTTGACCGTGTCCAGCGTGGCTGCCGACGCACCAGCAACCGATGCCGCGAGCAGGCTTGCCGCTACGATGATTCTTTGCATTTTCGCCTCTCCCTAGTGATTGATGCTGCGCAACGCTTGGTCTACTGCGGTGCCGAGCCGGTCGACGATCATGTCGATGTCGTCTTTCGTGGCGATATAGGGCGGCGCGAGCAGGACATGGTCGCCGCTGCGGCCGTCCACGGTCCCACCGGCCGGATAGCAGGCGAGCCCGCCCTCGAACGCGGCAGCCTTGATCTTCTGGTTCAGCTTGAGGGCGGGATCAAAGGGCGCGCGCGTTGCGCGATCCGCGACCAGTTCGATCGCCTGGAACAGGCCGCGCCCGCGGATGTCGCCGACATGGCGGTGGTTGCCGAAGCGCTCGGTGAGCCGCCGCTCGAGATATCGGCCGAGCTCCTTGATCCTGTCGAGCAGCTTCTCCTCGCCGATGACGCGCTGCACCTCCAGTGCCGCCGCGCAGGCCAGGGGGTGCGCGAGATAAGTGTGTCCGTGTTGGAACGCACCCGAGCCTTGCCGAATGGTATCGATGATTGTCCGGCTTGCGAGCATCGCGCCAATCGGCTGGTAACCGCCGCCCAGTCCCTTTGCAATCGCCTGGATGTCGGGCGCAATGCCCTCTTGTTCCCACGCATGCGTCGTGCCCGTGCGACCCATGCCGCACATCACCTCGTCGAGGATGAGGAGCGCGCCGTGTCGGTCGCAGATCTCGCGCACGGCGCGGAAGTAGGCCTCCGGTGCCGCTACGCATCCAGCGGTGGCTCCCACCACAGGCTCAGCGATAAAGGCCGCGACCGTGTCGGGGCCGAGGCGTTGGAATTCCGCCTCTAGCTCGGCCGCGAGTCGCGCCGCGAAATCGCCTTCGGATTCATTGTCGCGCTTCTCATGATAGGCGAAGGCCGGCGTCACATGGCTGAAGGCGGACGACAGCAGCGGCGAGTAGGGTTCGCGCCGCCACGCGTTGCCACCCGCGGCGAGAGCTCCCAACGTGTTGCCGTGATAGCTCTGGCGGCGCGCGATGAAGCGCTGCCGCTGCAGCTCGCCGCGCTCGACAAAATATTGCCGCGCCAGCTTGATCGAAGCTTCGATCGCTTCCGAGCCGCCGCTGACGAAATAAGCGTAAGCCAGTCCTCCGGGCTCGTCGCCGACGAGATGATCGGCGAGCGCCTCGGCGGGCTCGGACGAAAAGAAACTTGTATGGCAATAGGCGAGTTTCGACGCCTGCTTCGCCATCGCGTCGATAATTCGCGGATGCTGGTGCCCGAGGCAGGAAACCGCTGCTCCCCCTGAGGCGTCGAGCACGCGGCGGCCGTCTTCGGCTATCAGCCATATGCCTTCGCCCCCGATCGCCTTCGGCGGCGTCTCGCGCAGGCTTCGGTGCAGCACGCGGCTCGAGCGGGCGCTCATGACGTCTAACCTTTCTCTGCAACATATTGGGAGGTCGCAGCAAGGCGCGCTTCGGTCTCTTCGAGGCGCTTCTTCGCATTCGTGCCGCCCAGCATGAACGCTGTGGCGGCAAGCGACTGAGCAATCGCGATCGCGCCCGTCAGGCTCGGGAAGAAGCCCGGCGAAGCCGCGGCCTCGAACAGCAGCATATGATCCGCGCCTTCGGCCATGGGGGCCGCGACCGAATCCGCGATCGCGATCAGCTTCGCGCCGGAGCGGTGCGCGGCGCGCGCGGAGAGGACGCTGGCGCGCGAATAGGGGGCAAAGCCGATCACCACGACCGCCTGACCGGACCGGAACGCGCCAAGATCAAGATCCTCAGGCCCGGAACCGCCGACGAGCTGCACGTCGTCAGGCCGGAACAGGCGAAGCTCGTAGTTGAGCAATTCCGCAACGCCGCGGCAGCTTCGAAAGCCTGCGATCCAGATACGCCGCGCCGCATGCAAAGCCTTCGCCGCATTTGCCACGGTGCTTGCGGAAATGCGGCCAAGGCCTGCGGCCTCGGCTTCGAGCTTGTCCGATATCAGCGAGACGTCGGAATTGGGACCTTGGTGCCGGTGCCTGGCGCGGCCTGAAAATGGCGAGGATTGCGCCGGCCGGCGCGCTTCCGTCAGCGCCGCGCGCAATTCGTCCCAGCCGGAATACCCCAGCGCCTTTGCCAGCCGCGTGAAAGATGCGGGGTCCGCACCGGCGACCGCGGCCAAATCCCGCATCGAGCGCGTCGTCGCGTCGTAGTCGTTGGCGGCGACAAAGCGGCCGACTTCCTGCAGCCGCATCGGCAGCGACGGCAGGGCGCTGCACAAGTCGTTCAGGGGCGAAGATTTCGACGGCTGTCCGGCCATGAAACAAATGTTGCATATATCGCGTTTCAGTGCAACATATGAAGCGCGCTTTCCGTGAGCGCATGGCCGAGATCGCTTGAGAAGGTTTCTTGTGCTGTGACGACATCCACGCCCGAGCTTCGTCTCCGGAAGCGGCTGCGCCTCTCGCTGCGCGACGAGAAGGTCAAGGGACTGATCTGGCAGGTCGTGGTCGTGGGGATCGCGGTCGCGGTCGTCGCCTGGCTCTGGTCGAACGCGATCCATAATCTGTCGGTGCGCCGGATCTCGACCGGGTTCGCTTTTCTTGGTCGCGAGGCGGGGATGCCGATCGTCGACACCTGGTTGCCCTACAGTCCGAAGGACACCTATCTGCGCGCCTTCCTGGTCGGGATCGTCAACACGCTGCGCGTCGCCGCGATCGGCGTCGTGCTGGCGACCGTGCTCGGAACCATGATCGGGATCGCGCGGCTGTCGTCCAATTGGCTGTTGTCGCGGCTCGCCGCGGTTTATGTCGAAGTGCTGCGCGACATTCCGCTACTGCTCCAACTTCTGTTCTGGTACGTGCTGATGCAAGGATTTCCCGGCGCGCGCGCCGCATGGAATCCGGTCGACGGCGTGTTCCTTTCAAATCGCGGGCTGGTGCTGCCTTCGATTCCGATCGAGGCGGGACAATTATGGGTGCTGGCGACCGCCGCGCTCGGGTTGATGGCATTCTACTTGCTGCGGCGGCATTCGATCGCGCGGCAGATGCAGGACGGGCGGCCGCGTCACGTCTGGCCGTATGCACTGACGCTCGTGATCGTGATTCCGGCGCTGGTGTCGTGGAGCCTCGGCGTATCGTGGACCGTGACGATGCCCGAACTGCACGGCTTCAACTTCGTCGGCGGATGGACGCTGTCGCCGGAATATTTTGCGCTGCTGATCGCGCTCGTGACCTACACGTCGGCCTTCATCGCCGAGATCGTGCGCAGCGGCATCCAGGCGGTTCCGCGGGGACAGTGGGACGCGGCCGTGGGGCTCGGCCTGCGCCGGAGCTTCGTGCTCCGGCACATCGTCTTGCCGCAGGCGCTGCGCGTCATCATTCCGCCGATGACCAGCCAATATCTCAACCTGACCAAAAATTCCTCGTTGGCCGTCGCGATCGGCTACCAGGACATCGTCTCGATTGCGAATACGACGCTGAACCAGACCGGCCAGGCCATCGAAGCGATCGCGCTGATCATGCTGGTGTTCCTCACCATCAGCCTCGGCATCAGCCTGTTCATGAACTGGTACAACGCGCGCATCGCGCTGGTGGAGCGCTGAGCCATGGCCACCGCAACGGATGCGCCGCAAGGCCCGCGCTCCTTCCCGTCGCGTTCGAACCGGGGCGCGGGCGGCCGCGCGCTGCACTGGCTCCGCGCCAACCTGTTCTCCTCGATATCCTCGTCGCTGATCACGCTGCTGCTGATCCTGCTGCTCGGGAAGATGCTCATCAGCTTTGCGCAATGGGGCATTTGGGATGCGGTCTGGAGCCTGCCGGGCAACAACACCGGCGCGTGCCGCGCGGTCCGCGGATTCGGCGCCTGCTGGGCCGTGATCCCCGAAAAATTCCGCTTCATCATTTTCGGTACCTATCCCTATGACGAACAGTGGCGTCCCGCGGCTGCGACGCTGATCTTCATTGCGCTGTTTTATCTGTCGAGCCGACGCAAGCTGTGGCGCCGCGAGCTGGTATTCGTTTGGGCCGGCGCGCTGATCCTGATCGCATTCCTGATGTGGGGGGGCATCTTCGGACTGTCCTATGTGTCGCAGGATCGCTGGGGCGGACTGCCAGTGACGTTGATCCTTGCGACCTTCGGGCTCGCGTTTGGCTTTCCGCTCGGAGTTTTCGTCGCGCTCGGCCGGCGCTCCAAACTCCCGGCCATCCGCTCGCTATGTGTGCTCTACGTCGAACTGATCCGCGGCGTTCCCTTGATCAGCCTGTTGTTCATGGCGAGCGTGATGTTTCCGCTGTTCATGCCTGATGGTTTCAATGTCGACAAGCTCTTGAGGGCTCAGATCGCGATCGTGCTCTACGCCGGCGCCTATCTCGCCGAGGTTATCCGCGGTGGCTTGCAGGCCGTCGCCAGAGGACAGCACGAAGCAGCGGACGCGCTCGGGCTCTCCTACTGGCAGAAGAACCGCCTGATCGTTCTGCCGCAAGCCATCCGCCATGTCATCCCGCCGCTGGTGAACACGTTTATCGCCTTCTTCAAGGATACGAGTCTGGTGCTGATCATTGGCATCTTCGATCTTCTGACGACGGCCAAAACCGCCATCATCGATCCTGCCTGGCAGTCGTTCGGCATCGAAGTTTACGTGTTCGTGGCCCTGATCTATTTCGCCTTCTGCTTCGCCATGTCGCGCTATAGCCGACATCTCGAAGCCCAGGGTAGGTGACGTAAGGAGCGGGTGACTTTACAAAGCGCGTTTCACGCTCTCCGGGGCGAGAAGAATGCCGACGAAGGCGCAGGCTGCGATCACCTCGAAATACAGGATGACCGACGTGAAGCTTCCGCCCGATCCCATCAGCGCCGTCCCCACCAGGGGAGCAATGCCACCGCCGAGAATGATGCCCATCTGCTTGCCGAGGGACGAGCCGCTGACGCGGACTTCGGTCGGAAACAGTTCGGCGGTAAAGGCGGCTTCCGGCGCGAACATGAGCGCGTGGATGATTCCGATCGAAACAACGAGGCCCAGGATCAGCAGCGTGGGATCCTTTGCCGCGACGAGCTGGAAATAAATTGGATACCATGCGGCGGCGAGCAAGATGCCGACTGCGATAAACGGGCGCCTGCCGAACCGGTCCGAATAACTTGCAATCAGAGGCACCATGCACATCTCGAACACATTGGCTATCATGGTGCCGAAGGTCACGCTCGATTGGGGCATGCTCAGAGTCTTCACGGCGTAACCCAGCACGAAGACCGTGCTCATATACTGGAATGTGCTGTGAACCATGTTGACGAGGCAGCCGAACAGGACTGATTTCTTCCACCACCGCACCACGTCGAGCAGCGGAGCCCTCGGTCGTGCCACGGAGGCCTGCACCGCCCTGAACAAGGTGGATTCATCCACCTGAAGCCGAATGTAGGTACCAAGAAGCACCAGCACCAAGCTGATCACGAAGGGCACGCGCCATACCCATTGAACGAAATCCTGAGGGCTGGAGACGAAGCCCAACAAGGCGATGAGGCCGGACGCCAGGATCACGCCGATGGGCCCCGACGCGTTGACCCAGGAGGCGAAGAAGCCGCGTCTCGCGGACGGAGCATTTTCCAGTGTCAGCGAGACGGCATTCATGTATTCGCCGCCGAAGGCAAAGCCCTGGACGAAGCGCAGGGTCACAAGCGCAATCGGCGCGACGAGCCCGATGCTGTCGTAGCTCGGCAGGCAGCCGATCAGGAAGCTCGCGACGCCCATCAACACAAAGGTGATCGTCAGCATGGCTTTGCGGCCGAGCCGGTCGCCGTAGTGGCCAAACACCATGCCTCCGAGCGGTCGTGCGACGAAGCCGACCGCAAACGTCGCGTACACCGCCAGCATGCTTGCCAGCGAGTCCATCTTCGGGAAGAAAAAGCGGTCGAATACGACCGGCGCGGTAAATGCGTAGATGAAGAAGTCGTAGTGTTCGATCGCTGATCCGAGTGAAGATGCGACGACGAGCTTGCGGAACGCAGGCGTGATTGGAGCCGTATCGGTTCGTCCGGTCGTGCCGATCGTGACATTTGCACTGTTGCTCATGACGTTTCCTTCCCATGGCCCTGTTGTTTGCTCAGCTCTAAAGCGCTCCGTTGCAGCCGAAGTCATCATTCTGCCGGCGAGCATCGCCTCGTCTGTTCAATCATCTGGTCTCATCGACGATCGGATTTCGCAGAATGGCGAGACGTTCAACCTCGACTTCGACGATGTCGCCGGGCTTCATCCAGAGCGGAGGCTTGCGCTTTGCGCCAACGCCTCCCGGTGTTCCGCTGACGATGACGTCGCCGGGCTCTAGTCGCGTAAACGACGAGCAGTATTCAATCTGGCGCGGGATATCGAAGATCATCTGCTTGATCTGCGCTTCCTGGACGACCTGACCGTTGAGGCGGGTTCGCAGCCTGAGCTCACCGAGCTCACCGAGTTCGTCGGGCGTCGTCATCCACGGTCCGAACGCTCCCGTGTCCGGGAAATTCTTGCCGGGCGTGAACTGATGCGTGTGACGCTGGAAATCGCGGATACTGCCATCATTGTAGCAGGAATAACCGGCAACGTGGCCCATCGCCTTCGCATGGGAAATGTAGCGCCCCGCCTTGCCGATGATGACCGCGAGTTCGCCTTCATAGTCGAGGTCAGTCGAGACCCGCGGCCGCACGATCGGCTGCAGATGTCCGGTCTGGCTGTTCGCGTAGCGTGGGAAAATGGTCGGGTGATCGACCTCGGCCCGGCCGGTTTCCTGTCGGTGCGTCTCGTAGTTCAGGCCAACGCAAAGGATCTTGTCCGGGTTCGGAATGACCGGCAGCCAGGCGACTTTCGAGAGCGGGATGGCAGCGGCCGCGGATTTGGCATCCGCAACGCCGGCAAGAGCCGATGCCAAGGCAGCCTTGAGATCGGCATAGCGTGACGCGAGCAGTGTGCCGACGTCCAGGAAGGTATCACCCTCGACGACGCCCCAGGTCTTCCGTCCGTCGATCGCGACCGTGGCCAACTTCATGATGGTATCTCCATTCGTAAATCCGGATTGCGATCGCGCCGGGTGTCATCCGGCCGCGGCGCTGGTGCTTTGTCGTTCGGCCGAGACAACGCGAAGACGCAGGCTGACCTCGAGCAAGAGGTCGCTGAGCTCGGACGCGTTGTGTGCTGTCCCGAAGACGTAATGATCCGGTCGCACGATCGCGGCGATGATGCCGTGGCGATCGAACCAGCCCGCGAGGACCACGTCGGTCTCTTCGAGCACGCTCGGTGCGCCGGTGCCGGCAGGCGCGATGGCGGCTGCCGTAAATTCGGGATGCTCGGCGCAGAGAGTCACGAGCGAGGCGGCGCCGCCGCTGCGCCCGTCAATGAAAACGCTCCAGCCGGGTTCGGTGACCTTGTCCAGCAGATGGACTGCACCTTCGCCCATGATCTGCGGCTGCGGAAACAGGCTGCCGCGGGCAGCGCCATTCTGTTCCGCCAGAAAACCGGCGCGCAGGGGTGGAATGATTTCCTGCCGTGTGATCGAGAGCGGCTTGCCGCCGCCTTCTATCAGGATCTGCGCATCGCGGCGTCGCGCCGCGACCGGGTCCCGCTCGCAGATCGACCGGCCGATCGCCTTGATCTTGCCGGTGAGCTCGATCACGTGCTGCTTGCGTTCCGCGGTGTAGGTGTCGAGCAGTTCGTCGCCCGAAGCGCCCTTGAGCACCCGGTCAAGTTTCCAGAGGATGTTCGTGGCGTCGCGCAGGCCCTGGCACATGCCCTGGCCGATAAACGGAGGCTGCTGATGAGCGGCATCGCCGGCAATGACAATGCGCCCGTTGCGCCAATTGGCGGCGACGAGCGCGTGGAAGCGATAGGGGGCCGCTCGCCACAGCTCGCCGTCCCGCGGCGTGAGCCAGGGCGCCAGCAGCCGCCAGACACTCTCAGGCCGCTCCATCTGTCGCGGGTCCTCGCCGGGCAGCAGCATGATTTCCCAGCGGCGGTGATTTTTCGGGCCGATAATGAAGCTTACGGGCCGTGCCGGATTACAGAATTGCGCGGAACTTTGCGGCAGTTTGGAAAGCGCATCTTCGTTGACCCGCACATCGACCACCAGCCACGGCTCGTCGAAGATCAGATCCTCAAGCGCTATGCCCCCAATCTGCCGCACGGTGCTCGAGGCCCCATCGCAGCCGAGCACGTAGCGCGCCGTTACCGACCGGAGCTGTCCGTCAGGGTCCCGTAGTCTCGCCTCGACGTAGTCGGGCGTCTGAACCAGATCGATCAGTTCGACCCCAAGTTCAGCCCGGACGGAGGGGAAGCTGACGGCGTGACGGCGCAGTTCGGCCTCGACCGGCGGCTGGCTAAACACCATGCTCGGCGTATAGCCGAGCGGGTACGGCTTGGAGACCATGTCGATGCGGCGGATCAGCTGGCCGTCCGCGCCGAAATGTTCGGAGGCGGTGAAGGGTTCAACGTAAGGCGAGATCGCCGCCGCCAAACCCATATTGTCGAAATGCCGGAATATCTCGTGATCGAGCGCGATGGCGCGCGGCTTGTCGTAGATGCCGGTGAGCCGGTCGATCACCAGTGTGCGATGGCCAAGGCGGCCAAGCATGCCAGTGGCAACCGCGCCGGTCGGCCCGAAACCAGCGACCAGTACATCGTAATCGGCGGCGATAGAGGACGTTGTCATGCCCGCTCACCTGCGACGGTCTGTGGACCGAAAGGCACCGACAGTTGGGCTTTCTTGCAGTGCTCGCTCTTGGGCGGGGCGATGCCCCATTGGTCGGTTCGTCCCGGCGGCCAGATCCATTCGCTCGGGCCCTTGGCGCGGTAGCTGTCGTCGATCTGCAGCACTTCGGCGGTGTATTCGATGACGACGCCGGTCTGATCGACGAAATAGGCGAATACGTTGTCGCCTGGCCCATGTCGACCGAC
>WNFD01005137.1_pt1 | contig 13110 bp, 10 predicted proteins | sample 5400491 | NCBI WGS metagenome assembly WNFD01 (sample SAMN13153343, study PRJNA577476) | soil metagenome | isolation source: 120 cm saprolite under Douglas fir tree site 2 hole 2 replicate 2 | place: USA:California | collected 2015-04-18 | reverse complement strand
TACGTCGACGATATGGTTCTGCCAAATATGCTTTTCGGAGCAACGGTTCGCAGCCAGATTCCCCGCGGCCGGATCAGAAAGATCACGTTCGGTCCTGGAATTGCCTGGGATGAATTCGTGATCGTTGCTGCGAAAGATATTCCGGGAAAGAATTGCATCGCGTTGATCGGGGACGATCAGCCATGCCTGGCGAAGGAATTCGTCAACCATCCCGAGGAACCCATCCTGTTGTTGGCTCATCCCGACTGCCATCTTCTCCCAAAGGCCGTTGAAGCGGTTTCGATCGAATACGAGCCTTTGCCCGCCATCTTCACGCTTGAAGAAAGCGAGCGCCGATCCGAAATTGTCTGGGGCGAGGACAACATCTTCAAAACCTATCTTATCGAGAAAGGTGACGTCGACGGCGTTTGGCAGAAGGCCGACTACATCGTGGAAGGTGAATACACCACGGGCGCGCAGGAGCAGTTGTACATCGAAAATAACGGGATGATCGCGGCCTTTGACTCGGCGCAGGGAATCACGGTATGGGGGTCGCTGCAGTGCCCTTACTATATTCACAAGGCGTTAATGACGCTGTGTAACTTACCGGCGGAAAAAGTTCGTGTGGTGCAGATGGAGACCGGAGGCGCTTTTGGCGGGAAGGAAGAGTATCCGTCGATGATCGCCGCACATGCTGCGTTGCTGGCGATCAAGTCCGAAAAACCCGTGAAGATTATTTATGACCGCATGGAAGATATGGCGGCGACTACCAAACGGCATCCCTCGCGCACGCGCCACCGGACGGCCGTGAGCAGGGACGGCAAGATCCTGGGCGGGGAAATCGAATTTACGATTGATGGAGGGGCATACCTGACCTTGTCACCGGTTGTTCTTTCACGCGGGGCAATTCATGCTGGCGGACCGTACTACTGGCCGAGTGTTCGAATCCGCGGGAAAGCGGTTGCTACGAACGCGCCGCCCCATGGAGCTTTTCGCGGCTTTGGAGCGCCCCAGAGCCTGTTTGCCATGGAACGGCACATGGATCGCATCGCGCGAGAGGTAGGTCTTTCTCCGGTTGAGGTCCGCCGCCGGAATTTTCTGCAGCCCGGACAGACCACGACTACGGAACAGGTTGTGCGCGAACCGATTGATCTTGGGAAGCTCCTTGACCGCGCACTGGAAGTTTCCGAGTATCACTCTAAAAAGCAGCGCTTTGTAAACTTGAATCAGCTCGGCACAAGTAGGAAGGGAATGGGTGTTGCCGCATTTCTGCATGGCGCAGGTTTCACAGGTTCAGGCGAGCGCTATCTGAGTTCCGTAGTCGGTGTAGAAGGCTGTGCCGACGGCAGTGTGCGCGTGCTGGTTTCGAGCACAGAATTTGGCCAGGGGACGAAGACTGTTCTCAGCCAGATTGCGGCCGAAGCGCTTGGCCTGCCCTACGAGAACGTCAGCATGGCCCAGCCGGATACTTTGGAAGTGCCCAACAGCGGCCCGACGGTTGCATCGCGCACCGTAATGGTGGTTGGGAAATTGGTGCAGTCCGCGGCCTTGGGGATTCGGCAAACACTGATTTCGTCCAACCTGCTACGCGAGGCCTATACCGCAGACGAGTTTCGCGCCGCCTGCCGACACTATGTTGCCGCGCATGGCGAATTCTGCTCCTGGTCGCGTTACGAGGCGCCCAGCGATATTTTCTGGGACGACCAAAAATATCGAGGAGAAGCCTACGCGGCGTTTGCCTGGGCGGTCTACATCGCGGAAGTCACGGTTGATTTGACGACGTACAGCGTATCGGTGGACGACTTCGTGGCGCTCCAGGAAGTTGGCAAAGTCCTGCATCCTCTTCTGGCGCGCGGACAAATCATCGGTGGTATTGCCCAGGCGATCGGATTCAGCCTTTATGAAAAAGTGGTTTGGCAGAACGGACGCATGCAGAATAGCCAGATGACCAATTACATTATGCCAACTTCGAGCGACCTTCCTCCCATTCGAGTGTTCTTCGAAGAGCTGGGCAATGTCTACGGGGCGTATGGTGCGAAGGGCATCGGCGAACTTCCCATGGATGGTCCTGCCCCGGCAATTGTTAGCGCGGTGGAAGACGCACTCGGCGTACCTTTTGATTCCATTCCACTGCTTCCGGAAGACATCATGTATGGGCTGGACAAAGATGGACTCGCCGCTTCGGCGCAACGGACAGCCGCGGATTCCACAGGCGTGGTGCGATGACTAATTCCCGCGACAGCCGCATCAAGGCCGAGATTTCATTCACGATCAACGGCGAGCGGATAACGGTGCGCGCTTACCCGATGGAACGCTTGCTCGACGTGTTGCGGCTTGACCTCGGATTGACCGGCGCGAAAGAAGGTTGCGGAGAAGGAGAGTGTGGCTCGTGCGCAGTCTTGATGGACGGCATACTCGTGAACAGCTGCCTCGTGCCTGTTCTCCAGGCTGAAGGCTCAAGCGTTGTAACGATCGAGGGGCTTGCGGCGGGCGAAGCTCTGCACGTTTTGCAGGAGTCCTTTCTAGAATGCGGCGGGGCGCAGTGCGGCATCTGCACGCCGGGGATGATTCTCGCAGCCCTCCACTTATTGAAGGGAACAGCCGAGCCCACGGCGGAAGAAATCCGGGAAGGTCTTTCCGGCAATCTCTGCCGCTGCACCGGTTACAGCCAGATTGTTGAAGCTGTGGCGGAAGCGGCCCGCCGCGGGACGACAGCATGAGATCGAATCCCTCTGATTACGAATTGATCGCGCCCGGCAACCTGCATGCGATTGTTTCGCTGCTGGCAAAGGAACCGGGCGTGTGGATTCCAATTGCCGGAGGCACCGACGTGATGGTGCAATACGCGGCTGGAAAGCTTCCGGCGCGAAAGCTGGTCAGCATTTGGAATCTTCCCGAGTTGCGGCGCATTGAGGTCACGGCTGGCGAAATTCGGATCGGTGCGGGATGTACTTACACCGATCTCCGCAGACATGCGACTGTCGGAAGCGAGTTTGCTCTCTTGCAGAGTGCCGCGAGGTGGACCGGTGGGGTCGCGAACCAGAATCGCGGAACGATTGGAGGCAATATCGTCAACGCGTCGCCCGCCGCGGACTCGCTACCTGCGTTGCTCGTGTACGACTCCGAATTGATTCTCGTGTCGGTCCGAGGCGAGCGCCGTCTGCCCTACGTAAACTTTCACACTGGCTACAAAAAAACACTGCTGGCGACTGATGAGCTGCTTCAAGCCGTGTACCTGCCGCGTCGATTCGCGGGATATTTCAGCCACGCCCGCAAGGTGGGAGCCCGGAATGCACAAGCGATCTCCAAAGTGTGTATTGCCGCTCTGGGTCGCATGGCGGATGGTGTGGTTGAAGATGTTCGCATCGCTATGGGAAGTGTGGCGCCCGTTCCGCTCCGTCTGACTGAGACTGAGCAAACCGTGAGGGGAAAGGCTGTCGATTCCGAGCTCTTGCTTTTAGCGAGAAACGCCGTAGCCGCTGAGATCCAGCCGATTGACGATATTCGATCCACCGCGAGGTACCGTGCAGCAGTGGCGGGCAATCTCGTCGTTGAGTTTTTGAACCGGCTGAGTTCGGCGCAAACGGACGCGCAACACGAGCAAGTGGTGGATGCTCTAGCACGATGGAATCGCCTTCCGGTCGACGACGCTATGCAAGCGATTCTGCCGTGCTGCGGGTCGAAGGCCTGGGCGCAGGGTATGGTAGCCCGAAGACCGCTCGCGGATAGAGCAGCGTTGGTGGCTGCGTCGAACGAAACGTGGCGTAGCCTGACACAATCAGACTGGATGGAAGCATTCCAAAGTCATCCGCGAATCGGGGAGTCGCGCCCATCTTCTCCGGAACCCCAGTCTCAGACACCCCAATCTGTAGAATGGTCGGCGCAGGAGCAGCGGAACGTAGGGGACGCCGAGGCTGAGACGAGGATTGCTCTGACGGATGCAAATCGAGAATACGAGCGGCGCTTCAATCATATCTTCATTGTGTGCGCAACGGGTAAGTCCGCACCGGAGATTCTGGAGATTCTCCGGCGACGCCTCAAGAACGACGCTGAAACTGAACTTCACGAAGCGGCCGAGCAGCAGCGGCAGATTACAGAGATCCGGCTGACGAAATGGCTTCAAGGATGAACGGCATTTCGACCCACATTCTGGACATTGCGGTTGGAAAGCCTGCCAAGGACGTGTCGGTGCGACTGGAGAAGCAGAACATATCCGCAGATTGGCGACTGTTGACCTCGGCGCGTACCGATCAAGATGGCCGGTGTGCTCAGTTGCTGCCGGAAGGCGAGGATCTCTCCGCGGGAATCTATCGTTTGAGTTTTGACACCGGGAGTTATTACGCGCTGCAAAAAATCGACGCACTGTATCCGGTAGTGGAAGTTACGTTCCTGGCACGAGATGGAGAATCGCACTTTCACATTCCGCTCCTCCTGAGCCCGAACGGCTATACGACTTACCGGGGAAGCTGAATTCAACCGCTTCCAGCGATGGAGTTGACAAGGTGACATCGTCAATCCGCGAATGGCTCAACCTCCTGGTGCGCTGGTTCCACGTGTTTGCGGCGATCATGTGGGTCGGCCAAACGTACTACTTCACGTGGCTGGATGGCCAATTTGGCAGGCTTGAAAAGAACGCCGCCGGTGATGGTGCAAGCTCGTCAGTATGGATGGTCCACAGCGGCGGTTTCTACACTGTCAACAAACAGAAATCCCTGGAGGTCGGACCCGAGCAAGTTCATTGGTTCCGCTGGGAAGCGTTGATGACCTGGCTCAGCGGAATTCTGCTGCTGTTCCTTGTCTACTATTCCAGCAGCGGACTTGTTGACGCGGACGTGGCGAACATTTCTCAAGGGGTCGGCATTGCCATCGGACTAGCTGTGATGGCTGGCGGATGGGTCGTCTACGATCTGGCGGTACGGTCGCCTCTTGGCAGGTCGGAAGCCGTGTTCGCTCTATTCTCTCTTCTGATGATTGCCGCACTCGCTTGGGGATTGATGCATGTGTTCAGCGGACGCGCGGCCTATGTCCACCTCGGGGCGGTGTTCGGGACAATAATGACCGCCAACGTTTGGTTCCGGATTCTTCCCTCTCAGCGCAAAATGATCGCGGCAGCGGCGGTCGGGGAGAAGTTCGATGCGTTACTTAGCGCTCAAGCCAAGCTGCGCTCCAAACACAATACTTTTATGGCAGTCCCGCTTGTCTTTATGATGATCAGCAATCACTTTCCCGTTGCGACCTACGGGAATAGATATGCTTTGGAGGTCCTGGTCGGCCTGATTCTCATCGGCTGGGGAGCGGCGAAGATGATCCGCGAAGCCTAGCGTGTCTAGAAAAGCGCGAATTCTCGAGAGAAACAAAATCGAGTGCAAACAACTGGAACCACAAGTCGCGCAGCGGAAGTCATCGCTCGGTGTAAAAGGTTAGCGTCTTTTACTGAAGATCCAGATTGCAGGTGCAGGACTTTCCTGTCTCCGCCGATGCGGGATTGCCATCGGGAAATTGCCCGATGGATGGAATCGCTCGGTGTTCATGCGCGAGTCGATGCTGCCGGAAACTTGCGCGGAGTTTACTCGGCCGCTCAGCCGAATGCTCCACGTCTCCTCATCGGTTCACACCTCGATACGGTCCCCAACGCCGGTGCTTATGATGGAGTACTGGGGGTTGTTCTTGCCGTCGCGTTGCTGGAGGAGCTGCAGGAACTGAGGCTTCCTTTCGGTATCGAAGTGGTTGGCTTTTCCGAGGAGGAAGGAGTGCGCTTCGGCACTCCATTCATCGGCAGCCGTGCGCTGGTAGGCAGGCTGGATAACAAACTTCTCGATATACGCGATGCGCACGGCATCGCCGTGCGGAAAGCGATCGAAGAGTTTGGGCTGAATCCCGACGAAATCCCTCAGGCTGAACTCGAGAACAATACGCTGGGCTACCTTGAATTTCATATCGAACAGGGACCGGTTTTGGAGAAACTGAATCTGCCACTCGCGGTGGTAGACGCCATTGCCGGCCAGAGCCGATTGGAGTTCACGTTTCTCGGCCGGGCCAACCATGCGGGCACCACGCCGATGCATCATCGTTGTGACGCTCTTGCGGGTGCAGCGGAGTGGGTCGGCACAGTGGAGCGCGTGGCTCAGGGAGTCCCAGGCTTGGTCGCGACTGTCGGAAAGATTGACGCCAAGCCTGGAGCGACGAACGTGATCGCGGGGGAAGCGTGGCTGACCCTCGACGTGCGTCACTGCTCCGACGACATTCGAACTAGGGTCGTGTTTGATCTTATTCGCCAAGCTGAAGAAATTGCTGTACGCCGCGGCTTGTCTGTGCGGGAGAATACGCTGCTAAGCCAGCGCGCCGTCGCGATGGATGCGTTCCTCAATGATCAAATAGAACAGGCAATCCTCAAGACAGGATGCAAGCCGCATCGGATGGTGAGTGGCGCCGGTCATGATGCCATGATCATGGCGGAAAAAATTCCTGCCGCGATGATTTTTCTGCGCACTCCCGGCGGCGTCAGTCACGATCCGGCGGAATCGGTCGCATGTGAGGACATAGAGAAGGCCATCGAGTGTGGATTGCATCTTCTCGATCAGTTGGCTGCTTCGCCCGAATTTCAACAGAGGATAAACCGTGCATAATCTTGGCCGCACACGAAGCTCCCAACGAGCGAATCATTTACTGCTGACTGCCGACACTTTTGTGCGTACTACTCTGCCGGGAATGAAGGCGTGTTCCGCAATTGTGCATATCAGCCCGGCATTGGGCGCCAGATTCACGGAGTACACCGCCGAGTTTGAAGCAGGAGGAGAGCTGGGCAGCACTCCGGCTCAGCGCGTCATTTTCGTGATCGAGGGTGGCGTGAAGTTGGAAGTTGACGGCAAATCAAGCAAATTGGACGCACGCGGTTACGCCCTTCTTCCCCAGGGATTGCACCATCGAGTGGTGGCAACGACGGCAAGCCGTGTCGCCGTCATCGAGAAAAGTTATCAGGCTCTCGATTCGGTCGCGTCGCCACAGTTAATAATTTCGAACGAAGATGCGGTCTCCTCGCATCCACTCGGAGACGATCCCAGCTTGCAGGTCAAATGCCTGCTTCCCGATGAGATGAGTTTCGACTTCGCAGTAAACACGATGGTCTACCAACCGGGAGCCTCGCTGAGTATGGTCGAAATGCACGTGATGGAGCACGGGCTCATCATGCTCGAAGGTGGCGGAATTTACCGGCTCGGAGATTCGTGGTATCCAGTCACCGCCGGAGACTTCATCTGGATGGGACCATGGTGTCCGCAGTGGTTCGGAGCGATTGGCAAGGTACCGGCAAAATATCTCATCTACAAGGACTGGAATCGGCATCCCTTGGCAGGCCTGCAGCGATGAGTCTTACAATTGACCGAGGTCGCCTGCTCGCCGAAATTGAAGCGCTGGCTTCATTCTCTGACGCCGAAGCTCCTGCCGTGACACGCATTGTCTTTACGCCAACGGATCTCAAGGCTCGTGCCTGGATGAAAGAGCGTTGTGAGGAAGCCGGACTCACGGTGCGCCAGGATGCCATCGGCAATATCTTCGCTCGATGGAATGGCTCTGACCCGGCCGCGCCGGTGGTCGGCACCGGCTCACATATTGACGCCATTCCGAATGCCGGGAAATTCGACGGTGTCGTAGGTGTGCTGGGAGGGCTGGAAGCGATAAGAGGTTTGCAGCAGAGTGGATTTCGTCCAAAGCACTCGATTGAGTTGATTGTCTTCACTTCTGAAGAGCCGACGCGTTTTGGAATCGGATGTCTTGGAAGCAGGCTGCTGTCTGGCGCTCTTTCTCCAGACGCGGCGAGAAAACTCACGGACAACGACGGCGTCGCTCTCGACGAGGTTCGCCGTGGGGCTGGTTTTGCAGGCGAAGTCGAACAAGTGAAGTTGCCGAGCGGCTACTACAAGGCATTTATCGAATTGCACATTGAACAGGGGCCACTCTTGGAACGTCAGCAAAATCCTCTCGGCATTGTGACTAAAATCGCCGCGCCGGCGAGTCTCCGCGTTTTGATCGAGGGTTCGGGCGGACATGCCGGTGCTGTTTTGATGCCCGAACGTCATGATGCCCTCTGCGCAGCGGCGGAGCTGATTCTGGCGATTGAGGGCGCAGCACGCAACAGCGGAGCCATTGACACAGTTGCAACAGTGGGCATCTGCGAGGTATTCCCCGGTGCGGTCAATAGCATTCCCAGCCGGGTTCGCCTGAGCGTGGACGTCCGCGACACGGATCTTCAACGGCGCGACACCGCAATGCGTACGATTGAAACCACATGTGATTCGATTTCAGCCAAACGGCAGGTGTCGATCCACAGCGAGTTGCTGAACGCCGACGCGCCAGCGGATTGCGCTCCCGCAATCATCGACGCCCTTTCTCAATTCTGCCGTAAACATGAACTGAAATTTATTCCCATAGTCAGTCGTGCTTATCATGATTCGCTTTTCATCGCACGCATCGCTCCGGTCGCAATGTTGTTCATACCGTGCCGCAACGGCTACAGCCATAGACCTGACGAGTACGCGGCCCCAGAAGACATCGTGCGAGGAACGCTCGTGCTCGCCGAGACTCTAGCCGCATTGTCTGCCTGATGTGATCTCCGTGTGCCTGCGCAATTTCAGAGGGACGTCTTTGTCCCGATCGATTCCCGGATCCTGGCGTAGCCAGGCTTGATGGCGGAATAGATGAAATGAATGCGCTCCTTGTAAGGCAAGAAAGCGCTCTTCATCGCATTGATCGTAATCCTCTCAAAATCGTCCAGCGACAGGCCAAATGCGCTTGCGGCCGCTTCGAATTCCTGGCTCATAGTTGTATCGCTCATCAACCGGTTGTCCGTGTTCAGGGTGACACGGAATTTCTCCTGATAAAGAATTCGGAAAGGATGCTCCACCAAACTCGGCGTAGCGCCCGTGTGAACGTTACTCAGCAAGCAAATCTCCAGCGGGATGCGCTTGTCGAGAACGTATTGAGCCAGATCGCCCAGCTTCACGGCCTTGCCGTCCACAACGGCAATGTCATCGATCAGCCGCGTCCCATGCCCGATGCGGTGCGCCCCACAATACTGAATTGCCTGCCAGATCGATTCTTTTCCGTAACCTTCGCCGGCGTGAATCGTGATGTTGAAGTTCTCGCGCTGGATGTAATGAAAAGCGTCCACATGCTTCTTCGGCGGATAGCCACCTTCTTCGCCCGCCAGATCGAAGCCGACAACGCCACGCGCGCGGAAATCGACTGCAAGTTCCGCCATTTCGAGCGAGGTGTCCATGTTACGCATCGCGCAAATGATCAAACTGGAAGCAATCCCGAAGTCTTTTCGTCCCCGTTCCAGTCCTTTCAACACCGCCGTGACAATCTGCTGATGGGTCAATCCTTTCTGGACATGAAAGACTGGCGCAAAGCGGGTTTCAAAATAAACAACTCCGTCTCGACTCAGATCTTCGGCTTGCTCGTACGCCACGCGCTGCAGCGCTTCCTCGGTTTGCATCACTGCGATGGTGTGTGAGAAGCCCTCCAGGTATTTCGCAAGACTCCCTTGATTCGCTCCGCGAAAGAACCATTCGGAAAGTTCTTGGGGGTCATCGGTTGGAAGTTCTGCATATTTTGCGTCTCTGGCCAACTCAATAACCGTCTGCGGTCGTAGCACCCCATCCAAATGCTCGTGCAAAAGGACTTTGGGAAAGCTTTGCAAGAAGTGTTTATCAAATTTCATCTGGAACGTGGCTTTCTCCCGCGGCTGTGTACGACGAGGCAGGTGAAACGTTGGAAGATGATACACCACCCGCAGATCAGATTTCCTCCGAACTAGCCCGTGCAGACAGTGTTGTACAATCCCAGCCCAGTCGAGAATAAGGGGAGCCCGCCGGCGTGGCGCAAACCGCAGAGAAAAGTTTCCAGAAGGCAAATTATGGCTTGCGTCGCGAGATTCTCTCTCCGATGGAAACGTTGGCTCAATCAGTCTCCACGATGGCTCCCACTACCACGCCTGCGGCCACCATCCCGCTGGTTTGCGCTCTCGCCGGCAATGGCACGTGGCTGGCGTATGTCCTGGCAACAGTTGCGGTGTTGCATTCAGCCTCGCCTGGTTCGCTCTACACCTACGCTTCGATGACTTTACCTCCTTGGCTTGGTGCAGCTACCGATGCTTGAGCGACTGATGGTCAACAAAAGGAGAATCGAACTGACCGCTCTTCTCGTCGCGTCATCCCTGTGGATGCCGTTTGCCTTTCCACCGTGCGCTCACGCTCAGCAGACACTCGGTGGAATCACCGGCAGCGTCACAGAAAACCGGCAGCGTTCTGCCGGAGACCATGGTGACGATTGTCGGTGAGCAGACAAGCCTCACGCGCACCCAGAAGACCAATGCGAATGGCTTCTATGACTTTGTGAACCTGCCCATCGGAACCTATACTCTCACCTTCACTCATGAAGGCTTCCAGACGCAGAAAGTGCCCTCGATTGCGGTGCAGGCGGATCACACTGCCACAGTCAATGCGACGCTGCCTGTTGGCCAGGTAGGAACAGTGGTTGAAGTCCAAGCCGATCCGCTTTTGAATGCCGTCGACACCACCAACGGCTACATTCTGGAGAAAGACCAGATCGATGCCGTCCCGCTGCCGACGGGAAGTTTCACGGGCCTGGCAATCCTCTCGCCAGGGGTGAATGCAGAGTTACCAAACGGGAGCGGCGCAAACGCCGGTTTGGGGAATCAGCTCATTTGGGCCAACGGGCAACGTGACCAGTAACACGTTTCTTCTGAACGGCGTCGATGCCAGCAATCTGTTCAACGGCAAGAGCACCAGCCAGGTCGCCTCGGCCCGCATTGTAAACAATACCGGAGTGGCCGGTGCGTCCAGCACCACGGCGGAAATTATTCAGAGCACGGCATCGCCATATCTGGCCATTGGCCAGGCTTTGCCGACGCCCGCCCCGGAGACCGTTCAGGAGTTTCGCGTAAACACCTCCATGTACGACGCGCAACAGGGGTCCACCAGCGGCGCCCACATCGACATGAGCACTGCGTCAGGCACCAACGCCATTCACGGCAGCGCTTACATTCACCGCGGAACGGATTGGCTGAATGCCGCCCCGTATTTCTACAAGCAGGACAACAATATCCCCAGCAATGAAAAGGTGCCCCAGTTGCACCGTTATACCGCTGGCGGGACAATCGGCGGGCCTCTCATCAAAGACAAGCTCTTTGGGTTTGCCAGCTATCAGCACGTTCACGTCTCCGATCTAGAAATAGGAACTTCGCGAACTGCGGTGCCGTTCGGGCTTACAGATGATCGTAGCGCCGCGACACTGACGAACGTCGCCAACAACGATTTCGGCCCTTCACTGACTGCTAGCAATGTGGATCCGGTCGCGTTCGCCCTGTTGAACTACAAGCTGCCGAATGGCCAATATCTGTTTCCCTCGGCGAACTCGCCTTCTATTCCAACCATTAACTTTCCGGAAAATGTTTTCCTCACGCAGCTGGCTTACTTCATTTCCGATCAGGCTGTTTCTGATCTCGATTACCTGGCTACCTCGAAAGACACGCTGTCATTGAAGTACTACTACCAGCACGACCCGACCACGGCCCCTTTCGGATTCTCCTCAGTCAAAGGCTTCTCCCAGCACTTGGACGCCGGCAGCCAGGTCGCGTCCATTACCAACACCCAATCCATTCGCCCGAACTTTAGTGTTGCCGAAGTGTTCGGCTTCATCCGCGAGAAAATCTACAGCACGATTGGCCAGCCCTTCACTCCTCAATCGGTGGGCATTAATGCGTTTGGCTCGAATGTTTTTCCGGGCATCACGATTGTTGACGACTTGGGAAATTTCGGCCCACAAAATACTGGAGGGTGTCCGCCCGCTAACCCGTGCGGTCCCTTCAACGCCGGGTTGAACATCGGCTCGACCGCGGCCTCGCAGGGCGCCTTCACCGGCATTTTCCAGAACCGCTGGATGCCTTCCGTCAATGCTATTTGGAATCGCGGCAAACACACATTTACGGTCGGCGGAAGCTTTTCCTATACGCAGCTCAACGCCCGCGATGAAAGAACGAACACGGGCATGATAGGCTTCGCCAATTTCGCCGACTTCCTCACGGGCGCACCCATCACCTATAGCGCGAACGGATTTATCGCCACGACCTTCTTGCAAGGCAATGCCAATCGCTACTGCCGCTCGAAAGAAACCGGTTGGTATCTGCAAGACAAGTTTCAAGTCCGTCCGAACCTCAGCATAAGCGCGGGCCTGCGTTTCGACTATCACGGAGGTCTAACGGAAAAAAACGGACGCATCTTTAATTTCGATCCCTCACGTTACAGCTATGACGCGACAACGGACACCATCACTTCGAACGGCTTCATCGTCGCGGGGAACAATCCCCTCTTCCCGACCAAGGGCGTCAGCAATTCGACTTTGACAGGACGCCAGTGGGGCTTCGCACCCCGCGTCGGCTTGGCCTGGAGCCCAAGAACGTTCAACGACAAGGTTGTCGTTCGCGGCGGCTGGGGCATGTATTACGATCGAGGTGAGCTCTTCACTTATCTTTCCCCGGGGTTCGCGTCCGGCGTGATTGCGGGCGGCCCATTCGGCGTGAATCAGTCTCCGCCCTGGGTGAATTCGCAGGCTTGCAGCCTCTATGCGTATTCGTTCTGCAGCAGTTTTGAGAACCCCTGGGGTTCGACGCTCGGCCCCCCTCCCTCGGGCAATCCCGCAGGTCTGGTTATACCCAATGCGAACACAATCGCAACGGGCCTACCGCTATTCTCGTTCGCCGATTACAACCGTGCAAATAAGCTTCCGTACACGCTCAACCAGACGCTCGATATTCAGTGGCAGCCGCGTAAAGACCTCCTGATCGAGATCGGCTACGTCGGTAATCTCGGCCGCCATGCGGTGGTTCCCATCCCTTTCAATCAGGCCCGGATTGCCTCGCCAACCAATCCCATCCGGACGGGGACGCCGTTCGAGCAAAACTACACGTACGGCTACTCAATCGTTACCGCTCCCGGCACCTTCGACCCGGCGAGCCTCCCCAACGGGCAGCCGTACCTGCAAACCTTTGAAGGCGGAAACGTCGATCTGCGCGTTCCCTACATCGGCTATTCTTCGGAGTCGGAGTCATACACC
>WNFD01008556.1_pt1 | contig 13111 bp, 11 predicted proteins | sample 5400491 | NCBI WGS metagenome assembly WNFD01 (sample SAMN13153343, study PRJNA577476) | soil metagenome | isolation source: 120 cm saprolite under Douglas fir tree site 2 hole 2 replicate 2 | place: USA:California | collected 2015-04-18 | reverse complement strand
TCGCCGCGCCGATCATGCAGAGAAAGGCGGTCGCCGCGAACAAAACCGTCAAGCCGCTTTCGCCGATGGACATGGATTTTGAGTTAGGGGCCTGGCTCATGCGAATTCTCTCTTGCGGACACGAATCCACACAACCACACTCGCGGCGAAAGCGATTTGATCGAAATCAACATCGTTCAGATGGCGAGGTTGGCACGAAGGGCAGCGGAATACGGCATTCGCCGTCTTTGCCAAGGATGTCAACCGCTTGGGAATGCCGGTCGTTGTCAAAACGTTTTGAAAGAGCCGTTGTCTGTTTTTCGATTGCGGACGGATCTACACTTCGCTGCGGACGCAATGCGGGAACGCTCCTGATACGATGATCGATCATGAGCTGGAGCACCCGCGTCAATTTGGTGTCGGTTCGAACGTAAATGAATTCCGAAGTCATGACATCGGCGACGGTTCGGTTCATCAGCTGCTCATATTGGGGAACCATCTGGTTAGGCGTGAAGACAAAGCATTTCAGCAAATCAAACTTGGTCACAATGCCGACAACCTGCGCGTCCTCTTCGACCGGATAGGCGTTGAAATCGTCGCGCTCGAACATGTCGCTCAGATCGCGCACGGTAAGCTCGCGCGTCACCGTCTTCACTGCGTTGGTCATATGACCGGCAACGGTTTCTTCGAGAAATTTATACACGGCGCGATCCCATCAATTCTGGTCGTTTCAGCGTTGACACCTAGTGCGACAGCAATACGCAACGACTGGATTGGGTCATGAGGTGCTGTGTCATGCCGCCGAGGATCAATTCGCGGAATCGCGAATGACCATAGGCGCCCGCGACAACAACACCAGCACCGACGTTGGCAGCTATTGCATCCAACTGGGCGATCACGTCCCCGCCGTCCTCCGGCACGACCTCGGAGGCGGAAACGCCGTGACGTGACAGCCACGCCACAACATCCCTGACCCGCGACACGGCCGCCGACCGGTTGTCACCAGCTTCCACGATCTCGGCGACGGTGACCTCCTTGGCTTTGCGGAGCATCGGCAAGGAATAGGCGATCGCCCGCCTCGCCTCCGGTGTGTCCTTCCAGGCCATCAGAACGCTTCGCAAATCGAGCCAACTGACGTTGTCCGGTGCGATCAACAGCGGCCGGCCCGCCTGCATCACGAGATCCTTCGGGCTGGCCAGCGCGAATGGGTCCGAAAGCGCATTGCTCTGCCCACCGCTGACGATGATGTCGGCGCAACGTGCCTCCTGCAGGATATACCGTGCCGGAAAGTCGATCGCGCAGCGCCATTCGACATACTTGGCCCGATTCTTGGTCGCCTCGCGGAATTGCACTTCCAGTTCCGACATCCGCTTCTTGATCAATGCCTGACCCTGGTCGATCAGATTTTGCGCCTGCTCCCCCGACGTGAAATAGACTGGCGGACTGAACTGCGCCGCCGCGATCCCGACAATCCCTGAGTCAAATCGCTCGGCGATCTGGCCGGCGGCCTCGAGACGAGCCTCGTTCGACTCATCCAGCGCCAGGCTGACCATGACGGTCGCGTATGTCATCTAACCTCTCCGTTGCCACCAGACGTCAGATGCTTCTAGGCTTCGAATCGAAGGGCGGAATGAGATAGATCAAAGTCCTGCCACCCCTGAAAAGGGCCAGACATCCGGGAAACATCGCGGCGAGATGGGCAGGAACTTGTGCCCCAGGGGCATTCGGCGAAAGGGGCATTCGGCGAAATTGCACGCCTGGCACCGGGGGTTGGGATCACGGCGCTTTCCCGGCCGCAATCTGGTGTAGGATCGCCGGGCCCGGTGTACGCCGGTTCAGGCTGGCGGCGTGACGCTGGATACGTGATGCTGGATACATGGAAGTGAAGGCTTTAAGCGTGACCAACATAACTCGATCGTCGTCAGCTGACGCTGTTGGCAAAGAGCATTTCAGGCTCAGAATCGAGGGATTCGGCGTCGGAACCTGGGACCTTGACCTTTCAACGCGGGAGTTGGAGTGGTCCGATACCACGAGAAGCCTTTTCGGCATCGCCCGCGACACGCCGGTTACCTACGAGCTGTTTCTTGCTCTCCTCGAACCCGGGGATCGTGACCCCACCGAGCAGGCGATCAAGCGGACCGCAGAGGTCGGCGGCAATTTCGACGTTTCCTTCAGGGTTGGCCGGACGCCGGGATCTGGTCAGTGGATTCGTGTGCGAGGCGGCCTCGTCAAGGACGAGGCCGGGGCTTCGCGCCATCTCAGCGGAATCGTTCTCGATATCGACGAGGAGAAGCTGCTTGAAGAGACATTGAGGACGCGGGAGAATCACCTCCGATTGATCCTCGACACGGTGCCGGATGCCATGATCGTCATTGATGGAAATGGCATCATGCAGTTTTTCAGCACCGCGGCCGAGAGACTGTTTGGCCATGCCGAGCAGGAGGCGATCGGCAAGAACGTCAGTGAGCTGATGCCCCTCCCGGATCGAGAACGTCACGACGGCTATCTCGCACGCTATCGATCCACGGGCGAACGGCACATCATCGGTATCGGACGGATCGTGACCGGCAAACGCCGGGACGGAACAACCTTTCCGATGCATCTCACGATCGGCGAAATGCAATCCGGCGGAGAGCCCTACTTCACCGGCTTCGTGCGCGACCTGACCGAGCACCAGCAAACACAGGCACAGCTCCAGGAATTGCAATCCGAACTCGTTCACGTTTCTCGCCTGAGCGCGATGGGGGAGATGGCCTCGGCGCTCGCGCACGAACTTAATCAGCCTCTCGCCGCCATCAGCAACTACATGAAAGGCTCGCGCAGGCTGCTGTCTGGCAGCCTCGATCCCAATACGCCGAAAATTGAAAATGCCATGGACCGCGCCGCCGAACAGGCGCTGCGCGCCGGCCAGATCATTCGCCGGCTTCGTGATTTCGTTTCGCGAGGCGAATCCGAAAAACGCGTCGAAAGCCTGTCAAAACTGATTGAAGAGGCGGGCGCGCTCGGTCTGGCCGGTGCCCGGGAGCAAAACATTCAGCTTCGCTTCAACCTGAACCCGGAGTTCGATCTGGTCTTGGTGGATCGGGTCACCAAAGAGACCGGCATGGGGGTAGGCCTCTCCATAAGCCGCTCGATCATCGAAGCCCATGGCGGCCGGATGTGGGCCGAAAATAATGCCGCGGGAGGAGCGACGTTTCGCTTCACGCTTCCCGCAGCATCCAACGAGAGTTGACATATGCCGGATAATGGAAAGGTTTACGTTATCGACGACGACGAGGCGATGCGGGATTCGCTGAACTTCCTGCTCGATTCCGCCGACTTCAAGGTGACGCTGTTCGAAACCGCTCTGAGCTTTCTCGAGGCCCTGCCCGGCCTTGACTTTGGATGCGTTGTTTCCGACGTCCGCATGCCCGGCCTTGACGGAATCGAGCTCCTGAAACGCATGAAGGCAGGCAACAGCACGTTTCCGATTGTGATCATGACCGGGCACGGCGATGTACCGCTTGCTGTCGAGGCGATGAAACTGGGAGCGGTCGATTTTCTCGAGAAGCCCTTCGACGATGATCGCCTGATCGGCATGATCGAGGCCGCTATCCGGCAGGCGGAGCCGGCCGCGAAGAGCGAAGCGGTCACACTCGACATCGCGTCACGGATAGCAACTCTCAGCCCGCGCGAGCGCCAGGTCATGGACGGCCTGATCGCCGGGCTTTCCAACAAGCTGATCGCGCGCGACTATGACATCAGCCCCCGCACCATCGAGGTCTACCGGGCAAACGTGATGACAAAAATGCAGGCCAACAGCCTGTCGGAACTGGTACGGCTGGCGATGCGCGCCGGGATACTGAACGATTGAGCTAAATCAAGCCGCGGCAGTCACGATGGGTGTTGTATGACAATATATATCATCCAACTCAGCACCAAACGCGCGGTTTTTCGTGATGGCTTCGCTCGCAAAACCTACGGTCTACGTGGTCGACGACGACGCGGACGTTCTCAGTTCGCTGCGGTTTCTTCTTGAAACGGATGGATTCGCCGTCCGAACCTTCAGGGACGGCCCTGCGCTGCTGAACGCGGTCCGTTCGACCGGCGTCGACTGCTTCGTGATCGACTACAAAATGCCTGATATGAACGGCATCGATCTGGCCGGCCGTTTGCGGAATCGCGATATTGCAGCACCGATCATCCTCATAACGGGGTACCCGGACGAAAATATCTCGGCAAGGGCAGCGGCTGCAGGTGTACGGCATGTTCTGCAGAAGCCTCTCCTCGAGGACAGCCTGGTTACGCGTATTCGAGGGGCCATTCAGGAAACTCGTCCGGCCGCGGGCTAAGGAACCCGGAAAATGACCTCCGGTACAGTACGTAGGTAGAACCCCTTAAGTTACCGCACGAAATTTCCAAGCCCGATTATCCCGCTTAGCAATTGGTCATCCGCAGCAAGGAGATGACCTATGCTCAGCCAATCGCTCAGCACTTCCGTTATTGGCAACAAGATTAGCCCCGTTGCCTACCCCGTCCCCGCTCTCGACCAGTTTGGCGCGGTCACCGGGCACGCCGGCCTCGTCGCCACTGAATTCACCTACAACAAGGATGAGGAAATCTACGGAGAGGATGAGCCCGCGGAATACGTTTACCAGGTTATCAGCGGCGCAGTTCGTAGCTACAAATTGCTGTCCGACGGACGGCGCCAGATCGGCGCATTTCATCTGCCGGGTGACGTTTTCGGGCTTGAATCCGGGACGGTCCATCGGCTGGCGGCGGAAGCCATTATCGATACCACCGTACGCCTGGTAAAGCGCCGCAGCCTTGAGCAAGCCGCCGGGGTGGACGTCAAGGTCGCACGTAACCTTTGGACCATGACGGCAGGCGACCTTCGACATGCGGAGGATCACATGCTGCTGCTCGGGCGCAAGACGGCGATGGAGCGCGTGGCCACTTTCCTGCTGGAGATGGATCGCCGGCTTGCGGTCGCGGGGATGATGGCGCTGCCTATGTGCCGCCGGGACATCGGCGATTATCTCGGCCTCACGCTGGAAACCGTCTCAAGAGCGCTTTCGCAGCTTCACGCGCAAGGGGTGCTCGGGTTTTCCGGCGCGCGTCAGATCGTGCTTCGCAATCGCCAGCGCCTGCGCAGCATGGACGCATAAGAGCTATTATCATGTGCTCCGCCGCGTTTCCGGCATCACCAGCCAGATCATGGCCAGGCCCGTCGCTGCAACGGCCGCGAGCCCCAGAAATGCAAAACTGCTGCCGAAACGATCGGCGACATAGCCGGCCAGCACCGTGCTGAGCGAAGCGCCGATGCCGGTCGCGGTGCCGACGATGCCCTGCGCAAGATTGAAATGGCCGCTGCCGAACGCGACGTCGGCGACGATCAACGGAATCATGACACTGAATATCGCGGCCGTGACGCCGTCGAAGACCTGCACCGCGACCAGCAAATAGGGATCGCTCACGGTGGCGAATAGCACGCCGCGGATGGCAAGCGCGGCGAAGCCCAGCAACAGCAGCGGCCGTCTCCCCCATCGCTGCGCCGTGCGTCCGACCCACGGAGACGTCAGCGCGACGATGGCCTGCGGCACGATGATGCAGGCGGCGATCAGCACCGGCGCCCATTGGCTTGACCGGGTGGTTACGACGCCCGCCATGATCGGAAGCATCGCCGCATTGGCCAGTTGCAGCAGCAGCACGCTGCCGGCGAAGATCAAGAGCGGCGGCTGGCGCATGAGATTGAGAACGCTGGTGGCGGCGGCGTCGGGCTCCTTGCGCGCCACCGCGCCATGCGCCTGCGCGGGATCGATTTCAAACTCGCGGATTCTGGCGAGCGCCAGCAAGGTCGGAATTGCCAGAAGGAAGGTGACGAGAAACACCGAGCGGCTCGACAGCAGATAGCCGCACGTTCCCATGACGGCTGCGGCAACTCCGTTGCCAAGCGACGCATACCGGGCGTTGCGTCCGAACCGCTCGCCAATCGCAAGCGGCCCGACCAGGCCGAGGCTGATCGCGGCAATCGCCGGTCCGAGTACGCAACTCGCGGCGGCGTGCAGGGTAGCAGCGGCCACCACCACCGGAAAGATCGGCCATGCGGCATATCCCAGCGCGCACATGCCAATCGTCGCCACCGCAAGGCCGGCCACCAGCCGTTCGGAGCGCGCCGCGTCGACGATGGCGCCGCCCGGCATTTGTCCAATCAGCCCGACGAGACCACCGATCGACAGCACAAGGCCGATCTCGACCTGGGTCCACTTCTGCGTTGTCAGGTACACCGCGATGAAGGGACCGAAGCCGGTCTGCACATCCGCGAGAAAGAAGATGAACCAGTCAAGTCCGCGCAAGCTCTGGCGCGACGGCGTTGACGTTGGCGTACCGGCAGGCGGCTCCGGCGCCGACGGTGCAGCGGTTTCAGCATCGATCGGCCGCCCACGACGGTCACGGTCAATTCGGTCGATCGAATGTCGGGATGAACGCGCCAACAGAATATCTCTCTGCCCTTAAGGACCATACTGCAGGGGCTGCAGACTGCCCGATGCGCCGAGCACGACGATCGGCGTGTCCTCCTTGTATTCAGGCGCCGCCCTCACCTGCTCCTTGGTCAATTCGAGCGAGATGCTGTCGCTCTTGTTGCCGATGCGCCAGAAACGCAACGCATTCCAGTCGACCACGATTTTCCGGCTGCCTACGCCCAGAAAACCGCCGAAATCGATGACGGCTGCGCGGACCTGGCCGGCGCGATCGACGACCACATCGACGATCCGCCCCATATCCTCGTCCGCCGCGCTGCGGACATCGCGTCCAAGCACGCCATGCGCATCCGCAGCGCCAATGATCGTGACGGAGGGTGGCGGCACGCCTTCTTTCGGGGCCGCCGCCGCGGGGGCGGTATTTGGCGGCGCGGCGTTGGGACTAGCTTGCGGCACAGCTGTGTCATCGGCTGCCCGGGATGCGACAGCCGACAACGATGCAAAAACGATCATCATCAACGCGAACGGACGTTTGGCGCACATATGGCCTCCTGTTCATCGAAGGGGCATCAGTTCCGCGTGCAGTCCAGGCGAGCCAAATGCAGCCAGTCGGTGACGGCTGAAGCCCGACGGCCCGCGGGTACCAACGGGGATCGGCGATCAACGTTCGAGTCTTCCACGCGCCGGCGCCTTGCGGACGCCGAAAAGGTGCCCCCCGCGTTCAATGCGCGAGAACGATCGACACCTGAATCTGGCCGCGCGTACGTAAAACTTCCAGCGACACGTCATCGCCGTGGCGATGGACCCGCAGATCGACGCTTGAAGGACCTAGTTGCAGTTCGCGCAGGATCACCTCATTAAGGAACGCTGGCAGGCGCGGGTTGCGCAGGCGAATTTCGCCGCGCTGTACGTCGAATTCGAGGCCGAGTGCGGCTTCCAGCAGCGTAAACGGCGTCGCGCTCGCCCAGGCCTGCGGCGCGCAAGCAACCGGGTACAGCGTCGGACCACGGCGTTTTTCACGCTGAAACCCGCAGAACAATTCGGGGAGCCGCCGCAAATCCATATAGCTGGCGGCGTCGAACAGGCCCTTGAACACATGTTCGACCGATTGCTTCAGCCCGTAGCGCGCGAGACCGAGCGCGATCAAAGCGTTATCGTGCGGCCAGATCGATCCATTGTGATAGGACATCGGATTGTAGCGCGCTTCGCCACGCGCCACGGTGCGGATACCCCAGCCCGTGAAAAAGTGAGGCCGCATCAGATCGGCGGCGACCATGCGGGCACGGTCATGGCGCGCAATCCCGGTGAACAGCAATTGCCCGGCATTCGACGTTCGCACCTTGCACGGCTGTTTGGCGCCGTCGAGCGCAAGCGCGTAAGTTCCGAGGTCGTCGCACCAGAAAGCCTCTTCGAAGCGCTCGGCCAGCCGCTGCGCATCAGCTTCCAGTTGTCGCGCCCTATCCACCAAGCCCAGGCGCAGCGCGCCGCGCGCTGCCAGGTGCTTGCCAGCAAATACATATGCCTGAACTTCCGATAGCGCGATGTAACCCTCGGCGAGCCGTCCGTCGGCATGAAAGATGGCGTCGTAGGAATCTTTCCAGCCCTGGTTGGCCAATCCTTGCTCGGAGGCGCGCTGATATTCCACAAATCCATCCTGATCGGGATCGCCCGCGCCATCGATCCAGCGCAACGCCGCCTCGATCGCGGGCCACAACTCCGCCAGCGTCTCGTCGTCGCCGGTGCGTTCGACATAGAGTCCGGCCAGCAGCACGAACAACGGCGTCGCATCGACGCTGCCGTAATATTGCGCGAACGGTACTTCGCGCAGCGCCGCCATCTCGCCGCCGCGCATTTCATGCAGGATCTTCCCGGGCTCGGCGTCGGCCAGCGGATCGATCGATTTTGCCTGATAGAATGCGAGCCGCTTCAGCACGCCGCGCGCGACCCGCGGATCGATCCACAGCATCTGCAGCGCCGTAATCAGGCCGTCGCGGCCGAACGTCGTCGAATACCAGGGAATGCCCGCATAGGGATACCGGCCCTGCGGCGTTTCCGTCATCAGCATGTTGAGGTCGGCCATCGACTGGCACAGCACCTCATTGAAGATATTGTTGGAGGTTTCGATGCTGGTTGCGCCCGATGTCGAATGGCGCATCTCACGGCGGTGCGCCAGCAGTCCACGAAAGAATGGCGACGGCTTGAGCGCAGCCGGCTTGTTGCAGGCAACCGACACGAACAGCGAACTTGCCTGTTGCGGCGCCAGATCGAGATGAAAGGTGGCGGCATTCACCGCAAGCCGCGTCGGGCGCGGATCGAACTGAAGGGCGGTACTGCGTGGCTTGCCGTCCAGCCCGTTGTATTCCAGCGCGACGTCGGCTGGGCCGAGCAGCTTGCTTGAGCCGATGCCCCGGCGTAGACGGCGCTCGCCGCGCACTTCAAACAAGTCGGCGAAGTCATTATCGAACAGAAGCGTCAGGTCGAAGCTCGCGATGCCCTCGCCGTGATTCTGCAGACCGATCCGCTGATAAGCGGTTCCGCGCCACAGAAAGATCGTGCGTACAATGTGCAGCATGTCCTTCTGCAGCACGATGCGTTCGTTACGATAGACGTCGGGATTGGTGAGATCGACCGTCAGCGCCGAGTTATCGTCGCGCAGATTAGATCCGAGCAGCAGCGGCTGGACTCCGTCCAGCACCAGTTCAAGCCGCGCGAGATAGCGGGTGTCGGCGTTGAACAGACCATCGGGCCCGCCGGCGGAGGCGCCGATGTCGCCGTGGCTGTCCAGCACGACGAAGGTGTCGTCATGCTTGAGTGCGCGGCGCGGCCTTGCCGCGGGCCCGGTCATCGGAATGTAGAACGGCGATTCCTCGACGACTTCGATCTCGCGAATAGCGCTTTGCGTCATAGCTTCGATTGCCATTGGGTGACCTTAGCCGGTTTGCTTGCAGCGCATTCCGCGACGGTACGCAAGTCAAAACAATCCTTGACGGACGCTCAGGCCGCATGGGTAACTTGGGCAGCAAGGCGGCCCACTTCCCGCGCTACCAGTTCCCGATACGGACCCCTGCCCTGCATGAGGATATCTGGTGGGCCGTCTTCGATGATTTGTCCACCTTGCAGCATGATCACGCGGTCAAAATTACGCAGCGTCGCAAGACGGTGGGCGATTGCGATGACGGTACGCCCACGCATCAGGCGGCCGAGCGCCTCGCGTATCGCCTCCTCGGATTCGCTGTCGAGCGCCGCCGTGGCCTCGTCCAGCAGCAGGATCGGTGCATCCTTCAGGAATGCGCGCGCGATCGCGATGCGCTGGCGCTGTCCGCCAGACAGCTTGACACCGCGATCCCCGACCATGGTCTCCAAACCTTCCGGCAGTGTCTCGACAAAGTCGCAGCGCGCCGCGATGGCCGCGCGCAGCACCTCATCGTCAGTCGCGCTTGGCCGTCCGTAGCGGACATTTTCCATGATCGAACGATGGAACATTGAGATGTCCTGCGGAACCACCGAAATCGCCGCCCGAAGGCTCTCCTGGGTGACCTTGGAGATGTTCTGGCCATCGATCGCGATGTGACCCTGGTTCACGTCGTAAAATCTCTGCAGCAGGGTGAACATAGTGGATTTCCCGCCCCCGGATTGTCCAACCAGCCCAACCCTTTGGCCTGCATTGAGGCGGAGGCTGAACTTGTCGAATACCTGCAGGCCCCCGGGGTAGCGGAACGACACCTTGTCGAAGACGATCGCTGCCCCAGCCTTCACCAGCGGCTCGGCTTTAGGGTGGTCGCGCAGTTCGTGGGGAAGCAACAGGGTGGCAATCGCCTCGGTCAAGCGGGCGACGTGCTGGGTAACATCGACCAGCGCCACTGCGAGATCTCGCGTCGCATTCAGAATGGAAAGTCCCAAGGTGCAGACCAGCACGACGTCGCCAGTGGTGGCGCCGCCGCGCTGCCAAAGCGCGATAGCCCAGGCCAGCAACGCGATCGTCAGCACGACGGTAATCGCAGCATGGGTGAGCCGCAACTTTTCGAGGTAACGAAGGCTGCGTCCGCGCGCCGTCACTTCCCGGTTGACGGTGGCATCAAACCGGTCGTGCTCGAGGCTGAGACCGCAGAACGCCCGCACCAGCGGCATGTTGTTGATGACATCGACCATTTCACCATCGACCGCGGCGGCCCTGTCCGCGAACTCGTCATGCAAGGGTTTACCTTTGGCGGCCAGGTGAAACATCGCAACCACCATTCCACCTGCGATGACGATCAGGCCTGCCGACATCGGCAGGCTCACGGTTCCGATCAGCACGATCGCCGCCACGGTCGCAATGCACGGCGGCAGCACATTCCAGACGAACATATTTTCGACGGTGAAGACGGCATTCGATGTCGCGGTAATGCGACTTGTCAGCATCCCCGGCAGCCGGTTCGAAAAATAGCTCGGCGCGTGGCCCGTCAGGTGTCGGAAAATATCGCGGCGCAAATCGCCGGTTACCCGCACGAAGGTAAAGCTCGCCGTCCAGCTGGCGATCCGCCACAGAAAATTATCGGCCGCAATTAGCGACATGAGAAAAACGAATGCCAGCCATACGCGGCCTGCACTGCCCGGCCCTGCCGACAGGCCATCGACCAGATACTTTACGCCATATTGTGTGCCTACGGAACAAGCAACCGCTGCGACAACAGCAGTCACAATGACGACATGCGAAGCAAGACGCTGGCGAAGATAGCGCAGCACAAACCGAAGCGGACGATTTGCATATCCTGAAAGAACGTCCATGTAGCTGCAAACCCCTTGTAATAGAAGGAAAACTCAATCGGGCATGGGTCATACGATCGAATGATGGAGCCTGTTTCGCAATTGCCTTCGCGACGCCATCGCTCCGCAACATTTGTCCCGCATCGACAGTGAATGAGATCTGACCGGGTGTGATGGCATCAGCAAGACCGTGATGTGGACGAACTACGCTAGCTCTAAGGAACTTCGCAGATGCGAGAACGTTCCAGTCTCGGCGTATCGGTGCCAACGTGGCCAAGAGCATTTTGGTCATTCACAATGACAAGAGGAGATATGTAAAATGCGCATCGCGCAGGTTGCTCCGCTGACGGAGGCTGTACCCCCGAAGCTTTATGGTGGCACCGAACGGGTGGTACACTGGCTGACCGAGGAACTGGTGGCGCTGGGAAACGACGTCACGCTGTTCGCCAGCGGCGATTCCCAGACCTCGGCGAAACTTGACGCGACATGGCCGAGGGCGCTGCGCCTCGACGGATCCGTCCGCGATGCCAATGCGTTGCATATGGTGATGCTGGAACGCGTACGACGAAAATGTGACGACGAAGAATTCGACTTTCTGCACTTCCACCTCGACTACTACCCGTTCTCGCTGTTCTACCGGCAGCCAACTCCGTTTCTGACCACCCTGCACGGCAGGCTCGATCTGCCGGAGCACCAGCCGGTGTTCACGACATTTTCATCGGTCCCGGTGATTTCGATTTCCAACGCGCAGCGGCGTCCGGTACCGCAAGCCAACTGGGTCCGCACGATCCACCACGGCCTGCCGGAAAAATTGCTGACGCCGCAGCCGGTGACCCCGAGCTACCTCGCCGTGCTGGGCCGCATCGCCCCCGAAAAGGGGGTCGATCGCGCCATCAAGATCGCGATCCGATGCGGCATCCCGCTCAAGATCGCCGCCAAGGTCGATCGGGCCGACCAGGACTATTATGATGAAATCATGCGCCCGCTGATGGATCACCCTCTTGTCGAATATATCGGCGAGATCAGTGACCACGAAAAATCCGACTTCCTCAGCGGCGCGATCGGGCTGCTGGTCCCGATCGACTGGCCGGAGCCGTTCGGCCTGGTCATGATCGAGGCGATGGCCTGCGGTACGCCGGTAATCGCATATAACCGTGGCTCGGTTCCCGAGATCATCGATGAGGGCTTGACCGGCTTCATCGTAGAGGACGAAATCAGCGCGGTCAGCGCCGTCAATCGTCTGTCCGGGTTGAGCCGGCATGCGATCCGAAAACAGTTCGAGACCCGCTTCACCGCACACCGCATGGCGCTCGACTATCTCGCCGTCTATCGCGGCCTGATGGAGGCCGCGGAGCCACGCATCAAGCTGGTGAGCAGCGCCGAATAGCCCGGACCGTGGCGGCAGTCGAAATTTCCGGCGCTGCCGCCCGTCGTTGCAATGAGTTCGGACTCGCGGATAGGCCCCCTCACCCGAAGCCTTCGGCTTCGACCTCTCCCGCAAGCGGGGCGAGGTGATCGGAACCGCGGATGCTCTGCGCGCTGTAATTTCGGATTCAGTTTTCAAAAAGCACAGACCGTCATTGCGAGCGAAGCGAAGCAATCCATTCTTCCTTTACGCAGCAAAGATGGATTGCTTCGCGGAGCCTGTCATCGGGCGCGCATTCGCGCGACCCGTTCCGTCATTGCGAGCGAAGCGAAGCAATCCATCAAGCCGCAAAGAAAGTATGGATTGCTTCGTCGCTTCGCTCCTAAAAAGAAACAACGCGTTAAGGCATTGATTTTTCCTTCTTTCTTTTTTGCATTTCAGGCCGCCTTGGCGATGGGCTGCAAGGTGACTTCGAAGCCAAGCTTGGCGATCTGGTTTACCAACCGCTTCACCTTGATTTCGGGAGGACGCTGGTCGAAATAGCCGGAGCCGAGGTCCT
>WNFD01005315.1_pt1 | contig 13111 bp, 10 predicted proteins | sample 5400491 | NCBI WGS metagenome assembly WNFD01 (sample SAMN13153343, study PRJNA577476) | soil metagenome | isolation source: 120 cm saprolite under Douglas fir tree site 2 hole 2 replicate 2 | place: USA:California | collected 2015-04-18 | reverse complement strand
CCCCTTTGCTGTTGCGAACGTAAAACTGTCCGAGGCTTTCCACCTTGGCGCGGTCTTCGCCTTCCGCCTCGATATAGACCTGCCACTGACGGCCGAATCGATTAAAATAGTTGATGAAATATCCGCCCATGAACGCTTGGATGGTCCGGTAGACATCGTTGAGGAGCACACCCTGCTTTAGCACTTTGTCGCGGTCCACCTCGACGAACTCCTGTGGCACGCTCTGGGCCAGGAACTGCACATCGTTGCCAGCGCGATCCTCAAGGACAAAAGTGAATCCTCCCGAGGTGCCAACTCCGGGAATCGCTGGCGGTGAGAAGCTGAAGGCGATCCCCGCAGGCAACCGGCTCAATTCCCGGTTCAGATGCGCCTTGATCGCTTGAAATTGTTCGGCTCGTGTCGTGCGCTCATCCCAGGGCTTGAACGTAACGAAAAAGAACGCGTTATAACTAGTGCGCACGAAGCTCAGCAAACTGAAGCCGATGACGCTGGTCGTGTACTGAACGCCCGGCGTACTCGTAAGGATTTTTTCTACATTCGCCGCGGCCGCGGTCGTGCGTTCTAGCGAAGCCCCGTTCGGAAGCTGGAGATTGACGAACGCATAGCCCTGATCTTCGTCCGGAAGGAAACTCGACGGCACTCGGCTGGCAAAAAAGCCGCCCGCCAAGGCAAAGGCCACGAGCAGCACTACCACGACGACGGTCTTTCGGATGAGTGCCGCGCTCCAACGGACGTAGCCCTCGGTTGCACGCTCGAACGAGCGGTTAAACCAATCGAAAAATCTTCTCAGCAATCCTCGGCCCTGTGTCCGTGGCCGGAGCAGTAGTGCGGCAAGCGCGGGACTGAGCGTAAGCGCGTTGAACGCCGAGAGAAGCACCGAAATCGCGACGGTGACGGCGAACTGCTGGTAGAGCCGGCCGGTGATGCCGGGGATGAAGGCTGTCGGCACAAAGACCGCTGAGAGAACCAGCGCGATGCCGACGACAGGACCGGAGAGTTCTTCCATTGCTTTCAAAGCCGCGTTCTTGGGTGTGAGGCCCTCCTCGATGTGCCGCTCCACCCCTTCAACCACGACGATGGCGTCGTCCACCACGAGGCCGATCGCCAGCACGAGACCAAAGAGAGAAAGCGTATTGATGGAAAAACCGAAGACCGGGAAAAGCACAAACGTGCCGACGAGCGAAACGGGCACCGCAAGGAGCGGAATCAGCGTAGCGCGCCAGCCCTGCAGGAACAGGTAGACCACAAGGATCACCAACGCGAGGGCGATCAAAAGTGTCTTAACGATTTCCTTGATGCCTTCCGTGACCGCGCGAGTCTGGTCGAGCGCTACGACATAATCCATGTCCTCCGGAAACCGCTGTTTCATCTGGGCCATTAGCTTCTTGACGTTTGCGGCGGCGTCGACGGCGTTGGAACCCGGCAACTGATATGTAGCGATAATCGCGCTCGGTTGTCCGTTGAGGCGGCCAAGAACGCTGTAGTCCTGGGAACCCAATTCGATTCGAGCAACGTCCCGGACCCGGACGGTCCCGCCGTCGGGCGTCTCGCGCACCACGATCTGTCCGAATTCTTCGGGCGACGCGAGACGGCCTTGCGCGAGAACCGAGTAAGTAAATTCCTGGCCCTTCGGTGCCGGTTCGCCGCCCGCCTTTCCGGCCGGGTTCACCGTGTTCTGCGCCTGAATGGCACTGACGATCTCGGGAACAGTGATGCCCAGCTTTGCTAATTGGTCGGGTCTTACCCACAGACGCATCGCGTATTGGCCCGCGCCAAATACCTGAACGTTGCCGATGCCTGGTGCGCGCGTGATTGGATCGGTGATATTGATGTACGCATAGTTCGCCAGAAAGTTGGCATCGTACGTTCCATGCGGCGAGTACAAGGCAACTAACATGAGAGGAGCGGTTACCGACTTTCGGACAGTAATTCCGTAGTTGTTGACATCGGCGGGGAGTTGCGAGGCAGCCTGCGTTTCGCGCGCCTGGGTGAGAATCAAATCGGTATTCGGATCGGTTTTTACGTCGAAGTTCACGATCAGCGTCGTGTTCGAGTTGCCTGTGGCATTTAGCGAATACATATAATTCATGTTGTCCACGCCGCTCATTTGCTGTTCGATGGGAGTAGCAACCGCCTGCTCCAGCGTTTGGGCGTCCGCGCCGACGTACGTGGCCAGGACTTGAATCTCCGGCGGAGCGATGTTGGGGAACTGCGCAACGGGCAGACTGAATATGGTAATCGTGCCGACGATCACCATGACGATGGAAATCACCATGGCGACGATGGGACGGTTGATAAAAAACTTTGACATCGGATTACCTTCCCTTCGTTTCCGCGGCAAATGGCTTGGGGTTTACCTGCATGCCCGGACGCACCTTCTGCACGCCTTCGGCAACCACGCGTTCGCCTCGCTTCAGTCCGTCCGCGATAATCCAATTGGTGCCGACACGGTCGCCGACCTTAACCGTATGGATGCTCACTTTGTTCTCGCCGTCGATCGCCGCGACTTGATAGCCGCCTTGCAGCTCCGAGACTGCGCGCTGAGGTACAAGTAGCGCGTCGTGCTGCACTCGGACGGCCGTGCGAACTTTGCCGTAGCCGCCTGGACGCAGAATATTTCCGGGGTTGGGAAAAAGCCCGGCGATCCGAATCGCGCCCGTGCTCTGATTCACCTGGCGGTCCGCAAAGTAGAATGTGCCCTCACGTGGGTAGGTGGTGCCGTCGGCCAAGATCAGTTCGAGGCGCAGACTCTTGCCAGCCGCTTGTCGAGTAGTCTCCGTCGGGAACCGTCTGTTCCAATCGAGATACTCTGTTTCGCTGACGGTAAAATAAACCTTGATCGGGTCGACGGTGGACACGGAGGTCACAGGCCCACTGTTCGGATTGACCAAGGCACCCACCTGAAGCTGCGCCTGCCCCGCAATGCCGTCGATGGGCGCAACGAGCCGAGTGAAATCGACGTTGATCTTGGCCGTTTCGACGGCTGCCTCAGCTGTCTTTATTTGAGCTTCGGCCGTGGCCACTGTTGCCTTTGCTGCCATGTTGTTCTGAATGGCGTTGTCCAGATCCTGCTGGCTGGCGGCTTGCTCTTTCGCCAGAGGGGTGTAGCGGTTGACGTCAAGTTCGGTCCTGCCTTGCACTGCCTGGGCATTGGCAAGAGTGGCCTTCGCCTGCGCCAACTGCCCTTCGGCTTGATCGAGTGCCGCTTGAAACGGACGCGGGTCGATCTCAAAGAGCAGCTGCCCCTTCTTGACGAATGCGCCTTCCTGGTAGCCCTGCCTCTGCAGGTAGCCCGTTACCTGTGCCCTGACGTCAGCATTGGTGAATCCGTCGAGCGTGCCGATCCACTCGCCAAAAATCGGAACGTCCTTCTGCTCAACCTGCACGACCTCAACGTCCGGCGAAGCGCCGGGCGCCCCCGACACCCGCTTTGGGCGCATTGCCCCGACAATCAGGCCGGCGACGACCAAGCAGAGCGCTCCGCCTATCCAGAGTTTGTGTTTCTTAATCATGTTCATGGTCCGCTCCGACAGTGAGACCTTTCCCCGGAATCGAGGTTCCCTGTTTCCGACTCCCGCGGGATGGATGAGTTGATGCTCCGCCTGACAAGGAGGATACAAACAATCCTCCAAAGCTGACAGCGCTCAGCCTGCGTGGACGGCTTCCGCGGGGAAGCGCTTGGCCGCGAGAACCCCAAGGACAATGAAAATCAACATGACCACGACCTGCGTACCGAGGAACGGCGGATCGCCTTTAGGTTGGCGCAATTCTCAATCACGCCGCCGCTTGAGCGCTACGACCGAAGAACGCGAGCAAGTCGGCGTTGATTTGGTCCGCGTTGGTCGTGGGCATGCCGTGCGGAAAGCCCGGATAGACTTTCAGCGTTGCTCTCTTCAATATTTTCGCGGACATCAGACCCGCAGCGCCGATCGGCACAATCTGATCGTCGTCACCATGCATCACCAGCACGGGGATGTCGATTTTCTTCAAGTCCTCTGTGAAGTCGGTCTCCGAAAACGCCTTAATGCAGTCGTAATGCGCCTTCACGCTTCCCAACATGCCCTGCAGCCACCAGCGCTGACGAATACCCTCCGAAATCTTTGCGCCCGGGCGGTTGTATCCGTAAAACGGGAGCGTGATGTCCTTGTAGAACTGCGCCCGGTTGGCCACGAGCTGTGCCCGCAGGTCGTCGAATACCGAGATGGGCAGACCGCCAGGATTCTTTTCCGTCTTCACCATGAGCGGTGGCACGGCGCTGATTAGCACAGCGTTGGCGACACGCGCGCTGCCGTGGCGGCCCAGATACCGGGCAACCTCGCCCCCGCCGGTGGAATGCCCAACCATGATGGCGTCCTTGAGCTCCAGCGCTTCGAATAGCGCTGCCAGATCGTCCGCATAGGTGTCCATCTCATTGCCATCCCAAGTTTGGCTAGAGCGCCCATGTCCCCGCCGGTCGTGCGCGATAACCCGATAGCCTTGCTGGCCGAAGAACAGCATCTGGGCGTCCCAGTCGTCCGCGGTCAGCGGCCAACCGTGCGAGAAAACGATCGGCTGACCTGTTCCCCAATCCTTGTAATAGATTTGCGTGGCATCTTTGGTTGTAATTGCTGGCATTGTGCGTCCTCCTTGATTACTGCTTTATCTTTCGGAAAGAAACTGGTCCCATTAAAGATCGCGTAAATTCGATGGAAGGTGCTGGAATGCCCTTTCGGAAACGACAACCACTTAGAATAAAACAGAAGAAGAGTAGATCTCTCTGGGAGAAGACTGCTTAAGCTTCCGAGCGTGGGTGTCTTCAGGCTCCAGCCATCGAAACGACGATGGCATACTCGCTTGCGGCTGGGGTCGAAGCGGGTCAACTCTACCCTCGGCGGTGCGGTATCTTCCGTCCGCTCACAATCGCGGAACGCGTCCATTTCTTGAAATCTATCCCATCCTACAATTGCGACGCTCCATTTGCCAGCTTTCCTGACGCAAGGCAAAAAGTCTGCCAAGTTCGTCCTGAAGTGCTGTTCTTGACTACCACGATGGAGGTACACGGCAGAGAGCCTTCCGTAGTGGCAAAAAAGCATCCCATCTCGTGATGTGCTGCCTTCTGGCAATCCTCTAAATTACCCCACGACGTGGGCACTCATCCAAACTCGAAAAAGGAGCGCAATCATGAAGTCCCCATCCCTTCTCGGCTGGTATCGCATTCTACGAGTGCATTACCAGTGGACGTGTTCCAAGCGATTCGGTTTGCACTCTGACTCGGCCGCTAAAAGGCACGAAACTCCAACATTACCGGCAATTGCTCCGAATTTTGCCAGGCTCGACCAGCGAGGCCCGAATAAAGAAAACCTGCGGCCAGCTGAGCTTCGAATCCCCAACTTGCTTTCTTTGGCGTGAGTGTACTGCCAAATCGCGAGCCTTCCTGTCACGCTGCTGTTGCCATCAGTCTTTTTCTCTCTCCATCCATTCGCGAATATATGCGGGGCAGTTCTCAAGCTTCACGCCACCCGCTTCGCAGCGCGCCAGAAACCTTGCTGCCTCGCGATCCACCAGATTTATCTCTTTCAAGTCCACAAGGACGCTCCGGAAGTGCGTTCCGAGTTCAAAAAGTTTCTTTAGCTCTCCTATGTGGTCCGCATTAGTGTGGCTGCTCAGTGCGAAAACCGTGAATTCCCGCAGCGCCGATCTCGATCTTCAAGGTCATGCGTTATGCTGTTTGGCCACGTCTCAATCATCGTGATGCACAGCTTTGCTTCAATCACGATTTCTGGTCGGATAGAAGTGCAAGAGTGCGGCCATTTGCAATACATTGAAAACGAATGATTTGGTTGAAAAGCGAGTAACGAAATTTCGAGAAGTCCCGAGCGGTCGGGACCTGAGATACGGAGTTGCTAGGATCCAGAGGTGAATTTGTGTTTCTTTACATCAAGATGCTTGATTTTCGAGTTTGACAGCCGCGCCAGTTGGCCCGGCAACTTTTCCTTTGCTTTCAGCCAAAGCGGCTTCAATAATCTCTTTCTCCTGATTCTGCAGGGTCTCTGTCAGCCGACCCGCGAATTCCGGCAGGGGCGACTCCTGGCTTGAAAGCCAGGCCGGATCGACCCAAAAGGTGTCGCCGCTGCAGAGGATCACAGATCTCTCGATAGACTTCACAGGGGTCCTGATTTCGCCCATTGCCCCTGTCCGTAGGTTGTCTCTTGAGCCCGACTGGTATCCTCGCGCAAACGTCTCGAAAGATTCGCGGTTGCTCTCACGCGAGTTCGCTGCTGCTTCGCCCCTGCCACAGTGGACAGCACGCCCACGCCAGCGTAAGACGAAGAGCACGCCAAAAATGACTCTGTTGTGCTGGGCAGGGCAAACCAATTCGGCAGATAGATATCGAAGTTGTATACAATTCTGCCCTTGTCACCGCGCACTCGGAGACAATCCATTTAACATCGTCAGACGCGCTACTCGTTGGAACCTAACGTCTGGCTCCCGCGAAGTCCCGTTCGAAGACCCGAACCAAGTGTCGAAAATCTGTGCACTGCGAGAGGCATCGTGCCCCTTGGCCATCGGGATGTGATGCATCTCCACGGGAAGTGCCTTGCAGGTCCGCGCAGCTGCAGCCGGCAGCTCTTCGGATCAGTCGCGGTTTGCGGCTGCGGCGGTTCCGCTCACGCGGCCAAAATCAATCTCAATCAAAGCATACTTCGGCAGGTAAACGTCCCGGCCGTGCCGGGTAAGGAGAAATGCCAGCGACGTTCCGAGGCCCAGGTATCTTGAGGCATTTGCAACCGCCGCATCGCTCATTGACGCCCCGATCGCTCGAATGGGAGTCTCGGAAATATCATCGGACACCTTTCCAAGGGCGTACGCGTAACCCAGGTCAACCAGCCCGTTTACCATCCCGGACTTGCGGCCGTGCAGCGTGCCTTCTTCGTCCAGAGCGAAGTGAGCTTGCGCATTGGCTTCCGCCGCGCTCAACGAGCCGTCCACGCGAAGAGGCTCTCCGTTAGTGGGCACGATGCGATCAATTCGAAGATAGAGCCTTCCAACGCGGCTCAGCATTCGTGGCGCAACGCTGCGGATGATCGTTCCTTCCACGCCAGTTCGCGGTGCGAACACGCGGCCGCCAATACGCACCGGCTCCGCCAGTTGGGCCCGGAAGGTGTCGCCCGCATGACTTAGCGAGGCACGGAGCGCGGTTAGCATGTAGGCTCGCGCCGCACGTTGCTCTCCCGCAGCGGTCACTGACGGGAGGTTTGGCTCAGCCGGAACAGAAAACAGAGCTTTGCGGCGTAGGGCCACCAGGAGGGTCCCAGAGGCCTTGCTTTTTTCTTGCGCTGCACCTGCCCCCTGCACTGATTTGGTTTTCGGCTGAACCATCACTCCGGAGCCGGCGCGCAGAACGCGCGCGTCCAATGGCAACACTTCGCCCGTGAGCAGCAGCAAGTCCGCCGCGCTCAGTTCCACGCGGTACTCCGTTGGGTGGACCGCCTCCAGCGGGTTGAACGCCCGTACAATCGCCCGACCTGTTTTTCGCCAGAATCCCACACTCTCGTGTATCTTTTCGACTGAGCTCACGGTGACGCGAATCGTGCTGTCGGCGGGCGCCGCGATCTGTTCGCCAGTGTACAGCGGCAATGAGAGGCGGCCCTCCAGGACGGCTCCTTTTTTGACTCTTCCCCAATTCTTATGGCCCGGGAATTCCGCGCGCAGCAACGATTCGTTCTCGACATCGAGTAGGGAAAATCCTGACACTGCGCCGGCCGATCTTGCTTCTTCAGCGGTCTGCTCCTGTGCGGGCAACACGCATGGGAGAATCGCGAACATACCAGCCGTGAGAAGCGTTTTTCGAAAAAGTGCGGTGCGGCTCATATCCCCTCATTGTGAATAGTTTTTTCGGAATGCGATTATTTGCAGGCTAATTGGCGGTCGCCGAACGGGGAACGCCTGATGGTTCCCCGTTCGACCGGCGAAACTAGAACTCTGAGCGGCTTTACTTACCGCCGCCCGCCTGGGTGGTGGAGGAACTTTCCGTGAAGGCCAGGACTCGCCATTCGCGCCACTGTCTAAGCAGCGCTCCGCGGTTCTTGCTCAGGTCGCGGCCGTCACGCACGGTGGGGTAGGGAACGTTTTCCCCGACCAATCCCTGCCACTGGATGAGGTTGTATTTTGCGGCGTCTACGCGATCTTCGCGGGTGAAGTCAAAGCCTTTCGTCTTGGTGGCCCAGTAGGCTGCGTCGTGCGTCGGCTTGGCATAGAACGCAGACAGCGCATTCTTTTTCAGCGTGTTTTTCGCGGTTGCCATCGGCAAGGGCAATTGCGTGGCGCGCAGGATGTCCGGCACGATCGAATTGAAATCCCACTTCTTGGTCTGCTTCGAGAAAACATCCGTCATGGGACGATCCAGGGCGTCGTACGTGCCCAAGTGCTCGATCCCGAGGATGTCGATAATTGTCGTCAGCATGCTAACCGTCGTGTATTTCATGGAGACCACCGCGCCTTGCTTCACGTACGGCCCGGCCACGAACGCGATGCTGCGGTGCGCGTCCACGTGATCCGGTCCGTCCTGGGCGTCGTCTTCCACCACGAACATCAGTGTGTTGCCGCTGTAGCGCTTGCTCTTGGCCACCTTCTCCACAATCCGGCCAACGGCATAGTCATTGTCCGCAGTCTGAATCTCGGGCGTGTTCACGCCATCGATCTCGGTGCCAAAGTTCCCGGTGTGGTCGTGCATCACGCGCACGAATTCGAGGTTCGGGAGATTGCCGTCCGCTTCGAATTCGTCGAATTCTCTTGCCCATTCATCTACGCGGTAGAAATCGGGGAAGTGATTGTCATAGCCACGGAAAAATTGATCGGTGATTGGTTGCAGTGCCGCTTTTGTAGCGAAGGAAACTGGCATGCCGGAAGCGAACGGATGACGAAGCAGCGGAGCCCCGCCCGACGCAAGGGGAACGCTGTACGGCCCGAGGTCTATGAAGAAACCGTAGTTGCGCACGTTCAAGCCTGCGCGCAACGCCGAATCCCACAAATAGCCGGCGCCTTCTTCTCCCTCCGGGCTGTCCGGAGCGGAAACGTCCGCCGTGCCCAGCAAGAGGTTTTTCGAAACGCTTGGCGGCAAACTGTTGTACGCCAGGAAGGCTGCAGCGCGTTCTTGCGGCGTGGCAAAGCCGACGTTCACGTTGCGATTGGTGCCTTCGTAGTCGTAGTTCAAGCCGCGACCAGCGTAGTTGATGGGCTCGGTCTTTTCGATGGTGTCAGCGGCGCGCGCCGAAGTCGACCAGTTCCACCCGTCCCCGCTCACTTCCCCGCTGTCGTAAAAGTTGTCCAAATCGACGAAGTTGTTGGCCAGCGCGTGAAGGTTCGGCGTCAGCGGCTGCGGGTACACCACGATGGACGGATCCCCGTTGCCTTTGCCGAGGTCGCCCAGAATCTGATCGTAGGCGCGGTTCTCTTTTACGATGTAAATGATGTGCTGAATCTTGCCGTGAAGGAAGCCCATCATGTCCTGATCGGCAGCGTCTTGCTTCGCATCATAGTGGTTGTTCTGGGCCACCTGCGCTGTCAGCTCCTCCAGGTCTTCCCCACGCGGCACGGGAAGCGTCAGGAAACCAGCCTTGGTGAGTTGCCAGACGTAGGAATTTGATGCGGCGCAGCCCGCTTCGCTTCCACCGGGTTGCAATGAAGCGGCGTCTCGGCAATTCTGTGGATTCGGCCCGGCGTTGCTCTTGCCGTTGACAACGTACAGGATCGAGCCATCGGCACTCACGCTGACGGAATTCGGATACCAGCCCGTGGGAATCAAGCCTTGCAATTCGCTTCCTGGACCGGAGGGGCCGCCGGCTCCTTCACCATCATGGGCAAGATGAATTACGGCCACTGAATTGGCGCCACCATTGCTCACGTATAGGAATTCACCGTCGGCCGACACGGCTACACTGTTCGGGCTGCTTCCCTTGAAGCCTTTGTTGTTCGCGAAAACGGATTTTGGCGCGGTCGTGCCGATCTCTTCGATGATCTGGTGTGTCTTGGTGTTGATCACGGCGACAGAGTCGCTGCTGGATTCCGCTACGAAGAGACGAGTCTGCCTGGGATTGAGCGCGATGCGCGTGGGTTGCCCTTTCAAGTGAATGCGGTCAGCAATCGCCGGAGAATTCGTGGAAATATCTACGGCGATGATCTCCCGGTCCCGTGCACTCGAAACGAACGCCGTGGAATTGCCCTGGACGGCCACCCACTCTGGATACTCTCCTCCTGGCACGCCGTTGCCCGGACGAAGGTCCAACTCGGCCAGAACTTTACGCCCCACGATGTCCACCAGGCTGATGGAATCGTTCTCGTAATTCGCCACTACCAGCCGCTTGCCGTCTGCGGTCCCCGCCAAGCCCATCGCACCCGGCGTGATCTTCCCCAAAACCAAAGCCGCGGGATGGCCGAGTTTTGTCGGAATGCCGCTCTCGGCCCAGCTGCTTCCATTCCAATCGTAGAAATGAACGTCGTCATCCGGCCCGCCACTGACCTAGAACTCTTTGCCGCTGGGATTGAACGCGAGCCCGTCAAAAGCGTTAGGCACTTGAAGCACTTGTGTTTGCAGCGGCTTTCCGCCGGAAATATCGAACACAAAAATATATTCGCTGGACTCCGCCGGATTCGTGTTGCCTTCCTTCGGTCCTGACGTGAAATTCTGGCTGTTGTAGCCGCTCGTAAGAATGAGCAGCGTGTTTCCGTTGGGACTGATTGCCGTGGTCACCGCCTGTCCGGCAGTAAAGTTCGGATCGAACGGCAATCCCGGATTCAATGCCTGGAACGATGAGCCGGGTGCTGCCGATGGAGTGATGTGTACGCCCGTGGGAATGAAAGTCCCGTTTTTAAGATCGCCGTCATCCGCTTTGGCGGAGACCACCGCTCCAATGCTGATAAAGCTTGAGATTGCCAGCGCGAGTGTAGACACAACCACCCAGGGCCGGCGGGTTCGGCCATTCCGCAACATGTGTTACCTCCTGTTTGTCTTGCAATTCTCGGGGTCTAAGTCGAGTGGACCCTCGGCAACGGCTCTTTTCAGAGCCTTTGGCTTAGGTCAGTCAAGTTAGGCGGGCTTTGTTTCAGAAGCTTCTTCTGCAAATGAATAATCGGCAAATCTTTCCAACAACTTCGTTCTCCTCATGCCCTCGTCACTGCTGCCGCATGAAACGATTCTCTACAACACGAAACCTTTGCGTGTGTCAGCACCCTCAGTCTCTCTGTGCCTCGTCGTTCTCCAAACCGCGCCTTTCTGCCTTCTCAAGCCTTGTCTTCGTGAGCGTTTTGCGCTTTCGTTGCCTTTTCCTCTCCCGGTGTCGTCTGCCGTGCTCTACCGCGCAGCTCCGGCGCACCTCCGCACCACACCTTCCCTCAATTGAATTTGCATAGGGCCCGCGTCCGCCGCAACCGCAGGCGGCTTTCTTCTAACGGCTTTATCGAACGCGCGCCGGAGCACCGTGCTTGTGCGCACTTTTTCCTCCGATAAAGCGCTAACGTCATCCGCCCAGAATCGCAGCGGTTCTTGTCGCGGTGAAAGCTCCGTAACTAGGTCTATTTCGAATAGCTGGCAGTTTGGGAACGACGACACGCGCCATCTTGATGGAGAGTTGATAAAATAAAACCATGACTCCAAGAAAAACGCGACCTAAAAGCATCACCGAGTACATCAATGCCGCTCCCAAAGAGGCTCAGAAGAAACTGCGTGAAATGCGTGCGTGTGTTTGCAAATCTGCACCCGGGGCCAGGGAAAGCCTGAAGTGGGGGATGCCCGCCTTTTCCTATCGGAGGATACTGGTCACGTTCGCCGCGTTCAAACATCACATCGGCTTCTATCCCACGCCGTCAGCAGTGAGAGCCTTCGCGAATGATCTTTCGAAATTTGCCACGGCTAAAGGGTCGATCCAGTTTCCACTGGAGAAGCCGCTGCCTCTGCCTCTGATCCGCAAGATCACCGCGTTTCGCGTTCGAGAGAGTATCGAGGAAGACAGAAAATGGAGAACGTGACGGAGAACTATACCTGAAACCACTCCCTACAGTTCACGGGATAACATCAGCCAGGGCGCCTGCTTGGGAGGCAGGCGCTCTTCTTAGAGTGAGATTGTCTGCTTCTTCCGCAGAGGTCACGTTAATCCAATCGCCGCTTTCGATCGCCACCAAAAAAGCTTTCGAATAAAACAGATGCGCCCGTAGCACAGCCGGATCGCGCATCTGCTGTCAAACAGAGACTCAAAAACCATGTCGGTGCTTTGACCTAACTTGAAACTGCTTTGGCACTGCTGGATGGTCCATCTGCCTTCCAAAAAGGGATAGAAGGATACGATCGCAGACAGATTCCGGGCATCTGACTTCCATCAAACTTCCATCAACGGACCCAAATCCACCCAAAAAGAGGGAAACAGAACCAATATACGCAGGAACTCATCAGATTGATTTCGTTAGAGTTGATTAGGGTACGTTTTGCTGCGTTGGGCAGAGCTTCGATTACGAATCGGCTGCTCTACCACTGAGCTTCCTCGGCCCGCTCAAACGACAATAGCATTCGCAGAAAATTACTGTCAATTCGGCCGCGGAGATGGCCTTCTTTCAACGCGAGAACGGATACATCGCCCAGCCGATACCTACGCCAATCAAAAGGAAGAGGAATAGCGACCAAACGATGTATTTTACACGCTCGATCGGTTTCCGCCGGCTCAAGAACCCGAACGCGATAGAGATCGCCAGCGCAAAGAGCAGCATAGCCTGCAGATGAGTGAGCTTGAATCCCGGTCCTACGTTCATGCCTTGCGGCCTCGCGCCGCTTCATACGCGTGAAGTGCCGCCAACAGATTCAGCACTCCCGCTGTCGCCAGAAACCGCGTCCCATAATCGCCTTCCGCCCGGGAAACATCGGAGCCATCCCTTTCGAGCGCCCTCGCCAGCATGTAAAACGTTCCCGTCCCCAGATCCGCCAGATAGCCAAGCGAATCAAACGCGTCGTTGCCGCTCGAATTGAACACGTTGCCGCGCATCCCCGCACCAAGGATCACGAGCACGCCGACGGTCAGAAAGCAGGCCACCGCGCGGCCCCACATTTTCATGAGAGCATGGCCCAACCCGGGCACGAGCCATCCTG
>WNFD01013596.1_pt1 | contig 13113 bp, 12 predicted proteins | sample 5400491 | NCBI WGS metagenome assembly WNFD01 (sample SAMN13153343, study PRJNA577476) | soil metagenome | isolation source: 120 cm saprolite under Douglas fir tree site 2 hole 2 replicate 2 | place: USA:California | collected 2015-04-18 | reverse complement strand
AACCCTGGTCAAATTCTTCCCGCTGGTGCTGGTGCCGGCTCTGTGGCGCCCCGCCAAATCAAATCTGGGCGATTGGCGCTGGGCGGCGGGTTTTGCCGCGGTGATCGTCGCCGGCTATCTCCCCTATCTCGGGGTCGGACCGCGGGTGCTGGGGTTTCTGCCGACCTACCTGGCCGAAGAGAACCTCGCCTCCGGCAGCGGCCTCTGGGCGCTCGATCTCGTCCGCCGCGTCATCCCGGTGCCGGCCGCCCTCTACTTCGCGCTCGCGGCGACGGTTATGGCGGGGCTCGCCATCGGCGCATTGCGCCGGCCGGCCGCACCGCTCGCGAGCCTGCCCTGGGCGACGGCATTGGGCACCGCGGCAGTCCTTTTCGCCTCACCGCATTACGCCTGGTATTTTGTCTGGCTCGTGGCTCTCTTGTCCGTTGGGCCTTGGTGGCCGGCATTCTGGCCGACGCTTACCGCGGTCCTGCTTTACTGGGACCCGGAAACCGGGCATATCCCGATCTGGGTGGGGTTCGCGATCTATGGCGGTTTTGTCATATTGGCGTGCGTCGACATCGCCCGCAGATCCGTTCACGCCAGGAGGTCCAGAGAACGGCATGGCAGCTACCGCCCGAGCTAGGCCTGATCCGCGCCGCTACTTCGAAGCTGTCGGCGATACCCGCGGCCCGATCGCCGAACAGGAGCCGGTTTGCCTTTATCTCGAGACGACCAATCGCTGCAATCTCTTGTGCGAGACCTGTCCCCGCACCTTCGAGGACCTCGAGCCGCCGGCGGATATGAGCTGGGAACTCTTCACTCGCATCGTCGACCAGTTTCCCGATATCGCCCGGGCGGTATTGCATGGGGTCGGCGAGCCGATGATGGTCAAGGCGCTGCCTCGCATGATCCGCTATTTAAAGGAGCGCGGCACTTTTGTATTGTTCAACACCAACGGCACCTTGCTGACCGAACGCAAGGGCAGGGAATTGATCGCCGCCGGCCTCGACGAATTGCGGGTATCGCTCGATGCCGCCGAGCCGCGCGCCTTTCTTGTGGTGCGCGGTAAGAACATGTTCGCCAGGATCATCCGCAATGTGCAGACCCTCACCGCTTTGCAGCGCGCCGAGGGGTTCGACCGGCCATTGGTTTCGCTGTGGCTGACCGGGCTGAAGGAAACGATCGAGCAGTTGCCGGCTTTCGTCAGGCTGGCGCACGAGATCGGCGTCGCCGAAATCCACCTTCAGCGGCTCGTCTTCATGCCGCAAGCACGGGGGCTGGCGCGCGCCGAATCCGCATTGTTCGAGAAGCTCGAAGGCGAGGAGCCGAAACGGCTCGAGGAGGCCGCTCGGCTCGCCCAAGCCCTCGGGATCCGCTTCAACGCCTCGGGCGCGACCGAGCCCGGCACGAGCCTGAAGCGCTCGGCAGAGGGCCAGCCGTGGTCGCTGTGCCGGCGGCCCTGGTCATTGATGTATTTCACGGCCCATGGCAGGGCGATCCCGTGCTGCATCGCGCCTTTTTCGATGCGCGGCTATGACGGGTTCACCTTGGGCGATGCGACGCAGCAGAGCCTGCGGGAGATCTGGAACGGGCAGCATTACCAGGATTTCCGCCGCCGGCTGCTGAGCGAGGAGCCGCCGGCGGCCTGCGCGTCGTGCGGCGTCCGCTGGAGTCTGTGAGCCTCGGCGCACCGTCAGAACGACCGCGCATCGCCGCGATCATCCCGGTGCTCGAGGAGGAAGGGGCGATCGGTACGGTGGTTGCCGCGATACCGCGCGAGTGGGTGGACGAGGTCGTCGTTGTCGACGGCGGCAGCCGCGACCGTACCGTTGCTGTGGCCGGCGCCGCGGGGGCCAGAGTCCTCGTCGAGGAGGAACGCGGCTACGGCCGGGCCTGCGCCCGGGGTGCAGCCGCGGCGGTCGAGGGCGGGGCGGAAATCCTGGTGTTTCTCGATGGCGACGGCGGCGACCGGCCGGAGGCGATCCCATGCCTGGTACAGCCGATCCTCGACGGCAAATTCGACTTTGTGATCGGCTCGCGGACCCGTGGAGTACGCGGGAAGGGGAACATGGGAACCCACCAGGCGATTGCCGGCCGCGTCATCGGGGCCGCGATCGGTCTCGTCTATGGGGTGAAATACACCGATATGTGCGCCTTTCGGGCAATTCGCGCCGGCGCGCTGGCACGCCTTGGGATGCGCGAGATGACCTATGGCTGGAACCTCGAAATGCAGATGCGGGCGGCACGTGCGGGACTCAGGATTCTCGAGCTTCCGGTGCCGCACGGCCGCCGCCTCGCCGGTCGTTCGAAGGTGGCCGGAACCCTTCGCGGCAGCGTGGAGGCGGGTTTGCGGATCCTCGCTACTTTTGCCCGGGTCGCCTGCGAGCGGGAAAAGCGATGACGCAGAACATCTATGACGATGACAAGTTTTTCGCCGGATACAGCGGGCTCCCCCGTTCGGTCGAGGGCTTGGACGGTGCGCCCGAATGGCCGGCATTGCGTGCTTTGCTTCCCGACCTCAGCGGGCGCAACGTGCTCGACCTCGGCTGCGGCTTTGGCTGGTTCTGCCGCTGGGCACGACAGCAGGGTGCCGCTCACGTCTTGGGCATCGATGTTTCCGAAAAGATGCTGGCGCGCGCCAGGGCCACGAGCGAGGACCCGGCGATCACCTACACCAGGGCCGATATGGAGCAGCTCGACCTGCCCGTGGCGTCGTTCGACTTGGTCTATAGCTCGCTCGCCTTCCACTATGTCGAAAACTTGAGCGGGCTGATGACGCAAGTGTACCGCTCTCTCGTCCCCGGTGGAGCCTTGGTGTTCTCGGCGGAGCACCCGATTTTCACGGCTCCGTCAGAGCCGCGTTGGTCGCTCAATACCGCCGGACGGAAGATTTGGCCCGTCGACGGATATTTGGATGAAGGCCCTCGTTCGACGGACTGGCTCGCCACAGGCGTCGTCAAGCACCATCGGACCCTCGCGACCTATCTCAACATGCTCATTCGGCTGGGCTTCGCCATCTCCCGTGTCGAAGAATGGGGTCCGACCGATGCGCAGATAGCGGCGCAGCCAAACTGGGCGGACGAGCGCCAGCGCCCGCCGTTCCTGCTCGTGGCCGCCAAACGCCGCAGCTGAGGCCCGGGCGATCAGGCGGCGGCGCGCGCGGGCCAGGCGGGCTCGTTGTAGCCCAGCGGCACCGACGGGCGGGCCCAGCGGGGTGGGGTCTCGGAGAGGCGGACGGTCGGCCCTAAATGGCGCAGCCGGCCGACCGGCGCGTCGCTCTCGATCGACCAGCGGTCGATGTCGGCGGGCGGGATCTCCTCCGCCACGTCCTTGAGCGCCGCCGCAGGCGATCTCCTCCGCCACGTCCTTGAGCGCCGCCGCAGGCACCTCGCCGCGGTCGACCAGCCACTTGCCGGTCTGCGCCAATGAGATGCGCACCAGCCAGCTGCCGCCTTCCTGAGCGCGCCGCGCCAATGCCACCATCGCGCCGAACGCCATCAGGTAGCCGGTCAGGTAATCGATCGCCGAGACCGGGTAGAATTGCGGGCCCGGGCTCGCACCGGGAAAGAGCTCGCCCTGGCGCGTGGTGATGCCGCTGACGTTCTGCACCACCGTGTCGAAGCCGCGGCGCGACGCCCACGGCCCCTTATGACTGAAAGCGCACAGCGAGACATAGACGAGCCCCGGCCGCAGCCGCGAGAGCTCCTCCGCCGAGAGACCGCGATTGCCCAATGTGCCCGGGCGGTAGCCCTGAGAGAACACGTCGGCCTCGCGCACCAGCCCGCGCAGGGTCTCGAGATCATCGGGCTGGCGCAGATCGAGCCGCGCCGACAATTTGCCGTGGCCGGTATCGTATTCCTGATCATCGCGCGCCGCGATGTGCGGCGCCGTGATCTTCAAGACGTCGGCGCCATGCTCGGCGAGCGTGCGGGCGCAGGTCGGGCCGGCCAGCACACGGGTCAGGTCGAGGACGCGGATCCCCGACAAGGGCCGGTCGCCCTTCGGCAGTTTCTCCGCCGGAGCGTCGCCGATCTTGAGGATCTCCATCAGCGGCAATGAGGCGATCGCCGCAGCCTGTGGATGCTGCGCCCAGTCGGCCATGCTGCGCACCATGCCGCCGGCGCCGCCGGCGGCGATGATCGCCTCCTCGAGCTCGAGCGCATCCCAATCTGCCACGGCCTGTCGCACCGCCTCGCGATTTTCCTCGCAGCCGAGGACGCGCAGCGCCGCGGCGCGATGGTTCGGGAAGTTGGCATGGATGTAGCTCCAGCGGCCGTTCTTGGCCGGATACATGCCCATGACCGGATTGCGGTCGTTCCTGACCTTGGCGCCGTTCACTTGCAGATAATGCCCGCTCCAGAGATCGGCGGCGGCGAGACCGGTCGCGGCGAGGGCTGCGGCACCGGCCGCGCCGATGCGAAACGGCGTCGGCAAGACCGGGTCGGCGCCGCCGGTGATCTCGACCGCGCGGCCCCGCTCCTCGGGCCAGCCGGCGATCGGCAGGATCGTGCGCAACGCGTCATGTGCCATATCGAGATCTCCCCAAACTTGCCGCAGGCTTGCCCGGCCCCGGCCGATCGCCGATGATGCCGCGGAACTAGGCCGGAGGAAATACCGATGAGCCGCATCATGATCGTCGTCGAATTCGAGGTGAAGCCTGAGCACCGCAATGCCTTCATCGAGCTGATGAAGGGGCATGCGCGGCTCTCGCGGGCCGAGGACGGCTGCCAGCAATTCGACGTGCTGTTGCCGCAGAACGACGAGAGCCGCGTCTTGCTGGTCGAGGCGTGGCGCGACCAGGCGGCACTCGACGTGCATGCGAAACTGCCGCGGATGGCGCAGAACCAGGAAACCTACGGGCCCTGGCTCCTTGGCCTGACCCGGCGGCAGCGGAAGCAGGGAGGCCGATGACCCCAGCGTTCTCCCTGCTAGCAGGGAGAACTGAGGGAGAAATCGCATCGTAACCGGCTTCGTTGCCGCAAAATGTCTTCTCCATCAGACATTTGACACTCGGTTTGGGACGCTTACGGCGGCTCCAGCAGGGAGGTTTTGACAATTCCCTGACGCCTGGGGAATTGGGGGGTCGGATCGTCATCGTCATCTCGCTCCTGCGATGCTGTCGCTCGTAGCGGCCGCGGGCGTGGCCATTATCGCTACAAGATGATTTACGATTTTGGCGATATGATGACGGAGTTCGGCGCAATATTGCAACCCGCGACCTTGGGTCAGCCCCGAGTGACATTTCCGTCACACGTCGACGAGGCCCAACGAATGGACGAGGCGACGTGCTATCGGTACAAACGCGTCGAGGCTAACTGACGGGGGCAGGATGCCATCGAGCGCAGTCCGTACGATCACCGATCCCGGTGACTACGCGGCGGCGATCCGCGCAACGACGATCGCTCCGGCGGCGATGGGGCACGGGCGTTTCACCGGAAAGCGCACCCGGATCGATCGGGTCCCGCGCGCGTTCATGCGACCAACTGAGAGCGCATTGTGAGGAACCTCGGCTTTGGCTGTAGCGAACGCCGGTAATCCCATCGAGATTGCGCACCCCACGCGCGAGATGGTGTGGATCGAGGGAGACGAGTTCCGGATGGGCTCCGACGCGCACTACCCGGAAGAGGCGCCGGCGCACCGCGTGCGGGTCGCCGGCTTCTTTATCGATCCCTACCCGGTGACCAACCGCCAGTTCGCTGCCTTTGTTTCCGCTACCGGCTATCGCACGCTCGCCGAGCGCCCGTTGAACCCGGCCGATTACCCCGGTGCCTTGCCGCACATGCTCAAGCCCGGCTCTCTGGTCTTTCGCAAGACGCGTGGGCCGGTGGATTTGCACGACATTTCGAATTGGTGGGGCTGGAAGCCGGGTGTGTATTGGCGCCATCCGGAAGGCAAGGGCAGCTCGGTTGCCGGCCGGCTGGATCATCCCGTCGTGCAGGTGGCATTCGAGGACGCAGAAGCTTATGCCAGCTGGGCGGGCAAGTCGTTGCCCACGGAGGCCGAAAGGGAGTTCGCGGCGCGCGGCGGCTTGGACGGCGCCGAGTTCGTCTGGGGCAACGAGTTGACGCCGGACGGCCGCCAGATGGCGAACATTTGGCAGGGCGAATTCCCCTGGCAGAACCTCTGTCTCGACGGCTTCGAGAGGACCTCGCCGGTTGGCGTCTTCCCGCCGAACGGCTACGGGCTATTCGACATGGCGGGGAATGTCTGGGAATGGACCACGGATTGGTTCGGCACCCGGCATGAGCTCGATGCCGAAAGCCCCTGCTGTGCGCCGGACAATCCGCGTGGCGGCCCAGCCAATGCCAGCTACGACCCAGCCCTGCCCCAGCTTCGTATCCCGCGCAAGGTGGTCAAGGGCGGCTCCTTTCTGTGCGCGCCGAACTACTGCCGGCGCTACCGCCCGGCCGCGCGCCACGCGCAAATGATCGACAGCGGCATGAGCCACGTCGGCTTTCGCTGTATCGTCAGACCCTGACGGCAGGAAAGCGAGGCGCGATGACGGACACAGAGCGGCAGGAGCTGAGTCTCCTGGCCAAAGTGGTCATTGCACTCGGCATCGCGCTGATCGTCGCCGGCCTCATATGGCACAGCGTTTCGATCGCGACCTTCCAGCGCATCTGGCACGACCTCCTCGCGCGGCCGGACGCGCCGATGAGATTCCGCTTCATCCTGCAGCCGTTGATGGTGGCGATCGTCGCGATCCGCGATGGTCTCAAGGACGCGCGGACCGTCCGCTCACCCTATTTTTGGACGATGCTCGGCGACCCCCGCGCGCGCGTCGAACGGCTGGAGGAGGGATTGAACGCGACCGCCAGGATCATCCTTCTCGGGCTCGTGATGGATGGGATCTACCAGGTCATCGTGCTGAAGCAGTTCTATCCGGCGGAGGCAGTCATCGTCGCACTGCTGTTTGCGTTTGTTCCGTATGTGATCATCCGCGGGCCGGCCGCGCGCATCGCGCGCCGGTGGCGCGGCGCATCCCCACATCAGACCTCGTAAGAATACTGATTTGAACCGGCGGCAGAAGGGCACGCATGTCAGATCCGCGCACCGCCCCAAACGTGGGCAGGTTCGAAGTAAGGGCAACGGCAGACAGTCATTTCGCCTGGATCCGCACGCGCCTGAGCGTCGAACGCACGATGATGTCGTGGCAGCGCACGGCCGTGGCGCTGATCGGCTTCGGCTTCGCGATCGTCCAGTACTTCAACCACTTGCAAGAAATCCCCGGCGCCCGCCCCGCCTATCTTCCAACCGCGCCGGAATATTTGGGGCTCGCGCTGATTTCGTGCGGCATACTGGCGCTCGTCATTTCGCTTTGGCAGTACTTTTGGACGGTTCGCTATCTGTGGGGCGGATCGTTTGCGCCAATCGCCGGATTGACGAACGAGGGAATGCAATCGCCGGTTATTGTGGTCGCCATCCTGCTCATCGGCATCGGCCTGTTCGCCTTCTTTGCCGTGTTGTTCCGCTTCAGCTAGCCCCAAGGCCGAACAACCGAGACCCCTGAGCACTTTCGACACCGCCCGGACCAGCAAAAGGAAATCGAGATGGCTAGATCCAGAGCAGCAGCCAAGCCGAACATCGTCGTCATCTGGGGTGATGATATCGGTATGGCCAACTTGAGTTGCTACACCCACGGGTTGATGGGCTACCAGACACCCAACATCGACCGCATCGCCCAGGAAGGCATGCGTTTTACCGACTGCTACGGCGAACAGAGCTGCACGGCCGGACGATCGTCGTTCATTACCGGTCAGCACGGATTGCGCACCGGCTTGACCAAGGTCGGTCTGCCGGCCGCCCCCGTTGGTCTGCACAAGGAAGACCCGACCATCGCCGAGCTGCTCAAGCCATTGGGGTATGCTACCGCGCAGTTCGGCAAGAATCACCTCGGCGACCGCAACGAATATCTGCCGACCGTGCACGGCTTCGACGAGTTCTACGGCAATCTGTACCACCTGAACGCAGAGGAAGAGCCGGAGCTGGCGGACTACCCGAAGGGGTCGGATTTTCCTCACTTTCGCGAGAGGTTCGGCCCGCGCGGCGTCTTGGACAGCAAGGCCACCGACAGCGACGACCCGACAGTCGACCCGCGCTTCGGCAAGGTCGGCAAGCAGACGATCCAGGATACCGGCCCGCTGACAAAAAAGCGCATGGAAACGATCGACGACGACATCGCCGGCCGCGCCGTCGAGTATATCAAGCGGCAAGCCCAGGCAGGCAAGCCCTTCTTCCTCTGGGTGAACTTCACGCACATGCATTTCCGCACGCATGTGAAGCCGGAGAGCCGGGGCCAGTCGGGCCGCTGGCAGAGCGAATACCACGACGTGATGATCGATCACGACAAGAACGTCGGCGACGTGCTCAAGGCGCTCGACGACGCCGGTATCGCCGACAACACCTTTGTCATGTACAGCACCGATAACGGTCCGAATATGTTTTCTTGGCCCGATGGGGCGATGACCCCGTTCCGGAACGAGAAGAACACCAACTGGGAGGGTGCCTATCGGTTGCCGTGCGTGGTCCGCTGGCCCGGCAAGATCAAGCCGGGCACCGTGTCGAACGAGATCGTCGCGCATCACGACTGGCTGCCGACATTCCTGGCCATTGCCGGCGACCCGGAGGTCACCGACAAGCTCCTGAAGGGCTACACGGTCGGCGACATAACCTATAAGGTCCACCTCGACGGGTATAATCTGGTGCCGTACTTGACCGGCCAAGCAGAGAAAAGCCCGCGGGTTTCGTTCGTCTACTGCAACGACGACCAGCAGGTCGTGGCACTGCGCTACGACAATTGGAAGATCGTGTTCGCGGAACAACGGGAGCCCGGCACAATGCGCGTCTGGTCCGAGCCGTTCGTCACCCTTCGCGTGCCGAAGATCTTCAACCTCCGCACCGATCCGTTCGAGCGTGCGGACATCACTTCGATCACCTACTATGATTGGCTTGTCGATCACGTCTATTTGCTGGTGCCGGCGCAGGCCTATATCGGCGAATTCCTGCAGACGTTCAGGGACTACCCGCAGCGCCAGAAGGCCGCCAGCTTCAACCTCGACGACGTGCTCCGCAGGTTGCAGGAGAGCAAACACTCGTAACCCAGCCGACCCGGATTCGAGGGCGCCGGCCGTACTATCCGGCCGGCGCCCAGTTCGGTTGCCAAAGCGGTCGATGGAGGAAGGGCGCGGACAGACGCATATGGCTCGGCAAGAGACGAGAAAACCGGTGCCCTCCGATCCGGCTGACGAGGTGCGCGCCTTCTACGAAAGCCACCCGTATCCGGCGCCGATCCGCCACCTGGATCGACACCGCGACCTCTATCGGAACCCCGATCGGCGGCGGGCATTGTCCCTTCTGCTGTGGCCAACGGACAAGCAGCGGACAAATCGCGAGATCCTGGTCGCCGGCTGCGGAACATCCCAGGCTGCCATTAATGCGCTGCGCGAACCTGATGCTCGTGTGACGGCTATCGACATCAGCGAAGCCAGCCTGCGTCACACGGGCGATCTTCAACGAAAATATGGGCTGCGAAACCTCGCTATCCATCGGCTCGCGATCGAGCAGGTCGAGGAGCTTGGCCAGATGTTCGACCAGATCGTCTGTACCGGTGTGCTCCACCATCTACCCGACCCGGATACCGGCCTGCGGGCGCTGCGCAATGTCCTTGCGCCCCACGGCGCGATGCACCTGATGGTCTATGCAACATATGGGCGTGCCGGCATCTACATGATGCAGGAGTATTGCCGCCTGCTCGGCATCGGCGCCACGGAGGCGGAGTTGCGCGACCTCGACACCACGATCGGTGCGCTGTCTTCCGACCATCCGATCGCCGGCGTGGTGAAGCGGGCGAGGGACTTCAGAAATCCGGATGCGCTCGCCGATGCATTGCTCCACCCTCAGGATCGCGCCTACACTGTGCCGCAGCTCTATGTCTGGCTGGAGCGCTGCGGCCTGTCGTTCGGGCGCTGGTTCGAGCAGGCTCCCTATCTCCCGCAGTGTGGGGCAATGGCGAGGACGCCACACGCCGCGCGTCTCGTCGCGCTGTCGCCGCCATTGCAGCACGCCGCGGTCGAGTTGTTGCGCGGGACCATGACCAAGCACAACTTCATCGCCTATCGCGACGATCGCCCGGGCGAGAGCCAGCCGATCACGTTCAACGGCGATGTCTGGCGGGGCTATGTTCCTCTGCGGCTGCCGTGGACCCTGTGTATCCGCGACCGGGTGCCCTCCGGCTCGGCGGCCGTCCTGATCAATCGGGCACACACCTACCCCGACCTCGCGCTCCCTATCGATGCGGCGCAGGAGCGGGTCTTCACTACAATCGACGGCAACCGCTCTATCGATGCGATCCTGCGGGGCACCGCAGGAACGGGTGATGATGAGCAGGCCCGCAGATTTATCAAGCAGCTCTGGGAGTACGATCAGATCGTGTTCGACGCGACAAGCTCACACTGACCTCTGCGCTTCACTGACCAGATGGTCGCCTGCAAATGACCCGAAATAATTCCGGATATAGAAGCGAGGAGCAGCCCATGAGCGATGAAATGGCTTCCGGTCGCGGCGATATATCCTCCATCGACAAGCGGAGATCAAAAACCGCAGCGGAGCCGACCCCCGCCTCGGGTGTTCGCCGTGCGGGCGCATGGCTTCTGCACGAGTTGCATGAAATCTTGCCGCCGCTGATCTTCTTTTTTGTCGGCTTCAACCTGATCGTGCTTACGACGAACCTTATCCTCGCGGACTACGCCGTCGCGTTCGCCAACTTCATGCTCGCCACGGGCGGAGCGCTGATCGTCGGCAAGGTGGTGCCGGTCGTTAACGCGCTGCCCTTCCTCGGCCGGTACGATCGCGCCCCGCTGATCCAGCCGATCCTGTTCAAGACGTTTGTCTACTGGACCGCTGTGTTGCTGGCACGCTTGCTCGAGCATTTCATCGAGTTCTGGCTGATCGACCACCACCCGGTCAGTGACTTTGTGCCGTACATGATCTCGACCTTCTCCTGGCATCGCTTCGCCGCGATCCAGATTTGGATATTGGTTCTGTTCCTGATCTATTTGACGGCATCTGAGCTCAACCATCTGTTCGGTAATGGGGAGTTGTGGCGCATCCTGTTCACCCGCCGGCCGTCCGAGCTGCAGCTGAACCGGCGACAACGGATCCGCGAGCTCGTCCATCTGAGCCGGCTTGCCGACGCGCATCCAGTCGATGATTTCCGCGATCCAACCAGCATCGCGCATCGTCAATTGGTAGAAATCGTGCAGCGACTCTCAGGGTAAACCAGAAGCGCGCCCCTTGATCAAATAGACAAGGATGTAGCAGCGGGCCTCGCCATCGCCGGATTCTGGTGCCGCAGTTTATGGCGCAGTGGGCGGTGCCTTTGGGTGTTACGTGTGTGAAATGGTAAACGACAATCCTACACGCACCGCGATCAACGCCGTCCTCATTCGCTTAGTATGAGGGCGGACGACTAGCCGAGCTACGTCGGGGGTCAGGTTTGCGGGGGTTGCCGCGCCGCGACAGAGTCCTGGAAAGGCTCGCATCAGGCGCTGGCGAAGCGAAAGGGTCGAGCGGACGAAATCGGATGTTGACGTTCAGAATCGCGATAACGGCCGCCGTGATGGCCTTCGTCACGGCTCTCACCGCGTGTCTGGTACTTATCCAGATCGCGACCTTTCATGCGGCAGCAAGAGCGGTGGCGTCTGCCGCCATGGATGCCGCCAGCGCGAACACCCTCAGCCGCCTCGAGGCTGAGGTGTCGGAGCTGAGCACCCTCATTCGCGTGCTGTCGTCAAATCCCGCTCTCGCCGACTCGGATGACAGGAGCGAGGTCGGTCCCGCTATTGTTCTCTTCAAAGCGGCGCTGCGCGAACTGCCGCAGGCGGATAGCCTCTATGTCGGCTACGACAACGGTTGCTGGTTGCAAGTCCGGCGGCTCGACGTCCTCGACCCGACGGAGCGCCGGAGGCTGGGGGCACCCCCCGGGGCAGTCTACAATGTCAATTTGATCCGCCCGACCTCCAGCGGGGCCCTGCCGATGCGGCGGATCTTCGAAGACGAGCAAGGCAATAAGATCGAGCAGCTCGATCTATGGGACTACGGCTATGACGCGCGAACGCGGCCCTGGTATCGCGACACGATGCAGGCGGACCGGGCTCTGGTCTCGTCGCCCTATGCCTCGTTCAGCATCGGCACGCCAATGATCACGCTCAGCGCGCCTCTGCAACGGCAAGTGCGCGGTGTCATCGCCGCCGACCTCAAGCTCGACAAGTTCAGCGATTTGGTCTACGCGCAACGCCCCGGAGAGCATGGGACGGCCATAATCTTCGACTCGTTTGGCGTACTGATCGCGCATCCCGAGTTTGCGCGGCTCGTCGACTACGCGATGACGCATCCCTCCCACCCGCAGCTCCCCGAGATCCGGGAAATCCAGAGCGGGCTGGTCGGCGCAGTAATGCGGGGGTGGGATGGCAGTGGCCGCTATGAAGGAAGCATTCGCGACGAAGATGGACGAGATTACCTTTTTCGCGTGCGAAAATTTACCCAGGGCGACGAATATAGCGGCTGCTCTCTGTTGCAGAGGAATAATCATTGCACTGATCGCCGGCGGCTGCTTCATACCCGCGGTCTGGATCTTCGGCAGCCGCATGTCGGGTTCGCTGAAACGGATAACCGCTCAGGCGGGCAGGCTCCGGACGTTAGCGGCGCCCGATGATATGCCGGTCACATCCCGTGTCGCGGAGATTGACGAACTCGGCAGGACGATGGCGGTCGCCCAGCGCAGCATCTGGTCGTTCGCTCGCTTTGTCCCGAAAGACATCGTCAGGGGGATCATTGACGGCTCCATCTCCACCGAGCTTCACGGGGTCAGGCAGGATGTCACGATCCTATTCACCGATGTCTCGAATTTTACGGGCATTGCCGAGGCGGCCGACCCCGACAGTTTGATGCGTCAGACGTCGCGCCATTTCGCCGCGCTGACGGAGGCGTTTCTTGCCGAGGGCGGGACTGTGGACAAGTTCATCGGAGATTCGGTGATGGTGTTTTGGAACGCTCCCCATCTGCAGTTCGATCATGTCGAGCGGGCTTGTCGCGCTGCCCTTGCGGCCAAGGCGGCGAGCGACGCGCTCAATG
>WNFD01008489.1_pt1 | contig 13113 bp, 10 predicted proteins | sample 5400491 | NCBI WGS metagenome assembly WNFD01 (sample SAMN13153343, study PRJNA577476) | soil metagenome | isolation source: 120 cm saprolite under Douglas fir tree site 2 hole 2 replicate 2 | place: USA:California | collected 2015-04-18 | reverse complement strand
GTGTCGACAACAATACCAATGACCAGGATTATGTCTCGGAGGGAGACGATATCGATGGCCGCGACCGTTCGACGTGGCACGAACTGGAACGCCGTATTTTCGAGGAACTGCTCAGCCGCGATAGCCGCTACCTGCCCGCAAAGGAGCAGTGGAGCGTGGTGCTGGCCGAGTTGAAGCAGATGGCTCTGCAGAGAGAGGACCCCGAAGGGATCGCGCAGTATTTGCGCGAGAAGCGAGCTAATCTATTAGGCTAATGATCGAACATAGCGGGTCATTAGCAGACAAGAGGAGCATGATGCAAGAGCAAGCGCTTTCTACAGGAGAAGAAAAATGGCAGCAGACGACACTCCAAACCCTCTTCGCAAACTCTCGCAGCAAGAAATAGCACACCTACTGAATCTGGCTATTCCGGCACATCTGGCAACGCTCGATCCTACTGGGTTCCCTCGCATTACTCCTATCTGGTTCCTCTGGGAAGACGGGATATTTTATATGTCCAGCGGGGAGGAAAGACGTCATGTGCATGACCTTGCTCGTGATCCACGTGCTGGGCTCTGTATCGCTGTTGAAGAAGGTCAGACACAGGGAGGCAGCCGTCCGTATCGCCAGATCATTGTGCGTGGATATGCGCAAGTGCAACCTGACGTAGATGAACTATGGGCGCGCAAGCTTATTCTGAAGTATATCACTGGTCAAGCTGGAGTGTTACGGGCTCAGCAGAGCGCTGGGAAGCCTCTTGCTGTCATCGCGTTGCGTCCAGAACGCTTTTTGACCACCGGGTACTTTCCTATAGAATAGTCATGAGCCAGCAAATTGAGAGGTGCATATATGCTAGATAAAGACAAAGAAAGAGAGATCATTGCCTTCTACCAGCAAGGACTTAGTGTGTCGGCATTATCCATTCAGTTTGGAATAAGCGACAAAAGTATATATCGTATGTTCAAGAAAAATGGCATTACACCACGACGTAGAAGCGGCAAGGGGAAAAGACTAACCCAGGCTCAGAAAGAAGACATCATTGCCTCCTACTGTCAAGGAATTCCTGCACCAAAGCTAGCCAGTCGTTACGGAATAAACAGCATAACTGTATACCGCGTGCTTGAGAGAAACGGCGTGAAAAGAAGGACTATTAGCGAGATATTCGGAAAGCTAACCCAGGCTCAGAAAGAAGACATCATTGCCTCCTACCGTCAAGGAATTCCTGCATCAAAGCTAGCCAGCCGTTACGAAATAGGCGGCACAGCTGTATACCGCGTGCTTGGGAGAAATGGTGTGAAAAGGGGAAGTACGGGTGAGGCAGCAATCACTTATCTCCGATACGAACACGCCTTTGACGTAATCAATAATGAAGAAGCAGCCTACTGGCTTGGCTTCATCGCAGCAGATGGGGATGTTTCAAACGAAGGGCTAAGAATTGGGCTTTCGACCAGGGACGCAGACCATATACGAAAATTTTCCAGGTGGCTAGCGCTTGATATGCCAATATACACAGGTATCGATAATCTTGGGAGACCTGTCAGTACATTTGAGATTATTTCAAAACACCTGGTAGAGGCGCTCGACAAGTATGGCATCGTACCCCGCAAAACATATGTCATGAAGCATCTTCCATCCATTCCACATACCCTCATGAGGCACTTCTTACGAGGCTACATCGATGGCGACGGGTATTTTATCCACAGATGTAAAAACGGGCGCTGGCTTTGGTGTAGAAGCCCATAACAAGAGCATCGTTGAGGAAATCCAGAATTGGTTTATTCAAGAGCTTGGCGTTAGGCGAACCTCGCTCATACACAGTGGCAATTGGCACTATAGGCAGTATGGAAATGGGCAAGTCGGAAAGATTGTCTCATACCTCTACAGTGACGCCAGCGTCTATTTAGATCGTAAATACCATCTAGCACAAAGGATACTATCTACTCTAGAGCGATGATATCATAAGCGGCTGCTATACGCTGACGGAAACGTTGCATCTCCTGCCTCCTTAAAATTTCGCCACTTGCTGAAGCAGCGCACCTGCAAGCTGGCGATACAGTATAACAATCCAAATTACGACGATTAAGCTGCCAGGGCGGAGCCAGGCTCCGCCCTGATGCTTTATTTGAGAAAGTCCATTGCTGCGCGCGTCAACACTTCGACGGCGATGGGCATGGCATCTTCGTCGACATTGAAGCGTGGATGATGGTGGGGATAGCTGGCTCCCTTCTCTTCATTGCGCGCGCCGACGATGAAGTAGCAGCCGGGGGCAGCCTTGAGGAAGTAGGCCATGTCATCGCTGCCTGTGGTCATGACCTCTTCACTGCTATCTACATTTCCCTCGCCAACTGAGGCGGCCGCGGCTTCGTGTACCAGTTCGGTCATCGAGGCATCGTTTACGCATGGAAGGCAGCCATCGAAGCCCTGCACATCGCAACTACCGCCCATGGCGTCGGCGATGCCATGGGCGATCTCGCTAATGCGGCGCAGCAGCCTCGCGCGATCTTCCTGGCTGAAAGCGCGCATAGTGCCCTGCAGTTCAGCGGATTCGGGGATGATGTTAAAGGCGGTACCTGCGCGGATGGTGCCAATGGTAATGACGGCGGGACTGAATGGGGAGGTCTCGCGGCTGATGAGCGTTTGCAGCGCCGTGATGATGTATGCAGAGATGACGATGGGATCGACCGCGCCGTGCGGCATGGCAGCGTGGCCACCCTTGCCTTTCACGTTCAACACGAATTTGTCGGCGCTGGCAAAGACGGTACCGGCACGCACGCCAACGCGGCCGATAGGATAGTTGCTGATGAGGTGCAGGCCGATCACGCCATCGACGCCCTGCATGGCTCCTTCTTTTACCATGGGCTCGGCCCCACCGATGACCTCTTCGGCGGGCTGGAAGATAAATTTCACGCTGCCGGCCAACTCTGACTGGCGCTTGCTTAAAATATCGGCCACGGAGAGCAGGATGGAGGTATGTCCATCATGTCCACAGGCGTGCATTTTGCCATCGACGGTGGAGCGATAGTCTATCTCGTTCAGTTCGTGAATGGGCACCCAGGCTGCGCAGGCGCTGGGCCACGATGCCGGAGGTACGCACCTCCTCAAAGGCGAGTTCGGGGTGCTCGTGCAGGTCGCGGCGCAGCGCGACCATGCCGGGAACGAGTTCATCGATGTCGGACTTCAGTTGGTCAATCTGTGACATGTCGTCTCCTGTTTGTTGAGAAGAAATAGGAACGTAAGAATCGGTAGATTCGATACTATCCTACCATAGAGCCAGCCCCCCTTGTCGAATCGTCGTAACTGCTATATGCTATGCAGCGTGCTTGTGTGGTCAGAGAATTGATGTTTCTGCTGTCTGACCGCGCAAATTATAGACAACGAGGAGTCAGAAAAAGTAACGATGCTCAAACAAGAGATTACAGCGGGACCGCAATTCACCTCTAGCGACGAACACATCGGTGAACTGCTCGGTCATATGCATGAAATAGCCGATCTTAGCGCACTAGATGCGCTTTCAGGCTGGGATCAGAATACCGCGATGCCAGAGGGTGGGAGCGAGATGCGCGGCTCCCAGCAGGCGACACTGCAGGGTGTGTTGCACGAGCGCTGGACGGCTCCACGCCTGGGGAGGCTGCTCGACGAACTGGGTGAAAAGGTGCAGCAGGCGCCTTACACAGACGCGGACCGTGGCTTAGTGCGCGAGAGCCGCCGTGGTTATGACCGCGCGACGAAGCTGCCGCGTACGCTGGTGGAGGAGATGGCGCGTGTCAGTTCTGCCAGTTTTGATACATGGCGACGTGCCAGGGAGCGGAACGATTTCGCGAGCTTCGCGCCGTGGCTTACGCGTATGGTCGCATTGCAGCGCGAGGCTGCCGATCACCTGGGTTACACAGAAACACGCTATGATGCCCTGCTGGACGAGTACGAGCCGGGAGCGACGGTGAGCAAGCTGGATGGGTTGTTTGGTCCCGTGCGCGAGATTAGCACGACCTTGTTGCGGCGCATCGAGGCCAGTGGCAATACGGTGGATGCTTCTTGCCTGGAAGGGCATTTTCCTGTAGAGCAGCAGGTGGTGTTATGCAAGAGTATTCTGAGCGGGATGGGTTACGATTTCTCACGCGGCCAGATCGCCCAATCGCCACACCCATTTACTACGAGTTTTGGCAGCCCGTTTGACGTGCGCGTCACGGTGCGGCCCGATGAGCGCTACATCGGGGCAGCGTTGATGGCGGCGATTCACGAGGGCGGTCACGCACTGTACGAGCAGGGCAGCGCTCCAACGCTGTTACGCACCCCCGTAGCAGGCGGCGCTTCGATGGGAACGCACGAGTCGCAGTCGCGCCTGTGGGAGAACGCGATTGGGCGATCTGAACCGTACTGGCGCGGCCAGTTCGTTCACGTGCACGAGGCGTTCCCGGAGCAATTTGCTCATGTAGATATCGCCACCTTTGCCCGCGCATTGAACAGAGTGCGGCCAAGCTTGATTCGCGTCGAGGCAGACGAGGTTACGTATAACCTGCACATCATCGTACGTTACGAGCTGGAGAAAGCATTGGTCAATGGCGAGGTCGCCATCGAGTCTCTACCGGGCATGTGGAACGCGAAGTACCGGGAGTACCTGGGCATCGAGCCTGAAACAGATAGCGTGGGTGTGCTGCAGGACATTCATTGGACAAGCGGCTTTGGCTACTTCCCGACGTACACCCTCGGCAACCTCTACGCTGCGCAGATTTTCGCAGCGCTGCGCAAGGCGTTCCCGGACTTTGATGACCGCCTGGCAGGAGGTGACACGGCCTTCGTCCTGGAGTGGCTGCGCGAGCGCATGTATGCTGCCGGAGCCATCTACCTGCCCGAGGAGGTGATGCGGCTCGTCACCGGTGAATTGCCCGATCCAAAATTCTTTGCACAGTACCTGACGAGTAAGTTCGAGGCGATCTACGATTTGCCGGGGACAGCTTAGGCTGGGGGTGTAGCCTTCGATAGGAGTAAGTCCGCGATTATGAAATGTAACGAACAAGATCGGTCAGGTGTTGTCATGCTGAGCCCTTCGCTTCCCCTTCGCTGTGCTCAGGGCTGCGGCTCGCTCAGGGTGACACCATAGGACCCAGCTTGTTCGTTACACTTCATTATCGTGGGACCAAGGCGACCTTATGGCCGCCCTGTCGAAAGCTCATGCTCAAGTATTGCGTAAAATGTATCCATGGCATGTCTTTCACGCCATGGGTCATGTCCACATTTCTGCAGAATGGTCATGCGGAAGTCTTTCAAATTGGCAGCAAGCGGTTCTTGTATCCCTTGTGCCGGGTGTGGATCGCAGTCACCGTGGATGGCTACCACCGGGCATGTGATATTCACAGAGAGCCTCAGCAGCTCTCCTGTTCGTCGCAGCTTGACAGCTTCAGGCCAGACGCCCTGGTAAATCTCGCCCGGATCATCGACGAAATCAAGATCAGTGGCGTCTTTTGGAATTTCAATGGGATCATAGGCATCAGTCTTGTGCGCCAGCTCACCCAGACGTGACAGGAAAACATTGCTGTCTGGTGTTCCGGATGTGTTCAAAATGTCAACGCAATGAAGGTATTCTTCCTTCTCTGCCTGGCTGAGTCGTCTTAAGCGGTTTTCAGTGATCAACTTCACATATTTCTCTTCGAAGGGGCCGCTCCCAACCAGTATCAGTTTGCGCACCATTTCTGGGTATCTGGCAGTGACAATATAGCTCAGCCAGGCGCCCCAGGAGTGCCCGATGAAAATGACTGGTGTTGTTGCGTTTTGCTCCAGAACCAGGCGTAATTCCTCGATCTGCCCGTCAAGTGTTTTGGCGGTCTGGATCGGTTCCAAAACTCCTCTCGTCTCCCCAAGTTTTCGCGCTACGGGTGCTACTTCACCGGCAGCACCCGGCCCGCCGTGTATAACTGCGACGCGGAAAGGATCACTTCCGTACTGCCTAAAATTTTCCAAATTCGCTTTCTTTCTTTTCAGCACTTAAGCAGCGCTCGTATTCATTGTACCTTTCTCTCCAGGTGACAGGCAATCTTTATATTCTGACACGGTAGGAGGCTTCTCCCTGATCGTTTATTGCAGACAGCAGCCGTTCCATCACGCTGCAGCGCAGAGTATAGATGTCTTGCACATCGCTGAATTCCCCTGGACAACAACGTACAATCTCCCGCGGCTTGAGGCCACAATGAAAGAGCAGGTACGCCAATCGTTGTTCTCGCCTGCTGGGCAAGACTCTTCGTAGCATTTCCCACACCTCACCGCTCTCATTCTCGACAGCTGCTCCTGTTCCTAATTCTCCTGCATCACCTGGCTCCTCCAATGGCATTTCTCCTGGGCGCGCAGAAGCCCGCAGCATATCTAGAACAACTCCATTCAAGCTCACACGCAAGTACTGCAGCACATCAGCCAGCGTTTGAAATTCCACCTGCTGCTGAGCACTCATCTGCCAGAATTGTGCTAAAGCCTGAGCGACATACTGCTCTTCATTCCCAAGACGGCACGCCGCCTCTCTGCTGGGGTGACGACGCAGCCAGTCAAGGACAACCTCGCCAAAGCGCTGTTGCACGACTTCCCGGGCTGACCAGTCGCACTGCACCACAGCACGACGGAACAACGCTACACAGTCCTGATCGGTAGAGATTGAATGGGTCATCGCGCTACTTCTCCTTACTCCGGTCCTACAGCACTGGCTCGCGACCCGGCTCGAGCCGTTTCAGATTTGTGCCCAGTGCAATCAACAGCATACCCAATTTTCCAGCCATGCGTCGTGGCACGTTGAAATGCTGCCGGCGCAGACCTTTCAGCATACGCCGCTGTTCCATCTCGCGCAGCACTTCCCGGTGACGCTCAAACAGTAACTCCTCGTGGATATGGATGTTAGGTATCATGACGTCTCTCCTCTCGAAGCACCCCTTGCAGGTGACAGGTCTTCTTCTCGCACAAGCGAGAACTCTGCTCACAGTGTACGGGGCTGAAGGCCGCAGCACATCCGTAGAAGAACGTGATCTCATTACGTATCTGCGCGTCGAAGAAAGGGAAACTATGCGAGAGCTTCTACGTTAAATGACGTGCATGTTGAAGTTCTGCCCGTAGTAGGGTATAGTTACCATGGCGGCACATGCGAGGTAGTATCAACGGTCCTTTGAGATGCACTCCTGTTACATCCTGGACTCATTCGTAAAACTGACATGAAGCTCCCCTGGGGAGGTGCAGGGATGATCGACCGTGTAGGACAGCGGCTTGGCAACTACCGCCTGCTCCGGCTGCTCGGGCGGGGCAGCTTTGCTGAGGTCTACCTGGGGGAACACCTGCATCTGGGAACACAGGCGGCCATCAAAGTGCTGCATGCCCACTTGACGAGCGACGACGGTGAGCGGTTCCGCGCCGAGACGCGCATGATAGCCCGTCTCGATCATCCCCTTATCCTGCGCATCCTCGATTTTGATGTGGAGAATGGCATGCCTTTTTTTGTGATGGAGTATGCCCCCAATGGAACCTTGCGCCAGCGCCACCCGAAAGGCACACGGGTGCCACTAGATAACATCGTCTCCTACATGAAACACCTGGCCGAGGCTCTGGACTATGTCCATGCCCACGGATGGGTTCATCGCGATATCAAGCCAGAGAATATGGTATTCGGGCGCAACCACGAGGTCTTGCTCACTGATTTTGGCCTGATCATCACAAGCCAAAGCTCATACTCCCAAGAGACCCCGCAGATGGTTGGGATCATGGCCTATGTGGCTCCTGAACTGTTTCAGGGGCATCCACAACCTGCCAGCGACCAGTACGCGCTTGGTATTGTCGTGTACGAATGGCTCACTGGAGATACTCCCTTTCACGGATTGTTTCAGGAGATAGCAAGTCAGCATCTGTCGGTTCCCCCACCATCTCTGCGTGCCAGGGTGTCGGCGATCTCACCTGGGGTTGAACAGGTCGTGCTCAAGACGCTTGCCAAAGATCCACAGCAGCGCTTTGCGAACGTGAAGGCTTTTGCCCTGGCCCTGGAAGAGGCCTTCAATGCAGAATCGCCTGGACGCACTCTTTCTGTGGCTTCATCTGAGCACCCGGCCGGATATGGGCAAAAGGGGTCCTCTCTGGGGAACCTTCCGACGGGAACGGTCACCTTGCTCTTCACCGACATCGAAGGGTCCACGCACCTGCTCCAGCAGTTGGGCGACCGCTACGCCAGCGTGCTGGCGGAGTGCCGCCACCTGCTGCGTGCTACCTTCCAGGAGTGGAATGGCCACGAGGTTGATACTCAGGGTGATAGCTTCTTCGTCGCCTTTGCTCGCGCCACCGATGCTGTGCTGGCAGCCGTAGAGGCGCAGCGTGCCCTCACGGCCCATCCCTGGCCCGAAGGCGTGGCGGTACGTGTGCGCATGGGCCTGCATACCGGCGAACCAGCGCGAACCTCCGAAGGCTACGTTGGCCTGGACGTGCATCGCGCCGCACGCATCATGAGCGCTGCACATGGCGGACAGGTGCTGCTCTCTCAGACGACCTGCACCCTTGTGGAGCAGGATCTGCCTGAAGACCTGAGCCTGCGCGATCTGGGGGAGCACCGCCTCAAGGATCTGGGACGCCCCAGACGCCTCTTTCAACTGGTCATCCTGGACTTGCCTGCCGACTTTCCACCGCCGAGAACCCTGGACACGTATCCCAATAATCTGCCCACTCAGTTTACTCCGTTCATTGGACGGGAGCAGGAACTGGCTGCCGTCGGACAACTCCTCTCCCGTGAGGATGTGCGCCTGGTGACCTTGACAGGCCCAGGCGGCACAGGCAAAACACGGCTGGGCGTGCAAGTAGCAGCGGAACTGACCGATTCCTTTGCTGATGGAGTGTTTTTCGTGAATCTGGCTCCCGTGAACGATACCGCGTTGGTTGTGCCCACCATCGCTGAGGCACTCGGCATGCGAGAAGCAGGTGGTCAGCCTCTGCGAGAGCGCCTCAAAGGGGAGTTGCAGCAGAAACAGATGCTACTGCTGCTGGATAATTTCGAGCAGGTGGTGAGCGCAGCCGTGCAGGTAGTGGACCTGCTCGCTGCCTGCCCAAAGCTCAAGGTGCTGGTGACGAGTCGCGAGGCGCTGCACGTGCGAGCGGAACAAGAGTTCACCGTGCCCCCATTCCCACTGCCTGATCTCAAACACCTGCCCGACCTCGCCGCGCTTTCGCACAACGCGGCGGTGGCGCTCTTCGTCTCGCGAGCCCAGGCGGTCAAGCCCGATTTCCAGGTGACCAACGCCAATGTTCGCGCTCTCGTCGAAATCTGCGCCCGGCTGGATGGGCTGCCACTAGCGATAGAATTGGCGGCGGCCCGCATGAAGCTGTTCTCGCCCCAGGCGCTGCTCACGCGGCTCTCACAGCGATTAGCAGTGTTGACGAGCGGAGCACGGGATGCCCCCGTACGGCAGCAGACGCTGCGCAACACCATCGCATGGAGCTATAACCTGCTAGACCCAGCAGAACAACAACTCTTCAGGCTCCTCTCTGTCTTCGTTGGTGGCTGCATACTCCAGGCAGTCGAGGCCGTCTGCGCTGCACTTGGCGATGGTGACGCGGCGGGACAGGTCGTAGATGGTGTAGCCTCCCTCATCGACAAGAGTTTGTTACAGCAGACCGAGCAGGAGGGAGCGGAGCCCCGCCTCGTGATGCTGGAGACCATTCGCGAGTATGGGCTAGAGGCGCTCGCCGCAAATGGAGAGCTGGAGGCCGTCCGCCAGGTGCATGCAGCGTATTTTCTGAGCCTGGCCGAGCAGGCAGAACCGGAACTGGTTGGCCCCCAGCAAGTCGAGTGGTTGGAGCGATTAGAGCGGGAGCACGATAACCTTCGAGCCGCGCTCGGGTGGGCGTTGGATCCCGTGCCAGATGAGGAGGTCGGGCAGCGCAGGGAACTGGCCTTGCGCTTGGTGGGAGCACTACACCAATTTTGGCACGGTCACACGCATCTGATAGAGGGATGGTCCTTCCTGGAACGAGCGGTGGCAGCAGGCGCGGAAGCGGCCCCAGCACTCCGGGCGAAGGCCCTCATTGTTGCGGCAGACGTTGCGGGCGTCTCCGACATGGTGGCCGGCAAGAGCGATTTCCGTACAGCGCGCTCGCTGGCAGAGGAGGCCCTTGGCCTTTGCCGGCAATTGGGCGATCAGGCAGGTATTGCGTTCTGCCTGTTTCTTCTGGGGAGTGTGGCTGCCCATAGCAGTGAGTATGTCCAGGCCCGCCCGCAGCTGGAGGAGAGTGTGGCACTCTTCCGAGCGGTCGGCAACAAGGATCGCCTGGGCTGGTCACTCCAAAAGATCGGCAACCTGGAAGAGATGCAGGGCGAGTATGTGAAGGCATATGCCCATTACGAGGAGGCGCTGGTTAGCTTTCGAGAGCTGGGCAATAAGGAGGGCATTGGCATGACGCTCCTCCTTTTGGCAGGGGTCAACCACGGTCAATTGGGCAATCGTGCAACTGCGCGTGCGCAGGTTGCTGAGGCCTTTCCACTTTTGAGGGAGATCGGCAATACATGGGTTCTTGCCTGGGCGCTCTGCCTCTCTGCGGAAATAGAACTCCTTGATCAGGGCAACATTTCCCAGGCGGGTTTGCTGGCAGAGGAGGCGCTGGGGCTCTACAAAGGGTTGAACCTCAAAGGTAGCATGGCCGAAGCGCTTTTTTATCTTGCGCAAGTAGAAGCCCACCAGGAGCATTACCCAGCCGCGCGCAGCCTCATTGAAGAGAGTCTCAACCTCGCAAGGGAAGTAGACGCCAAATGGAATATACCCTATTACCTGGAGGTATTAGCAGAGGTGGTCGCAGCACAAGGTGAGGGCATTTGGGCGACCCGGTTGTTGGGTGCGTCTGAGTTCCTGCGAGAGAGCTACCGCTCTCCTCTGCCACCCGCATACCGCGCAGGCTATGAGCGTGTGGTCGCCGCTGCGCGGACCCAGCTGGGCGAACAGGCCTTTGTGGCAGCATGGGCCGAAGGCCGCACCATGACCCCAGAGCAAGCCCTTGCGGCACATGGTTTCGTGATGATGCCCGTGTCGCCTTCAGAATCACCGCCAATTTCGCCAACAAAATCACCACCTACCTATCCCAATGACCTGACCGCACGCGAGGTCGAAGTCCTGCGTCTGCTGGCGCAGGGGCTCACTGATGCACAAATCGCCGAACAGCTTATCATCAGCCGCCGCACCGTCAACACTCACCTGACCTCGATCTATGGCAAGCTCCAGGTCTCCTCGCGCAGCGCTGCCACTCGTTACGCCGTGGAGCATCAGTTGGTGTAAGCAGATCAGGCACGCTGGGGGAGATCGAAGAGAAGTCTCGAAATCAGATCAATTGATGCTCGATGGCGTAGCGGGTGGCCGCACAGCGCGAGGAGACCTGGAGCTTGCTGTAGATTGAAGTCAGGTGCCAGTTGACCGTGCGCGGACTGATGACCAGGCATTCGGCTACCTGGGCATCAGTCAGTCCTTGTGCTACCAGCTGCAGCACCTCTACCTCGCGTGCCGTCAGCCCGGCAGGATAGATGGATTGTTCCTTCCCAGTATTGGCCGATCGTGGTACCGTGTTAACTCGCTCGGGCACTGGCGCCAGTTCCTGCACGGCAAAGACTTGCCCCGGCAAGTGGTTCTGTCGCGAGGACCCGGCTGTGACCGGGCGTTTATAGGCAGTGCGATCGGCGGAGGAAAGAGACATACTGATGGTGCCGCGCAGTGACTCCGCCATATTCCAGAGCCGCGCCGCATACGCTGGCTGTCCTTGTGTCGCAGCTACATTGGCCAGATCCTCTAGACAGGCAGCAATGTACCGCTTATAGTCGAGTTCCCCGGTTATTGCCAGGCTCTCCTCGTACAGGACACATGCCACAGCATCATCACCCTGGCAAGCCGCTAGACTAGACGCACTCAACCGTTTTCTCAATGCGCGCGGCTTCAACCTGGTGCCATTCGATGCGAGCGATACCACTGATAATCCAACTGAGGCGAATGTTACACCCGGCACGCAACCGGTGAATAACATCAATAACTTGCCTGGCAAGTACTTTTTCCCCGCGCTTGCCGATCAAGGTACTATTGTCGTTGCTTTCTTCCAGTTGAGCCGGGTGGATCTTCCCCATCCCATGCAGGACCTGGTGGCAATGTATGGACCTATTGGCATACATGACTTCGATGCCTCGCTCATGCGCCTGGTTGTCAACCTGATCAACAACAATCTTGATAAACTCAGGCGGGAGGGCAGAATCCCCATTGTTGCAGCTATGCCGAACTGGCTTAGCGGCGCCACCCCTTGTGGGTATCATAACGGTTGTTGGGTACCAATAAAAGGAAAGCCACCTGCTCCTGGCTCATGGCATATCACCCTGCCTGATCTTACAGCCGCTACATCTCCCCTACGAGACATGGAGGGCGATGGTGTGACGGTGTTTGTTTTAGATACCATGCCCAAGGTAGGGCCTGAAGAGGCATCGAATGCGATCCTCCAGGCAGTAGCCAGGGCCGGTGACAATGAGTTGCTGAGAGAGATTGCCACGCAAATGAATCGCTCGGAGGCTCCATATGTCAAATTCGACTACCAGGTGCTGCCCGATCATCTCGCGGAGGATGCTCCAGATACGCTAAAAACAGGCCGGGATGTCTATGGGCGGCTCGTCGGTTTCTGTATGCCCGATCATGGCTTATTCGTCACCGGCATTGTACGCGACCTTGCTCCTGCCGCGAACATAGAATGTATCCGCGTACTCAATGACTTCGGAGTAGGTGATACCCAAACGCTCATCGCGGCACTCAGCGGGATACAGGATCGGCGAGCAAAGGGAGGAGATCTCTACAATAAACCGGTTGTGGTTAACTTAAGCTTAGTTGTTACTCCCCCTGACGAAAAGTTGCCCCAATTGTGGTTTGGCAATAACTTCATCAAAGCCAGCGAGTTTACACAAATGGCCGGCGACATGCAAAAGCTGCGCTCCCCACTTCATCTCGTCATCCAGAGCCTGGTTGGATCAGGGATGGTGATTGTAGCGGCGGCTGGCAACGACTCACATCCTCTTGAGGCGCCACGGCGTGTAGGACCGGCTTATCCCGCCGCCTTCCCCGAGGTCATCTCGGTGGGTGCAGTTGTGGGGGAAGGAAGCGCTGCCGAATACAGCAA
>WNFD01005353.1_pt1 | contig 13113 bp, 12 predicted proteins | sample 5400491 | NCBI WGS metagenome assembly WNFD01 (sample SAMN13153343, study PRJNA577476) | soil metagenome | isolation source: 120 cm saprolite under Douglas fir tree site 2 hole 2 replicate 2 | place: USA:California | collected 2015-04-18 | reverse complement strand
ATGTCTTTTTCATGGAAGGTGAGTTGGACGTTCGCTTCACCAAATTGGATCTGTTTGAAGCTTGATGTGGCATCCGGATGGAAAAGACCCGGGTTTGGCTCTGGAGCGAACTCCCCATCCATCGCTGCCCGGCGCACTTGGTCGACTATGGACTTGTCCGCATAGCCGAAAAAGCGGTCCTGAGCCAAGGACTCATCCCAGAGAATTTCCTTGAAGTAGTCGAGCGGAGTCTTCGACGGCAGCTGAATCGCTTTCATCGCCGTTGCCAGATTGAGTAGCGAGGCGAGAGCTGCGGGCTTGTTTTGCTGCAGGTTTTCGTAGTGTGCTTGCGCCTCTGCGTCGGTGCTGCCTAGAGAAACGAAATTTGCCACGACGGCATCGGTTGTTTTCAGTGCATCCCACGAAAGAAACTTGAACGTCGCATCGTCCTGCAGGAGCATGAGGTCCACCATCGCCACCGCTGCGAGCGACAGTTTGACAGGAGTGAAGCCGGCATCTACGTATCCGTCGCCTGTGGCGAGGACAGTGCAGTTGTCCTGCAGGTTATCGCGATATGGCAGACGGAACACCGTTGTGGGCGCAGGTTTGAAATCATCAAACAGCTTGTTTTGAAAGCCGTCAAAAATGCGGATGAGAAAATCTTTGCCTTGGATTGGTTGGCGTGAACCGTCGTAGACGGTGACGACCATTGTCGCTTGGTCATTCGGCGCAGCCGCCGAGGCAGTTGTTTTCGTCCCTTTCGTTTTCGGCATTATGCCTCCACAAGAGCCTTCGGTCGCGAGAGTACTCTGCCAAGTCTACGATCAGTTTCCGCCTATTACTTCCGGGTTGCGAGTGGTTACGCAGCATCGCTGCAGCTTCGGTACAACAGCGCGGGAAGCCAATTCCTGGATTGCCCGTTCGAGCCGTCGCTCGGACTTTCTTTGCGCAGTTTTACCTCTGTCCGCAGTTATGGGGAAGGCCGTCTGTCTTGGTATTGACGTGCACGGGGCCGTTTGACTGTTCCTGGAGAAACTTGATTTCCAGCACCGGATGAATCTCGATGCAGTTATTGGCCAACCCATCCTGACCGTGAGCAAAATCGAAGAGTGCAGGTCCAGTCACTTCAACCAGCCAAGGTTTTGGAAGCTCCACTACATTTGCGGTTGGTTGCCCCAGTTGGCTGGAAACCGCGCTGCGGGCGGTCTTGATCTTGTCGAGGAACGCTGAACTGCACACTGCCTGGCAAGCGGGATCAGGGACTTCAATAATCATTTGGGTGTTGGTATTGGCTGGATCAGCGATAACGATATGGAAATCGTGATCGGGAACACTTGTGCCTCCTGAACTGCCTGCTGTCGCACCACCGTGGGCCGTCGAGCCGAGTTCCTCTTTCCAACCAAGTAAAAGCGCTTTAAGGTGGAAGAGTTGTTTTTCCAAGGGAGCGCGGGTGTCCGTGAGCTTGGCTGGAGCCTGCTCAGATACCAACTTCGGAACAGTAGTATCCCTGGCAGTGGCATTCTGGAATATGCTGGCTTCGGCGTCGGTCAACGTCTTCAAGGGCCAACGTTCGACTCCACATCTGGTGCCGCAACTCGAAGGCGTTGTCCCTTTCGAGGACTTTCTGGAAGAACCCTTCTTAGAATGCGGCGAATGTCCGGTAGGTGGACCGGCGGCAGCACCAGGATTCGAGGTTTGCGCAAAAAGAATCGAGCCCGACAGGAATAAACACGTGAGAAAACGCATCGTGGCGTCCTCCTTTGGTGTGAGTTTCGTTCGTTCCGAAGACCGAGAGGCCCTTTGGGGAAGCGTCAAAGAATACTGCGCATCAATGGACGGGCGAATTGTGCTCTTGAAAGAATACGAGTCAATCGGAAAATGAGATTTGTTACGAAATCCGGACAATCATCCATCCCGATTGGATCATCGGAGGCATCTCACCGTTCTCGCTTTGTGATATCACGGTCCGAATGGATAACAAACGTCAGGGGTGATGCCGAAGAACTTGATCCTCTCCCCACGCGCACCGTTGTGGCTCGCCCAAAACATCGGCGCAAAACCAAGGAAGCCGGATCCGTATACCCGGCCTTTAGAAGCAATACCGGTATCACCAGACCAGGTGATAGAGACCTTCGTCTGGTGCCTCCCGCGCTGAACCGGGACTTGGATCGCATCGACCAATTCGCCACCGCTGCCCCGGCAGCCGCCCATCCCGGCATAGAATTGGGCGGTGCTGAGGGATAGTATGGCGACATCAGCCGAAACCAAATTGTAATTTAGGGAGACGTCGAATGGCAGAGGCTGGCCTCGGTTCAGGTGGGTCCCAGGCTTGGGACTTACGTCAACCAGTCGATGTTATCGACATCTGAGCTAGGTGCGAGCGTTGACGGAGGCGGAGACGATGCAGCCGTCGCGCCAGCTGGCGGGGAGGCACTTCCTCCCACCGAATCGTTTCCCGATCCGGCCTGCTGACAGGCAACGGCGAATAAACTGGATTGGCGCGAAGCTTGTTTCGCGGGTGCCATCGTATTCAGCTGGACCCACGCGCCGCTCAGGGATTTGTGCACGTCCCAACTCTTAGTCACGATTTTAGAATCGGCTTTGTCGAATTCGATGCGGTCGGGAGTAGTTGCATTCCCGTCGCTGAATTCAAAGTAGTAAATGACCCCTCCAGTACCCGAGGCCTCGATGATTCCTTGCAGGGGAATTTGTACTGGACAGGCCCCAGAGTGGTTACCCGGCGGTGAGACATCCAGCGCGGTGATCCTGAACGAATGATTAACGATGTGCATCCAGAGTCCACTTCCAAGCAAGAGGACACCGACGATGGCGGCGCCGATGCGGCCTCTCGCATCGGGATTGATCTTGCCAGAGATCTTGCCGATAACCGCGACCGCAATGAAACCGAGCCCGACAATTACAAAAAGATTGTCGAAACTTAGTTCCGTAAGGACCTTAAGAATGTCGCCCATGAGTCCTCCCCGAGAGTTCAGTTGGGTTTCGACTCGGAGCTACTCGGATCTTTCCTGGGGAAGCACACAGCGCTGATTGGCGGTCGCCCCGAATGGCAGGATTCTGCTCCCGCCCCTGCTTAATGTCAAGAATGTTAGCACCGTCAGGGCTAGGGATTGCAGATTTCCCGATTCTGCTTTCGTCTTGGGGAGAGAAGGCGAAGTGATGCGGGTTTCGGATTCTGCGTTATAGGGTCTCGGATATTTCGGGAGGTTTGGGTCGCGGATTTTGCGAGGTGGCTTGGCGGTTTTTTGGCTTGGGGCTGCGGAGATTTCGGTTGTGGGGTTGGGATGGTGCCGAATCGCGCAAGTGTGCGGCTGAAAACAAAGAAGAGAGCGGCTTGGTGACCGCCCTCAAGGTGGGTTGAAGAGAAGAGGCTGCTAATTGCTGGCGAGCGTGTATTCGCCTGCACATTCCCAGGTGAGGGAGCCGTCTGTAGCCCCGGTGCCTTTGCAAGTGCCTTTTCCCTTTGCTCCCTTGAGCTTGCCAGTGCCGCGAAGGAGCGTCCAAGAATCCTCCGCCGTTTGAATGGCGCCATCTTTCATCGTTGCGGTGCCCTGAAAGCTGTCTTGCGCCTCATGATCGGACCTCCTTAGTTTTTGGGATGGGCGCGAGTATAGCACCGAGAAGTCGTCCAGCACCAGGATCGAGTAGTACCAGCCCCAGCCCACCACGAAGAAGTAGCTGGCATCGCTCTGCCACAACTGATTCGGTGCTGTCGTCTTCACGCGAAACTCCTTGCCGGCCGGAAAGCCCACGAGAGCGATCGTGCGATTCAGCCCGTGCCGCTTCAGCACCCGGTACACCGTGGCTTCCGACACGGTGAACCCGGCGTGGTCGGTGACATGACAGGCCAACTCGCGCGGGCTCAGATCGGGCTGCTGCAGCGCCGTTTCCAGGATCACGGTCTGCTCCTCGGGCCGCAGCCGGTTCCACACCGCACCCGGTTCCGGTTTGCGATCCGTGAGTCCGGCTGCGCCCTGGTCGCGATAGCACCGTTGCCAACGATAGAACGTCGAACGCGCCAGGCCGAGTTCCGCAATCGTCGCCCGCTTCGGCTGCGGCGCACGCCGCACCAGCTCGATCATCTCCCGCTTCTTCTCCGCACTCACCCGCTCGTACCTCCGCCGTCCGATCAGCCCTAGCTCTGGCTTTTTTTGAGCAGCATGTTGGCCACGCTCAGATCGGCCACTAACTGCTTCAGCCGTTCATTCTCCTGCCGCAGCGTTTTCACTTCGTCGCTGGTGGCCTCCCGCAGCGCGTCGCCTCGCATGCGCCCCTTACCCGCTTCCATGAAATCCTTCAGCCACTTGTAGTAGATCGTGGGATGGATGCCTTCGCGGCGGCATAACTCCGCCACCGATACCTCCCCCCGGATACCTTCCATCATGATGCGAATCTTGTCTTCGGTGGGAAACCTGCGCCGTGTCGCCCGCTTGGTCTTGCGGATCAGAGCACGTGCCGTCTCGGCGGAGCGGGTCGGCCCCGCCATCTCAGTGGGATTACTCTCTGGCTTGTTCTCTTCCGGCATGTTCACCCTTCCGACCCCGCTTGAGGGGGCGCCGGAGTAGACTGCCGGCGCAGCACCCCAGCCAGCCAAACGCGGGCTGGCTGGGGCCCCGCTGTCGCCGCCAGTCTACTTCCTGTTTCGGGTGAACTGAACCTCAGATCTGACAGGCTCGTATTCCGGGACGGTACACAACCAAACAGTAGATCAATCTGCTGAGTTCGTGATCTTGGCTCGCAGCGATGCGGGCAGCGTTGAGGGCTGCATGGGAGTGGTCAAGCCGTTGATCGGCAGTGGCCCATTGCATGGACAGGTGGAAGGGTCCACGATCACGTTTACCGTGAATGCTAATGGTTTCGATCTCTTCTTCCGGGGAAACATCGTAAACGACAAAATCACGGGTACTTACACTGTCTCACCGATAAAAGGCATTGTACAGGAGGGGGATTTTGATCTTGAAAAAGCAGATTCGAAAGTGCTGCCTCCTGATTCCGTCCGGTACTGTCCGACTGATGCAGAGATGAACGACAAATAGACAACCGTCAGGCTCGCAATTGTGACCACATTTCAAATCTTAGTCCTGCGGTTCCCCAATCCGGTCGGAGGATGATATGCCGTGAGTGAGTGGAGCCACAACAAGTTGTGCCGCTCTCCACAATTTCAGCATTTCAGCCACCTATTCGGACGCGCCTACCTTGGCATTCCTCGCGCAGTCCAACCAGCCTGCGAAACTTCGTCGTCGTCTTCGCCGAAGATGTGCCCAGCGGCGTGCAGTTTAAGAAACTTGTTCCTGTCGCGCCCTCTGGAAAGACGCCGACCCCGACATCCCCATCCTGAAGAAAGCGAAGGCGGAGTATGCGAAGCTGCATCGAAACCGGCAAGTCCTGCTTGAGGAACCCGCTGCGGGAAATCTGCACGGTGGGGTCTGTGAGGGAGGAGATCACCCGGTGGTGCCATGGTGGACCTAAACGGGCACGAAGCTGGAAACGGCGGACACAGCCAAGGAAAACCTAAAGCCTATCGGGACTCCTCTACTCGGAGAGATGCACGGATTAGTACGCTCCACAACGCGCTTGACACCGCCGACATTGTAAGAGACGCCTGTTATCGACAGTTATGCCACAACGCTCTGGCATTGCGACGACCGCCGGCATAGAGTTGAGCAGGAATGTGTTCACCACGCTTCGTGGGACGAGATCGAGCAGCCATTAAGGGCGGTAAGGGGCTGTAGTATGGGATTGAGTGACCCAGAGGTTCGAAAAAAGTTTTCTGAACCTAGATGGCTTCAGTATAAACATGAGTCTGACAAACAGGGCTGGCAGTGGTGGAAGAGACTGATCCATCGCTTCCAACGCTGCCCGATTTGCAAACCAGAGAAGGTGAAAGAGCAATAAAAATATCTACGCGCTGGGTGACGTTACAGGGGCATCGGTCGACTTCGAGAACGGTAAGGAAGCAGCGGCCGTGTGGATCGCCATTAGCTATGAGCATAAAATGTTCGCAAATTAAACCGGAAACGAGTTGAGACGTTAGTGTGATGTCGCGGGACTCTCTAGTGACTGAATCTGAATGCGCGAACCCAGTTCGGAGTAAGCGTCGGCCAGTGCCGCCAGTGGCCGTCTGGACATATGCACAGGGACACTGGTGGGTTTCACCAGCATCGACCTTGTCCCTAGTCAAAACTCCACGCTCGCGAGGCACCTTCCGAATCAGTAATTTGCCAAACCGCAACATCCCCGTCTCTCCCAAAATGGCTTGAGGATGTAACAATGTTACACGCGGGTTCAATTCCATGCGGATGGAGTTTTGGCGAGGGACAGCCTTATCCTTTATATATGCGTGTGCTTTGTAGGCTGCAGGGCACGGCAGTAGCTGGCCCTGCACATCGCAATCAGGTAGATCTGCGTTAAAGGAGCTCTATTGTGTATGCGCCGCACCTTATGTAGTTTTGGATTGTGGCGAGACACAGCGCAAAAAGAATACGAGCAGGCGTGCAAACTTGAGGCGGGATTTTGTAAATTCGTGCCGGCACAATGAGCTGGTCGGCTTTTCTCTAATCCCAGGCGCTTGAAATAAACCTTCTGGAAGCGCGTTTGTCATCTGTTGACTATTGGCTATAGATCGCGTGGGCACACCAGCAATGGGCAACCATTCTTAATAAATAGCTATTCGGGCCGGTGAGCCGGGTCGCTCTCGTTCTGCAATCTGTAAAGCAGGTCCTTTGCCTTTGGCACAGCAGGTACGGAGGGGAAAGCTTTCAGAAAAGCTTGCAACTCGGTGATCGCCTGCTGCCGCTGCTGCTGCTGCAGATAGAGACTGACCAATTGCAAGTGCGCTTGCCACATTGTCGAGTCCAGTTGCACGGCAGTGCGCAGATTCTTTTCCGCTTGCGGAAGCTTGCCGGTTCGCACGTCGAGGCAACCTAGGAGGAAATGTCCGAAGGCAGAATCGGGACGACGCTGCAGTCCGGAGGCCAGTGCGGCCTCTGCCTGGGTGAACTGGCCCTTCAGCAGGAACACGTTGCCCAGGTTGAAATAGGCTTGCGCATCATTTTGGTCAAGCCGGACCGTTTCCTGAAACTGCTCTTCCGCCGACTTGAAGTCCGCTTTGCTGAGATAGAGGGACCCGAGGTTGTTGTGGGCGGGATAGTATTCCGGCGCAATCTTCAGCGCGCTCTGGTAGTGGGCGATGGCTTCGTCGTGATTGCCCTTGCGCTCGGCGTCCAACCCCCGCTCGTATTCTTTAATCGCCTTCTTGGGGATACGCTTGTTGTAGTCTGCCGGATCGACCAGGTAGGGGTTGCTTCCGGACGCCCGCGTGCTCATCGGGTCGATTTTCTGTGCGTTCTGGCGAGGACGCAGCGTAATGAAAGCCATGGCATAGGTGCTCACGTCAGGATGTAGCATCAGCCGCTCGTCGACGGGATCATACGCGTCGTCGTTGATAACGATGTGGTACTCGCCCCCGACCAGACCATCAAAGCCAAACTTTCCCTCGCCATCCGCATACATACTACTTACTGGGTTGCCGCGGAACCGCAACTCAATCATGATCTGGTGTGATGGGAAATCGCCCCTGGCTATCCGAAGCTGGCCGACAATATTGGTCAACTCCTGCTGCTGCGCAACAAGCGCGGCAGCCAGGAGAAAACTGAGGAGGAGCAGGAGTGGACAAATCTTGCGGGTCATAACTCACCCACGAAAGAGAAAGGGACCCGTTCGCTGTATATGCAAACGGGTCCCGAAAAGGAGGCTGGCTAGAAGCTGAGCTTCAGCCCGGCTTGCATCACGCGCGCGCCGAGCGTGCCGGCAGCTTTGCCAAAGATCCCGCTGCGCATGTCATTATGCGCCCCTCCGCCAGCAGTCGCCAGAACGAAGTTGGCACGATTGAACAGGTTGAAGGCCGCTGCTTCAAATTTCAGCCCAACTTTCTCCGTTACTCTGAAGTTTTTGGCCAAGGTCATATCAGCTTCCCAGTAACCGGGACCAACAAAGGTGTTGCGGCCGAGGTTACCGAGGCAGCCCAAGCACGGGGACGTCAGGGTGGGAATCCCAGGGTACGCTCCAGTAGTGCTGGCTGTGGCCGGATTTCCAAACCAGCCGTTGGCCCACTCCGCCCTCGTCGGCTGGAAGTTGGCGATGGACGAGTCCGGACGCTCATTCCGTCCGTGAGTGGGAAGAAAATCGCCACCGAGATTCTCGCAATTGGCTGGAACGTCTGCCGCAGTGCAGCTATCAACGCCGCCGCTGCTGATTGTTTTCAGCCGTGCTGAACCTCCGCGGAAGGCCTGCCAGTGGGGGCCGGTCTGGAACGCCCAGATTCCGTTCAGGGCCCACCCTCCTATGACTTCTCCAAGAAATCCGGTTGTATTCTGACCCGGAAGCTGCCACACGTGATTAATGACCAGGCGGTGGCGAATGTCGTAGATCGAGTTGCCCCGGTCGAACTGAGGGTGTGTCGGGTCGGTTGTGAAACCTTCGCCGCCGGCAGCGCCGTTCGCGGTGGTGGCGCCGCTATGCCAAGTCGAGCCGTTATCTATCGAGTGGCTGTAGGTGTAGTTCACGTTCAAAAGCAGACCGTGGCTCATCTGCCGCCTCACGGAAGCCTGCAGGGAGTTATAGTTGGAATTGACCACATTCTCCCAGACACGCAGGCGTCCATAATTCGGGTTGGGCCGGCCACCGAAGCCAGTCTCTGTCTCTCCGACGTTGTTCACGAGTGTGGCACCGGCCGGCAAAAGAGTGCCGGGGAGGCGGTTGACGTCCTCGGCACGGAAAAGCTTGTGGCCGGTTGTCCCCACGAAGTTCACTTCCAGCACGGTCTTAGGCATAATCTCGTGCTGAACTCCGAAATAATAGTTGTAGACGTAAGGATCATCAATGCCTTGCGGGAAGATGATTCCTGTCAGAGTGGCCGTGTTGGGATTCTGGCCATACCAACCGTCAATGTTACCTTGCGCTTGGGCCTGACCCGCAGGTCCCTGGTTGGGATTGGTCGGCGGCCCGGTGTATGTTGGGACAACACCACTCGACCCGAACATTGCGCCACCGGTAGACGTGCAACCGCCGTTGAACGTGCATGTCGACGGCCCGTAAACCACAGTGTCGCCACCGCCGCCGAAAGCGTTGAACATTTGGTTGAACGAGTAATACGGTAGATTCCAACGTGAATTCGACAGTGGGTTGTATAGGGTGCCTTCGTAAGATATACCGAAGCCGCCTCGAATCGCGGTCTTGCCGTTACCGAAGACGTCATAGGCGAAACCTACGCGCGGGCCAAAGTCCTTATGGCGGCCCTTACCTAGAGAGGAGGCTGCAGCGAAGCCGCCAGGTCCGCAAACACCCGCCAATTGAGCCAACGCCATTTGAGCGTTGGTATTGCAGCCCGGACTGCCGGCTGGGGCATTGGCGTTGATCACTCCCTGGATCGGGCTGTTTCCCGGCCCCGGAATGAAGGTGGTCCCCTGATTGTTTTCTTCCGTATGACGGCTGTACAGGTCGTAGCGTAGGCCTAGCTGCAATGTAAGACGCTTCGTGGCCTTCCAGTCATCCTGGAAGTATGCCCCCAATTCCACGTTCCGCCAGTGACGAAAGTTGCTCGACAAACTCGAATTCGGGAGTGTGTTACTCGACACTAACCCCTGTATGGTCGATTGGGAGCAAGGTGCGGTGCAAATCCCCGGATTGACACCAGCCGCCATACCGTAGGGAGCGTCTGCGGCAAAGAAGACCGGATCGGAGAAGTAGTAAGACGGACGTGCCACATTGAACTGGCTATTCTCGATGTTTCTCCGAACATCCACGCCGATTTTCATATTGTGGTTGCCATGACTGATCGACACCATTTCGGCATAGGTGTAGACGTTTTCCTTGAAGAACTGAGGATAACCGCTATAAGAGCCGAATCCAGACGATCCGTCATCAAAGCCGATCGCCGGAACACCGCCTTGGGCAACGTTGAGCAAGGGACTGGCATTCTGCGAGTAACCGGCCCGGAATTCGTTCAGGATTTTCGGGCTGAAGGTGTGGAGAAAGCTGAACTGACCGTTAGGACTTCGAATGATCTGCGGATTGAAGAACCCGCGGGCGCAGGCTGGATCGCCGCAAGGCCCGTATTTGTCTGTGGTTCGGGCATAGTTGAAGTTAACTGAGAACCGGTTCGCCTGGCTGGGATCGTAGTCGAAGCGCAGTGAAGCTTCGTTGCCATTGAATAGGTTGCCCACATTGCCGAAAGCACCGGTCTGGGCCTTAACCAGAGAGATGCCCGACAGTTGGAACGGCATCGAAGATACGCCGGTCGTGGGATCGCGTCCGATCGTGCCTGCCGACATCGAGGAGTTAAAGTAAGTCCCCCCACCGCAAGGAGCTCCTGTGTACGACAATGTCGTGGTGTTGTCGACCCCAGGTACAACCCCGAGGATGGACTGCATTCGTGCCGCAATGATGTTGGCTTGGGCTTGTGGAAGACCAAATCCCGACAAAGACGAATAAGTGTCCGGGCAGAGGTAATCAGCGTAAGTCGAAAGTCCTGTGTCAAACGCAGTGACATTGGCGAAGTATTGATCCGGCGTATATAGTGTGGAACCGCCAGCAAGCGGCTGAAAATTCTTATAGAGCACTCCCGCCACGGAATTGACACCTGTCGCGGCGTCCGCCTGCGCGACTGCCGCGCGCCACTGGGGAGATTCCTCGGTTACCGTACTAATATTGCTATATGTGAACCGACTCCCCTGATAGGAACCGAAGAAAAACAACTTGTCTTTTATGATCGGCCCGCCGATGGTGAAGCCGAACTGGTTCCACCTCAAGGGAGGTTGACTGGCGGTTGGCTGACCCGCCGCCTTCTGGTTGGCGTTGAACTGGTCGAAGAAGAAGTCATTGGCATCAGCCGCATTATTGCGAATGTATTCCCACATGCTGCCGTGGAACTGGTTCGTGCCCCCCTTGGTCACGAGGTTAACCGTGCTGCCAGCGCTATTGCCGTATTGCGCTGACATGTTCAGGCCCAACTGCTGAAATTCCTCGACGGTATCCTGAATCGGAGTGTTGACGTTTCCGCCGCTTAGGCCTTTGTTCGAGACACCGTTGAGGAGGAAGCCGTTGAAGTCTTCGCGCACGCCATTCACTACTGTGTTATGGCCGTTTTCAAAATCAGTCCCGTTTACGTTGACCGCACCGGCGGAGAGCTGCATCAGGTCAAAAACGTTGCGTCCGTTGACGGGCAAATTAGAGATTTGTTCGGAACCGATCGTCGCTGATAACTTTGGGTCGTCGGTTTGGACTGCCACTTCCTGGCCCGTGACCTCAACCACTTCGCGTGCTTGGCCCAACTCCATCTTGGCGTCGACGTGGGCGATGGCACCGGCATTGAGAACCACGTCGACATCGTTGAAGGTCTTGAAGCCCGAGGCCTCAACCGTGATCTTGTAGGTACCGACCGGAAGCTCCTTGGCTATATAAACGCCAGTCTGGTTCGTGGTCATGCTGACCGAGAGGTTCGTCGCCTGGTTGGTAATCTTAACCTTGGCATTTGGAAGTGCTGCACCGGAGGGGTCGGTGACCGTGCCAGTGAATTGACCGTTTTGAACCTGGGCTACCGCAGTCAGGGCAAAAAAGAGGACGCACAGCGAAATCGAGCAAAAACTCAGCTTCGTCATTGGCTTCTCCCAGGCAAGATAGTCTTCGAGAAATGCAGCGACCTTATTGCGCGAACGATCTCTCTTTTTGAACAATCTTCACTCCAACGAATGCACAGCACACGTGAGCGAAATGGGAAGTTGATGTCGAGGTGTTTCCTCTTTATTTTTCTTAATGTTGGATATCCGTGAAGAGAGTGGTCGAGACCCTAACGAGCGTCCCGATAGTCAGAATCACCCTGAAGACGCCTTAGACGGTGCGACGATTAACTTGACATCGGCTAACGCACACCCGAGGAAGAAACAGGCCAAGTCTAGTCGAAAATGTTGGGTTCGAACAATACCGTCGTTGCCCGATAACTCGACTGCTAATAACGCCAACGTTACTAAGTCGGGGATTCCTCTAGAAATTCCGTTCGGCTCTTCACCAGCCTGGGGATCAAGAAGGTCAGGATTACGGGTGGGGAGCCGCTGTTGCGCAAGGGTGTCATCGACTTCGCCCGGGAGTTGTCGCAGCTGCGCAATGTAGATGAACAGATGAACAACCTTTAGATATTGTCGTCACCACAAATGGACATCTTCTCGCAGAAACGGCAAGGCCGCTCAAAGATGCTGGCCTGCGAAGGGTCACGGTGAGCATGGATGCTGTGGATCCGGACGGCTTCGCCCGGATAACGCGTGTTCCAACGAGCTTCGCTCACGTACTGGCCGGCGTCCGAGCCGCGAGGCGTGCGGGCCTTGATCCCGTAAAGATCCACTGCGTATTAATGCGCGGATTTAATGACGATCAGATCGTGCCTTTCGGCAAGTTCGCGCGTGAAGAAGGCGTTGTGGTGCGATTCATCGAGTTCATGCCGCTCGACGAGGGGCGCGTCTGGTCTCCCGAAGTCGTGGTTACAATGAGCGAAATTCTGCGCCGCATGGCCGAGTATCTCCACCTTGTCGAGATTCGCCACGAACGCAGTGAAACAGCGCGGCGCTATGTGTTCGAAGACGCAATTGGTGAGATTGGAATTATTGCCCCGTCGATGGCAAGATCCGAACTTGCCTTTTTTCAGTCTGGGATCATGATCTGCACGGGCTCATGCGTGGTGGCGCCTCGGACCACGAACTGATGAAGTTTATCCATAGTGCAGTCGGCCGCAAGGAAGAGCGGCATCACATTGTGGAGGCCGGCTTCGTGCCGCCATCCAGGACGATGCTGCACATCGGCGGTTAGACGTGAAGAAGGCTCAGGTTTTCTGAGGGGACACTTAAAACGAGGCACCATCGCGCAATCACAACACGGCTTGGAAAGGACGACTTCAAGAAAAGGACTACGGATTGGGATTGGGGTGATCGTGGGGATGCAGACTGGAATTCTAGCGTCGCTGTCTTCGCGATCGCTATTGCGAGGGGATGTGGCGGCCGACGGCCCTCAATGGCTGCCCGCGGCGCTGGTCTTCGGATCGATTGGTGCGGTTGCTTATGCCGACTTCAT
>WNFD01005133.1_pt1 | contig 13115 bp, 13 predicted proteins | sample 5400491 | NCBI WGS metagenome assembly WNFD01 (sample SAMN13153343, study PRJNA577476) | soil metagenome | isolation source: 120 cm saprolite under Douglas fir tree site 2 hole 2 replicate 2 | place: USA:California | collected 2015-04-18 | reverse complement strand
CGCTACAAGATCAAGGACAGCGTCAAGGGCGTCATCATTACCGGCGTCGACGGCACCTCGGATGCCGCCGACAAGCGGCTCTCCGCCGGCGACGTCATCGTCGAGGTGGCGCAGGAGGCGGTGTCGAATGCCGCCGACATCAAGAAGCGCGTCGAGCAGTTGAAGAAGGACGGCAAGAAATCCGTGCTTCTGCTGGTCGCCAACGGCGACGGCGAACTGCGCTTCGTGGCGCTCAGCGTGCAGTAGCGCATTAGCGGCGCAAATTCGCTATCGGCCGCAAGGCGTCGTCCCCGCGAAAGCGGGGACCCATACCGCGGAATCCATCAATAAGGCAGAGCGGTCGACGCCTCGCGCAACACGGCGGCCTGTGGTTATGGGTCCCCGCTTTCGCGGGGACGACGTGGCCGCGCTCTCGAAACTCAAATAACCACCGATATTATCCCTCAACAAATTCGTCCCGTCGATACCCCTGCGCGTAGAGCAGCGCGGTGAGGTCGCCGTGGTCGATCCGCGCGGCTGCGCTGGCGGCGACCGCGGGCTTGGCGCGGTAGGCGACGCCCAGGCCCGCGTGCTCGATCATGCCGAGGTCGTTGGCGCCGTCGCCGGCGACGAGGGCGTCGATGTCGTCGAGGTCGAACGACTCCATCAGCTCGATCAGGGTTGCAAGCTTGGTGGCGCGTCCGAGGATCGGCTCCTTGACCTCGCCCGTGAATTTGCCGTCATGCACGACCAGTTCGTTGGCGCGGTTTTCCTGGAAGCCGATCCGGGCCGCGACCGCGTTGGTGAACAGCGTGAAGCCGCCCGAGATCAGGCAGGTATAGGCGCCGTGCGCGCGCATGGTCATGACCAGCTCGCGGCCGCCCGGTGTCGGCACGATGCGCGTCTTCAACACTTCGTCGACCACGCCGACCGGCATGTCCTTGAGCAGCGCGACGCGCTCGCGCAGCGCCGGCTCGAATTCGATCTCGCCGCGCATCGCGCGCTCGGTGATCCCAGCGACATGAGCCTTCAATCCGGCGAAGTCGGCCAATTCGTCGATGCATTCCTGGCCGATCATGGTGGAATCCATATCGGCAAGAAAAAGCTTCTTGCGTCGGGTGGCGAGAGGCTGCACCACGATATCGATCGGCAGGTCGCCGCGCGCCTCGCGCAGGCGGTTCTCGATGGCGCGGATGTCCCCACTTTCGAAAGTCGTCTGGCCTTCAAAGGGGATGTCGACCGCCACCTCGTCGAACAGCCAGTGCGCCGGTCCAGCGGAGGACAGCACCGCGCGCGCGCCATCGACGATGGTCGAGTCGAGGGCGGGGTTGGCCGGATTGCAGATCAGGGTCGCGACGAGAGACATTGGGCGGTTTCGGGGTGGTTTCGCTGATGCAGAGCAACAAGGCCGTGCTTATCGCAGGGCCGACCGCCAGCGGCAAGTCGGCGCTGGCGCTGGCGCTGGCCGAGCGGTTCGGCGGCACCGTCATCAACACCGATTCCATGCAGGTCTACCGTGACCTCCGCATCATCACGGCGCGGCCAACCGTCGAGGAAGAGGCGCGCGTCCCGCACCGGCTCTACGGCCATGTCGATGCCGCCGTGAACTTCTCGGCCGGCGCTTGGGTCGCTGACGCGGCATCCGTCCTCGCGGAAGCCCGGGTGCAACACCGCCTGCCGATCTTCATCGGCGGCAGCGGGCTCTATTTCAAGGCGCTCACGCGGAGCCTGTCGGCGGTACCGCCGATTCCGCCCGAGATCCGCGAGGGCGTGCGCGCGCGGCTCGATCGCGACGGCGTCGAAGCGCTGCATGCGGAGCTGGCGCGGCGCGATCCCCTGTCCGCCGAGCGCCTGAAGCCGCGCGACCGCACCCGGATTGCCCGTGCGCTCGAAGTCGTCGAGGCGACCGGGCGTTCGCTGACCGATTGGCATCGCGAGGGCTTGCCGCCGTTATTGCCGCAGGGCGCGTTCAGCGCGCTGTTTCTCGCACCCGATCGCGACGCGCTCTACGCGCGGGTCGATGCACGCTTCGGTGCCATGCTCGAAGCGGGCGCGCTGGAGGAAGTCTCGCGGCTCGCGGCGCGAAGTCTCAATCCGCTGTTGCCGGCGATGAAGGCGCATGGCGTGCCGGCGCTGATCCGGCATCTGAAGGGCGAGATCACGCTGGAGGAGGCGGCCGAAATCGGCCGCGCCGACACCCGCCACTACGCCAAGCGGCAATTCACCTGGTTCCGGCATCAACTGCCCGAGTTCGAATGGGTGACGCCGGAGGCGGCGAGCGGATGGCTTCATGCCATCATTCCGGGGCGCTCGTGAAACGAGCGAACCCGTTCGCGCGTGGCGCTCGCATCACGGGCTATCGCGCTCACGATCAGTAATGATAGCGGCACTGGGCAATGTCGAGCTGCTGGTCTTCGCCTTTGCCCGATACGCGGTAGACCAGACGGTGCTCACCTGAAATGCGGCGAGACCACCAACCTTGAAGCCCGAACTTAAGAGGCTCTGGCTTGCCGAGCCCTTTGAAGGGGCTGCGCTTGATGTCCTTGATCAGGCATTGATGGATTCAAGGATTTTTGATCTTCTTTTTGCCAGTGGAGATACTCTTCCCAAGCATCGTCCGTCCAAGCAGTTTTCATGCCCCCGCTTTGCCGGGATCAATCAGTTCGCGCTCGGTGAGTTTGTCTTGATCGGCATCTTGGATCGACCGCAGCATACGCGCGGCGTTCGCAGGGCTCTTGAGAAGATGGACCGTTTCCATGAGACCCTCATACTCCTCTTCCGACATCATGACGACGCTGCGGGCGTTCTGTCGGGTGATGAAGAGTGGCGCATGATCATTGCACACCTCGTCCATGTAGGACGCGAGGTTGTTGCGCAGCTCACTGTAAGAAACGTGTGCCATCGAGTTCCTCTCAACGTACAAATATTTGTACAGATACAGATTCGTCAATGAATCGAATACCAGCATCGCGGTCGGCTTGTTTTCGCGCATGGCGATAAACAGTAAATTCTGCTCGCCGAACGCCCGGAACTTCGTTAATCTTGCGAAGGATGCGGCGCGCACCGCCTTGCCTTGACATTCAGGGGTGGACCGGTATAAGTCGCGCAATCTTTGGGAAGCTGAGCGCTCGCATGCATAATATTATTACCAAACTCCTTATCGTCGTGGTACCCTGGCACACCGCCGGGGATGGCTGAGGCCATCCCAAGTTCAGGCGGTGTGCATGGGGCCTCTTCGGGCCCTTTTTTATTTCCCAAAGCTCAAGACCAAAAACGACAAAAGCCCGATCCGGAGCAAGCCATGAGTGAGAAAAGCCACGATCCGAACCAGATGACCGGCGCCGCCATGATCGTGCGCGCGCTGGCCGATCATGGCGTCAAGCACCTGTTCGGCTATCCCGGCGGCGCGGTGCTTCCGATCTATGACGAGATTTTCCAGCAGAGCGAGGTTCGGCACATCCTGGTGCGACACGAGCAGGGCGCCGGCCACGCGGCCGAGGGCTATGCGCGCTCGACCGGCCAGCCTGGCGTGGCGCTGGTGACCTCGGGGCCGGGCGCCACCAACATGGTGACGCCGCTGACCGACGCGCTGATGGATTCGATTCCGCTGGTGTGCATCACCGGGCAGGTGCCGACGCACCTGATCGGCAACGACGCGTTTCAGGAATGCGACACCGTCGGCATCACGCGGCCTTGCACCAAGCACAATTGGCTGGTGCGCGATGTCAACGACCTCGCCAAGGTGCTGCACGAGGCGTTCTATGTGGCAACGTCGGGCCGTCCCGGACCTGTGTTGGTCGACGTGCCCAAGGACGTGCAGTTCGCGACCGGCACCTATCATCCGCCGCGCAAATCCGACGTGCATGTCTCCTACGCGCCGCGCGTGAAGGGCGATGCGGCCCAGATCCGCAAGGCGGTGGCGCTGCTGGCGTCCGCCAAGCGGCCGGTGATCTATTCGGGCGGCGGCGTCATCAATTCCGGACGCGAGGCCTCGAAACTGCTGCGTGAGCTGGTCAACGTCACCGGCTTTCCGATCACTTCGACCCTGATGGGGCTGGGCGCCTATCCCGCGTCGGGCAAGAACTGGCTCGGCATGCTCGGCATGCACGGCACCTACGAGGCCAACATGGCGATGCATGATTGCGACGTCATGCTGTGCGTCGGCGCGCGCTTCGACGACCGCATCACCGGACGCGTCGATGCGTTCTCGCCGGGCTCGAAGAAGATCCACATCGACATCGATCCGTCCTCGATCAACAAGAACATCCGCGTCGACGTGCCGATCATCGGCGACGCCGGCAACATCCTGGGCGATCTGTTGCAGGTGTTCAAGGCGGAGGCGAAGAAGCCCGACATCAAGGCGTGGTGGGCCGAGATCGCCAAGTGGCGGGCGCGCAACTCGCTCTATTACAAGAAGAGCAACGACGTCATCCTGCCGCAACACGCGATCCAGTCGCTGTTCGAGGCGACGCGCGGGCGCGACACCTACATCACCACCGAAGTCGGCCAGCACCAGATGTGGGCCGCGCAGTTCTTCGGTTTCGAGGAGCCGCACCGGTGGATGACATCCGGCGGGCTCGGCACCATGGGTTACGGCCTGCCGGCGGCGCTTGGTGTCCAGGTTGCCCATCCGAACAGCCTCGTGATCGATATCGCGGGCGACGCCTCGGTGCAGATGACGATCCAGGAAATGTCGACGGCGGTTCAGCACGAATTGCCGATCAAGATCTTCATCCTGAACAACCAGTACATGGGCATGGTGCGGCAGTGGCAGCAGCTCCTGCACGGCAACCGCCTGTCGCATTCCTATTCGGAGGCGCTGCCCGACTTCGTCAAGCTCGCGGACGCCTATGGCTGCGTCGGCATCCGGGCGATCAAGCCTTCCGATCTCGATGGCGCGATCAAGGAGATGATCTCGGTCAAGCGTCCGGTGCTGTTCGACTGCCGCGTCGCGGCGCTGGAAAACTGTTTTCCGATGATCCCCTCCGGCAAGGCGCACAACGAGATGCTGTTGCCGGAGCAGGCCAACGACGAAGCCACCGCAACCGCCTTCGCCGGCGGCAAGGCGCTGGTGTGAAAATGATGGACATGAAGGGCGCGAACCGCGGGCCGCAAATTCCACTGTCATCGTCCGGCTTGACCGGACGATCCAGTACGCCGCGCGCTCTCGATTCGATCTCGTCCGCCGGTGTTTACTGGATACCCGCTTTCGCGGGTATGACGAGTGTGGTGAGGCGATGATTTGCGAGAGAAGCCGTCATGGCCGGGCTTGCCCCGGCCATCCACGTCTTCCTTCTCGCGGAGACTTTAGAACGTGGATGCCCGGGACAAGCCCGGGCATGACGACTGAGAGATTTTTGGGGACATCATGAACCAGCCCGCATCCGCCTATTTCATCGAGGAGCGCCACGACCCGAGCGAGGCGCATACGCTGTCGGTTCTCGTGCAGAACGAGCCGGGGGTGCTGGCGCGCGTGATCGGGCTGTTCTCGGGGCGCGGCTACAACATCGAAAGCCTCACGGTCTCCGAGACCGAGAACCAGAAACATCTGTCCCGCATCACCATCGTGACCACGGGCACGCCGATGGTGATCGAGCAGATCAAGCACCAGCTCGACCGCATGGTACCGGTTTACCGGGTCGTCGACATGACCCTGGCCGGCCGCGCCATCGAGCGGGAACTGGCGATGGTCAAGGTCAAGGGAACCGGCGAGCATCGCGTTGAGACGCTACGGTTGGCGGACGCGTTCCGCGCCCGGGTGATCGACGCCACCACCGAGAGTTTTGTGTTCGAGATCACAGGCAATAGTGGCAAGATCAATCAGTTTATCGACCTCATGCGGCCGCTCGGTCTGGTCGAGGTTTCCCGCACCGGCGTCGCCGCGATTGGGCGTGGACCTGAAGGGATGTGAACCATGTTGGCGCGCGACTGGTTTTATAATCAACGGGGTAGGATCGGGCTCGACCGGGCGGTTATGGCGCTGTGCGATCCCCACGATGACAGCGACCTGCGCGCCCGCGCGGCGCTCGCCATGCTCGGTGTCAAGAAAGGATGGCGCATCGCCGATATCGGCTGCGGCAACGGGGTGTTCGCCTGCGAGGCGGCGCTGTTGGGCGCCGAGGTCGATGCGATCGACATTTCGCCGGCCATGCTGGCGTTGGCCGACCTGCAGGCCCGTAACCGCCGGGTGCCGATCCGGACCCGGCCCACGGGACTCCTGAGCTTCGCCTACGAGCCCAATTCCTATGACCTGATCGTCAGCGAATTCACGCTGCATCATTTGCCGGATTTCTGGAAGGCGGTGGCGCTATCGCGGATCTTTGGCGCGCTGAAGCCCGGCGCGAATTTCTATCTGCGCGACATCGTGTTCGTCAGCATGCCCGATGGCTGTGAGCGTGACGTCGATCAGTGGGCGGATTTCAGCATCAAGAACCACGATTTCGCGCGTGACAGCGTGGTTGCCCATATGCGCGACGAATATTCTACCTTCGGCTGGGTGATGGAGCGCATGCTGACCGAGGTCGGATTCACGCTGGTGTCGGCCGATTATCACGCGCCGATGCACGGCACCTATCTCCTGCAGAAATCGAAATCGGACGCGCAAAGCTAGAAACATAAAGGCTAGAACAAAAAGGTAGAGCGTTTTCGAGCGAAGTGGATGCCGGTTCGCGTTAAGAAAACGCGTCAAGAAAAAAAGGTAGCGCCCAGGTTCTGATTTTGATTGGAACCGAGGCGCTGGATATTCATGAGACCTGCCGACGTCTGCATCGCCCTCCTGGTGGCGGTCATCTGGGGGCTTGCCTTCGTCGCGAGCCGAATTGCGCTCGACGAATTTTCGCCGGCGCTGATGACCACGTTGCGCTTTGCCATCGCCGCGGTGCCGTGCCTGTTCGTGCGCCGGCCCGATATCTCCTGGCCGCTTCTGATCGCGATCAGCTTCACGCTGTTCCTCGGTCAGTTCCTCGCACAAGCTTATGGCATCGCCCATGGCGTGCCGGTCGGGCTCTCCAGCGTGATCGTGCAGAGCCAGGCGCTGTTCACCATCGCCTTTGCCGTCATCGTCTTCGGCGAACGGCCGACGCCGATGCAGACCGCCGGCATCGGCGTCGCCACCATCGGCCTTCTGATGATTTGCGGCACGGTCGGCTACGATTTCAGCATCGGCGCCTTCGCGGTGCTGATGATCTCACCGATCGGCTTCGCGGTCGGCAATCTCCTGCTGCGGCGGGCGCAGGGCGTGCCGATGTTCGACCTGTTCGCCTGGCTGTGCCTGACCGCGGCGGTGCCCTTGTTCGCGCTGGCGCTCGTCGCCGACGGCCCGGCGCCGACCTGGCACGCGCTCGCGCAGATGTCGCTGACGGGGCTTGTCTGCATGCTCAGTCTCGGCGGCATCTCGACCTGCATCGCCTATTGGCTGTGGGGCCGGCTGCTGCGGGATTATCCGGCGGCCCAGGTCGTGCCCTTTGCGCTCTTGGTGCCGTTCGTGGGCGCCGGCGCCTCCAGCATCGTGTTTCACGAAAAGTTCGGACCCCTGCGGCTCGGTGGAATGGTAACGGTGATCGGCGGTATCGCGGTCATGCTGCTGTCGAAACGTCCGCGCGCTGTCGCCAAGATTGCCTGAAGAAATCACCCCCAAGAAATCCCCCCAAGAAAATCACCCCAAAGAAATCATCCAAAGTGATCGCCGAGCCAGCCATGTCGCAACAGCTTCTCTTCGCCTTCGTCGTCTTCGCCGCCGTGATGTTCTTCACGCCGGGGCCGAACAACATCATGCTGCTGTCGTCCGGGCTGACCTACGGCTTCCGTCCGACGCTGCCGCACATTGCCGGCATCACGGTCGGCTTCGCCTTCATGGTCGGCGTCGTGGGTCTGGGCCTCGGCACCATTTTCATCGCCTATCCGGTGCTGCAGACGATCCTGAAATATGCGGGCGTTGTCTATCTGATCTATCTTGCCGCAGCCATCGCAATGTCCGGCCCGCCGACGCCGGGCCAGGACAACCGGCGCGGCCCGATGACATTCTGGGGCGCGGCGATGTTTCAATGGATCAACGCCAAGGGCTGGGTGATGGTGATCGGCACCATCACCGCCTATGCGGCAATCGCGGCCTTCCCCTATAACATCGCAATCCAGGTCGCGCTCAGCCTGCTTCTGGGCGCGGTGTCGTGCACGGTCTGGGCGATATTCGGCAGCGCGCTGCGGCCGGTGCTGACTTCGCCTCGGGCGGTGCGGGCCTTCAACATCGTGATGGCGATCCTGCTGCTCGCTTCACTTTATCCTGTCTTCATGGACGTGTGATGCAGATCTACTGTCATGACTCCGACGCGTGATGCCTCCGATGAATGAAAACGAATTTCGCAATTGGAGCCGAAAGGCCGCCGAATGGGGCGTCGATTACCGGAACGGTTTGCGCGATCGTCCGGTGCGCGCACAGACCAGGCCCGGCGCGATTTTCAATGCGCTGCCGACCGACGCGCCCGAAGCGCCTGAACCGATGGACGCGATCTTTGCGGACTTCGAGCGCATCGTTCTGCCCGGCATCACCCATTGGCAACATCCGCGTTTCTTCGCCTATTTTCCGGCCAATGCCGCGCCGGCTTCCGTCATCGCCGAGCAGCTCGTGTCGGCGATGGCGGCCCAGTGCATGTTGTGGCAGACCTCGCCGGCGGCGACCGAGCTCGAGACCCGCGTGCTGGACTGGTTGCGGCGCGCGCTCGGCCTGCCGGATGGCTTCAAGGGCGTCATTCAGGACTCCGCCTCGTCTGCGACGCTTGCGGCCATCCTCGTCATGCGCGAGCGCGCGCTGAGTTGGGCGGGCAAAAAGGCGGGCTTGTCCGGGCAGAGACCGGTGCGGGTCTATTGCTCGGGGCAGGTGCACACCTCGATCGACCGCGCCATCTGGGTCGCAGGCATCGGTGACGACAATCTTGTCCGAGTGCCCGTGACCGGCGAGCTGCGCGGCCTCGATGCGGCGGCGCTGGAGGCTGCCATCGTCGCCGACCGGCAGGCCGGGCTCTTGCCTGGTGGCATCGTTGCCAGTGTCGGCGGCACCAGCGTCGGCGGCACGGACGATATCGCCTCCGTTTGCGCGGTCGGCCGCCGCCACGATCTCTATGTTCATGTCGATGCCGCGTGGGCGGGATCGGCGATGATCTGTCCGGAATTCCGGCATTTCTGGACCGGCGTCGAGCACGCCGATTCCGTCGTTTTCAATCCGCACAAATGGCTCGGTGCGAATTTCGACTGTTCTGCGCACTTTCTGCGCGAGCCCGATAGCCTGCTCAGGACGCTTGCCATTCATCCCGAATTTCTCAAGACGCACGATCGGGACGGCATCATCGATTACTCGGAATGGAGCGTGCCGCTCGGCCGCCGCTTCCGCGCGTTGAAAATCTGGTTCCTGCTGCGCGCCTACGGGCTGGAGGGATTGCGCAACATGATCCGGGATCATGTGCGGTGGTCCGAAACACTCGCAAAGCGCCTCGCGGCCGAGCCCGATTTCCGCGTCGTCACCGGGCCGATGCTGTCGCTGTTCTCGTTTCGGCATGAGCCGAAAAATATCGCCGATCTCGACGCCCATAACCTTCGGCTGCTCGCCGCGATCAACGATGACGGGCGTATCTATCTGACGCAAACCAAGGTCGATGGGCAGACCGTCATCCGCTTCCAGGCCGGCTCGTTCGACTTGACCGAGGCCGATACCGAGATGGCGTTCGACGTCATCGTCGAGATCGCCCGGCGCCTGGATTCCAAGGGGAGCGTGGAATGACCACCGGGAGAGGTCAGCTCGCGCGACCCTGCCGTCATGGATGCATGATGCCGCACTGCGGCATGCAGAAACGGGTTTCCCCTTGATGGGGAAATGCTCTAGACAACGCCGGAAAATTGCGGCCGACCGGCAGTCCAGACCACCTGAAAGCCTGATTTGCCGGCCGATTTTGGCTCACTTACGAGGGACGAACCATGCGAGTTTACTACGATCGCGACGCCGACCTGAACCTGATCAAGGGCAAGAAGGTCGTCATCGTCGGATATGGCAGCCAGGGCCACGCCCATGCGCTGAACCTGAAGGATTCCGGCGTCAAGGAAGTGGCGATCGCGCTGCGCAAGGGCTCGGCCTCTGCCAAGAAGGCCGAAGCCGCCGGCTTCAAGGTGCTTGAGGTCGCCGAGGCCGCCAAATGGGGCGACCTCGTGATGATGCTGACCCCCGACGAATTGCAGGGCGACATCTATCGCGAGCATCTGCACGACAACATGAAGAAGGGCGCGGCGCTCGTGTTCGCGCACGGCCTCAACGTGCACTTCAACCTGCTCGATCCCAGGCCCGACCTCGACGTCCTGATGATCGCGCCCAAGGGCCCCGGCCACACCGTGCGCTCGGAATATCAGCGCGGCGGCGGCGTGCCCTGCCTGATCGCGATCGCCAAGGATTCCTCCGGCAACGCCCATGACCTGGGCTTAAGCTATGCGTCCGCGATCGGCGGCGGCCGGGCCGGCATCATCGAGACCTCCTTCAAGGAGGAATGCGAGACCGACCTGTTCGGCGAGCAGGTGGTGCTTTGCGGCGGCCTCGTGGAGCTGATCAAGGGCGGCTACGAGACGCTGGTCGAAGCCGGCTATGCGCCGGAGATGGCCTATTTCGAGTGCCTGCACGAGGTCAAGCTGATCGTCGACCTGATCTATGAAGGCGGCATCGCCAACATGAATTACTCGATCTCCAACACCGCCGAATATGGCGAATACGTCACCGGCCCGCGCATCGTGACCGACGAGACCAAGAAGGAGATGAAGCGGGTGCTCGCCGACATCCAGTCCGGCAAGTTCGCCCGCGACTGGATGCTAGAGAACAAGGTCAACCAAACCTCGTTCAAGGCCACCCGTGCCAAGCTCGCCCAGCACCCGATCGAGGAAGTCGGCGCCAAGCTCCGCGACATGATGCCGTGGATCAAGAAGGGCGCGCTGGTGGACAAGAGCAAGAACTAGGGCTCGACCCAGAACTAGATTTTGGGGTGCGAGACCGCATAAGCGCGGTCTCGCAAGCAATCGACGGTTCAATTCAATATCCTGTCGAAAAAACTAGATGGGCGTTTGAAAATTATGCTCTTGGTACAATGCTCACCAATCAAGGATTTACCCTGCTGCTTATCAAACAAGCAAAAATTGTCCTTGATGCTCGAGTATCTAGGAACTCCCATATAGCTCAACATCCAGTCCGAGCAAGAATTATCGAGAAAGTAGTTGATTTCGTCGATGATGCAGCTTCCGTTCGTTGCGGATAAGTCGGCTATCACTTCGCGATAGTTGCACCTGAAGTCCTGCATGGATTGTGATAAGTGCATGCAAACACTCAACGGTTCGCACCTTCCCTGTATCGCGCAAATGGATACGGTCTTCATCCCTCTTATGGCCTTAAGAAACTCAGCGCTGTAGTTGTTTTTTATTTCGTTGGCCACGAACGATCGGAATTGCTGTGATGAGATGATTTTCTGAGTGAGCTGGTTCTGCTTCGTGACGTAAGCAGCGGAAAACTCAAACCCTTCGATCTTAAGCAACGCTTTGTACTCGTCACTCGCAAAGTACTTGTCTACGACATCCGACGAGTTTTTTACCCGCTCAACGTAGTCCTTTGATTTGTATTCAAAAAGAGCAAACATCCCGGCAAGGATGACAAGAATCACTTTTAGCGGCTCGACGTTCTCTCTGATCCAGGGCCAAAATGATTTCTTGGCTCCAGATTTTTCCGAGCGCGATTTTTCCGTGCTTGAGGGCATCACAGAATCATAGATGGTAAAACCGACTCTGCAGCGTCAGAGCTCGGCTCCGCCTAACGACGACTTCATTTAGGACGGCTATTGTCACAACACGTTTTCACCTCCGCGTTGCAGCAGCTGGGCCTTCGATCTTGGGCGAATTGCCGGAGCTTGTCGCGCGGCCGATCGATGGTGTGGCTTGGAACGATGGACGCTTGCGTGCAGATCAGAGGCAGCGGATTGCTAGTTACGTCTGCCTTCGCGAAACTGGTGAGGGCGATCAGGGCAAACATCCAAGCTAGGATATGAAATTTATTCATAAAACCCTCCTTGGTTGAAAAGGTGACTTCACGCTCGTTGAGGGCGTCTGTCAAGCAGGAAGCGGCAAGTTCGCCCGCGACTGGATGCTGGAGAACAAGGTCAACCAGACCTCGTTCAAGGCCACCCGTGCCAAGCTCGCCCAGCACCCGAGGCGGCTGGAGAGGCGAGGCGCGATCTCGGTAATCAAGAAGGGCGCGCTCGTCGACAGGACCGTAAACTAGCTCCTTGAGCCGACTCCACTGCTTCAAGCCGAAAACTCCCGATCCATCAGATTCAAGGCGCAGACATTTAATCTGCCTTCTTCGCTTCGATCGGACTCGGACAATGATCGTTCACGCTTGCTGCGCCGCGTCACCGGTTCGGCGCGACAAATCGCCCCGATCAATTGCGGCTTCGCCTCACGGCTTTCGGGTGGGCTGTCCGGCTGCTATCGTTCACAGCTCAAGAAAAAGCAAATCGAGGAAATCGCCGACAAGCCATCACACCTTGCGCGAGAGGGAAGCTCATGAAGCGCTGCGCGAAGCAATCCATCTGGACCAGTTTCATCAGTCCGCATCTCGCTGGAAAGCTGGGTCTCGCCGCCCTCATTCTCGCCGCCGCCACGCTGCCGGCCGCCGCGCAGAAGAAATACGACAGGGGCGTCACCGACACCGCGATCAAGATTGGCAACATCATGCCGTATAGCGGGCCGGCCTCGGCCTACGGCATCATCGGCAAGACGATGAGCGCCTATTTCCGGATGGTGAACGACAATGGCGGCGTCAACGGCCGCAAGATCGAGTTCATCACCTATGATGACGCCTACAGCCCGCCCAAAACCGTTGAGCAGGCGCGCCGGCTGGTGGAAAGCGACGAGGTGTTCCTGATCTTCGCCTCGCTCGGCACTGCGAGCAACGCCGCGATCCAGAAATACATGAACACCATGAAGGTGCCGCAGCTCTTCGTCGCCACCGGCGCCTCGCGCTGGGGCGATCCCGAGCATTTCCCCTGGACCATCGGCTGGCAGCCGAACTACCGGGCCGAGGCGCGCATCTACGCCTCCTACATCCTGCAGCATCATCCGAA
>WNFD01007653.1_pt1 | contig 13119 bp, 10 predicted proteins | sample 5400491 | NCBI WGS metagenome assembly WNFD01 (sample SAMN13153343, study PRJNA577476) | soil metagenome | isolation source: 120 cm saprolite under Douglas fir tree site 2 hole 2 replicate 2 | place: USA:California | collected 2015-04-18 | reverse complement strand
CCCTCTCTTTCGCAGGCTCTCCATCTTCTTCAGCGCCTTGCGGCGCCGCTCGGCCGCAGACACATACGGCTTCCAGCCCCAGCCACCGTACATCGACTAAGCCTCCTTCATCGCAATCTGGAGATCGAGACGGACCAGCTTGAGCAACTCCTCATCCTTCAACTCGGTAAGCACTCGATCGGCGCCAGCTTCGAGCAGCCCCTCCGAGAGGCTCTGCTTGGATTCGATCAACTGATCGATCTTCTCCTCCACCGTTCCCCGGCATACAAACTTGTGTATCAGCACGTTCTTCTTCTGTCCAATGCGAAATGCGCGGTCCGTGGCCTGATTCTCGACGGCAGGATTCCACCAACGGTCGAAGTGGACCACATGCGAAGCGGCCGTGAGGTTGAGGCCTGAGCCCCCAGCCTTCAAGGAGAGCACAAAGAAGCCCACGCTCTCGTCCTCCTGGAACCGACCGACAAGTCGCTGGCGCTTCTTCACCTCCGTCTCCCCATGGAGAACCAACCCGGGACGCCCGAAGATCGTGGCGAGAAAGCTGGCGATGGGAGCCGTCACCTCGCGAAACTGGGTGAAGACCAGCATCTTTTCTTGGCGCGCCGCGATCACCTCGGCGATCTCGCGCAACCGGGCCCATTTGCCGCTCTCTTCTTCCACCCAGGCGCCATCTCCCAGCCATTGCGAAGGGTGATTACATATCTGCTTGAACCGCATCAGGAACGACAGTACCAGTCCCTTGCGCGCTATGCCGTAGGCGTCGCTGAGCCGCGAGGCAAGCTCGTCTACGGAATCCTGATAGAGCACCGCCTGCTTTCGGCTCAGTTGGCAGAACGCCTTCACTTCGATCTTTTCAGGCAGGTCGGAGATGACCGTCTTGTCGGTCTTCAGCCGCCGCAGAATATAGGGTCGCACCAACTCGCGAAGTGGCCCGTAGGGGTTGTGAGTACGATCCGCCAGGCGGTTGGAAAACTGCGTAAACTGCTTCGCCGAGCCCAGCAACCCGGGATTGATGAAGTCGAAGATGGACCATAGATCGCCCAGGCGGTTCTCGACCGGTGTGCCCGTAAGGGCGAGTCGCGATCCTGCATTCAGTCTCTTGACTGCCCTGGTCTGTTTGGCGGCAGGATTCTTGATCGCCTGTGCTTCGTCGAGGACAACTAGGTTCCATCCAGTCTCCATAAGCCACGGAATTCGGAGCAAGGAGCCGTAGCTGGTCACCACAACATCCAGATCCTGCAATCTCTCATGAGTCAGCCCTTTCAGTTCGGAAGCTGGCATCAAGGATGGATGGGCAATCAACAGCTTGAGGCTTGGGGCGAACCGCTCCGCCTCGGATGCCCAGTTGGCCAGCAACGAAGTCGGCGCCACAAGCAGGCTTGGTCTTCCTTTCCCCTGTCGCTTCAACACCAGCAACAGGGAGAGTACTTGAATCGTCTTGCCCATCCCCATGTCGTCCGCCAGGCATGCACCCAACCCCAGCCCGGTCAGAAGGTGCAACCAGCGCACGCCAATCTGCTGATAAGGACGGAGTGTCCCGTGGAGCGCCGGGCCAACCTCGATCTTCTCCAAACCCTCCTGGCCCCGCAGCCCCTTCAGCGTCTCCGCCAGCCACGGCCCCGCGACCACCTGAGACCACTCTGTTTCGACTTGCCCGGCATCCTCCTCGGTCCCGGCGACGTTGGCCCCGGCGAGCATCCGCATCGCATCCCGAAAGCTGAGGCCATCTCTTTCTGCCCTGCGCTCCACCTCGCCGAAGTGCTCGATCGTCTGCTGCAGCCGTTCGCGGTCCACTTCCACCCAGCGCCCGCGAACCAGCGCAAGGCCGTTCGATCCGGCAAGCAACTGTTCTATCTCGCCCTCGGTCAACGCCTCGCCATCGAGCACCACCTCCATCTGGAAGTCGAGCAGAGCATCCTGGCCCACCTTCGATGGAGCGTTGCCGCCGATCCTTGCCATCACCCGCGGCCGCGCGGGCCGATTCCCTCTCCATGCGGCCGGCATGCGCACCACCACGCCGGCGCTCTCCAGCCGCGGGACATCCCGCAACATCTGCATCGCCTCCCCCGCCGTCCAGCGCAGCGGATGGAAGATCTCTCCCGCGTCGATCATGCTTTTCAACCACGGGCAATCGCCGCCGGCCCGCTGCACCGGAAGCAGCAGCGACAGCAGACGGCCCTTTTGAGCGGCGCCTGCATACTCCCGTAGAGCCTGCCCCAGCGGAAGATGCTGAGCTTTCGCCTGCGCCGACAGCCGCGTCGTATAGGTGGCCAGAAAGGCGAAGGGCGCGTCCTCATCGTTGCGGTTCTCGGCAAGATTGAAGTGCACACGGCCGACCAGGTTCCACGCGGGATTACGGCGCTTAAGGAAGTCCTGGACCTCGCCTCCGAACTCGGACAACTCGCGGCGAAAGGCGTTATCCAATTCCTGCCATAAGGCATCAAGCACCGTCGGCGTAAGATACTCCGCTCCGTTCATCGGGGGTACGCTCAGCACCAGCGAATCCAGCTCCGCATCGGTCGGCGGCGTAATCGGTCCCTTCGCCGACGCGTCCGCCAGATGAGGCTCAGAGCAGAGGCGCGTCACATAGCGCGCACTGAACTCCCGCCAGTAGGAGAAGACCGCGGGGATCGCCGTGCCCGCCTCTGCAGCCCCAAGCTGAAGTAGACCATGCCCCGGTCCTCGCGCGAAGGCGTCCCGCAGACGTTGTCCAACTTCCGAATCCGTTGCGGCGGCGGCGCTGTCCTCAACGAGGACGAGATGGCCGTGCGGGGTGAGAGTGGGAGCAAGAAACATGGACGCCATGCAAGATTCCTATGAGTCGTTCGGATGTCAAGCTGCAAATCTGTCTTCGGCCACCGACCGCAGCGGCCTTCTACACGTTTGGTGTGGTGACCCCCTACAGTCCCAGGTTATCGTTCACCGCGATCTCAATGTCTTGCTCCGAACCCAGATAGCGCTCCGTGGTCTGGATCGAGCTGTGTCCCAGGAGGAACTTGATCTGCTCCAGATCCCCGCCGTTCTTGCGGCAGAGCTTGGCGCAAGTACGACGGAGGTCGTGGGCGCCGAAGCGCTCGATCCCGATCTGCTTGGCTGACTGTTCCACGACCGACCAGACCGCCCAGTCGCTCAGCGTGTCGCGATTCACTTTCCCGCTCTTCGAGACCGAGCGCAGCAGCCGGCCTTTGGCGATCCCGGCCACAGTCGTCCAAACATCGATGCCCTGCTTCACCCAGATCGGGATGGCGACGGTGCGGATGCGCCGGCCCTTGCCCTCGAGGTCGGCCAGCACCCATCTGCCTTCCCTTTGCTGGATGGTCGCGACGTCGAGCTCGGCCAATTCGTTCCGCCGGAGGGCGCAGCCGACCAGCAGCGCCAGGATGACGTAGTCGCGCTTGCCCTTGAGCTTCGAACGGTCGGGGACGGCCAGCAGCTCCTTGGCCTGCTCGCGGGTCAGCCAGTTGCCCAGCCGGGTTCCCTTCTGGCTCAGGTTGGGGACCTCGGTCAGGGTCGCGGCCTCCTCGGCCCCCAGCATGCCGTTCTTGCGCGCCTCGCCGATCATTTTGCGCACGGCGGAGAGCCGGACATTTATAGTGGAGGGCGAGAGCGACTCCATGCCCGCCCGCCACTCCATTAATAGTGACCGGGAGAGAGGCCGGCTGGCACAGAAGGCGAACAGGTCGTCGAGCGCCCGGGCGTAGTTGCGCTTCGAATGCGGCGACGGCACCGCGTCCAGCACCAGCTTCCGCAGTCGGGCCTGGGCGGGGGTGAGGGCCAGGGGCTCCCCTGCCCTGCTTTCCGGTGGTACAGCCGCCAAAATGAGCTGATTCGTCATAAATGCATTTTACCCCCGACAAGTGCCATTGTCGGGGGTAACGGGACCTGGCATTTACGGGCGATCCTCCCTCCTAACTTTAGATAAATCAGATATTTGAGCGAATGGCTTGTCACTTGTGTCACGGGCGGAACTCCCAGATTTACGCCGCGACATCCAATCGTGGGTTCAGCGCAATTCCGCTACAAAGCCGACTTGGCCACTATCGGCATTCATCAACCTAGCTGGTTGATTACCGCATCAAGATTTTTTTCGATTAGGGCACCTAACAAGTCAAAAGTTTTATGGGACTTGATCGAAGCCGCAGTAAGCCCGAGACAACATAGATGATTTGCGTTTCCTCAGGCAGAGAAAGCTGCGCAAGCGGTTTGCTCGTCGGGATGCAGGGTGGTGTACTTCGTAATGCCGACCATCGTAAAGACCTTCTGGAAATGCGGCTTGAGGCCGAAGGTCTGGATGGTCTGGCCACTCTTGCTGGCCGCGATCATCATCTGAATAACAAGGGCGATACCACTGGAGTTGAGATACTCTACGCGGGAGAAATCGAGAAGGATGCGTTTGATGCTCTCAGGGATTCCCTGATAGGTGCCAAGTACGGCGGCCTTCGATGCGCTGGTTATATCGCCCGCAAAGCGAAGAACGGTGATTGGAGTCCCGGAGTTACATTGCACCTCTTCCATCTTCACTTGAGTCACGTTCTCCTGCATCACTTCCCCCTCTTGCACCTGCTTAATTTTTGGCTGGATGAAGGCGGATCACCATGCGGGCATAACTGCCCGCGGGCGGTGAGCTGACCCATTCGACCTCATCGACCAAAGACTCGATCAAAAACATGCCCATGCCGCGCGCTTCCTCTTGCTCATGCATCTTCCTGTCGATGTTAGGAGCAGCGGCGTGACTCTGTGGCCCTTTGCCGGTATCGAGAACTTTGACTTCGAGAGAGTCTGGGCTCATCGAAAGAATTACGCCGACAGACAGAGTTTCGTCGAGCTTATTGCCGTGTTCCATGGCGTTGATGCAGGCTTCGGCGATGGCCGTTTTCAAATCTTCGATGCGCTCGTCTCCGAAACCCATAAGGTGGGCGACGCTGGCTGCGGTGTTCATGGCTACTTTTTCGAAGCCGAGGCGCGATGGAAGTCGGAGTTCGATGCTGCTTCTGTGCTCATCCATCAATGGGTATCTCCATTATGGTTTCTGAACAATACCAGTGCAGTCATATCATCGGACTGATTGTGTCCATCTGAAAATGCCTCTAAAGTGTGCCAGAGAGACCGCAGGGTTCGATCGGGGGTTGGCTCTGCGCAAGCGAGAAATGTCTCCAACAGACGGAATTCACCGAACTCGTCTTCGCCACAGAAGACCTCTGTCATGCCGTCAGTGTAGACCAAAAGCCGCATTCCGGGGCTAAGTATGAACTTTTGAGGTACATAGCTCGAAAACGGCAGGATGCCAATGGGTGTGCCTGAGGCTTTAATCCTGCTGAGTGTGCCGTCTGCTGCCGCGAGGAAGGCTGGGTTGTGGCCTGCGTTGATGACTTCGAGAGTGTGTGTGGACGGATCGAGACGGAGGAGAATGGCGGTGACGTAACGACGCTGTGCCTCAGATCCTTCGCCGTAATGAAGCAGGTTCATACGGGTGGCGATCTCAAGGAGGTTGAGATCGGCGTGAACCATAGCGCGGAAGGCGGAGCGAAACGATGTGCCAACCAGGGCCGAGGCGAGTCCTTTTCCAGCGACGTCTCCCACGACGATGACGGTCTCGCCGGACGGCATGGAGACGATGTCGAGATAGTCTCCACCAACCTCGTAGCAGGTGACCGAGCGGGCGGCGAGGCCGTAGCCCGGAATCTCCGGCATCTGCTGGGGTATGAGGCTGAGTTGCACTTGGCGCGCGGCGGCCAGGTCGCTTTCTACACGCTGCCACTGAAGGGCGCGTTCGTGGAACCGGGCGTTCTCGATGGCGACCGCGGCCTGCATCGAAAGGGACTCGAGGAAGTCGGTCTCGTCAAGATCCAAGGTGCGATCAGGGGGCACGAGGACGACCAGCTCGGTGAAGGGGGCGCCGGTCTTGTCACATAGCGGGAAGCGAAGCAAAAGTTGGGAGGAGATATCGTCTGTCGGTTCAGCCGGCGTGACGCTGAGGGAGGCCTGAAGGGCCGGGGAGACGTCACCGTAGGTTTGAGGAAAGGTGGTGAAGAAGGCACCGGTGAGCTCAAGCTCCCGCACGACGATCTGAAGGGCGATGCCGAGGACCTCATCGAGATTGATGGTGGAGTGGAGCTGCCTGCTGGCTTCGAGGAGCGCTTGCAGGCGAACGACTTGTTGCTGGGCCAGAAGTGCTTCACTAATTTCCATTGGGCGTGTTCCTCACTGGGCGAAGACGGCGTGCACACGAGTATATGTCAGACGAACCGGAGAATACTTCTGCCTCCTGTTCGACATCGTTGCCGCGCGGGCGCCGTGCTTTCCGGCCTCTGAGCTGTTGTCTAACAAGGACAATTCATGTCGCTGTAACAAGCCGCCGGCGAACGGCTTCTATACTCCCCCCTATGCTCGAAAAGGAACTGTCGTACACCATTTCCGACGGTGCAACAGAAGACACGGTCATCTTGAGACTTGCAGGTCCGTTTACGCTCGCAAACATGTTTCAGCTGCAGAACGAGCTCCGAACGATGAAGCCGGCCTGTCTGATCATGGATCTGGCTGAGGTTCCCTACATGGATTCTGCCGGGCTCGGTGTGATTATGAACTACTACGTTTCAGCTCAGAACGGCGGCCGCAAGTTCTTCCTGACGACGGTCAATGAGCGAATTCGGGCGTTGCTAGAGATGACGAAGGTGGATGCCGTGTTGCGTATCTGCGACTCGGTCGAGGCGGCACAGACCCTCGCGTGAGCTTGCGGGCTATCACCTTGACGGTGAATCCAATATTTCCCTAGGCAATGCAATTTCCTGCATAGTCTCACAGATGGAACGCTGAAAATGGCTGATTTCCGCCGTTTTATTTCGGCACGTAACGTGCTTTTAGTGTGACGTAAACCTAGCTCTCCATGTCTCAAGGCACCAGTTTTGAAGGTCTGCTGCAGTTTATCTATGATGCGGCAGCACCATAAATACCCGCTCGAGTCCACCCTAAGGAGAATGCAGAGATGAAAATGCTTCGCTGTTTGCTGTCGATTGCCCTGGTTTGCGGACTGACTGGTGTGGCGAAGGCCGACCAGCTGGACTTCCATATGGTTATACTGGACCCCTTTGCCACGACTCCAATCTTCACCACACCTTTTCAATTCACGTTTGATACCTGTGTCCCAGGTCAGTTGCCGACAAATGTCAATGGTTCCTATGTGGGCTGCTTTTCCGGCGTCAATAGGACTGGGCAGGATTGGACTGGACTGCAGTTGGTCTTCAGCAATACCGCTCCACTCGGTAGTCAGCCTGCGGGATGCGCACTCGACGGCAGCACAGACTTCTTTCAGACTGCGACATGCAGTCTCACACCGGATGGGTCAAAGTACATTCTCGACTTCACATTCGGAGCTATTCCGAACAATGGGAGTTTCGTGATCGCTGAGGATGGTGTGGACCCAAGCCTGTTCCCAATGGTGACTGCCACGGTTGCAACTCCTGAGCCGAGTTCGATCTGGCTTCTATCCACCGGTGCGTTGATGCTCGGGTTTTTCTTCGCCAACCGACGTGAATGGGCAGTTCGCGCCTCGCGCCTTGAAGTTGATGTGCACTGAGGCTTGTGCCGCGACGTTAATGGCTCTTAGGGAGAGAACTTACGCTTTCAGTGGGTAATGTTCTCTCCTTTTGCTTTAACTATGTGGTTTTGGGGGTAGTAGAGCTACAATTCTCTCCCGCAGAGTCATTGGCGGTTCGAGCGCATCCAGTGCAGTCTCTTCATCCGGGCGGATGAGGAGACTGCAAGGACGAGGCTGTCATTGCTGTTAGGTACCGCGAAATCTGTTGCAGAAAGAGCCCCTATGCCTCGTGTCGGACTGACGTTCCTGCTGCTGCTGTGCGCCATACCGCATCATGTGCACGCCGATACATCTACGGACAAGACCGGGAAAGACAAGGCAGCGCCGCCCAGTGCGGTTGTTCAGGTAAAGCTTGGCGAATCTTCGGCAGAGCTCGCCGGGCCGTGGAAATTCCGTACCGGCGATGACATGGTGTGGGCGCAGACGGAGTTCGACGACTCAAGCTGGGGCACGATGGACCTGACGCCACCGGCCGGCTCCGCAGATGCGACCCTCGGGATAAGCGGATATATTCCCGGATGGACGGCGCGTGGCTATGCAGGTCACTCGGGTTACGCCTGGTACAGACTCAAAGTGAATCTGGACGGTGTAAACCGCAGGCTGGCGCTCAAGATGCCGGCAAGCGCCGACGATGCGTATCAGGTCTATGTGAACGGACAGCAGATCGGAGAGTTCGGTAAGTTTACCGAGCATCACGTAACGGCATACAGTACGTTGCCACAGGCGTATCGCCTGCCAAAGGCACAACGTGACGGGATAATCACGATCGCCATCCGCATGTGGATGGACAGCGCGACACCGTTCAACAGCCCGGATGCAGGAGGGCTCCATGGGCCTCCCGTTCTGGGATATGCCTCGGTCATGGGGGCACTGGTTCGACTGGACTGGGACGACATCGCCCATGATGTCGGGAGCGGCTTTCTGGAAATGCTGATCCTGATCATGGCGCTTCTGATGGCGCTCGCTCTGTTCTGGCTGGACCGAGAGGAAGAGTCCTATCTGTGGCTGGCACTGGTGTGCTTAGTAACTCTGCTTGGAAACGCGGTCGTATTGTCGGTGAACTTCACGACGTGGATCGGACAGACAGCGGGGGTAGTTCTGAATAACGTGATCCTCACGCCACTGCGAATCGGACTATGGGTGCTGTTCTGGGGCTACTGGTTCCGTTTATGGAGAATCGGCAAGCTGCACCGTCTGGTATGGCCGCTGGTAACGGTCCTTACGGTGGGGACGGCCATGCTTCGGCCGCCCTTATACGGACAGGTTGTTCCTATTCACTACGCGAGCTATATCGTACCCTTGCTGATGGTGGTGAAGCTTGGCCTCGGAGTGTTGCTATTCGTGGTGGCATACTATGGTTTCACCAGACAGAAGACGGAAGGGTGGATGGCCGCGGCTGCAGTGCTGCTGGTATTCGTCGCGAACTACCAACGCGAACTACGTCTGATCCACGTGAAGACGTCCTTTTCCGTCCTCGGATTCAGCATTTCATTGGGGACTTTGTCGACAGTCCTTTCGCTGCTGACTATCACGGTGATGCTGCTGAGGAGATTTGTGCATGCACAGCGCCTCAAAGAGCAGTGGAAGATGGAGATTCAGCAGGCGCGGCATGTGCAACAGGTGCTGATTCCCAACAGGTTGCCGCAGGTGCAGGGTCTCAGTATTGAAAGTGAATACCGCCCTGCACGCGAGGTAGGTGGAGATTTCTTCCAGATCCTGCCCGGAGAGGTCCCGGGGACGGTCCTGATTGTTGTGGGAGACGTTACCGGCAAAGGGTTACAGGCCGGAATGCTCGTGGCTCTGATTGTCGGTGCGATCCGGGCAGCAATACGGCACAGTTCCGACCCCGCACATATCCTCAAGGAAGTAAACGAACAGTTGTGTGAACGCCAGCAGGCGAGTGCTACCTGCCTGATTCTGCGAATCGACCCGGATGGAAGAGTGGTCTTGGCAAATGCAGGCCAACTTCCTCCGTACCTCAATGGCAAAGAGATCATGATGGAGGGAGCTTTACCGCTTGGCATTATCTCCGACGCGGAATTTTCGATTGCATCGTTCGGTTTGGTGCAGGGCCATTCGTTGATCCTGATGTCAGATGGTGTTGTCGAAGCACAGGATTCACACGGAACGCTATTCGGTTTTGAACGGATCAGTGAAATGTTGCGCCAGCAGGCGACTCCTGAAGAGATTGCAAAGGCGGCGCAGGCATTTGGCCAGGAAGACGACATTCTGGTACTTCGGATACGGCGGGACATCGAACAACTGGTAGAGCTGCATGTTGAGCCGCAGGTCGCAACGCAGTAGTTGTCTATGGCCTAAAGGAAGTCGAATAGCCTATCAACTTGCTACCTAGCAGCGGGATTCTTTGGAGGGTTTAATATCTCCGAAGAGATCTTGAGTCACTGACTGCCGTCAAAACCATGATGCTCTATCACCAGTTTGAAGCAGTTCGCAAAGTCCTAAAAAGGTCCAATAACAGGAAGATTGCGTTTCATGCGTGGTGTAGGGTGCGGTCCGTACCATGCAGTTTCAATGAGTGGCGTTACATACGGCCTCGACATTGAGTTTGCTGGAGGCGATGCTGGCTACGGGACATGACCGGCTGGTGTTCAGCTCGACGGCGGCCTGCTATGGGGAGCCGGAGACGACTCCGATACTGGAGGATGCAAAGCTGAAGCCGACTAACCCCTATGGGGAGAGCAAGCTACTGGTGGAGCAGATGCTTGGATGGATGAATGTCTCGCATGGGTTGCGATATGCGAGCTTGCGGTACTTCAATGTGGCGGGGGCGATTGAGGGGTATGGGGAGGCTCATGAGCCGGAGTCGCATCTGATTCCGCTGATCCTGGATGTGGCTTTGGGGCGGCCGGAGGCTCATCTGCTCGCATTGGGGGCGCTTGAGGAGAAGAGCCGGGTTATTTACAACATCGGGAATGGGCAGGGTTTTACGGTGCTGGAGGTGATCGAGGCGGTGCGGCGGGTTACGGGAAGGCCTATCGCTGTTGAGGAATGTGAGCGGCGGGCGGGGGATCCGGCGGTGCTGGTGGCGAGCTCAGAGAAGATTAAATTGGAGCTGGGGTGGAAGCCGCAGTTTGCTGAACTGGACAAAATTGTTGCGAGTGCCTGGGAGTGGCACCAGCGGCGTTATTCCTAGAAAAAACGTGTGCAGAACGTGGATTTATGCATGGCAATCGTGGTTTGGTTGTGGTGAATTGCTGGTAGTAAAAGGAGCCTCCTTTGTTCGAGAGCATGTTCCACCTGCCCCTGCCGGTGCTTGAGAAGATCCTGCGCCCGATGATCGTGTACCTGTGCCTGGTCGGCTTTCTTCGGCTGTTTGGGAAGCGAGAGCTGGCGCAGTTGAATCCGTTCGACCTGGTGGTGTTGCTGAGCCTGTCGAACACGGTGCAGAACGCGATGATCGGGGACGACAACTCGGTGTCGGGCGGAGTGATCGGGGCGTTCTCGCTGCTGGCGATCAACTGGCTGCTGACGCTGGTGCTGTTCAAGGCTCCGAAGCTGGACAAGGTGGTGGAGGGGACGGAGACGGTGCTGATCCGGCGCGGCAAGGTGGATTGGGAGGCGATGAAGAAGGAGGCGCTCACGGAGTTGGAGCTGAAGTCGGTGATCCATAAGCAGGGGCTCAATGACTTCTCCGAGGTGGAGATGTGCGTGCTGGAGCCGAATGGAACGTTCTATGTGGAGGCGATTCAGCCGAGCTCTGAGGATGCTCAGCGGACAGAGCTGATGACGATGGTGCGGGCTTTGTCGGATGAGGTTCGGGAGTTGAAGGGGATGGTGGCGGCGAAGGGATAGGGTGGCGAGCTCGTTCGGAAACTGTTGCGTTTGAGTAGTGCGTTACCTGTGTAAGTAAGTTTGGCTCCTGGCTGGAGACTTCCCGGGAACGGCTTTGTGGCTGCTGAACAATCGCAAACACATGGCTGGGCAACGAGACCAACGGCGAGTCGGCGGCCTATGAAATATGAAAATTCACCTCACGCCATTCCATAGAAAGGCTCTGCCCTTGATGGTGTAAGGCCCAAATTAAGGAGCGGTCCTGCGGCGCGGAGTGTATTTACATTCAGGCAGTTAGTGAGCTGGCCGCATGGATTTAGCATATTGGCATCAAAAATGCAACAAAATACGGCCAAGTAGATCGCGGGCTCAGTTGTCCTTTCATTGAGACTGCGCGGTCAAGATGGCGTATGGAGGCGGTCTCTGAGGCCGACCCCAGTTTGTCGGGCCCACAGCATCCAGACCCCGCGCTCCCTATGAAACGCTTTGCGCAAAGCGTTGAGGAGCCTCCCAATGAAAAATCTAGTCAGCCTGTTCAGCAAGATCACTCTCATGGTCGGTGCAGTAATCTTTTTTGCTCTATCCGCTGCAAATCAATGCGCATTTGCTCAGGAGACCGGACAGCTATTGGGAACCGTGACTGATCCTAGCGGTGCGGTGGTTCCCAATGTCACTGTCGCCGTCAAGAACGTGGGTACAAATGCCGTTCGCACCGTAACGACAGGCAGTAGCGGCGCGTTTGTCGTTACAGGTCTGCAGCCGGCCACCTACGAGGTCGTTATCAAGTCCGCTGGCTTTCAGACGCACACGGCACGCGTTGAGGTGACAGTCGCTTCCAAGGTGGCAATGGATACCCGGCTAACCCTCGGTCCCACCACCACCACCGTCGAAGTGTCCGCTGAACTTGGTGGCGCGCAGACAAACACGCAGTCACAGGAACTATCGCAGATCATAAACTCAACCCAGGTCTCGCAGATGCCGAGTCTTACGCGCAACGCCTATGACTTTGTGGCGATCTCGGGCAATGTGTCTGCTGGCGATAGCACAAACAGCGGCGATTCCAGAGGCGTTTCAGGCGGCTCGAGCGGAAACTCGCAGAACGCGACCACGCGCGGCGTCGGATTCAATATAAATGGACAACGCTCAAGCGGTACCGAAATCCTTTTGGATGGCGTTGAAAACATCAGCGTCTTCACCGATGGCATAGGAGTCTATGTGCCTATCGATGCAACGCAGGAATTTCGCGTCCAGACCAGCAACTTTGAACCCCAGTACGGTCGTGCATCCGGTGGAATCGTCAACGTGACGACCAAGAGCGGAACCAACGCATTCCATGGCACTGTATGGGAGTTCAACCGCCTCTCCGCTTACACGTCGAATACGGTGTTGAACGCGCAGGCAGGCCAGCCGAAGGGGAAGTACACGCGCAACCAGTTCGGCTTCGCATTTGGCGGTCCGGTTATTAAAGACAAGCTGTTCTTCTTCGGCAGCTCGGAGTGGACCCGCGTCCGCAGTTCTGCAATTACCTTGGCCGCAGTTCCCACGCCTCAGTTCCTCTCCCTCGCCGCGGCAAACACGCAAGCCTTCTTTAACACCTACTCCGGCGGCAAGAACTTCACTTTCACCAAGACCTACACTGCCGGGCAGCTTGGAATTACGGGGATTCCGGCCAGCACCCCGGCTTTCGGCGTCGTGGCGTATCCCGCTCCAGTCAACACCGGCGGCAGCGTTCCGCA
>WNFD01014856.1_pt1 | contig 13121 bp, 9 predicted proteins | sample 5400491 | NCBI WGS metagenome assembly WNFD01 (sample SAMN13153343, study PRJNA577476) | soil metagenome | isolation source: 120 cm saprolite under Douglas fir tree site 2 hole 2 replicate 2 | place: USA:California | collected 2015-04-18 | reverse complement strand
GGTCGCCGCTGTCGAATTTGGCGCGCGACGGGCCAACCCCCATGACCCGATTTTGCCAGTACTTTTCGTGAAAATCCTTCAGAATCTTGTCGCGTATGGCGGCATCGCTGGTGATTTCCGCCTTGCCGATGAAAGCAGGCCCATCTGCTTTACCAATCCACACCAGCACCGGGCTACCACGGCTAATTCGTTTGGCCTTCCAGGTAGTCTTCTCGGTCTGAATGAGAATCGAGTTGCCGTCGGCGCCCGTTGTAAACCACACGGGCGCAGCCTTGCTCTGAGTTCCGTTCTTGCGCACGGTGGCGACGTACACCAGCTCGGCTTTGGAGAGCGCCTGCTGGTCACGCGGTGAGATTTCGGCACGTGCGGAAATACTCAAAACGACGAGCGCGATTGTGGTCGTCAGTATGAAAGTCAGCAGCATTCGATTGGTGGAACTAATCGTCATTGCCGCAACCTCTTTTTCTGAAGTGGCCACAGGCTTTAGCCTGTGATGTTCTTTATATACAACCACTTGTAATTCTCGGTGCAATTTGCCAGGCCGCTGTGACGGGATTCTGCCTGATGTATTCGATTTTCTCTTCCAATTCTTTCGCATGCCTGATGATGTGGTCAAAGCTCTCAACGAGCCAGAGTGAACCATCGCGCTTGAGGATTTGATTGATCTGCTGGGCTGAGCGGCCTTTCATCTGCTGAAGCACCTGACTCAGCATGTAGGGCTCAATGATCCTGAAGATCGCATGCACATGATCCGGCATTACGACAGCGGCATCCAAGTCGATGCTTTTTCGATCGGATGCCTGGATAGCAGCCATGACGACCTCCCGTGACGCGGACCCAAGCTTGATATTCCGATGACATCGAAACGTTGTGAAATAAGTACCTCCTGGTACTTCAAGGTGCGGCAACCTACGGTACCGGGCGACGAGGTCCCCAGATCTCCAAGGGTCAACCGGCTGGAAAAAAGAGGGGCCTTCGTCTGAGCTGTCTTTGCTGCTCATAAGACTTCGGAGAAAGACACAGGCTAAAGCCTGTGGCCACTTACGAAAGACCGCATTTTCGCACCTTATTCGTAATCCGGCCTAGTCCAGTGCTCGCTTGATTGTAAGGTACGTCTTCAGTCCGTCAAGGGAGTCACACGAACGTCTTGAAATCGACCGGTGTTTTGCGGCCAGGCAGAGGACGTTTTACAAGCGCAGAAAACTGGCGCAATTATCGGCCTCGCAAGCATCAAAGGAGGAATTCGACGATGGCCGGAATCCTGGAAGGAAAAGTAGCGATTATCACCGGCGCGGGGTCGGGCATAGGACGAGCGACGTCGAAAATCTTTGCCCGTGAAGGCGCCAGATTGGTGCTGGCCGACGTGGTCGAAGAGGGCGGGCAGGAAACCTTGCGCATGCTCAAAGAAGGCGGCGCGGATGCGATCTTCGTCAGAACCGACGTCTCCAAATGGCACGATGTTGATACGATGGTCGCCAGGACCATCGAAAAATATGGCCAGCTCGATTGTGCATTCAATAATGCCGGTATCGAGGGTGAGGGCGGCCAAACCCACGAATGCAGCGAAGCCAACTGGAACCGCGTGATTGCGATTAACCTGACCGGGGTATGGCTCTGCATGAGGGCCGAGCTCGACCAGATGCTCAAGCAGGGCAAGGGTGGCGCCCTTGTCAACACCTCCTCCGGCGCAGGCTTGGCCGGCATCAGAGGAATGCCGGCTTACGTTGCCGCAAAGCACGGCGTGGCCGGCCTGACTCGCGCCGCAGCGCTCGAATACGGCCGCCAGAACATCCGGATTAACGCGGTCTGCCCGGGTCCGATTCGCACGCCGATGATGATGCGCGGGCTCCAGCGGCGCCCGGACCTGGAGGAGCGCTACGCCCGCGCGGAGCCGCTCAAGCGCCTGGGCGAACCAGAAGAGATTGGCGAAGCCGTCGCATGGCTGTGCTCAGACCGCGCTTCTTACGTAACCGGGCTGCCGATGCCGGTAGACGGCGGCTTCATGGCGCAGTGAACGTCTGCGCCGTAAGCATCGCGTTACCTGAGCAGCTTCAAACGTGTTATAGAATGGAGCAAGTCTTCGGGATTCAGCGTCGTCATTGGACCACGGAGGGATCGCGTCATGGCGGAATTCGACATCCATATCAAGGGCGGCACCATCGTCGATGGCACCCGAGTACCGCGTTATCGCGCCGACCTGTGGATCAAAGACGGCAGGATCGCGCAAATCGGCGGGCGTGCAGCCGGTTTTGCCCGCAAGACGATCGACGCTGACGGCTTGATCGTCGCCCCCGGTTTCGTCGACCTCCATACCCACTATGATGCCCAAATCCGTTGGGATCCGTGGTGCACGTTTTCGGGATGGCACGGCGTTACTTCGGTAGTGCTGGGCAACTGTGGCTTCGGCTTCGTGCCGGTCAAGCCGGAGTTTCGCGAGCGCTCGATGCTGACGATGACGCGCAACGAGGCGATTCCGCTCGAGACGATGCGCGCGGGAATGCATTGGGATTGGGAGACCATTCCCGAGTATCTCGATTCGCTGGAGCGCGCTGCTAAAGGCGTCAACTGCATTCAATATCTCCCGACCGCCTCACTGATGGTTTACGTGATGGGGCTCGAAGCCGCGAAGTCTCGCCCAGCCACCGAAGCTGAAAAAACCGAGATGCGGCGGCTGTTCCATCAAGGCATGGATGCCGGGCTTTGCGGCTTCTCGATTCAGCGCCTGGGACCGCATTCGCCGCAGCCCGACTACGACGGCACCCCGATGGTGACCGACACGATGTGCGACGAGGACATCCTCAATCTCGCCCGGGTGCTGCACGAACGCGACGAAGGAATTATCCAGATCACGCAGGTCATCAACCCGAAAGAGGACCTCGCCTTCCAGGAGCGGCTGGCAGAAGAAGCCCAGCGGCCGGTGCTCTATAACGTTATCGGCGCCGATACTAAGAATCCGCGTATCCATCGCCGCAGCATGGAATGGATCGAGAAATGCCGCGCCAAGGGTCTGCAGATGTTCGGGCAGACTTTCACGATGCGAAGCGGCTTTTCGTTCTCGCTGGAGGGATGGAATTTCTACGACGGTATCCCGGCGTGGAACGCAGTAATGTTTGGCTCCAAAGCGGAACGCATTGCGCGGATGAAGGACCCGGCGTGGCGCGAGCGGGTTATCCGCGAGTCGGAAGAGCATCGAATCAAGGAAGTCTACAAAGCCAATGGCGGCGCCCAGCATGCGCTCATCGTCCAATGGGTGAACGACAAGCCCGAGCTTGAAAAATACGTCGGACGAACTCTGGGCGACATCGCGCGCGAGGAGGCCAAGCAGCCGGTCGAAGTGATGATCGATCTTTCGGTCGCCGGTGAGCTCAAGACGGAGTTTCGCGGCCCCGTCCCGTGTAGCAACTCTGAGCATATGGCCGAGTTGATCACCGGCTCGCCGTATACGATTCCTGGCGTGTCGGACGGTGGCGCCCATATGAAGTACTTCATGGGCGGCGCTTATACGACTGACTTCCTGCAATGGCTCGTGCGCGACGAACAGCGCATCACGCTCGAGGAGGCACATTACCGGCTCTCTACGCTGCCCGCACACGCGGCAGGTTTCCGCGACCGCGGCGTATTGCGTGAAGGCGAATGGGCTGACGTTGTCGTTTATGACCTGAAGCAACTTGGCGTGGAGGGCGAACTGGCGGGCGAGATCGTCTACGATTTGCCAGGCGGCGAATGGCGCCGAGTGCAACGAGCGCAGGGCTATCGCGCGATTCTCGTCAACGGGCAGATCACCTTCGATGAGGGCAAGCCGACCGGCGCGACGCCAGGCAAGCTGTTACGTCACGGCCGCGCATGATAGTTGTCCGCTGAAACTCCTCAAACCGGGCGAGCCGCACGCGGGGCAAACTGGATGGCGATGAATACCACGGCCGCAGGAGAGGCAATAGTCGAAGCGGCGCGAGCATTGACACCGCAGATTCGCGCAGCAGGCGAGGAAATCGAAGCTGGCCGGCGGTTGCCGGAGCCCATCGTTGACGCCATGAAGGGGGCAGGCGTCTTTCGCATGACGATGCCGCGCGAATGGGGTGGTCCCGAAGTTGATCCGCTGACCCAAATCCGAGTAATCGAAGCCCTTTCGTATGCCGACGGCTCGGTGGGTTGGTGTGCGATGATCAATAGCGACGGCGGCTATTTCAGTGCCTACCTCGACCCAGGCGTCGCGCGCGAAATGTATCGCGACCTCGACGCCCCCACCGGCGGCAGCCTGCTGTTCACTGGACGTGCGGAGGCGGTCGCGGGCGGTTACCGCATAAATGGACGCTGGCCCTTCGTCAGCGGCTGCCAACACTGCGACTGGCTTATCTTCAGTTGCAACGTGATCGAACACGGCGAGCCGCGGACCATGCCCAATGGCATGCCCGAGCGCAGGTTCTGCTTCGTTCCTGCGGGCGAGGTCGAGGTGCTCGACACCTGGTATACGACGGGGTTGCGCGGCAGCGGCAGCCACGATGTTGCAATCAAAGATGTCTTTGTCCCGATGGGGCGGACCTACAGTTTTCCGTCCGCGCCGCGCCGCCAGGGTGCTCTCTATGCCTACCCGCTGATGTTCGCCTACAACCTGCCCGGCGTCACCATCGGGATAGCGCGGGCGGCAATCGACAGCTTCATTGAAATCGCGCCTCGCAAACAGGTGACGATGAGCATGCTGACCGGCAAGCCGGTGATGTTGCGCGACGAAACCTACGCACAGAACGTAATCGCGCGGGCCGAGGCGTTGGTGGGGTCGGCGCGGGATTACCTTTTTGCACGAGTCGACGAGATTTGGCAGACGTTGCTCGCCGGTGTTCAACCAACCCCGAAGCAGCGCGCCCTCTATCGAATCGCAATCGCCCATGCACACGCGGTCTGCATCGATGCGGTCGAGGGTTTGTTCAAGGCTTATGGGGGCGGAGCGGTCTACGCGTCGAGTCCGTTCGACCGCAGCCTGCGCGATTTGCTGACGATCAATCAACACACCATGAATTCGCTCAAAATCTACGAAACCGCGGGCCGTGTATTATTAGGCTTCGACCTGCGCGACCCGCTGTTCTGAATCTCTTTCGACCTTGCGGATCTGAGAGATGCCATACGCTGCTGGGCGGACTCAGCGGCTCCTGAGGCGTCAACGTAAACCAGCCCGGATAAAGGTCAGGCAGACCTTGACAGCGTGCCGTTTTCGCTATAGCAAAGGTTAACTGAGATAACAGTTTACTTTGGTTAGGGATTCCCTCGACGAACATTGATTCTTCCTGAAGGTCCTCACCCCGCCGTGGGCGCGACCGTAGAATTCTGCCGAATACTGGCCTCGATTACCGCGGAATCGATCCCGCCAGCAGCAGTTGAGGCCGCGCGCAGCCTGCTGCTCGACGGCGTTGCCGTAGCTCTGGCGGGCAGCCGCGAGAGGGCACCCGCGATTATCGCGCAGCACATCGGCAGCCTCGGTGGCGCCGAGCAGGCAACCGCATTCAATTTTGGTTTCAAGACTTCGACTGTCGGTGCCGCGTACTTGAATGGCGCTTCGATGCATGTGCTGGATTACGAGCCGATGTGGAATCCGCCGACCCACGCGCTTTCCTGCCGGCGGTTTTGGCACTCGGCGAGAGCCTCGGTGCCGGCGGCAAAGAAATGATGGCGGCCTTGATCAAAGGTATCGAGGCGCACGGCCGGCTGCGAGTCGCGTCGCGCCAATTTGAGCCACGGGGCCTGACGTTCCATCCGCCCGGAGTAGCCGGACCGATCGGCAGTGCGGTCGCTGCATCGCATCTGCTTGGTCTCGGACCGGATCGGCTCCGTAATGCGGTAGGGATAGCAGCATCGCGCGCCGGGACCCTGCTCGCCAATATTGGCACGATGACCAAATGCACGCATTGCGGCAATGCTGCTGCGGCCGGGCTCGACGCAGCGCTGCTGGCAGCGCGCGGACTCAGCGCGAACCGCAACATCATCGAGGCGCCAAATGGCCTTGCCGACGGCTTCTTTGACCGGGATTGGGACCCAGGAGCGCTGACCATGATGGATGTGCCGCTCCGGGTGGTCGAACCCGGCTATGCGATCAAAATGTTCCCCAGCCAATACGCGACCCATTTCGTAATTCTCGCGGCGCTTGACGCGCGCGACCGTATTCCGGCTTCTGAAATGATCTCTTCGGTCGAAATTGTCGGCCCAGTAATGCCTTACGTCGACCGCCCTCGCCCGGCCAGCGGTCTCGACGGCAAGTTCAGTTTCCAGTATGCCGCCGCGTCCGCGCTGCTCGACGGAACAGTAGGAATTGAGACATTCAGCGATGAACGTTGCGCGCGGCCTGACATGAGCGCGATGCTGTCAAAAGTGAGCTTCGTGCAATCCTCTGATATTCCCGCGACCCTCGACCATATGTGGGTAGAAATCAAAATCAGGCTCAGTGATGGCCGCTTGGTCACAGGTAAGTGCGTGCGGCCGCGCGGCGCCTGGGGGTCGCCAATTTTCGAGCAGGAGCACCTGCTCAAAGTGCGCGATTGCATGAGGCGGGTGCTGAGCGCAAATGACACGGAGAACGTGATCGCTTCATTGCAAGAGTTTGACCACCTCAATGAGCACGACATCCGCGCGTTGATGCTGACGCTGGGTGGATTTCAATAGCCCCAATGGCCGCCGCACCTACGCAGAATCCGGCGCCGCCGCGCCACGACAACGCCAATAGATGGTTAATCGCACTCGCGGTGATGCTGGCGACGATTATGGAGGTGATCGACACCACCATCGCCAACGTCGCGCTTCTGCATATTCGCGGCAGCCTGTCCGCCGGGGTCGACGAAGCCGCCTGGGTGCTCACTTCCTATATCGTCGCTAACGCGATCATTATTCCGCTCACCGGATGGTGCGGCGCATACTTCGGCCGCAAGCGCTTCTTCATCTTTTCGATTCTGCTGTTTGTGTTTGGCTCGTTGATGGCGGGCGCGTCGCCCAACCTGCAAACACTGGTCTTTTGCCGCGTGCTGCAGGGTCTCGGCGGCGGCGCGATGATGCCGATGTCGCAGGCGATCCTGATGGAGACCTTTCCGCCCGACCAACAGGCCGTGGCGATGTCAGTGTGGGGAATGGGGATGATGATCGGGCCGGTGGGCGGCCCGATTCTCGGCGGCTGGATTACGGATAACTATAGCTGGCGCTGGATTTTCTACATTAACGTGCCCATTGGCATTACCGCGGCGCTGATGGTGGCGGTGTTTGTCCATGACCCTTCTTATATCCGCCGCGGTATCAAAAAGATCGATTGGTGGGGACTGTGGCTGCTCACGGCCGGCATTGCATGCGTGCAGGTAATGCTCGACAAGGGCGAACGGTTGGACTGGTTCGACTCCCATCTGATTCTGGCACTGACCGCGCTCGGTTCTATCGGCCTGGTGCTGTTCGTAATTCGGGAACTGCGCACCGCCGAGCCGATTGTTAATCTCCGAGTGCTGCACAACCGAACCTTCGCGATCGGCACCGCCTTCACCACAATTGTGATGTTCGGAATGTATGGCACCTACATTCTCATCCCGCTCTTTTGCCAACAGATCTCCGGCTACACGCCGATGCAGGCCGGGCTGGTGCTGTCGATTCAGAGCTTTGGCACGCTGATCTCGATCATGCTTGCCGGCCGGCTTTTCAATAAAATTGATCCGCGCCTGATGGTCACGCTTGGCTGCCTCGCCGCAGGGATCGGCAGTTGGTACATGGCGCACTTTTACGCCGAGATTGATTTCTGGAATATCGCGGGCCCGGGAATCCTGCGTGGCCTCGGCTCGGGCTTTATCTTCATTCCACTGACCACCTTGAGTCTCGGCGCAGTGAGTATGGAGAACATGGGAACAGCCTCAGGCCTGTTCAATATGGTACGTACGATCGGCGGCAGTCTCGGTATTGCGATCCTGGTTGCGATGCTGACCAGCGGCGCCCAGATCCATCAGAGCTATTTGGCGGCTCATGTCGATCCGTTCCAGTTTAGCATGCTGCTACACGCCTCTCCCGCCGCATCGGGCATCATCGCCAACTTCACCCGCCATGGTATGGCTCCAATGCTGGGAATGGTGTACATGCAGCTTCAGCGGCAAGCCGCCGTAATGGCATTCATCGACGACTTCCGCATTATCGCCTACATCTTTTTCATCCTGACCCCGGTCGCGTTATTCATGCACAAGCCAGCCGCAAGGTCATCAGCGAGCGCTGGCCATTAAGCCTGTCAGCGGGTTTCCGCCCCCTCCGGGGAGTTGGTGCGCCTTCTTTCGCAGTAGGGGCCAATGCAAGGCGCGCTCGCAGCGAGGTAGACAGTTTATAGTGTCCTGGATTAATTGTTTACCGAGTTTACGGGAGCCCCGTTTTTGAGTGGTGCCGACCGCATAACAGACTATGGCCGCCGCGCTCACCGAAAGCCACACATCCGCCCATCATCAGACCGCCAACAAATGGTTGGTCGCGGTCGCAGTGATGCTCGCGACGACGATGGAGTGGATCGACGGCACTATTGCCAACGTCGCGCTGCTGCACATTCGGGGCAGCCTGTCAGCGGGTGTCGACGAAGCCGCCTGGGTGCTCACCTCCTACATTGTCGCCAATGCGATCATCATTCCCCTCACCGGATGGTGCGGCGCGTACTTCGGCCGCAAGCGCTTCTTCATCTTTTCGATTCTGCTGTTTGTGTTTGGCTCGCTGATGGCGGGGGCGTCGCCCAACCTGCAAACACTGGTCTTTTGCCGCGTGCTGCAGGGTCTCGGCGGCGGCGCCATGATGCCGATGTCGCAGGCGATCATGATGGAAACGTTTCCGCCGGAGGAGCAGGCGGTAGCGATGTCGGTGTGGGGTCTGGGCGCGATGATCGCCCCGGTCGGCGGCCCCATCCTCGGCGGTTGGATTACCGACAATTATAGCTGGCGCTGGATCTTCTACATCAACGTACCGGTCGGTTTGATTGCCATATTAATGATGGCGGTGTTCGTGCATGACCCCGGGTACCTCCGCCGCGACATCAAGACCATTGATTGGTGGGGACTGTGGCTGCTGGTGGCCGGCCTCGTCTGTCTGCAGGTAATGCTCGACAAGGGCGAGCGGCTAGACTGGTTCGACTCACACTTTATCCGGACTCTTACCGCGGTCAGTTCCATCGGCCTGCTGCTATTCGTAATTCGTGAGCTGCACACGGCCGAGCCGATTGTTGACCTGAGAGTCTTGCGCAACCGGACCTTCGCGCTCGGAACCATCTTCACGACCGTCGTGATGTTCGGGATGTACGGCACATATATTCTCATCCCGCTCTTTTGCCAGCAGATTGCCGGCTACACACCGATGCTGGCGGGGCTGGTGCTATCGATCCAGAGCCTTGGCACGCTGGTCTCAATTCTGTTCGCCGGCCGGCTCTTCAATAAAATCGATCCACGGCTTATGGTCGCCGCCGGTTGTCTTGCCGGAGGGATTGGCAGTTGGTACATGACCGACTTCTATGCCCAGATTGATTTCTGGAATATCGCCATGCCCGGAATTCTGCGGGGCATCGCGTCTGGCTTCATTTTCCTGCCGTTGACCACCCTCAGCCTTGGCGCCGTAAGCATGGAGGACATGGGGACCGCCTCGGGTCTGTTCAACATGGTGCGAACCATCGGCGGCAGCATCGGGATCGCAATTCTGGTGGCGATGCTGACCAGCGGCGCCCAGATCCATCAGAACTATCTGGCCAGTCATCTCGATCTGTTCCGCCTGAGTATGCTGCAGCGCGCCTATCCAGCCGCGTCCGCCAACTTCACGCTCAACGGCAGCTCTTCCACGCTGGGGATGATATATATCGAGCTTCAGCGGCAAGCCGCCGTAATGGCATTCGTCGACGACTTCCGCATCATCGCCTACATCTTTTTCATCCTGACCCCGGTCGCGTTATTCATGCACAAGCCAGCCGCAAGGTCATCAGCGAGCGCCGATTAAGCCTGTCAACGGGTTTCCGCCCACTCCGGGGAGTTGGTGCGCCGCCTTTTTTTGCGGTAGCTGATGAAGGGGGCCAATGCGAGACACGCTAGTGCTAGTGCCTGTCAACGAGGCGCGGGCGGGTCACTCGCGCGACCTTTTTAACTACTGATGGGCCATGCGTACCCGCGCTGGTTACGTTTGGCCGTTTCATGTCATTCGATTCGCCTGTCATCGTTTACGCACTGAGCTGCTTCCTTCCTGGCTTCGCCGTTGATTGGCGCGCTCACACCGATTAGACTCGCCGCGCATTTCAATCAGGGGGGCAAAATTGTGAAAGGGTTCGTTCAATCGCCAATGTATTGGATCTGGTTGGCGGCATTAGTCGTGCTGATCTCGGCGATGATGCCGATCTCGCCGAGTGGAGCTCAAAGCAGCAACCCGATCGTAACTGAAAATGCTCGCGCGGGCACGTCTGATTGGCGAATAACCAATGGCGCCACAAATCACGAGATCGAGGGTTTTGCCTCGGCCACCAGCGTCAACCGCGGTAGCCAGATCGAGTTTTTCGTCAATACTCACGACCCTAGCTATACGATCGAGGTCTTCCGCATGGGCTACTACAGCGGCTTGGGCGGACGCCGGGAAACGCAGCCTGTGACAGTAGCGGGTACGGTGCAGCCGATTCCCAGCCCGGACTCGGTGTACGGGCTTGCGGAGTGTAAATGGTCCAATCCTTATTCCCTGACAGTCTGGAATCCGTCCGATTCTACCGATTGGGTCAGCGGTGTCTATCTCGCCAAGCTAACCGGAACGACTTCGGGCAAACAGGCCTACATCATATTCGTAGTCCGCGACGACAGCAGGGCATCAGACGTTTTGTTCGAAACCAACGTAAACACCTATCAGGCGTACAACGCGTGGGGCGGCAAATCGCTTTATTGCTACAACAGTAACAGCGCTCCCGTATCATCGGTGACAACGCGCAGCTGCAGCGGCGGCGGGGTCGAAGCCTTAAAAGTCTCCTTCAACCGCCCTTACGACGATCGCGACGGCTCGGGAGAGTTCTTTAACTGGGAATATGACACGACGTTCTTTCTGGAGAGCCAGGGTTACGACCTCAGTTATTCCACCGACGTGGACACCCATACTAATGCGGAGATGCTCACCTCGACCGGTACCCCCTTGCATAAGACTTTTCTGTCAGGTGGCCATGACGAGTACTGGTCGTACGAGATGCGCCAAAACGTGACCGCCATCCGCGACCAAGGCGTCAGCCTGGGCTTTCTCGGCGCCAACGACATCTATTGGCAGATCAGGTATGAACCAAGCACGTTCGACTCAACCGCGAACTACCGCACGATCGTGGGCTATAAGGAAAACTGGCAGAATGATCCCGACGCCCTGAATTCCGCTACTTACTATCTGGTGACAGCCCGGTGGCGTGATCCTCGCTACACCTACCCGGGCCATCCCGAAGACGCTCTCATCGGCGTGATGTATAGCGGCGACGAGCCGGTCAACGCCGACCTCGTCGTTAGCACCCCATTTCACTGGGCCTTCGCTAATGCCGGCCTGCAAGCTGGAAGCCATTTGACAGGACTGTTGGGGTACGAAGTCGATAAGGAGTTCGGCGACCAGCCGGCGAACACGGTTGTGCTGGCGCACTCACCATACAAGTTCAATAACGGCACCCATCACAGCGACATGACGATCTATCAGGCGGCCAGCGGCGCCTGGGTGTTTGCCACCGGGAGTATGCAATGGGCCGGGGGATTGTCTAACGCCAGCCCCTTTAAAGCCTCAGACACAGTTAGTCCCAGCCCCGCCGCTCAGCAGACCATGATCAATGTAATGGCCGCGCTGATAACTCCGGCTTCGTTGCCCGCCCCGGGGATAGGAGTACGGAACGTGGCTACTAGCGCTCCGTCCAGGACAACGAACTCCATTACGGTCAATGTGCCAACTGGCACTCTTAATGGCGACGTGATGGTGGCCTTTATTGCGGCGCCGGTGAGTTCGAGCCACACAATCACCACCCCCTCGGGTTGGACCCTTGTCAGGCGCGACGCCTACAACAACACGCCTTCCGTTAACGTCGCGGTCTATACGCGTACGGCATCATCAGAGCCTGCCAGCTATACCTGGAAGGTGGACGCTAAAATGAATCTGGCGGGCGCAGTAGCGAGCTATTATCTCAGTGGTGGAATCGACGTTGGCAATGGACAAGGGAACCCGCCGGGGACCAGCTCGATCGGGCCAAGCGTCACCATTCCGGCGGGACACACCCGCGATTTGCTGATTGACGCGTTTAGCCCATCGGCCGGCACTGGAGCCACTATCGTCACACTGCCGGGCACCGCTACCTCGCGCTGGAACTTCGGCCCCGACGGGATTTCGTTGGCGATGGGCGACGAGAGTCTCAGCAATTACGGGTCTACCGGCAATCGCATCGCAACGCTGTCCACCGCCGAAACCAGCGTCGGCCAACTCGTCGCTCTGATGCCTAACTGATCAGTAAATCGGCGTATCAGATTGCTCAGAAAACAGCAGGCTGTGGAGATCTGTTTCCACAGCCTGCCTGGTCGACACCGAACGCCTCAGGAGGGTCGCGGTAGCGGCATTCATCGACGATTTCCACACCATCGCCTACATCCTTTTCCTCCTCACGCCGGAGCGTTGTTCATACGCAGACCGGCCAGGGCTTGCGGAACGTATCCTTGACGAGGGCGCCACGTTCCAGAGCGCGGAACCGTAATTTTCCTCCTGCCGGCCCGCGCCCTTTTTTGTCATTCCGAGCAGGTTACGCGGCGAGGCCGCGGCACGGCACGCCAGGAAATAACCGCCGCGACTCCCCTCGAGAGCGAACAGTCGGCGAGTGTGGCGGTTATCTCCTTAGGAGCGCAGCCGAGGAATCAGCGCGGACCGGAAGCGGCGACGAACTAGGTGGGCTGTAACATTGAAATCGGTATCGCTGGAAATCCTTCCCCCTGACCAGGGAAGAAGAGAGCCTGCCCTGAGGAGCGCCCGCGACGAATGGGTTAGGTGGGGGTCGTCCGGCTTCGTTTCGATACGACAGTCCACTATCGTTTTCAACGTTACAGACCACTAGCGCGAGGGCGAATATCTGTTTGAACCGCGATCCTGCCGGGGAAGCGCCTCCGGTAGCTCATTTTTCG
>WNFD01007991.1_pt1 | contig 13124 bp, 13 predicted proteins | sample 5400491 | NCBI WGS metagenome assembly WNFD01 (sample SAMN13153343, study PRJNA577476) | soil metagenome | isolation source: 120 cm saprolite under Douglas fir tree site 2 hole 2 replicate 2 | place: USA:California | collected 2015-04-18 | reverse complement strand
CTACCGCCTGACAGCCCCCTGACCCGGCTCCGGAAGACGGGAGGGCTATTTCAAACCGGGCGTCGCGCGGCGACGAGGAAGATGGTCGCCGCCAGCCGGATCGGGCCGGAGGCGGCTTCGGCGGCGAACGCCGCCTCGATCTCGCGGGCGATCGCTTGGCGGGTCGCCTCGTCGGGCGTCTTCGCCTCGATCAGCCGTGCCGTCGGTCCCATCATCAGCGCCTGCCGTGCCTCTTCCTCGGGGCTGCCGCCGATGATCGTCGGGTGGCCCCGCTCGACCGCGATCTCGGAGAAGCCGGCCGCCGCGAGAACCCCGCGGATATACTCGGGGTCGGCGAAGGCCAGCGGGCTCGGCTCGTGAGCGGGGGCCGGCGCCGGCGGCCCCAAATGGCGCAATGCTATGTCGTAGGAGATCAGCCAGTGCCGGTTCTCGGCGAGCGATGCCCAGCAGGCAAAGACGAGGCGCCCGCCTGGCTTCAGCGCGCCGCCGATATTGCGAAAGGCCGCCGCCGGATCAGCGAAGAACATCACCCCCATGCGCGAGGTCGCCAGATCGAAGGCGGTCGGTTCGAACGCGAACACCTGCGCGTCGCCATGCAGCAAGGCGATGTTGCGCAGTCCGCTCTCGCTGACCCGCTGCCGCGCTGCGCCGAGCATCGGTTCGGAGATGTCGACGGCGACGAGGCGGCCATGCTCGCCGACCGCCGCGGCAAGCGGCACGGTCAAGGCACCGGTGCCGCAGCCGATTTCGAGCACGCTCTCACCGCCGGCGACGCCCAGACGCGCCAGCAATAACGCCAGGCTTTCCTGGTTGCGCCGCTCCCGGAACCCCGGACTGGCGACCCAGCGTGGCCCGGCGACCGTATTCCAATAGCGGCGCTGGGCCGCATTCGCGTCGAGTGCTTCCTCGGCCATCTTGCGCGATCCTCCCGTCCCGGTCCGAACTCCGCCGATCGTAGCGCAGCCGCGCGCGACGCCGCCAGTCTGTTGCCTCACATGTCGAGGGCGCGGGCTAAGAGACCGTCCCATCAGGATCTCGAATGATCGCCGGCCGGTCGCCTCCCTGAGAGCAGGGAGAAAATTCGATTCGGCGGCGAAAATCACTGGTCTGACCAGCGATAAGGCCCTGCATATCAGATGGTTAATGGCGCGGTGCAGCGTTCGGCCAGCAGGGAACCGTTTGCGGTGATGAGGGAGGCAGCAGGGAGCCTTTGGGTAGGCATATTGCACAGTTCCGTTATTGCAAAAAATGTAAATTTCTAGCTTGTTAAATTGGCACTTCGATGATCTGAATTCAACCCCCAGGGCGTGCACACTGCCAAATCCGGCAAGGTTCGAGCACACCATCGGGCCGTCTTGGCCGTCGTGTAGAGCACCCTATCGCGGCCGCCCTGATGCGCAGTCGTTACGGGTTGAGGCGAAGACCGCCGCTGCGGGCCAGAAACTCGGCCCGGGCGAGCCGGTGCTGCAGCGTGACCCGCTCTTCCACCGGAAGCGGCCGCCACGGTCCACCAAGCCGCACTTGGCTGCGCCCCTCGAGCCTTTGCTGGCGGCCATCGAATACGAGGAGGCCGTCCAGGCCGCGCTCGTCGAGGGTCCAGTTGCGTATCGGCCCGGTATCGATGTGAATAAAACCCGAATGCGGATACCAGCCGACGCCGCCGCGCTGCATCGCCCGGGCCCTGGTCATCGCATCGGAAAGCCTCGATTCGAGGCGAATGTCGAGCGCGCGGCCGAGGATATGCTGGCTGTGCTCGGCAACGCCAAAGGTGGTGCGGGCGAGCATCGCATTCGTCTCGGCGGTGCGATAGGCCGAAAGGATCGTCGCTCTGGTCTGGCCGACCGCATCGAGCACATCGGCCAGGAAGTCGATCACGCCGACATCGATCTGCGTCTTTTGCCCGGAATGATGGTCGCGGAGAAAAATGCAGAGCTGGTCGATGACCCCTTCGATCGGGCCCTTATCGTCGCGGTACGCCCCGTCGAAGGTCTCGCCGGTATGTGCGTTGACCAGCCGCAGCCGACGCAGCGCGATGGGCGGGCGGGAAACTGCACGTGCTATCGACGGCGATGCGACGCATCCAGCCACCAAGGATAGAAACGAACGTCGATCCATTCCATAGCACCTCGTAGATACCCCGTCCCGGCGACGCACGCTGGCCAGCCAGGCCGGACACCAGGTCCCCTATTGCGCCACTGCCGTACCAGGGCCTTGAAACTCGGCGACGGTCGGAGCCGTCTGATTGACCAAGGGTTCAATGACGACGGCAACCACCCCGGCACGCTTCATGTCGAGCACGTCGGCAGCACGCGGTGAGAGGTCGATGATGCGTCCGCGAGTGTATGGGCCGCGGTCGTTGATTTTGACGACCACCGAGCGGGTGTTGTCGAGGTTCGTCACCTTCGCGTAGGAGGCCAGCGGGAGCGAGCGATGCGCGGCGGTGGCAGTGACGGTGTCGAGGATCTCGCCGCTTGCGGTCCGGCCGCCCACGAAGTCATACCAAGCAGCTTTCCCGAACTGACTACGCCCAGCCGCGCGCATCGGGCCGCAACAAGGGTCTGGGACACCACCGCATGTGGCTGCTACAGGCTCGAAACTTGGGCGCCGTCCCTCCACCCGCTCGGAGCCACGGTCGGCCAACCAACGTTCCTCAGCAGTCCCGCAGGTGATGCTGCGAGATTGATCAGTCGATGTCACCAAGCAGGCGAGGGAAATACCGATCGTTCGACGCATTGGCATTGCATCGTACCCTTCTTGCTGGGCATCCCCTTGCCGCGGGCAAAGAAGCTCACTGTCCCATGCAATAGTATTGGATGGGCGAGGGAATGCAGATCGGTGTCGGCCCGGATTCTCCCCGATGAATCCAGGCATGGTGGCAGGTCCCCTGAGCCTAGTTAAGCTAAAACGTCGCTGTCAACCTTTACGTGACTTTTGTTTGTAACATATTTTGGCCGTTTGTAACGGCGGCCGGACGGTCGTTCGTCAGCCTAAATGACTACATTTAGTTATTTCTTAGAAGCTTAAGTCGTTTTCTTAACCATGTTCTGTCTTGTCTTAAGATGGTTGTATTTTGCCCAGCCGTAAAGGAAGTACGCGTAAGCGACGAAAACGTTAACAGGAGGATTGCATTCCGGCGAGGTGCGTGGTGCCAGGGACCAGCCTACGCCGTTACTTGCGGCTATTGACGCTTGTAGCGTCACCGCGGTAATCGGCGTCAGCGCGACGGCCGTCATTCCCGGGGGCATTCACTCAATCCCGCTCCCGCGCGCTCAGACCGGATCGAATTCGCGATCTTTGCTGGGGATCAGATCATAGGGGAGTGCGAAGCCGGGCATCGCCATGAGGCGCCCCGCCCACGCTTCGAGATGGGGCCAATCGGCGATGTTGAACCCGCCTTCGGACATGAACACCATGCGGCCCCAGCAGCCGATATCGGCGATCGTGCAGTCATCGCCGACAAGGAACGGCTGGTCTTTGACCGTCTTATCGACAAACGACAGGGCAGCCTCGGCGCGCGGACGATATTCTGCGATGGTCTCAGGGTGAGCGGCGCGGAAGCGCGCCGAGTGGCGCACCTTGGCGATATAGGTGATGTGGTCGGCCTCCCACGACAGCCACTCGCGCGCCTGCCAACGCTGCTGCTCGGTCCTGCCTTCGAAATGCCCGGTCTCGCGCGCCAGGTAGTCGAGGATCACATTCGACTGCAGGATGGTCAGGCCGCGATGGCGTAATGACGGGACGACCCCCCAGCGGTTGACCGCCAGATATTCCGGCGTTTTATGGACGCCGGTCTTGAGGTTCACCGTGCGGAACGAAAACGGCAACCGCGCCAGCGCCAAATACAGCATCGGCTTGTAGCTCGAGCTCGAGGTAAAGCTGCCGTAGAGGGTCAGTCGGTCCATCTGCTCACATCCACCTGGTAGTTGAATAGGGCGCACTAACGACATCCGCTCTGCGCACAAGAATGTCGCAGTTGCGTCGCCCCATTGCCGCTTTCGGCTGCCACTCCGTGCACTCGCCGGACGAGCAAATTTCCCAGCTTGCCGACAGCTTCATCGGAGGAAATGCGGATGGATCGTAGAGCATTCAGGAAACTGCCGATACTCTTGCTCGCTGCGACGATTTCGAGCGGGGGCGCCTGGGCGGCGGATGGCGAAAGCGAGTACCGCCTCTCCGGGCCGTTGGTGAGCGCAAATCTCGCCGTCTACTTCGTTCACGGAAAATCGAGCGCCGGACCGGTGCCGTCGACGCTCCAGGAGGCCATGGCAAATGAAGCTGTGCGAGTTTACGAGACCGGCAACGTCAACGAGCTGGCCATCGAGAATCGCGGCGACGAAGCGGTGTTCGTTCAAGCCGGCGATATCGTGAAGGGCGGCAAACAGGACCGCTCCTTGACAGTCAGCCTGTTGCTGGCGCCGCATTCGGAACGCATCCCGATCGCGTCGTTCTGCGTCGAACCAGGCCGCTGGTCGCAACGCGGGCGTGAGGATGCGGGTCACTTCTCCAGCGCCCTCGCGGCAATGCCGTCGCGCGAGGCGATGATCGCGATGAAGGCGCCGGCACCAGCCCAGACTGCGGTCCAGCGTGAGTTGGCCTCCGATCCGTCGCACCGTTCCGCCGACGAAACCCGCGAACGCCAGCAGCGGGTCTGGGATTACGTCAGGAGCATCAACCGCGAGCTCAGCAACAATCTCAGCGCGAGCGCCGGCCCGATGCCGGTGCCGAACAGTCTGCAGACGGCACTCGAAGACGACAAGCTCAAGCAGGCGCAGCAGGCCTATATCGAGGAGCTGCGTCCGGCCGGGGAGAAGGAGGCGGACATCATCGGCTACGTCTTCGCCGTGAATGGCAAGCTCAACAGCGGCGACGTGTACTCCTCGAACGCATTGTTCCGGAAACTGTGGCCGAAGCTGCTGGCAGCCAGCGCCACCGAGGCGATCGCCAGCCGCGACACCGCCGCTGCCGCCGCCCCTTCAGTCGAGGCCGTAAGGGCCTTCGTCAGCGCGGCGGAAGCGGGGAAGCCGACGATCACCGAACTCACCCGGAATGCTCGTCTGGAAACGCGCGAGACCCAGGAGGCCCTCTATTTTGCGACCGCCTGGGCCGATGGCCGATGGGTGCACCGCAACTATCTCGCCAAGTAGCGCGAGCTCGCCAAGCGGGGCTGACGCGCTGCCGCACCGGAGCCGTCAGCCCGCCCTGGTGAAGCCCTTGGCGCGCATGCAGTTGTTCAACACCTGGTCGGCAATGCCGGCGGCCTGCTGGTTCATCGCCTGATCCTCGATGCCGAGAGTGCCGCCCATCTGCCAATTCCGCCCGAGCGTCGCATTGATGTCCTGATTGATCCCCCGCTCGCTGGCGAGTGCTGCATTGACCTGCGCATTGCAGTCGCGCAGCTCGCGGGATATCGCCTCGTCGTCGGAGCCGGTCTTGACCCAACGCGTCGTAGTCGTCGTACCGGTGCAGGCCACGAGGAGCAGACAGATAAGGATGCTCGCCGGCATGCCGAGGCGTCTGTTGCGAGCGATCATGCAAAATCCCCTTTGCCCAACCTGCGGACCGGTATGCCCATCCAGGCGGCCCGCCTCAAGACCCTTTCGCCGGATCGAGCAAATCGGAGAGCTTCGTCTTCAGCGCGCTCGCTTTGTAGGAGGGGATCGCATAGGTCCAACGCGACACCTTGCCGTCGATCTCCTTCGCCTCGGCTTCGGCTGCTCCGGAACCCGCGGCCGACACCGCAACCCAATGGGTGTTGTCGCGGTCGAGCAGCCGCAAATCCACCGTCAGCCCGTCGAAGGTCGTGAACGACGCGGTAGCGACGTCCTTGTCGGGAACGAACATTTCAGCTGTCGGTTTGACGTCGTCGAGGTCGAGCGTCTCGAGCGCCATGGCGGGCTCGCGGGTCGCGGTCTCGCTCTTGAATTTCGCATCGGCCGGCGCTTCCTCGACCGTGAAATCGGCGTCCGGCGCCGAGCGGGTGATCACGAGCTTTGCGCCGTCGGGCTGGGTCAAGGTCACCTTGGCGATGCGTTTCACAGGGATGTCGAGGATGCGGCGGTCGAGCCAGCTCGACAGCTGGTCGGAGAATTCCAATGAGCCGCGGGCAAGCCAAGCCTGGGGGTCGCCGGGCTTGCGGACATAGACGCCGTCATTGCCGGCGCCGAGCCGATCGTAGCGGCGCTTGCCGATGATCAGCTCGGCGAGCGGCGTGTCGGACTTGTCCTTGAGCGTGACGAGGGTCGACTTGCTCTTGCCGGCATCCTCGACCTCTAACCTCGGATAGAACTCCGCCTTTTGCGTCTTCGGCTCGACGAGCGTCAAATCGGCCATCGCGAGCACGATTTGACGCACCTTGCCGGCGGCGGCGGGATAATTGCCCTTCTCGGCGACGAGCCAACCATCGCCGTCGTGCACAAACGTCAATTCGAGAGCGCTGCGCTTCAGCCCGACCGTGGCGACGTCGCCGAGTTGTGCTGCCAGAGACGGCAGCGCGCGTTCGCCCGGTGCGGCGCGGCTGACATTGCGGTCGCCGGTGGCGATCGCGACGACCGCCAGCACCACCAGCGCCAATGTCGCCGCGGCGAGAAGGATCAGGCCTCGTTGTTGCATTCTGGGGCCTCACAACCTAGCCAGGCAAACTCCATTAACTCCCCATGGCCGGGCTCGTCCCGGTCATCCACGCCTGTTTCTCACACGCTGGAGTGTTTGGCGAAGACGTGGGTGGCCGGACCAAGTCCGGCCACGGGGGATGCGTGAGTTTCCGCACCACCATCCGCCGGTCAAGCCGCCGCGGCGCGGCGGCCGCGCCGCCTGAGGCGCACGACGCCGAGAATGACGGCAATCGCTGCGACAATGATCGGGATCAGCGCGATGTCGAGGAATTCAAGCTCTGCCTTCAGCCGTCCGATGTCGCTGCGCAAGGCCGCCTGTACCTCGCGCAGCTGGCGGCGGGTCTGCAGCATATCGGTACGGAATTCTTCGATGGTCTTGGCCTGCTCGGGCGACAGGGTCGGCGGCGCATTCCCGCGTTCCTTGCCGGTGAGATCGGCCAGCTTGGCCTGGGTGTCCTTGAGCTTCTCCTGCAGGGCGCGCTCTTCGGCGCTGTAGCGCTCCTGCGCATCGCGCTCGATCTGGTCGACGATCTCGAAGGGACGCGCCGAGGTCCCGCGGCTGCGCAGCCCTACAAGATCATTGCCGCCGGCGAGCACCTCGATGGCATTGACGACAAAGTCGCCGTTATTGGCGGTCGGGACGGCAACCCGCTGGCCGAAAAAATCCTGGACCTGTACCCAGAAACGGTCGTCGAGCATGTCGGTGTCGGCGACCACGACAATGTTGATCGGCTGCGCCGAAATCCGGACCCATTCGGCCGGGGGAGCCGTCGGCGTCTCGCTCGGGTTGCGCGGCGGCGAAGCTGTTTCCCGAGGCTTGGCTTCGGGCACCTCGCTTTCGGGCGGATCGGTCGCGTCGGGCTTCTCTGCCGTTTGCGGCTTGGCGGGCTCCGGCGATTTCGGCGGGCCGTCGGGAAAGGCGGTGTCGGCCGTGCCGGTCACGTGCGCGGCGAGGATGTAGCGCTTGTTGTCCGACCTGAACTGGGCGAGGAGGCCGGCGACATCCGGTAGCCCGATCAGTTTCTCGGCCGGGATCTTGGTCGAGTCGGCCGATGTCGTGATCAGCGGCTCGATCGTCGTCTTGGCGTCCGTGAGCGGCTCGATGATGCCGGACGAAGCCATCGTGATATGGCTCAGATCGGCCGTGATCATGTCGTCGCGATTGAGGTTGGCGGGTTTGAGATTGAGCCAGGCGATATAGTCGAGCGGCCGCGTGCCGCGGCCCGGCACCGGCACGCCGACCCGCTGCGCATCGCGGCGATCACCGGCGACCGTCGCTGCCGGCACCTCGAACCCCCACGATTTGAACAATCGCTCGAGATTGCTGGAAGTGGGTGAGCCGGGTGGGGTGCGCGGGTTGGGGCGCGAGGCCTGAAGCTCGGAAAGCGGGTCAACGAAGACGAGCGCCTTGCCGCCCTTCAAGACGTACTGGTCGATCGCGAACAATGTCTTGTCTGCCAAGCCCTGCGGATGCACCAGCATCAACACGTCGATATCGGCTGGTATCGCGTCGATGTCGGACGCCAACGGCTTGACCTGATCGAGTTGCCGCAGCTGGTCGATCACGGTCATCGGCTCGCTCGGCCGGCCACGCATCATCGCCGCCATATCGCCATCGAGCGGCAGAGTCGTCATCAGGCCGACCACGGTCTTTTTCGGAAAGGCCAGAGCGTGGACGAGCTTTGTCAGATCGTATTCGAGGAAGCGTTCGCGGTCGGGCGCAAAGAACGCGACGATTTGCTGGTCGTCCGTCGAGTTGGTGGCGGCGAGACCGAAATAGACCTGCTCGCCCTGCGCATCGAGCGGTACGCCCTTCAGCCCGAACGCGACCGCCCGGTCCTCGGCATCGGAGAACGGCTGCGGGTTGTAGACTTCGAGACGGAGCCTGCCGTGCGCCGCCGCGACATATTGGTCGAGCAGCTCGCGCACGCGCTGGGCATAGACCCCATAGGATGGAACTTCGTCGCCGAGGCGCGTCGAATAGTAGAAGCGCAGGGTGATCGGCTCGTCGATCTTTGCAAGCGTGTGCCGAGTGCCCGGCGACAGCGTGTAGAGGCGCTCGGCGCTCAGATCGAGCCGCGACGCAAGAAAACGGGCGGCGATGACGTTCGCCGAGACCAGCATCGCCGCGATCATGACCAGCGCTGTGACCGCGACCGCTCGTCGCGAGGCGAGGAAAGCGTGGAAGCGAGCAGAGAGCCCCCCACCCGTTCCCTCCCCCGCAGGCGGGGGAGGGTTAGGGTGGGGGTCGGAAGTGGGGTGAGGCGGCAAGGCGGGGGGGCGAGCGGAGAGGTCCATCTCACTCGGCCTTTTCGAGGTCGACCAGGATCGCGTTGGCGCCGAGGAAGGCCACGATGATCGAGAGGAAATAGAACACGTCACGCAAGTCGATGACGCCGCGCGTGATCGCGCCGAAATGGCCGAGAAAGCTCATTTGCGCGGCACCGCGAACCAGCCACTGCGGGGCCCAGCCCTGAAGCATGCCGAGCAGGACGGACGAGCCGGCGACGGTGAACACAAAAGCAAGAGCCGCGGTGACGACAAAGGCGATCACCTGGTTCTTTGTCGTCGCCGAAACGCAGGCTCCGACCGCCAGCAACGCGCCCGCCATCAGCCAGCTGCCGATATAGCTCGCAAGGATGACGCCGTTGTCTGGGTGGCCGAGAAAATTGACCGTGATCCAAAGCGGGAAGGTCAAGGCGAGGGCGATCCCGGCGAAACACCAGGCGGCAAGGAATTTTCCGATGACCGCCTCGGTCATGCGTATCGGCAATGTCAGAAACAGTTCGATCGTGCCGCTCTTACGCTCTTCAGCCCACAACCGCATCGACAGGGCCGGGATCAGGACGAGGTAGAGCCAGGGATGGAAGGTGAAGAAGGATTGCAGGTCGGCCTGACCGCGCTCGAAGAAATTGCCGAGGAAAAAGGTCAGCACCCCGGCCATGACGAGAAAGATCACGATGAACACATAGGCGAGTGGTGTCGCGAAATAGCTGGCGAGCTCGCGGCGAAAAATGGTCAGGATGTTGCGCATTGTCGTCAGCCAGCCGCAGCGGCCGGAACTCGTTCGGGATGGACGGTGGTGATTTCGCGAAAGACGTCGTCGAGCCGGCCGCGCTCGACTTGCAGACCCGTAACCTCCCAGCCATGGGCGCGTGCGAGATCGGCGATGTTGCCGATGATCGGGCGGCCGCCGTTCGGGAAAATCATCAATGCATCGCCCTCGCTGTCGCTGACCGGCTCGACCGCCGCCACTCCCGGCAGCTGCGCCAGCTGGGCGCGGACCTGCGGGTCGGCGGCGGCTATACCGAGACGCACGGCGTTGTGGTGGCGTGAGCGTTGGGCGAGCTGCGCCGGGGTTCCATCGGCCAGGATGCGGCCGTTTGCGATGATGATTGCCCGGCTGCACACCGCCTCGACCTCTTCGAGCAGGTGCGTCGATATGATGATCGCCTTCTCGGGCCGCATCGCCGTGATGATCCTGCGCATCTCGTATTTCTGGTTGGGGTCGAGCCCGTCCGTCGGCTCGTCGAGGATCAGCACACTCGGATCGTGCAGCAGCGCTTGCGCCACCCCGACGCGGCGCTTGAAGCCCTTCGACAGAGTCTCGATCGGCTGATGCAGGACCCCGGCGATTCTGATCATTTCGACGATGGAGCCGATGCGGCGCTTCGCTTCGCTGCCGCCAAAGCCGCGGATATGGGCGATAAAGTCGAGAAAATCGGCGGGTGTCATGTCAGGGTACGCCGGCGCGCCCTCGGGCAGATAGCCGATACACTTCTTGGCGGCCATCGGATGTGTGGCGATGTCATGGCCGCAGACGATCGCGGTGCCGGCGGTCGGGGCGAGAAAGCCCGTGATCATCTTCATCGTCGTCGACTTGCCGGCGCCGTTTGGGCCAAGAAAACCCAGCACCTCGCCGCGCGGCACGGTAAAGGAGATGTCGTCGACCGCCTTGAGCGCGCCGAAATATTTGGCAAGATGTCGTATCTCCAGCATCGCCCGATGTCCCCCGATCGCTCGTTTCCGAAAACGCACGGCATGCCCGACTTCCCCGATGCCTTGGAAGGGCAGGGGTCGTGGTCGGGGCGCTGCCGCCGGTCCTGATCGCGGAAATACTGTATCAGCATGACGGCAGATTTGTGCCTGTTCCCACCCCTCCAACGCCACGCACGGCGCCCGGATAAGAGAGACGGAACCCGATGACAAGAGGCTTAATGCCGCGGCATTGCCGAGCCCGACTTGCGCTCGGGCAGGGTCTTTGATGATCGCGCGATTGCGGCTCTTTTCCGGGTTGGTGATGCTCGCTTATGTGACGATGCATCTACTCAACCACGCGGTCGGGCTGATCTCGCTTGAGGCGATGGAGGACGTGCTTTGGTACGTCTTCCGCATTTGGACGAACCGGCCGGCACAGGCGCTGCTCTACGGCAGCTTTCTGGTCCATTACGCGCTGGCCCTCTCGGCGTTGTGGCAGCGGCGGACGTTGCGGTTGCGCGCGAGTGAGCTGGCACAGCTGGTGCTCGGCTTTGCGATCCCCCTGCTACTCGTCCGTCACGTCGTTGGGACGCGCATCTCGGACAGCTTTTTCCACACCGATGTCGGCTACTACGCTCATTTGCTGTGGGTCTATTTCGTCCGGTTGCCCGATCAAGGCTACCTGCAGATGCTGGTCTTGGTCGTCGCCTGGGCGCACGCAATGATCGGCTTGCATTTCTGGCTGCGGGTGAGGCCCTGGTACGCGCGCCTGCAAGCGCCAGCTCTGACCGTCGCCGTGCTCGTCCCGGTGCTGTCCCTGCTCGGCATGATCGAGGCCGGGCGACAGGTCGCAGCACTGGCAGCAGATCCCGGCTGGACCGGCAAAGCCTTCGCCAAGATGACCTTGCCGTCGCCGGAAACCGCGCGCACGCTCGACCAGATCACCGATATCCTGACCTGGTTCTTCACCGCTGCGGTGGTGGCGGTTCTGGCGGCTCGGCTCGTCCGCAGGGGGTGGCAGCGCCGCCGGGGCCTCGTGCGCATCGGTTATCCGGACGGGCGCTTCGTCGAGGTCATGCCCGGCACCAGCGTGCTCGAAGCGAGCCGAGTAGCCGGTATTCCGCATGCCCATGTATGCGGCGGCCGCGGCCGTTGTTCGACGTGCCGCGTGCGGGTCCGCGGGGAAAACCGCAGTCTCGATCCGCCCGGCGAGGAGGAAGCGCGGGTCCTGCGCCGCATCGGCGCCAGGCCTAATGTTCGCCTCGCCTGCCAGTTGCGCCCGCGCGGTGCGGTCGAGGTGACCCCGCTGCTGCCGCCTTTTGCGCACGCAGCCGACGGACAGCGCCGGGTCGACTTCGCGCAGGGCAGCGAGCGGGAAATCGCGATCCTGTTCGCCGATATCCGCGGCTTCACCGGGCTTGCCGAGGGGCGGCTCCCCTACGATGTCGTGTTCGTCCTCAATCGCTATTTCGCGGCGATGGGACGCGCCGTCGAAGCAGCCGGAGGGCGGGTCGACAAATTCATCGGCGACGGCGTCATGGCGCTGTTCGGGATCGAGCGAGATGCGCGAGCCGCCTGTCGCGAGGCGCTCGAAGCCGCCCGGCTGATGGGCGAACGGCTCGAAGAGCTGAACAATTCGTTGCGCGGCGAAATCGATCAGCCGCTGCGCATCGGCATCGGCATCCATGTCGGGCCGACGATCGTCGGCGAGATGGGGTATGGCAGCGCCACCGCCATCACCGCGATCGGCGACGCCGTCAACACCGCGAGCCGGCTCGAAACCCTGACCAAGACCTATGGCTGCCAACTAGTCGTCTCGGAGGAAACGGTGTTGCGCGCCGGGCTCGATCTTTCGGCATTTCCGCGCCACGAGATCGAGATCCGCGGCAAACGGGACACGCTGGCCGTCAGGACGCTTGCGCTCGCCGGCGAGTTACCTGCTACGGGCACCGTCTCCATCCGGCAGGTCGAACCAGCCAGTGCCTGACTTTAGATCAGCTACGGCGCGGGCGACAGCAGGCGCTCGATTTCGCCGGTGATCCGGCCGTCGGTCGGGGTGATTTGCGCCGGCCATGTGCCGGCGGGCTGGCCATCGGGACCGATCAGGTATTTGTGAAAATTCCAGCGCGGCGCGCCGGCCTCGCCGAGTGTGTCGGCGATCCAGCGATAGAACGGATGGGCTTTGCCGCCGATGACGCGGTACTTTTCGGTGAGCGGGAAGTCGACCGCATAACCGGCAGCACAGAACCGCTTGATCTCGGTGGCCGATCCTGGCTCCTGCTCCCCGAAATCGTTCGACGGCACACCGAGTACGACGAGACCGCGACCGCGGTAGCGCTGCCACAGCGTCTGGAGATCGCTGTATTGCGGCGTATACCCGCAATAGGAGGCAGTGTTGACCACGAGTACCGGCCGACCGCGCCACTCCTCCATGGGAAGCCTGTCGCCGTCGATCGAGTTGAACTCGAACTGATATGCATCCTCTACAGTCATCGGTGACCCCTGCGCAGCTCGACTGACCTGATCCTACGGTCA
>WNFD01005120.1_pt1 | contig 13125 bp, 15 predicted proteins | sample 5400491 | NCBI WGS metagenome assembly WNFD01 (sample SAMN13153343, study PRJNA577476) | soil metagenome | isolation source: 120 cm saprolite under Douglas fir tree site 2 hole 2 replicate 2 | place: USA:California | collected 2015-04-18 | reverse complement strand
CTCGGAGTTGGAATCAGGGGAATGCGAGAAAGACTCCGCCAACTGGGCGGCAGTTTGGAAATCAGTTCTGACGGCAACGGCAAGGGTACCCTCATAGTCGCCCGGCTACCGGTGGTCGGCGCGGCTTCGACAGCCGCCGCGTTGCAGAGCGCGTAACAAGCGCCGGGTCGCGCGTACGCTCGGCTACGGTTCGTTGAAGGAGTCGGTGAACGGTCCTTGGAGGGACTATTCCGCGGGGGCTGGAAGGCCCCTGAGCGGGTGCACCAATTTTGGGTAATTGACCCACGCCGCGGACCCTCATAGTGTTAGTCTCTTGCATGGTGTTGGTTTCTTGCACACACCCGTGTCTTTCTCCTCCTAATTTTCACTTCAGCCTTGGAGGGCACGAGGCAATTCGATGTCCAGGCAGAGTGTCGAACTCGCGATTGTGCGTAGCGAGGCCCAGAAGTCGCTCTCTGCCTCGAACCCAGTTGACGCCGAACTAGGCGAACTCGAAAAACAAATAAGCAACAATCGCGATCGGCCAATCTCTGCTCTCCTGAGCGAAGTGCTGGCTCGCGTTTACTCGCTGACGCACGCCGATGGCGCTGCCATTGCCATGCGCGATGAGTGGGGCATCGTCTGCCGAGCCAGTGTGGGCGATGCTCCTGCGGTGGGCTCACGACTGCAACCTGATTCTGCACTGACCCGGCAATGCTTTGAAACCGGGGCGGTGGTGGTTTGTAACGACACCGAATCAGATTACCGGGTCCGCGCAGCCACAGCCAAAAGTCTGCGGCTGCGCTCTGCCGTGGTTGTACCCATCCCGACACGACGCCCGGTTTTTGGCAGATTGCAGGTTCTGGGCCTTATCGAGATTCTGTCATCCCGTCCTTTCGCCTTCGATACGGCACGGGTTGACAGCTTGAAGCGGGTGGCCGAGCTGCTCGCGACTGCTTTGGCTCCAGCGCAGTCTCAAGAGCCTGACGAGAGCATGGTGGCGCCAGTTGCAATGCCACTGCGGCCGGAGCGACCGTCTGACGAACCTAAGTCCGACGAACCTAAGTCCAAAGGCCCCGCCCTCCGGCTCGCAGCGGTCCCTTTATTGCTTTTGCTTCTGCTTGTGTCTGCCCTGCTTCGTCGCCAAGCGCTGAGAGATGCTTCTACCCCAGACCTCCCGCCGGCTTCGACTTCAGCAAGACCCGCTCAGCCGACGCTGGGACAGCGAGGCGCGCCCTCTGGGGCCAAAGAAGCGCAGCGCGGCGAACCTGACCGTCCTTTGCATCCTGAAGCTTCCGCTCCGACATCGCCTATCTCCTCTCCTGGAACAAGTCCTGGAACAAGCGCGAAATCAGCGGCAGCGGCTCCAGAGAGGCTGCCGCTGGCTCAAAGCCACGTCGCTGAGGATCAGGCTTCGTCGGTGATTCGCCCGGCCGTGCCAGCTCTTGTGATTCGCGAGGTCCCGCCGGGAAACCAGATTTTGGTCGATGACAAGTTAGCCTCCGCAAAGCCATCCGCTCAGACCAGCATTTCGACAATGACGGCAGGGCTCGAGCCCCTGGCGCTGCCGACTCTCGGTGAACCCGCGAAGGCCCCTATCCTCGCGGTCACGCCGGTGGTTCCTCCGCCAGTCACGCCGACCCGTCCGTCCCTTCCCGATTTCGCGCTGGATCGCACCCTCAAAGCGCATTCCGGCTGGGTGACTGGAGTCGCGTTCAGCCCTGATGGACAGCGGCTGGTTTCGGGAAGCTGGGACCGAACTCTCAAGTTCTGGCAGGTTGCGACCGGTGAACCACTCAACACCGTCGCCAGCAAGATGAAGGAAGTTCAGTCGCTTGCCTTCAGCCGAGACGGACAGTGGTTGGCGACGGAGAACTCCTCCGATACCGTAAGCCTGCGCGATCCGACGACAGGACGGGAGATTCTCGCGCTTCCCAGCGACAAGCCTCTGGGACCCCTGGGCAGCAACTGGGTCTATTCAATCGCATTCAGTCCCGATGGCCGATGGCTGGCCTCCGGCGTGGACGATAGGACAGTCCGGCTATGGGATGTACACACTGGGCGCAAGCTTCGCGACCTGACTGGGCTCCGGCGGCCCGTGATCTACATCGCCTTCAGTCCCGACGGGCGACTGCTGGCCACCGGCGATGACAGCAAGACGATCAGGATTTGGGACATATCCAGCGGCGAGCAAATATACAAGCTGAGCGGTCACAAGAAAGGGGTCTACGCGGTTGCATTCAGTCCGAACGGACAGCGGCTCGCTTCCGCGAGTGCAGATAAGACGGTGAAGCTTTGGGATCTGACGACGGGCCGCGAGTTACATACGCTGACCGGCCATGAAGACGCGGTGACCAGCCTGGCCTTCAGCCCTGACGGCCGCTGGCTGGTTTCCGGCAGTTGGGATAAGACCATCAAAATCTGGGATGTAGGAGGGGGACGGGAGTTGCAGACTCTGGCCGGGCACGACCATCCTGTATATTCCGTCGCTTTCGATTCTCGCGGGCGCTGGCTAGCTTCGGGCAGCGAAGACGGCACCATCAAGCTCTGGCGCCTGAACGACCCGGCAGACCGTAGCAAATTGCAGCGATGACTAAGTCTCTCTGGGGAACGAAGTCAAGTTCTTAGCAGTCTTGCTGGAGTACAAGTCATGCGGAACCGATCACATTTCGATCAAGTAGCACCGTGCGCTGGAAAATTCTGGACTATTCTGGCGGTCGTGTTAGCGGTTGTTCTGTTGCCTAGTGTCGGCGGCGACACCGCTTTCGCTCAGAGTCTCAACTGGGAGGGACAGACCGGGGTCTTCGTTACCCCGCTGGCTTATTCAGTTTCGACCGGTGACGCACGCCTCAGCTTACCGGTAGTTTCTTATCACTACCTCAACGGCGGGCCCGTCCTCGGCGGATTCCATCAGGTGTCGATCACCATGGGGGCCTTCAACCGGGTCGAGTTCGGCTATACCGGAAGTTTCCATCGGGACGGCAGCACAGCTGGCCTGAGCGGTTTGTGGAGCGGTGGTTTCAATACCTTTCACGGGAAGGTCAACCTTTTCAGGGAACGACGGGCTGGCCTGCCGGCTTTGTCCGTGGGCTTCGTCGCTCGCACCCAGGTTCGAAATGTGGGCGGCGTCCTTCAGGGTCAGGATACCCACAATCAGGACTTCTACGTCGTGGCCACCAAAACCATAACCCGCATACCAAAGCTACCCCTGGTCTTCAACGCCGGCTTCAAAGCCACCAACGCTTCGCTGCTCGGGCTGGCGGGGAATGCTCCCGGCTATTACGGCCGCGGGTTCGGCGCGGCCGGGTTTGCGTTTAAAGGGCCGGGACGAAGCACCATCCTGCTGGGTTCCGAAGTCTTACAAGAGCCGCGAAGCATTCAAGGCCTGCCCGGCGCGGTGGTTCCCACCACCATCACCTATGCGGTTCGCATCGTGCCTTCCGGGGCATTGCCGATTCACGGTTGGGGCGTCGAAACACCCAAGCTCACTCTGGATTTTGGTCTGGCCCAAGCCGCGGGCAATATCGCACCCGGGGTGGACCTCCAGGCACGGCATCAGTTCGCCTTTGGTATCTCATACGGCTTCTAGAGCCTGTCTGCGATCGACTCAGTCGGTGCTGTTCGTGAAAGGCTTCCCACGTAACTCGGTCACGGAAATCGGGGTCGAGCGCTAGCTAGTTGCCTAGCCATAAGCTTCGGGCCTCTGCACAGGGTAGTTTTCCGCAGTATACAATTTGACGGCGGTGGGGACGGCGATGCAAACGTTTCTTGGTACGCGCCGGTGCGATGTTGCCCTGTCTTGCCGAAACATGAAGACTGACACGAGGTCAAAAGTGAAACTGATCCTGATTCTTATCTGCTCTGTTTTCACTCTGTCGCCATTTGCGCGTACCGCAACCGAGGCGCAAGTCTTTCCCACCTCGGCCGGGCCGGTCCGAATCACGCCTCTGAATCACGCTAGCACATTGATCGAGGCCGGAGGAAAGACTATCTACCTGGATCCCGCCAAACCTGTGAAATTCTCAGGACACCCAAAAGCAGACCTCATTCTGATTACCGACATTCACGGGGACCACATGGACCCTGATTCCATCAAGGAAATTAGCAAGACAGATACAAACATTCTGGCGCCGCCAGCAGTGGTCCAGACCGTCACTAGCGCCAAGCCCATTGCCAATGGTGAAACCAAAACCTGGCAGGACTGGACCATTGAAGCTGTTCCCGCCTACAACCTGAAGCGCGGCCCGGCCCCGGGAAAACTCTTTCACGACAAGGGACGCGGCAATGGCTACGTCCTCACCTACGGTGGCAAGCGCTTCTATTTCTCAGGCGACACCGAGGGCGTCCCCGAGATGCGCGCGCTCAAGAACATCGACGTAGCGTTCGTGTGCATGAATCTGCCCTACACCATGCCACCCGAGGAGGCTGCTGACGCGGTCAAAGCCTTCCACCCAAAGGTTGTCATCCCCTATCACTATCGCGGTTCCGATCTCACCGTATTTCAAAAAGGACTGGAAGGGACGGGCATTGAGGTCCGGTTGCTCGACTGGTACCCAAAGTAAGAAGTAAGCGGACGCTGGCAAATCGTACGGAGAATGCTCGCGCGCGGCTCCCCAGCGCTACTTCAGCAAGTATTCCTGCAAGAACACTACGTCGGAGTAAAACTCGAAATCCTGGTTTGCCTTTTTCTGGAACCCGTGACCCTCGTCCTTTCCCAGGACGTACCAGACCGGCGTGCCCTGCTTCTTTAGCGCCTCCACGATCTGATCGGACTCACTCATCGGCACCCGGGGATCGTTCTTGCCGGCAACCACCAGCATCGGCTTCCTGATCCTCTCGATATTGTTCATGGGTGCGATCTTCTCCAGGAACGCGCGCATCTTGGGATCGCGTTCATCACCGTATTCGACGCGGCGCAAGTCGCGGCGGTAGCCTTCCGTGTGCTCGAGAAAGGTCACCAGATTCGACATGCCTACGATATCGATCGAGCACTTGATGCGGTCGCTGTAGAAAGTGGAAATGGCCAGAGTCATGTGTCCACCGTAGCTTCCGCCGATGATGGCAACGCGGCTGGGATCCAGATCGGGTTGGGCCCCGATCCAATCGAACAGTGCGTTGATGTCTTTGTAGGAATCTTCGCGCAGGAAACCATTGTCGAGCTTGGTGAAAGTCTTGCCGTAACCAGTGGAACCGCGCACATTAGGCAAAATCAAAGCGATCCCCAGTTCATTTACGTAGTACCAATCGGTTCCGAGAAAATCAGGGCGTGATTGGCCTTCTGGACCGCCATGAATTTCGATCAGGACGGGACGCTTGCCTGTAAATTTCGCCGGCGGGCGGGTCAGGAATCCAGAAATGGTCTTCCCATCAAAACTCTTCCACCGGATCAGTTCGGCGTCTACAAAGCTGGAGGTGTTGACTGCGGTTTCGCTGGTGGTCCAGCGCTCGAGCTTGCCGGTATCGGCATCTAGCGAATATGTGTCGACGGGCAGCCGGACGGTGGTCAGGCTGAAGGCGAGATCGTGGTTGTTGCGGTGCCACACAACGTCACCCACCACACCGACGGGAAGCTTGGGCACCGGCAGCTCTTTCGTCGTGGCCGTGTCGATAAGGTGTAGCGCGCTCAAGCCATCCTCGTTGGCCACGAAAGCGATTCTCTTCCCGTCGTAGGACAGAGCAAATTGATCGACGTCCCAAGGGATGTTCGGCGTCAAGACGCGCGCTTGTTTCGTAATCAGATCGAAGTAGACGAGACGCTGAAACTCCGAGTCTCTGTCAGAAGTGAAGTAAGCCCCTTTTCCGTCCTTGCTGAAGCGAGGATTGCTGTAGGCGACTTTCTGGTCTGGGTTACGCGGAGTTAGTTCCGTTTTCTCGCCGGTTCGACTGTCCACCAGCCACAAATGAGTTTCGTTGACCGAAACTTCTTCGAGCAGAAGGATATGCTTGTCATCGGGCGACCAATCTTCCGGAGACCACCCTCCACCCTGCAACTGCGTCAAGAGATGGTCGGTTTTCGGATCTGCCGGGTTCATGACCCAGAGGTCGGTGTCCTGCCCCGTGCGCCGGGTGGAGACGTAAGCAATAGACTCACCGCCGGAAGACCATGGCCCTTGAAGGTTGCGGGATTTTCCGTCGGTAAGAAGTGTGCTGGTGCCGGTGGCCATGTCGTAACGAAAAAGTTGGTACCACTCGCCGCCACCAACATCCTTTTGAAAAACGAAGTAGTCACCGCCCTGAGGGTGAAACGAGCCCCCATAAACCGGTTCCGGGAAAAACGTGAGTTGCTGTCTGGCACCGCCGGGCATTTTGACAAGGTGAGTCTGGTAGGTATTGGCAAAGCGAGTGGAAATAAGCAGCTCACGACGCTGGGGGTGCCAGGAAGGCGCGAACGCTGCCCGGTTGTCCTTGTACCGTCCAGCTGTCTCCGCCAAAGCGGCAGGAATTGCCGGTACACCCGCGGCCACAATGTTTTCCGGGGGAGCGACCGCCGCGTCCTGTGCCCCGACCGAAGATGCCACTACCAATATCAACGCCAATACTAAAGCGAGTTGCTCCTGCATCGATGCCTCCCAGACGGTTGTTCGAGAGCGCCTCTAGCGGCAAACCGACGATCGAAGCTTGCTGGTCCCAGGGCTTCACAGAGATTGAATTCTTTGGCTCCCAAATCGCAGCATCATACCAGCGGAATCCGCTCTTCGGCGGTGAATATCAGGTCACCAGTACACGCTGCGCGAAAGGAAAGTCGGCAGCGTCAGGAGTCCGGACTTCAAGGCTGGGTCATGGAGTGGAGATTGTGAAGTTCACAGTAATACGGGTCTCAGTAGGAACCGCCTGTCCGGCCTCGAGGTGAGGCTTGAACCGCCACTGTCGGACCGCTTCCAGCGCGGCGCTGGTAAGAATGTCCGGGCCGCTCAAGACCTGCAGAGACTGCACGCTTCCGTCTTTGCCGATGCGGGCCTGCAGCACTACCGAGCCCTGCAAGTTGGTTTGCTGCGCCAGCAGAGGATAGATAGGCTCCACTGGGCGCACCACAGTTTCCATCGTCCGCAGCGAATAACTCACCCGTTCAGAAGCGTTGATGACGCCGCTTCCAGGGTCGGCCGGACTTGCCAAAACGGACTGGCGGGGATCGTGCTGGAAGTCGAGATGGATGGCAGAATTACGAGCCAGGAGAGTTTCGTGTTGACCGCTGGCATAAGTCACATCCACTCGGAGCGGGGCAGAAATAACTTCCGCTTGTTCTTGCGCCCCTGGCAACTCTGCCGTCGGCATCCCAGCTACGGACGGTGGGTGCTGCTTGCTGTTTTTCCGCGAGGTGGTGGAATTGGCGATTGGCTGACTCTCCTTAAGTTTATCGGAGTTCGTCTGCTCGGCTGCGTTTTCGAAAGTCAGAGATTCAAACCAGAAGTGCCGGTACCTCACCACCACCAAAATGAACGCCAGGAACAGCAGACTCAGGGCGAGCATTTGGCGCCGGCGGTTCTGATCGGAGCTGGCATCGAGACCAGCAAGATTGATTTGCGGTTGTTCGTTTTCACCCAGCATAAACACTACCTTCCAGCCGGCGGGGGGGCGGCGCGGGGCATAAGTATGCCCTGAAACCTTGGCTAAAGCTAGTCAGATTTTTATATCTCATTGGTTCTAAAGCCTGTTTTTCCCGGACCAACCTGGCTACTCAGCCTACCGAAACGCCGGGGACGTGGATGTCGGGCTTAACAAGAGTCTGCTGGCCGGCCCCCGAGGTATTCTAAACACAGCCCAAATAGGACGGGTATCTTTTGAAATTACTGAATGCAAGGTTCAGCTTCGCCGTACTTCAGTTGCTGGACCTGCTCACAACGCTGGCGGCGTTCCATGCAGGGGCCTTTGAGGTAAATCCTCTGGTCGCGCACCTGATCGCGCTCTACGGCCGAGTGGGCGGCGTTGTGTTTGGCAAGGTGATCGCTCTGCTGCTGGCGCTGGGAATACGAAAACGCCTCTGGGTCATAAATCTGTTTTATATGGGTGTCGTCTGCTGGAACCTGTTTGTCTTGGTATCTCTTGCGGTCAGGCGGCACTAGAATGCGCGCACCAACCACCGCGCCCTGGGTTTCGCAAAGAAACAAAATCCCATCGTAGAAAAATAGCTCCCGCCCGCCTTCTAGGGAGTCGGGACCAGGGCTTGAACCGCACCGGAGTACTGGCTCTGAGTCCCGCCCGCATCAACGGCGGTAGTCACATAGTAGTAGGTCTGTCCGGCCTGGACGGAGTTGTCGGCGTAAGTCGTACTCGCATCAAGCGACGAATTGATTTTCGTGTACGGTCCGGCAGATTGGCTGCTCCGGTAAACGTTGTAGCCCACAACCGCAGAAACGCCGTCCCACGTGAGATTCACCAGGTGCTGCGGGGGCGCCGTTCCCGCACCGGTCAAGCTCTCGGAAGCAGAGTTCGAAGCGTTGCTGGTGAACGAACCGATCGCCGACGCGCTCCCTGATGCCTGCGGCGTGAAGGTGAGCGTGAACGGCACGCTCTGCCCCGCTGCGATTGTCAGCGGCAAGGCAATTCCGCTGAGCGAGAATTCGGTGCTGCTCATGCTGACCGACGAGATGGCAACATTTGAGCCGCTGGCGGTCAACATGCCCGTCTGACTCTTACTGGTCCCGACCGTTACGCTGCCAAAATCGGCCGAGGCTGGCGTGACACTCAACTGCCCTTGCGCCATGCCTGTGCCGGCCAACCCCATCATCAACGTGGCGTTGACCGCATTGGAACTCACCGAAACCGTCCCGGTCGCGGTTCCCCCCGACAATGGAGTGAACGTCGTACTGAAGGTCACGCTCTCGCCCGCAGCCAGGGTCATCGGCAGGTTCAGGCCGCTGATGCCAAACCCGGCTCCCGCAGCCATAGCCTGCGAGATGCTGACGCTGGAACCTCCCGTATTCGTAATTGCCGCCGTAAGCGTCTGAGTCTTGCCCACCTGCACGCTGCCAAAACTCAGACTGCCAGGATTGGCCATAAGTTGACCCGGCGGCGGCGTACCGGTACTAGCGGTCGCCACTGCTGTCCCTGTGCCCGATAGAAAAACCGCCGTGGAGGTGATCGAAGCTTTACGTTTCTTACTGCCTCGCGGTACGGGAGCCCAGCTCAGCGAAAGGCCGCCGTTTACCACGCCGCTGGCTTGAGGAGTGAAGCTAACGCCAAAACTCGTGCCTTGCCCCGCGGCCAGCGTCAGTGGCAAAACTGGAACCCTCAGGCTAAATCCTGATCCCACCACTGCAGCTTGGTAAACCGTCAGACTCGACCCTCCGGAGTTGCTCAGAACCACCAGTTGAGTCGTGCTGCTACCGGTTGAGACGTTTCCGAAGCTTATGTTCAACGGGTTGACGGTTAGTTGCGCGGTCGCTGCGTCCGCGCACAAGAGAACGTTCAGAAGAACAAGACCGCACCCAACTACTCTCCATGGCAAACAAGGACGTTTCATTACGCCGCCTTCTTGCGCCGCGCTAGACGCGCAGCCCGGGGGAATATGGAGCGCCGCACCCTCCACCCCGGCGGGCGGGAAAACAGTTCTCGCGGCCCAGGCTGGGGAAAGGTGCGACTCTGCATCTTTATCTTCAGTCTGAATTCCGAAAGGCGGCAGGTCACAAAGGGGAATGTTGTGATGTTTGTTGGTCTAGTTACGTCAGTGGCCGTTCGCCGACGTTCGGTAATCTCGTCGACAACGCTGGTGCCCGGCGAACCTATCCGGCACGCTTCCTCACGGTGCAGAAAGGGCGGTGGAAATAGCCTGATTTTGGCTAGTGCGAGGTGTCAGAATCTCCGTGTGACCTTGAATTTCTACAGCATGCCAACACGGAAGCTGCCTACGCAGCCGCAAAGCACCGAGGGGCTCTTATGTCGGGTTGGCTTGGTCTTGGGTCGGGGGTCAATCAGCCAGTACCCCCGGCACCAAAAAGAAAAACCCGCCGACACAGAAGGCGGGTTCAGGGTGATAACGAACGATGCAGACTGTCCAACTGTCCAAAATGAAACGTGCGTTGCGAATAAATCTAGACTCTGCGGCCACGCGCCCACAATACAGTACCTACTGTATTCCTTACAGAGGGGTGAGGGGTGGATCATGTACGTGAATTGGTAGTATATGAATTCTATGAGAGCGCAAGTTTTCATCACCCAGAGCGAAGGCGGGTTCGTTGAAGTCTCCGTAGTCCGGCACGGACTAAGCTCCGGCGCTGCGCACAAATACGGGGCAGTCGAAAAAGCCAAAGCCGTGCTCTTGGCGTTCGGATTTGACTCGGGGCTGGTTGATCGCCGACTCGGCTCTCTTTCAGAGATGCCCCCAAGCGCGCTGCTTAGGTTTCCCGTGGCTGAAATACCCGATGATGTCTTAACGTCACTCGGATTCACGGCCGCCGCGTTCACGGCTGCTTAAGCAGCTCCGGCCGGTGCGGTGATCGCTAAGCTCTTCACAGCACTTGGTTAAGACCGCGGAGACGACTGGCTGGGAAGGGTTTCTCACCGAGGCATCGACGGCGATCCTTTTCTTGTCGCGACTCTGATCCCGAACTCACAATACCTCATCCCTGTCTCCCTTGAGGAACCCTTCCGTCCTGTCGCCTTAAAATATTTATCGCGCTCGTTCGTCTACAACAGTAGATGGATGAGACGCTGAGAAAACAGTGGACGATGGCGGAGCAAGACCAGCGGATCTCGGAAGCGATCGATCGGGAGAAAACGCGGCTTCGCAACTTCATTCGGAGACATGTCGCCGACCCGAGCGACGCCGAAGACATCCTGCAGGAGGTCTTCTACGAGCTCGTGCAGACATATCGCCTGATGAAGCCCATCAGCCAGGTTGGCGCGTGGCTGTTCCGCGTAGCCCGTAATCGGATCACCGACCTGTTCCGCAAGAAGAAGCCCGAGGCGTCAACGAACGATCCAGCGGTCGCAGCGGATGGAGAGTCTCTAACGTTTGAGGACTTGCTCCCGTCCCAGGATGCCGGACCCGAGGCTGCATACGCCCGAACGGTGTTGCTCGGCGAGCTCGAAGATGCTTTAGAGGAGCTTCCTGAAGAGCAGCGTGAGGTATTCCTCGCGCATGAAGTCGAGGGCCGCAGCTTTAAGGAACTTGCGGTAGAAACTGGCCTGAGCGTGAATACGCTGCTTTCACGCAAGCACTATGCAGTGATTTATTTGCGCGAGCGGCTTCGGGCCGTTTACGACGAATTTACGAAGGCATGAGGACAAGAGAAATGAAAAGGAATTGGATGTTGAAGGGGCTAAAGATCGCGCTGTTCGCCACCCTGCTCGTCGCGGTGCTTGGTTTTGTGGTCATGAGCCTCTGGAATTGGGTAATGCCGGCTCTGTTCGGATGGCATCTGATCAACTTCTGGCAGGCGGTGGGCATTTTGCTTCTGAGCAAGATCCTCTTTGGCGGATTTCGTGGCGGACCGGGCAGGCACATGTACTGGCGCCACCGCATGAGAGAACGTTGGGAGCACATGACCCCCGAGGAACGCGAGAAGTTCCGTCAAGGCATGCGAGGTCGTTGCGGTTCATTTGGATCGCCCTCAGCACAAGCGAAGGCTTCGGCAGAGCAGAAATCGTCTCTCTGAGTTGTCATGTTTTCTATGTACTTTCGTCTTTTATTCGCCTATGATGCATAGGTAATGGCGCGGCAGTTCCTTCTGCCGCGAACGAGTTTCAGGAGATCGAACCATGCTGACCGTAACTCTCAAAGATTCGCATGACGGGGTGGTTCTCGAATGTCACGGCAGGATTGTCCGAGGCGATGAGACCGCCATGTTGTGTGCGGCGGTTAGGCAAAAGGGGCGTAACGTGACCCTTGATCTGACAGAGGTTGATGCCATCGATGCTGCCGGAATCGGCTCTCTGGTTTCGCTGCAGGCTTCCGGTATTTATCTCAAGCTAATGAATCCAACGAAACAGGTGCGTGACATACTGAAGGTCACCCAATTGGAGTCCATTTTCGAGATCTGCAAACTTCAGTCCGCTGGAGAACCAATGGACGGAGTCGCCGCAACGGTCTGATCTGGTTACGGGGCCCGATACGTACCGAATGCACAATTCCTGAGCATTCCGTTCTGCAGCGAACTGATCCATTGCGCTGTGTAAGCCCTATGTTTTCATGGTGCAAGCGACGAAAGAGCGCAGGCAGCACTGTCGACCACCAGTGATCCCACGAACCAGGACTCGAACTCGACGACCTCTGCCGTGACAGCGAGCAATTCACTCGTAACTAACTGAAAACATGCGGCACCGATGGTGCTACAGAAACGTTTCTGTGAGGATTGGAAACAATTCGTGGACTGTTAGTGGACCATACTTTTTGCGGGGCGCCGATTCGTCCGTGAAGAGGGGCAGTTCTCTAAAAACGGAGATTGCGTTAACCCGCGAATTCATTTCGATTTGGACTGCCACAGTCCAAGAACCGCGCCGGTCGGATCTCGGATGAAGCTAAGCCAACCCATGCCGACTACTTCCGTGACGTCCTTCATGACCTCGCCGCCTAACGATTTCGCTTTCTTCGTCGCGACGCGAATGTCATCCACCTCCACGTAAGCGAGCCATCCCGAGGGTCCGCCCGGAATTTGCTTCATGATTCCGCCACCCGTGCCTTCTCCTACTTTGATCATCGTATAATTACCGGCGGGCACGGCGGGGTTTGGCGCATCTTCTAATTGCCACTGAAATAACTGCGAATAGAATGACTTTGCCTTCTCCGGGTCAGGTGTGTTCAGTTCCACATGGACGAATGGGTTCGCCACAATTTCTCCTTGCTGAACGTGACATTATGTGCTGTGACTCATTAACTTTAACATTGATCGTACCAATTAAAGTGCGGCCAAGAGTTTAGGCCGCTTCGCGCGTTTGGACCAACATAGATGAATCAGGCTTCAGGAGCCGCGTCCCACTTCGGCTTCATTTCTTTGCCCCATCTCTTCGGGTCCTCGTTGTGCATCTTTTCCATCTGCTTGGCGACATCCGGGTGCTTCTCCATCACGTGCTTCGTCATAGCCTTCACCAGTTCATTCCAAGAACCGGCCGTCAGCTTCTGATCGCAGGCTCCGCCGAGGTCTTTGCATGTCATTGTTTTCATAATAGAGTTTGGTTCGGACTACGTTAAACGGGTTGGCCGATGAGGAC